>Ga0105248_10009586_pt1 | contig 10659 bp, 9 predicted proteins | sample KBSS34metaG_FD_81524 | JGI IMG/M metagenome (GOLD analysis project Ga0105248, IMG submission 81524) | Switchgrass rhizosphere microbial communities from Kellogg Biological Station, Michigan, USA - KBS S3-4 metaG | ecosystem: Host-associated > Plants > Roots > Rhizosphere > Soil | place... | reverse complement strand
TATAAGAGGCGGAAGAACACCTCGATCGTTGCAGGCGCCGTCGCAGGTTTTCCGTCGGCAATCGCGGGCCGGAATTTCCACTCCGCCAGGGCGGCGATCGCGCGCTCGTCCAAACCCAGCCCCAGGCTGCGCACGACGCGGATGTTGTGCGCCTTGCCGTCGACGCCAACTTCCGCCGCCAGCAGCACGGAACCCTGGTGCCGGGCCTTCCGCGCCTCTTCCGTAAATTCGGGCTCGGTCTTCGAAATCACCTCGGGATGGCGGCTGTACCGCCGCGGAGGCGCTGTTGATTCTTTCCAACCGAGGCGGCTCCCGTCGCCCGGTCCAATCCCGCAGCAGCCGCCGGTTCCAATTCCTCCAGGACCACCCGGCCCACCAGAAGGAATGCCGAATTTGCCTAACGGATCGCCATACTGCGACGCCTGGATGTTCATTGCCGGAGCATCCAGCAGAGCGGGTTGCATCACCAGCTTCGGATCCTCGTTCTGCGGAATCATGGGCGGAACGAAAACACGGTGCGCCACCGGCGGAGCCATTCCGCGGCTCGCGGGCAAAGGCATGCGCTGACCGCCGCCGCCTTCCGCCGGAGCTTTCCGCGCCCTCAACAAATCACGAGGCGTGTGCAGCGGAATCGCGTTCCGCGTATTTTCCGGACGAAACGAATGGGTTGGAACGCGGGTACCCAGCCAAAAGCCCGCGATGACCGCGAGGCTATGCAGGGAGATGGAGACGGCAATGCTTTGTTTCCGCATAGTGCGGATCCATGCAAGCCCGATGCCAGCGAACAAGCCCATACGGGAGCATCGTTTAACTCAAACGTGCTGTGACGGTGCTACTACAGTTGTTCACGGGCCGCACGCGTCGCCAGTTCGTCGCAGCGGTTGTTATCGGCGTGGTTGGCGTGGCCCTTGGTCCAGGTCCAGGTGGTCTTGTGGCGGCCGGCTTGATCGTCCAACTCTTCCCATAAATCCTGGTTGACCACAGGCTTTTTGCTGGCGGTTTTCCAACCATTGCGTTTCCAGCCGTGGATCCAGGTAGTGATGCCGTTCTTGACGTACTGCGAGTCCGTGACCACTTCGACGGCACACGCTTCGCGCAGCGCGCGCAGGCCTTCGACCGCGGCGGTCAATTCCATGCGATTGTTGGTGGTTTCCCGCTCGGACCCGAACAGCTCCTTGTGGTTCTCGCCATGTCGCAAAATACAAGCCCAGCCGCCCGGACCGGGATTCCCGAGACAGGCTCCGTCTGTGATCAACTGCACTTGCTTCATCGAATATATTGTAAGGGAGCGTAGAATTAGACTGTGAATTCAGTAGGCAAAGAGCCGCCTTCGCGGAACGATTACATACCCGTCCAGGCGGAGGACGTAGATCGACAAAGACGCAATAAGCTCTTGTTGATCTGGTCGGCGATTGTTTTGGCCGTCCTGGCGACGGCTTACGTTTATAAATTACGGACCGATCCGATTGAAGCCCGCCAGGCGTTCGACAACGGCGAACGGTTGATGCGGGCACAACGCTACAACGAAGCCGCTATCTCGTTTACGCAAACCATCGGCCAGGATCCGAGCCTCACCGAAGCGTACTACCTGCGTGGCCGCGCCTACACCAACCTCTTCATGTGGGATAAAGCCATCGCGGATTTCACCACGCTTACCAAGAAGCAGCCCAAAGACGCCCGCGCCTATCGCTACCGTGCGCAGGCTTGGCTCGAACGGAAAGACGTGGATAGGGCGATCGCGGACGCCAGCAAAGCCATCGAGTGCGATCCGAAAATGTCCGACGCCTATAACATCCGCGGGGTGGGGGAAAACCAGAAGGGCGATACGACCGCGGCGATGCGAGACTTCGATACGGCGATCGAACTGCAGCCGAACGCGGACAACTACACGCAGCGCGGCGCCCTATACATGCAACTCGGTCAACCCGCCAAGGCGGAGGCCGACTTCACGCTGGCGATTCAGTTCATCCCGGACGCCTCGCATCCCTACTTTGCGCGGGCGGCCGCGCGCCGTGCCCTGGGCAACGAAAACGGCGCGAAGGCCGATCATAAGATGGGCCGGTATCTGGACGGAAGCCGCTAGCCGTCAGGCTTGAACCGGAGCGTAAGCGACGGGACGCCGGCACTCTCCAGCCTAACCGCGACCGTGAAAGAGCGGATCCTCAATAGAAAATTAGACCGGCTGAGCCAATTCCGACGTAAAGAATTCGTCCACCATCTCGAGAATGGTCGACGCTTCATGCGCGGTATAGATCTTCGCGCGGAGCTTCGAGCCGTTGCGGACCCCGTGCGTGAAGTAGGTCGCGAACTGCTTCATCTTGCCCACGACATCCGGAGTTTCCTTGCTCTCGAGCATCTGGTAGTAACCGCGCATCAGTTCGTAGCGAGCGGTTTCAGGCGGTGTGGTGTAGGCTCCGGTCCGCACGTACTCGTCAATCTGCCGGAAAATCCACGGATTGTACGAAGCCGCGCGACCAATCATCACCGCGTCGCACGACGTTTCCGCCACCATGCGGACGGCGTCTTCGGGCGTGATGATGTCGCCGTTGCCGATCACCGGAATCTTGACCGACGCCTTCACCTCGGCGATCCGCGACCAGTCCGCTTTTCCGGAATATCCCTGTTCGCGTGTCCGAGGATGGAGCGCAATCGCCTGCAGCCCGGAATCTTCGGCGAGCTTCGCCATGCGGACGGCAACCAGATCCTGGTCGCTCCAGCCGGCGCGGAACTTCATCGTCAGCGGAATCGAAATCGCCGCGCGGACTTTGGTCAGAATCTGTTCCACCAGCGGCAGGTCACGCAGCAGGCCGGATCCGCCGTTGCACTTTACGACCTTGTTCACCGGGCAGCCGAAATTGATATCGACAATGTCGAAACCCATGTCCTGGCAAACGCTGGCCGCTTCCGCCATAACGTTCGGGTCGGAGCCGAAAAGCTGCGCGGAAATCGGATGTTCCTCTTTCTCGAAGAAGAGATATTTGAACGTCCGCGTCGGCTTGGTTTTCTTGCGAATGGCGACGATGCCGTGCGAACTCGTGAACTCGGTCATAATGAGCCCACATCCGCCCTGGTTGCGAATCAGGCGGCGGAACACCGTGTCGGTGACTCCGGCCATCGGAGCGAGCACCGTCGCAGGCGAAATCTGGATCGGTCCGACTGCGTATTGGGTAGGAAACGAGGGCATGGACGGCACGTACCTGCGGGCTCTCTTGATTTTACTTCTTTAACTGGAGAAACGCGAAATCGTCGCGCCGCGTTTGTACTTCTATAGGAGTTTTTTGATGAACCCGAAGATTCTGGGTGCGTTTGCGGGTGGGGTGCTCGCCAGCGGAGCCATTTTCTACTTCATATCGAACCGGGAGAGCGCGCCGCCGGCGCCTCCGGCCAAAACGGTCGTCGCCGCGAAAGTCATCGAACCCGTTGCTTCGCCGCCGCCCGAAGACTCGCCGAAGCCCGTCGAGCGCGTTGAAAAGCCTGCGGTTTCGCAGCGGACGCCGAACACGGCCAAGTCCGAAGTCCGGCCGGTTGTTCGCCGTGAACGTTGGCCGGTCGCCGCAAAGGCGTTGGCCGGCTCGGCGGCAATTGCGCCGTCCGGTCAGACACAACCGCCGTCGCCCGTTGCTGCGCGTGCCCAGGCCCCGCCCGAGCCGGTTCCGGAAAAACCAGCACCCGCGCCCGTAACGGAAGTCGCGAAGGCGGCTCCGGTCGAAACGCCGAAGCCTGCTGAAGTGGCGCATAAGGAATCGATTCCCCTGACTCCGCCATCGAGCGCGTCGCAGACCTCGTCCTCCTCTACGGCGGAGCCCCGAAAAGTGACATTATCCGGCGGAACCCTGTTTACCGTCCGTCTGGCGGAACCGTTGTCGAGCAGCAAGCAGAAAAGCGGAGATCCGTTCCGCGCCACCCTCGACCAGCCGGTGATTGTCGACGGCCTGGTGATCGCTGAACGCGGAGCCTCCATCGAAGGCCGCGTCGTTGAAGCCGAAAAGGCGGGAAAGACCTCCGGCACTTCGCGCCTGCAACTGGAGTTGATTCGCTTCACCAGTTCCGATGGGCAAACCGTCGGAATCCGCACGTCGTCCTATGAGCAGGAAGGCAAGTCCAGCGGATCCAGTAAAACCGACGCAGCCAAGAAAGTCGGCATCGGCGCGGCAGCCGGCGCGGTCCTCGGCGGAATCATCGGTGGCGGCAAAGGCGCCGGCATCGGAGCCGCAACCGGCGGAGCCGCCGGGGGCGGAGTGGTTTTGGCGACGCGAGGAAAGCCGGTCGAAGTGCCCGCCGAGACGCGGATGACGTTCCGCCTCAGCGACCCGGTCGTCATCACCGAAAAGATCAACCGCTAACGAGGCGCGACCGTCAGGTCGCGCTCTCTATTCTCAGCACCGAACCGCGCGCGTCAGCAAGCGGACGCACAAATTTCTGTTGTTCACACTAAGGTCGCGCTCGGCCCGCCGGACGCACTGCCGAAACGGCGCCCCACAGCGCAAAGAAGAACACCGCCAACGCGGGACGCTGACCGAACGGATAGTCCAACAACGCGTGGACGAAAACGCCCAGCATCCCGATTCCCCACAGCGACCGCCACGCCGAACCCCCCGAGCGCGCGACCAGCCACAGCATCACCAGGAGCATCGGGATCCCGCCCTCGGCGGCCCACTGCAGCCAGTCATTGTGCGCCTGATTCACGAAGCTGCCATCGTCGAAGCGCGCGAACGCCGGATACGCCGTAGACCACGTTCCCAGGCCCCACCCGGTCCATGGACGCTCGGCGATCATGTCCAGCGTCGAACGCACCAGGTCCTCGCGCAGCGAATACGGATGCGGTTCCTGGAGCCGCGCCCAAATCGTTTCCCAACCCGCCACGAAGGTCAGAATCGCGACCGCCGCGAGCACCGCGGCCGCGAAGCGTAACAGCGCGGACCTCGTGATCCAGCCTTGTACACTCGCCGCCGCCGGAACCAGAAACAGCAGGACGAAGCAGATCGCCGTTCCCGCGCGTGAACCAGCCGCCACCACGCCGGCGAACATCGTCGCTGCGGCCGCGATCCAAAAGATCATGCGCCGTCGATCCTCGATGGCGGCGACAATCGCTACCGGCAGCAGCGCCTCGAGGAACGCCGCGAATTGATTGCGATACACGAACGGTCCGAAGTAGCCCACCGGTCCGAGCGCCTGCTGGAACATCGCAATCACCGCGAGCAGCACGCCGCCTAGAGCCGCCGCGCGCAGGAATCGCTCGGCGATCCGTGGGTCGGAAAGGAGCTGCGACCCGAGCCACAGTCCGCTGGCAAACGTCAGCCATTCGAGCAGCGACTCCCCGGTTTTCCACCTGTCGACGGTCACGTGGGTCGCGATCTGCATCAGCGCGCCCATCGGGATCAGCAGCAGGATCGGCGGAGTCGTGTCGCCCCGGCGCAGGATCACCGCTACCATCGTCAGAGCCAGCAAGCTGAGGTCGAACGCGGTGATCGCCCAACGGTCGGTGACGAACAGCGTCGCGATGCCAAACGCCAGCGTAGCGGCGAACCACGAGACCTGCCACAGCGGCGGATTTTGCGAAGCAGTCAAGGGCGCGCCGCCTCGAGAGTCACGTGGCGCAGCCAAAGCGTTCCGTCGAACCGAGGCGATCCTGCGGGCCGCTGATACACCAGCGCCAGTCGAACGCTCGGCCCCGAGACCGGCGGAACCGTCAATTCGGCCTGCTGCCAGACATCCGAGGCCTTCAGCGGAGCCGAAACCGATCCGATCCGCCAAGAGACCCCCGGAACTCCGAGCGTCGCCGAAGTTCGCGACTCCCAACGCAGGTGATACCCCGGCGTCGATTGATTGAGAAAGACGCGCGAAAGAATCTCCGCCGACTCGGGCTCCTTGCCGTCGAATACGATCCGCAGCGAAGGCTCCTCCGTGGGCGCCGCGCGAATCCCCTCAACTTGCGCGATCCGCCAGTCGAAGCCGCGGCCGAGCAGCGGCTGAAAATCCGGACTCGGCGTAAAATTCAGTTTGCGCCAGATCGAAAACGCCACTTCAGGATTCACGGCCTGAAGGCTCTCCGTGATTCCGAGGATCGACTCCCGATCCTCCACCGGCCGCAGCGATGCGGCGACCCTCACCGCTTCCACGGGCTTTTGCTTCTCGATCAGCCACCCGGCGTACGCGCTGCGCAGCGTATCCGGGACCTCCAGCGAAAAATCACCGAGCCGTCCGCTGAGTTCAAAGAGTGGACGAGGGTCGTCGTACATGCGGCGCATGGCCGCCTTGGCCCATTGCTGGAATTCCGGCTTCAATCCACGGCGGAAATAGAAATTTGCCAGCGTCCAGCGCGGTTCGTATTGCGTGTTCACGATCGCAGCTCGCAGCAGATCGCGCTCGGCCTCGGCCAGCTTGCCTTCCGACTCCTTGCGGATTCCGAGCAGAATCCAATACGTCGCGTCCGTGGGACGCCGACGCGCCATCTCTTCCCAAACATGCGAAGGGTCGCCCCCGGCGTATTCGATTTGAAGCGCCTGCAGCGAGCGATACGTCGTATTGCCGGGAGCGAGCGAAACCGCTTCCTTCACCGCCTCGGGAGTGTTGCGGCGAAATAGGGCATCCGCGCGTGCCAAACGAAGCGACCACCAGATTCCGGCTGCGCAGCCTGCAATCCACGCGATGCAAATAAAGAGTCGAACCCAGTAATACAGCCGGAATACGCTGTTTCGCATTGCAGCCTCCTGGGTCTAGCCCTATAATTGGGCGAGTTCTATGTACCGTCTCTTACTTGCAACGGTCCTCATCGTCGCTCCCGCATTTAGCGCGGGCGGAATCGGCGTCGCAACAGCCAGCGGTCATTTTACCGTGGAGCGCTCGCGTGTCTACGGAAATTCGACGTTGTTCTCAGGAGCGGTCGTCGAAACGGGAAACGCCTCTTCGCAGCTCACGCTGAATAACGGCGCCAAGCTCCAACTCGGTGTCGATTCGCGCGCGCGCGTTTTTGAAAACAAAGTGGTGCTGGAACGGGGAACCGCGCAAGGGGCCGGACCGAAAGGCTTCGAGATGGAAGTCCGCGGCTTGCGCATCGCCGGCGAGTCGCCCGAATCCAAATCGTTCGTCACTTTCGCCGACGCGAAAACGGTGCAGGTCGCCGCGCTCACTGGCAGCGTTCGTGTGACCGACCGTACCGGAATGCTGATGGGCTCACTGCTTCCGGGCGCCGCGATGAAGTTCAACCCGCAAGCCTCGGGAACTGCACAGACGTATTCCGGCTGCTTGGTTTATAAGGAAGGCCGCTTCCTCCTCCAGGACGAGGCGTCGTCCGATCTCGTCGAAGTCTTGGGCGCCGGCCTGCCCGCGAACGTCGGAAACCGGGTCACGATCGCCGGAGTCGTTTCTCCCAGTGCGCCGGTGAATAAGCTGGCGAAATTGCAGCTCGACATGCGGACGATCACACCGGTCGCCACCGGAGGCTGCCTCTCGGTGGCGTCGAACCTCGGCGCGCAAACCACCGCGCCCGCAAACGCCGGATCCACGACCAGTTCCGCCCCCGCTCAAACCGGAAGCACGGCGCCCAAGAGCGGCGGCCTGTCGACTGGAGCGAAGGTCGGAATCGCCGTGGCCGCCATCGGCGGAGGCGCCGGAGCCGCGCTCGCCGCTGCCGGCGGTAAGAAGTCCACCAGCCCGTAGCCAGCGTCTTTTTTTAAAAAAAACGCAACGTCTTCGAGCCGATATCGCTCTTGACTTCGTATACAATCCGTTTACAGTAGAGGATCCTCCCTCGAACCGGTCCCACCAAGGACCCGTGGCGTAGTGTTGTTCAAATCGCAGCCGGAACCATGAAAGCCGCCATTTCCATTGGCAGATTTTGCCATCTCTACCAGGCCTCATTTCATGTCGCGTTCGATAACGCGATGCGCAGGAAACTAGAAGCCGGTCTTTTTCTCTCTCATCAATATGGCAATTCTTAAACCGCGAAATCGAATTCTGATTTTCCGTTTGACCGAGGACGAATACTCGAACCTGCAGACTGCGTGCTCCACTGATGGCGCCCGCAGCCTGTCCGACTTCGCGCGAACGCGCCTGCTCGGAACGATCACCACGGAACCCGCCGCATCCAGCGTGGAGCAGAAACTCACCGACCTTCAATCCCAAATGCGGATCGTCGTCGAGCGCCTGGAAGCCAAGGCAGCGGTAGCCGAATGACGCCATTCGCCCTCGTCGTCGGCTTGATTTGTACCGGCGTGGCGTTCAGCCAATCCACCGGATTGCCGAACCGGCCGTCCCTGATGGAGGACATCGGCAGGACCAACCTGCCGACGCAGCGCCTCGGCGCGGACGACCTGGTGGCGGTTTCCGTCTACGACGCCCCGGAGCTGACTCGCACCGTACGCGTCGACGCCGATGGCACGGTCCATCTGCCGCTTCTTAGAAAAGGAGTGCCCGCGGAAGGAACCATGCCCGCCGACCTGGAGCGCGCGATCGCCGAAGCCCTGAAGACCGAACAGATCCTGGTCGACCCCATCGTCAAAGTCACCGTCGTCGAGTATCACAGCCGTCCGATTAGCGTGATGGGCGCGGTCCGCAAGCCTCTCACCTTCCAAGCCGTCGGAGCCGTGACGCTCCTCGACGCGCTCGCACGTGCCGAAGGCCTCACACAGGACGCCGGAACCGAAATCGTGGTCTCGCAGGCGGACGGCGTGAAGCGTCTCCTCACGCGCATTCCCGTCAAGCAACTGATCGACGCCGCCGACCCCGCAGTCAACCTCAAACTCACCGGCGGAGAAGAAGTCCGCGTGCCGGAAGCGGGCAAGATCTTCGTGATGGGCAATGTCACCAAGCCCGGAGCTTTCGTCGTCCGCGAATCCGCCGACAGCTCCGTGATGCGCATGGTGGCTCTCGCCGGTGGAATGCTCCCGTACGCCGCGAAACAGGCCTACGTCTATCGCAAGGATGAAACCGGAGCGAAAACCGAAATCGTCGTCGAGTTGGAAAAAATCATGGAGCGCAAATCGCCCGACATCGCTCTGCACATCGACGACATCCTCTACGTCCCCGACAACAAGAGCCGTCGAAATACCATGACGGTAATCGATCGCATCACCACCTTTGGAGCCTCCACCGCCTCCGGTGTCCTGGTCTGGCGCCGCTAAAACGACATGCAGTACGTAAACCCTAAAGCCTCTGGCGCGGATAGCAATCTACCCGTATTGCAATCGCAGTTTCATGTCCCCGCGCCATCGCCGACACTCGACTACGAACCTGGAGCCCCGGACGGCGCCCTCCCCCTCAGCCATTACTTCTGGATTCTCCGCCGCCATCTTTGGAAGATCCTCGGCTTCATCACCGCCTGCGTCCTCGGAACTCTGCTGGTCTCGTTGCGCCTGACTCCCATCTACGAATCGACCACCACCATCGACATCGATCGGCGCATGCCTACCGGAGTCCTGGGGCAGGAATCCGCCCAGTCGACCCTCAACGACGCGGATCAGTTTCTCGCCACGCAGGTTAGGCTCATCCAATCCGACTCCGTGCTGCGGCCCGTCGTCGACAAGTTCAAGCTCCGCGAAGTCGAAAAGGACGCGCTCGAGGAACAGGCCTCCAATATCAAAGGTGACGACGGACCTGTGATCCTCAAACGGCTGCGCGTCACCCGTCCGCCGAACACGTATTTACTGCTTCTCAGCTACCGTTCCCCGAATCGCCAACTCGCATCGGACGTCGCGAATTCTATCGCGCTCTCCTACCTCGCGCACACCTACAACATCCGCTACAAAGCCACCGCCGGGCTCAGCGAATTCATGGAGCGCCAGATCGAAGAGCTCCGCGCCAAGATGGAAAAATCCTCGCTCGCGCTGGTCCAGTTTGAACGCGAGCTCAACGTCATCAATCCCGAAGAGAAGACCAATATCCTTTCTTCGCGCCTGCTCCAGCTGAACACCGAATACACCAACGCCCAGGGCGATCGCGTGAAGAAGGAGGCCGCCTACACTTCCATCAAAGCCGGAACGCTCGCCGCCGCCCAGGTCTCCAGCCAGGGCGAAGCGTTGAAGAAGCTCACCGAAAACTACAATGACGCGAACGAAAAATTCGCCGAGGTGAAAGGCCACTTCGGCATCAATCACCCCGAATACAAGCGCGCCCAGACCCGCGTCACCGAACTGAAGACGCAGCTCGAAAACACGACCACCAGCATTGGACAGCGCGTCGAGATCGAATATCGCGAAGCCCTGAATCGCGAAGCGATGCTCGAAAAAGCCGTCAAGGTCACCAAGGCGGAATTCGATCGCATCAACGCGCGGTCCTTCGAATACCAAGCTCTGAAGCGCGAAGCTGAAGGCGACAAGAAGCTCTACGAAGAGCTGGTCCGCAAGATCAAGGAAGCGGGCATTAACGCCAGCTTTCAGAACAGCTCCATCCGCGTCGCGGATCCGGCGCGCCCCGGCCTCAAGGCCGTCTTCCCGAAGATCTGGCTGAATCTCCTGATCGCCTTCCTCGTCTCCACCGGACTCGCCATCGGAGCCGCCGTCGCCATCGACGTCGTCGACAACACCGTCCGCGATCCCGATCAGGTCGCGAAGCTCCTGAAGACCAACGTCATCGGAAGCCTGCCCGCCGTCCGGACCTGGCGCCGCCATCTCGGACCCGTCCCGATTTCTTCGGGCGACGAAAAAACCAACGTCGCGCTCG
>Ga0105248_10009585_pt1 | contig 10659 bp, 8 predicted proteins | sample KBSS34metaG_FD_81524 | JGI IMG/M metagenome (GOLD analysis project Ga0105248, IMG submission 81524) | Switchgrass rhizosphere microbial communities from Kellogg Biological Station, Michigan, USA - KBS S3-4 metaG | ecosystem: Host-associated > Plants > Roots > Rhizosphere > Soil | place... | reverse complement strand
GAAGGGCGTCTACGTGATCAACCGGGCGATCATGCTGCCCGACACGACCTCGCCGCTCGCAACGGGTCGCATCACCGCGCGTGACCTGTTCCAGCCGCAAGTCGGCGTGGTGTTCAAGGTGAGTCCCACGGCCGAGCTGTTCGCCGACTACAACGAGAACATGCGCGCCTTCGTGTCTTCGGCGACGACCGGCCCGTTCTCGACAACGCAGGCCGGCTTCGACGCCATCCGCAGCCAGTTGAAGCCCGAGCGGTCGAAGACGGTCGAGGGCGGTGTGCGCTTCCGCAGCGGACCGTTCCAGGCATCGGCGGTCGGCTACTATGTCGACTTCTCGAACCGCCTGCTCGCCTTTGCCAACGGTGCCGGCATCGTCGGCAATCCCTCGACGCTGAACAACGTCGGCGGCGTGCATACCTACGGCGCGGAGGTCTCGGCCAACCTGCGGGTCGCGCCGCCGCTCTCGATCTTCGCCAGCTACTCCTACAACCACTCCGAGTACGCCGACGACGTGCTCAGCGCCTCAGGCGCGGTGCTGGCTCCGACCGACGGCAAGGCGGTGGTCGACACGCCCAAGCACATGCTCAAGGGCGAAGTCGTGTTCGAACAGGACGGCTTCACCGCCCGGGCCGGCGCCGACTACATGAGCAAGCGCTACTTCACCTACCTCAACGATCAGTCGGTGCCCTCGCGGGTGCTGGTCGATGCCAGCATCGGCTACCAGTTCCAGGGTGACGGCCCGCTCCACGGCGTTGGGATCGAAGGCAGCGTGACCAACCTGACCGACAAGAAGTACATTTCCACGATCGGCTCCAACGGCTTCACCGCCAATGGCGACAACCAGACATTGCTGGCCGGCGCACCGCGCCAGTTCTTCGTCTCGATCAAGAAGGGCTTCTGACGATGGCCCGGCGCGCCTGGACAGCCGCTTTCGCTGCCACGCTGGGCGCGCTCATCATGTTCGCGGGAGGGGCGCAAGCCTCCCCCGTGCTGATGATCTCGCTCGACGGCCTGCGTCCCGACGACGTGACGAAGGCCGCCGAGCGCGGCGTCAAGGTTCCCAACTTGCAGGCGCTGATGCGCGAGGGCGCTTACGCCAGCGGCGTCACCGGCGTCCTGCCGACGCTCACGTACCCCAGCCACACCACGCTGGTGACCGGCGTGGCCCCCGCTGAACACGGCGTCTCGAACAACCAGACCTTCGATCCCGAGGCGAAGAACCAGCAGGGCTGGTACTGGTACGCGAGCGATATCCGCGTGCCGACCTTGTGGCAGGCTGCACACGCCGCGGGGCTGAAGACGGCCAACGTCCACTGGCCGGTCAGCGTCGGCGGAACGGCGATCGACGAGAACCTCCCGCAGATATGGCGGACCGGCACGCCCGACGATCCCAAGCTGCTCGCCGCCCTCGCCACGCCGGGGCTGCTGCCGCGCCTGGAGGCGACGCTCGGAGCTTATGCCCAAGGGATCGACGAGACGGTCGAAGGCGATGCCAACCGGGTGCGCTTCGCTCAGGCCATGCTAGCCGACGCAAAACAGCGCCTACGCCACTTCAAGGTCACCGCCAAACCAGGGCCGAATGCCTGCGTCGGTCTCCGCCTGGGGCGGCCCGGCTGGATCGCGCAACCAGCGCCACATCCGACGAATGTCGATCGGACCGTTGACGCTGGAGCGTCCATGTTCGTTGCGATAGTAGCTCGTCACGCGCGGATCGGCATAGATCATCTTCTTCTCGGCGCGGTCTAGCTCGTCGTTGAAGCGCCAAAAGGCCTCCTCGCTCACTTCGACGCTGCGGTGTCCGGTCTCGATCATTCCGGCAACGCACTGCATCGCGAACCGGATCTCCATTTCCAGCAGATCGATGATTTGCAGTCCGCCAAAACCGTTTGTGTTGGGTCCGTAAGCCATGAACAGGTTCGGAAAACCAGGCATCATCGAGCCAATGTAAGCGCGTGGCCCATCCTTCGCCCACAAGGTTTCGGGCCGCACACCGTCCCGGCCTTCGATATTCATCGGCCAGAGGAAGTCGTTAGCTCTGAACCCGGTGGCGAGCACGATCACGTCAAGCGGGATTTCCTTGCCGCCGGCCACGATCCCATCGGGCGTAACCCGTTCGATCGCATCGGTCACCAAGTCACAATCGTCCCGCAGCAGCGCCGTGTAGACGTTATCCTTGGGATCAATCCGGATAGGCCTGGATGTCATCGGCGGAATTTTCGGGGTCATCTTTTCAATCAGGTCCGGATGGCCAGCCAACACCTCGTTGATGAAGGCCAGACAGCCGTCACGCATCGCCTTGTTCACGGCGCTGCGGGCATGGGGATCCTTGAAATCCGGGTCGACGTGCTGGCTGCGCAACGAACTCTCCGGACCGTACATGCGCGCAGTGCGGAAGCGGGAGAAATTGACGTAGAAGGGTATGTTGCGCTCGCCCCACAGCACTTCATCCGGCAAGGGGTCGATATACCCCGGCGTCGCGTAGCACCAGCTTGGCTGACGCTGGAACAGGGTCGTATGCGCGGCGAGCTTGGCGATAACCGGCAGGGTCTGGTAACCGGATGCACCCGTGCCGATGATCGCCACGCGCTTGCCCGAAAGGTCAAGGTCCGCGGGCCACTCGGCCGTGTGGGTTACCGTGCCGCGGAACGTATCAAGCCCGGCGATCTGCGCCTTGCGGGGACGCGACAAGAAGCCGACACAAGTGAATACCGCATTGCCATGCAGCGTCAGGGGGGCGTCCTTCCCCCGCGCGGCGATCTGCCAGGTGGCGCTGTCCTCATCCCACCGCATGTCCGAAACCTCGGTATCGAAGATGAAGTGTGAACGCAGGTCGTACTTGTCGATCACCCATTCGAGGTAACGGACGTTCTCGGCCCCCGGGCAGAAGGAATAGGGCTGCGGGTATTCCAACCCGAACAGGTGCAGGTAGCCGCGGCTTGGTGAATCGACGCGAATGCCGGGATAGCGGTTCTCAAACCAGACGCCGCCGACGCCGGAGTTCTTCTCGATGACCACGAACGGGATCCCCGCGGCCTTCAGATGAACCGCCGCGTTGACGCCCGAGATACCGCTCCCGATGACGACGACCTGAAACGCCTCCTTTTGCGCGGGCGTCGGCTGGCCCTTCCACCGCAACCCACGTGCGAGGGGATCGAGCCCGGTCTCCTCCAGCCACATCTCCATCTCGGATTGAGGGATCGCGGCATTGGCGATAAGCTCGAGGCTGCGGGGGAGCCGTTCCAGCGGGCCGATATCCACTTCGGTTGCGCCACTGTCGCGCAGATGCCGGAGCAGGGCGGTCGCCTTGTCACGCACGAGGCGCAGATCGTCCTCGCTGGCGATACGGTCCTGGAACGAATAGCCGAAAGCCACCTGCTCGACGTGGATGTCGGCAAGTTTCTCGTCGCCGGTAAGCTGATAGACGAGCCCACGCAGCACCACCGCATCGGCGTGTCGCACGCATTCCTCGATCGTGGCATCGCTGGCCTGGCGCAACTCGTCGCCGACGCGCGCTTTCGCCGCCAAGTTGAGGCCGTTGCGGCCGGTGACATGCCTTTCGCTGACACGCGTGCTATCTTCAAAAGTCCGCATGGTGTTCTTGTCCTTGGCTCTAAAGCTGTTCTTGGCTGCGCAAATACCTGGGGCGGCGTCGATCAGCCGCGGAAGTATCCGCTTAGCCAATCCGTTAATTCGGCTCCGTTGTGCGGAGTGGGCGAGTCATACGAGGCCCTACGACACGGGACTGTGGTGCGCTCAGTCATTTATCGGCATTCACTCCGAGGACGGCACCGGCGCTGGCCACTTCCGGCGTGGGAAACAGTCCCGCCGCAAGGTACCCACCATCCACAGCCAGGGTCTGTCCACTGACATAACTCGACATGTCCGAGAGGAAGAAGGTGATCGCGTTCGCGATTTCGTCGGTCGTGCCACGTCGACCCATTGGGATGATCTTCGAAGACTGCCGCTCCGCCTCGGGATCCCGAAGGGGAATGCGGGGAGTTACAATGGCCCCCGGCGCGACCAGGTTGACCCTGATGCCCCGTTCCGCCCATTCCATCGTCATGGACCGCGCAAGGTTCATGAGGCCTGCCTTTGCGGCGCCGTAGGAGGCATGGCTGGGGGCAGAGCGCATGCCGTCGACCGAGCAGACCCCGACGATCGATCCCGGTGCGCCGCGTGCCACCAAGCGGCGCGCGACGGCCTGGGCAACGAGGAAGAAATAGCGAAGATTGCGATGCTGGTCGTTGTCCCACATCTGCGGGGTCATCTCGAGTAGCGTGCTCCAACCGGCCATCCCGACGATCGCGGCCATCCCGCTTAGCGGCCCCACCCGGGCCTCCGCTTCCGTGACAGCGCCGGCGATCTGGTCGTCATCGAGCACATCGGCCACGATCGCGGCACTGCGCACGCCCGCCGCATCCGCTTCGGTGGCACTGGCCTCTGCCCGGTCCTGATCAACATCAAGCACCGCTACGTTTGCGCCGAGCGAGGCGAGGCGGTGAACGGTCGACGATCCCATCCCCTGGCCGCCGCCCACTACAAGAAATGATTTGCCCTCAAGGCCGAACAGTTCGCGCATCACTTTTCCTTCACTTTGTATCGTAGCGACCGGCATTGTGCCGGACCCGCTTGAATTCTCTCGTCCGGGACCGCGCTAGTCGAGCGCCTCACGGTACATCCCGGCAAGCTGCCCGCCATCGACCACAAGCGACGTGCCTGTGCAGTAACTGCTCTCGTCACTGGCGAAGAACAGCACGGCCATGGCGACTTCCTCCGGCCGACCCATGCGCGGTATCGGCTGCCGTGCGATCGGCTCCTGCAACCGAGCTAACGATTCCGGAGTGGTTCCAAGCACAGTCGGGGTCGCGGTAATTCCTGGGTGCACGCTGTTCACGCGGATGCCCTTGTCGCCCAACTCGAGCGCCAACGAGCGTGTGAGCCCGAGCACCGCATGCTTCGCCGCAACGTAGCTCGACAGGTTTCGGATGCCCACGAGTCCGTCGATCGAGGAGATGTTGACCACCGAGCCTCCGCCCTTAGCCGCCATGGCCGGGATGGCGCTGCGGATACCGTTCCATGTGCCGGTCACGTTGATGTCGAGCGTCATCGCGTGTGAGGCTGGAGTCTGCTTCTGGATGGAACCAATGGCGTGGGCCCCTCCGGCGTTGTTCACCAGTATGTCGAGACCGCCATGAGCCTCGGTTACCAGCGCGATCAGGGCCTCCCACGCGGCAAGGTCGGTCACATCCAGGGCGGTGAAAGTGCTGCCACCGCCGATTTCCCGCGCCAAGTGTTCGCCCCTTGCAGCGTTGATATCGGTAACGAAGACCGTGGCGCCTTGCGCGGCCAGCGCGCGGGCGCAGGCCTCGCCAATCCCTTCCGCCGCCCCAGTGACGACCGCGACCTTTCCTGCAATCCTGGATCCTTCGTGCACCAACTCCGCCCCTTTTCGTTTGTGACGGAGCCGAGAGGCGTTTCCACGCCAGTCTGCCGCGCCCGCATCGTCTTGCTAGCCTGGGGGGCAATTGACAACGCCGTAAGGCCGCTTGCTGAAAATCTGTAATTACGCAATTTGAGACGAACGCGCTTGTGGCGTCGGCCAATCCGGAACTGCTTCAGTCAGGCCAAGACCATCGCGAGTTCGCGATGAGCCCCGCAAGTAGACCGACAAAAACATTTAGCAGGTTGCGGTGTAAGCCTTGGGCATAGGGCTGAGAGCCCGTCTGTCGAGGTGGATGCCTGCAGAGGGCGCCGAACTGAAAATCTTCATTGCGCCGCTCTCATCCGTATGGGTTTAAGTGCCACGGGTCATCGCCTGTATCCCGAGCCACGCACGAGCCGGCCAGGCAATTCATCAGTCGCGAGGCCGTCTCGATAAGTCGGTACCCCTGCGACGATAGTCAGGTCATAGCCGCTCGCCCGCTGCCGAAGCCGGCCGCGCCCAGTCGGCAGATCATATACCATTTCCGGCGCGAACAGACCGACCTCGTCTGGATTGATGACGTTGATGTCGGCCCGCATTCCAGGTTTGAGTAGCCCACGATCAGCCAAACGCATGAACTTTGCGTTATTCCAAGTGAGCTTTCCCACGACCTGCGCCATTGTCAGTCCATCGTCTCCTTTTGCCCATCGAGACATGGCGTAAGTTTGGAAACTCGCATCGCAAATAGAGCTACAATGTGCGCCCCCGTCACCAAGGCCAATCAGAGTATGGGGATTAGCCAACATCGTACGCACCGCATCAATCCTGCCTCCAACATAGTTGCTGGTCGGCATATAGATCATGCGCTTGCCACCTTCGGCGATCGTGAGGTCGTAGGCATGCTCCACCGGCGATATACCCAGGTTTTTGGCCTGACCCGCGATTCTGTCCCCTGCAAGCGGCTCGTAATCTGGACGATCGGCCATGGGATACATGTTTTCCAAGCGCCAGTAGCTCGCCCGCTTTCCTGAGACGGCCTCTGGAAACTCCGAGACGAGACGGCGTCGGACCTCGGGGTCACGCATGGCCTGGAGGCGCTCGCCGAAGGAGAGATCTTCGATCGCGCCGTAGGCTGGGCAGAACGAGAATGGATTGTGGAAGGCTTCCAAGCCGAGGATCGCGCCGACTGGGCGAGGCGCGACTTGCGCGGTGACTTCGATGCCGTCCGAATTTGCCCGATCGATCAGTTGCAGGACCGATTTCCAACGCTCGGGTGCATGGCTTTGCTGCATCAACGAGATGGACAGCGGCCGCCCCGAGGATTGAGCGACGCGTTGGAGCATCGCAAACTCCGGCTCGACCGTGTCGAAATCGGAGATGAGTTGGAGTACGCCGCTCCCCGCATCGGCCAAACCGGCGGCGATCCCGGTCAGCTCTCTTTCGCCCGCCGCGTAGGAGGGGGTGAGCCACCCATCGCGTGCCCGATGGTTGAGCGTACGCGATGTGGAGAAGCCGAGCGCGCCGGCAGCGATGGCCTCGCGCGCTATGGTCCGCATAACGGCGACATCTTCTGGCGTCGCGGCATCGCGCGCGGTGGCACGCTCACCCATGACGAAGACGCGCAGCGGTGCGTGGGGTAGATACGCGGCAACGTCCATGTCGTACGTTCGCTCGCCGAGGCGGTCGAGGTAGTCGGGAAAGCTCTCCCAATCCCACGTCAGCCCCGAAGTCATGACGACCTCTGGAACGTCTTCGACACCCTCCATGAGGGATACTAGCCGATCGCGGTCATGGGGCTTGCATGGCGCGAAGCCTACCCCGCAGTTGCCCATCACCACTGTCGTAACGCCGTGGAAGGAAGACGGATTGAGCCGGTCTTCCCAGATGGCGTGACCATCGTAATGGGTGTGAATGTCCACGAACCCGGGCGTTACGATCCGGTCGCGGGCATCCAGTTCTTCGCGGCCTTGCCTGGTTACGGAGCCAACTTGTGCGATCATGCCGTCACGAATGGCGACATCGGCGATGCGAGGCTCTGCCCCACTGCCATCGACGACAAGTCCGTTCCGGATGACCAGGTCGCAAGCATCCTCATCCAGCCGTGGCATGGGAATTCCCTTTGAAGGCCATGTCAGGGGTGATCACTGGCGAAGAGTATGAGTCGCATGTTCGCCTATCCGCATCCTTCTCAAGCAAATCTTCTGTCCGCCTATCATTTATACATATCGTTCAGGCGGAAAACATCGAAGAGGCTTTATGGTTTAATCAGTCGCACTCCCGGAAGTTCGGTGTCAACGGTGCGATCTTCTGGCCTCAAAATACATATAGCCGGCAATTTTCCCGTTTATATGGAAGCTGCAGATCTCTGCATTGGTCGCGACCCTTCAGTCGTCGGCAAATACCCGTCCGTCACGGTTCCCATTCCGCAACCGCTTGCTGTTCCAGCAAGCGGGCAATGCGCACATCGTCATAGCCGAGCAATTCGGCCATGATCTCGCGCGAATGTTGCCCCAGTAACGGTGGGGCGGTCGCAGTCGCCTGGGGTGTGCTCCAAAGGCGCGCGGGATTGGCGATGACAGGCACATCTCCCGCTGTCGGGTGAGGGATGCGGTAGACCATTTGCCGCTCTGCCGTGAGCGGATCGAGTAGCGCCTCTCCGACGTCCTTCATTACGCCGCAAGGTACGCCGGCAGCCTTGCAACGCTCTGCCCAGAAGGCGCTCGAGCGCGTGGCCAGTATCGCGTTTATTTCTCCAAGCAACTCGTCGGCATGTTCAGCGCGGCGGCTCTCGGTGGTCAAACGAGAGTCGCTCGCCCATTCCGGCCGTTCCACAACCTGTTCGGCAAAGGCCCGAAACATCTTGTCACCGCCACCGGTGATCACGACGACTCCGTCCAGAGTCTGAAACTGGCCTCGCGGTATGCCCCGCCTGGCCTGCACCGGGATGGCGCGCGGCTCCTCACCGGAAACGAGGCATTCATACCCCCGGAAGGTGAGGTTGGAGAGCGCCGTGTCATACATCGCCGCTTCTACCATCTGGCCGTTGCCGGTCCGAGTTCGCGCCTGCAGAGCCATCAGGATGGCGATCGCGGCGTTGAGGCCGGTCGTTAGATCCGTCCAGGGCGTACCGCCGATCGTGGGCGCCTCGCCTGGCCGAGAATTGAGCCGACACAGGCCTGCTTCGGCCGAGACGGGCGTGTCAAATCCTGCTGCCTCGGCAAGACTGCCGGTCCGGCCATAAGCTGAAATAGAGCAGTAGATCAGACGAGGGAAACGGCCTTTGATGCTTTCGTAGTCAAGTCCGCAACGCCGCATGACCCGGCTTGTGAAATTCTCCACAAGAACGTCACAAGACTCCAGGAGGTCCAGGATCACTTCACGCCCAAACGCCGAATTGATGTCGATGGCGATCGAGCGCTTGTTGCGGTTTAGCGCGAGAAAGAAGGCGGACACATCGCCGATGCAATGTTCCGGGGGCGACATTCGCGAGTCGTCGCCCTTGCCCGGCCTTTCCACCTTGATGACATCGGCGCCGAAGTCGCCCAGCACTTGGGTCGCTTGCGGTCCCGCAAGCGCGCGCGTGAAGTCGAGGATCCGGACGCCTTCGAGAGGCAGGGCGGTCGGACAGTCCAGATCTTGCTCACGACGCGGCAGTCGTGAAATCGGGCTTCGTTCAGGGTCAGGCATTCAGACCGCCATTCACGCTGATCACTTGGCCGGTGATGCAGGCTGAGCCCGGCCCGAGCAGGAACAGTACCAATGGAGAGATGTCGGATGGCCTCGGCAAGCCCAGCCCGGCCCGCCGCGAAGCCGCTTGCGCGCGCCCTTCGGCTGCTTGCGAGAACCGCTCGAAAATTGCCGTCTCCGCAACGAAGCTCGGGGTGACGCAGTTCACGCGGATGTTGTCCCGCGCCACTTCCAGCGCGATATTGCGGACGAAGCCGATGATGCCCGCCATGCTCGCGCCTACCACTGCTTGGCGAGGCGCGGCGAAACGACCGGAGTCCGAGGCGAAGGCCACGAATGAACCGCCCTGCCTTGCCAAATGAGGCAAAGCCGCGAAACACAGGGTCTGCAGGTTGCCGAGCGCCGCTGCGGCATGAGCCTCAAAAAATGTCGAGGGTTGGTCGCGGCGAAGGGCCCGGTGACTTGGCCGGATGGACCGCCGAGCGCACAATCCACAACGCCATCCAGACGCCCCACATCCGCGACAAATTGCTCGACCAGGGCTGTAATGGCGCCATTCTCCCTGAAGTCAGCAGGCAACGGCACGAATTGTCCTGCCGGAACACGCCGACGCAGCTTCTCCAGCGCGCCATCGACTGATTCCGGTCGAGATCCGTGAACGCCCACCACGGCACCCTCTGCGGCGGTCCGAGCAGCGATCTCCAGCCCTATGCTGCCCGTGCCGCCGGTAATCAGGATTGCCGAGCCTCTCGCCGATTCTTCCATTGATTTTATCAACGTCCAATCCAGGACGTCACAGTCCGAGTATTTCGGGGACCTGACAATCCAACTGCGATCCTGATTAATCACTCAACTCATATATGTTCTTAGTTGCGGCCGCATGGCGATGGCGGTTCGTTACGAGCGATAGAGTGCGCGTCAAAGGCGGCAAAGGCTCGGTTGAGCTCGGTCTGGTGCTTGCAACGCACGTCCGATGCATGTCCGGATCAAGGCTGGATCCGGAAAGATCGCTTGGCAGATAGCTCGAGGCCGGTCGTCCACCGCGCGGCTCCGAAGAGGGCCTTACGCGATGTCCGCCGACGTCGATGGGAGAATTGGCAATGACCAGGGTGACCCAAGCGCGCAACTGCCCCTTGTGTGAAGCGATGTGCGGATTGCTCGTGGATGCCGACCAAGGCGCGGGGCTCGCCATTGCCGCTCGAGGAGATGGTCACGACCCCCTCAGCCGGGGCCACGTCTGTCCCAAGTCGCAGGCTATCCTGGGATTGCGAACCGATCCCGACAGGCTGCGCCGGCCCCTGCGAAGGACCGGTCGGGATTTCGAGGAGACCGGATGGGATGGGGCGATCGCAGAGGCTTGCGACCGGCTCAACGCCATCCGCAAGGCGGACGGCAACGATGCCATAGGGTTTTATTTCGGCAATCCCCTGGGGCATCGTCCCAATCTCGCCTTGTACATGGCGGCCCTCGCCGGGGCGCTCGCGACGCGCCAGACATACTGGGTCGGCCCTATCGATCAGGCGCCCCGGCTGCTGTCGTGCCTGCTGATGTTC
>Ga0105248_10009584_pt1 | contig 10659 bp, 10 predicted proteins | sample KBSS34metaG_FD_81524 | JGI IMG/M metagenome (GOLD analysis project Ga0105248, IMG submission 81524) | Switchgrass rhizosphere microbial communities from Kellogg Biological Station, Michigan, USA - KBS S3-4 metaG | ecosystem: Host-associated > Plants > Roots > Rhizosphere > Soil | place... | reverse complement strand
CTCGCCGAATTCGTTGACCAGTACCGCCGTATCGCGCGCCGCGGTGCCGTGCAGCACGTCGGCAAGCAGCGTCGATTTACCGCTGCCGAGAAAGCCGGTGACGATGGTCACCGGGATCACATCGTACGCGAGGCTCATGAGCGGGCCCGTGCGTCTGCGCCATCTATCGCGTTCCCAGCGTCTTCATCTTCATCGATGAACAGCGTCAACGGATCGAGCGGCCGGCCGAGCATTTTTTCCGCGGCCTGCCAGACCTGCATCAGATCGTCGGCCATCTCGCGCGCACCGGTCGGCGACGACACGACGAACGATTGCCCGTGGAAATCGTCGAGCCGCAAGCGAAACAAGCCCAACACGCGGTTCGCATGCGCGACCTGCACCAGACGTTGCCTGCGCGCGTTGGCGCCCGCACCGGGCGCGACCGTGTTGGACCAATGGCGTCCGCCACCGAGCAAGCCGCACATGCCGCACATATTCCACCTCGTCGTTCAGGGCATCACATCGCCCGAGTTCGGCCCAAGCGTCTGGCCGACGAACAGATTGCCGCCCGGATCGGACGCGAGCAGCAGCGCGGTGGGCGCAACTTCTTCCGCACGACCGAAGCGGCGCAACGGCAATTCCGCCGATTTCGCTGCTTTCCACTCGGCGCTGATACCGTCGACCAGCGGCGTTTCGATCGGACCGGGCGCAATCGCATTGACCAGCACATTGTGCGGCGCGGCCTCCAGCGCGAGCGATTTGGTAAAACCGATCACCCCGGCCTTCGCCGCCGAGTAATGACACAACTCGGCGCCGCCCTTGATACCCAGTTGCGACGCAATATTGATCACCCTGCCCCAGCGCTGCGCGATCATCGATGGTAGCGCGCGGCGCGTGCACAAAAACACGCTGCGCAGATCGACGCGCATCATTTCGTCCCACATCTGCGTGGTCAGTTCCGTGCAGCGCGCCTGGGTCAGCATACCTGCATTGTTGACCAGCACGTCGATGCCGCCGAAGCGGTCGATACAGCGGGCGACGATCGCATCGGCGCCCGCTTCTTCGCCGACGTCCGCCTGCACGGTTTCCACCTCGACGCCAAGCGCGCGGCATGCGTCGGCCTGTTGCGCGAGACGCCCGGCGTGCAGATCGGCGAGCACCAGGCGCGCGCCGGCCGCCGCATAGGCCAGCGCAATCGCCGCGCCGATGCCGCTGGCGGCACCCGTGACGACCGCTCGGCGGCCGTCGAGCGAAAACGGTGAAGTCATTTTGTCGTTCCTGTCATCAATTCACGATTGCATGGTTGCGCGATCGATCGTACCTTGCGTCAACCAGGCCAGCGCACAGTCAGCCCGCCATCGGCGATGATCGACTGGCCGGTGATGTAAGAGGCGTCATCGCTGGTCAAAAAGCGGATCAGCGCCGCGATTTCGTCCGGACGCCCGACACGTTGCAGCGGAATGCTGCGCGCGGCGTCGCGCAAACCTTGCGGCCCGAGCGAATTGACGGCATCGAGCGACTGCGGTGTTTCGATCAGCCCGGGAATCACCGCGTTGCAACGGATATTGCGCGGTGCGAGTTCCATCGCCACCGCGCGGCACAAACCAGGCACGCCCGCCTTCGCCGCCGAATAGTGCGTGTGGTTCTCCCAACCGTAGACCCCACCCGCGATCGACGACACCGCCACCAGCGCTCCGCCATCCTTCATCAGACGCGCGGCTGCGCGAAACGTGCGCATCACGCCGGACAGATCGACGTCGAGCCTCTCGTGCCATTGCTCGTCGCGCATTTCGGTAAGCGGCGCGGCGCGCAGCAACCCCGCATTCGCCACCGCGTAGTCGATACTGCCGAAGCGTTCGATGGCAACCTGTGCGAACGCATCGACCTGTTCTGCCGATGTAACGTCAACCGGCTGCATCACGCACTGGCCACCCGCTTCACGCACTGCGCGTTCTGTAATGGTGGGATCGTGCGGGTCGCCCGGCAGAAATCCACCGACTACCGCAACGCCGCTCTTCGCATACGCAACAGCAAGCGCTTGCCCGATGCCGCTGGCCGCACCGGTCACGATGGCTACTTTCATGGCTGAATCGCTCCTCGAGTTATTTGACCGCGGCCGGGTCGACATGCTTCGCAAAGAAGATCAACACGCCGGACAAAAAGCACGGCAGCGCGCCGAACCACAGCCCTGCATGCATCCAGTCGCTGCCGCTGTTGAGCATCGACGTAACGCCGACACCCGCCAGAATTGCGCCGATCGGACCCATCGCATGCACGATCGAGCTGCCGGTGCCGCGAATCGCGGTCGGATAGCTCTCGCCGATAAAGAACAGCGCCGCCGAATAAGGTCCGATCAGAAAGAACAGGCCAAGGCTGTACAGCGCGACCACGACGCCCTGACTGCTGGGCCCATACAGCATCGCGGCAAACGCGGCGCCGCCGATCATCCAGCCGAGCGCGAGCGTGTTGCGGCGGCCGATCTTGTCGCCGATCCAGCCGTGGCACAAATAGCCGCAATAGCCGATCACATTGGACAGCACCAGAATCAGCAGCGAACTTTCGAACGACACGTTGTGCACGCGCGTGAGCACCGTGGTGCCGAGCACGCTGAACACCTGAATGGCAGACCAGTTCAGCAGGATGCCGCCACCCAGCACCAGCGTCGCGCGCAACGCGCTACCGCGAAACGCTTCGCCGAGGCCCGCACGGCTATGTTCTTCGTAATCGACCTGATGCTCGCCCGCCAGCGAGCGCGCCTCGCCATGATTGCCCGCCTCGCGCAGCTCCTTGATGCGTTTGTGCAGCAGGAATTGCGGGCTTTCTTTCAGGCGCCGCGTCATGAAGAAAATCACGATCGCAGGGAACGTCGCGAAGATAAAGCAGCCCTGCCAGCCGATACGCGGCAGCAGCAATGCCGTCAAACCCGATGCAAGCAGTGCGCCGATCGGCCAGCCGCCTTGCACGAGGCTATAAATAAAGCCCTTGTTGCGGTTCAGCTTCGGATCGTTGGCAGCGGAATAGAGTTCGTTCAGATAGGTCGCATTGACCGTTTCCTCCGCATAACCGAGCCCCGACAGCGAGCGGATCAGCACCAGCGGCCACTGGCCGAGCGCGCCGCCCGCCACCGTCAGACCGGAGCAAATGGCCGCGCCGGCTACCGTCCACAGCAGACCTGCGCGGCGGCCGAGCCGGTCGAGTAACGGCCCGATCGCGAACGCGATCACCGCAGTTCCGATCGCGACGAAGGTCGCGATCTCCGCCTGCGTGGCGGCGTCCCAGTTGTAGCGCTTGCCGATTTCAGGCAGCAAGGTCCCGAACAAAATGAAATCGTAGACGGCGAATACCCACGCGAAGAAAGCGACGATGGTCGCGCGCTTCACATCGGCCGGCAGGATTTTTTCGAGTTTGAGGCCAGCGGTGGACAGCGGATTCTGTTGCATCGTTGCGCTCCTTCACGGGGCAGGTGGGGGGGCTGGATGACGGCGGACCGGCCTGGAAAACGTGCTCAGGCAGATTTCGGATGACGGCGCAGGAAGTCGTCGGCGATTTCGTCGCAGGTGCAAAAGCGCACGCCTTCATGACCGCGGAAATGCGCGATCAGACGCTCGAGCATCAGCAGCACCTGCGGACGCCCGGATACATCGGGGTGAATCGTGATCGGGAACACCGCATAGTCGTGCTCGCGATAGACCCAGTCGAACTGGTCGCGCCACATCTGCTCGATGTCGCGCGGATTGACGAAACCGTGGCTATTCGGCGCTTTCTTGATGAACATCATCGGCGGCAGGTCGTCGAGGTACCAGTTCGCCGGAATTTCGACGAGCCCGGTTTCCTTGCCGCGCGTGAGCGGCTTCATCCACGTATCGGGGTGCTTGCTGTAGTCGATCGTGGTCCACGCGTCGCCGACGCGCACGTAGTACGGATGGAAATCGTTATGCATCAGGCTGTGGTCGTACTTGATTCCGCGCGCCACCAGCAGTTCGTTGGTCACCGTGCTGAATTCCCACCACGGCGCGACGTAGCCGGTCGGCCGGCGACCCGACAGTTGCGTCACCAGTTCGATGCTGCGATCGAGCACGGTCTCTTCCTGCTCGCGCGTCATTGCGATCGGGTTCTCGTGGCTGTAGCCGTGAATGCCGATTTCGTGGCCGGCATCGGCAACCGCCTTCATCTGCGTGGGAAAGGTCTCGATCGAGTGCCCGGGAATAAACCACGTCGTGCGAATCTTTTCGCGCTCGAACAGCTTCAGCAGACGCATCGAACCGACTTCGCCGGCAAACAGACCGCGCGAGATGTCGTCGGGCGAGTCTTCGCCACCGTATGAGCCTAGCCAGCCTGCAACTGCGTCTACGTCGATGCCGAAGGCAACCAGAATCTCTTTAGCCATGCGTGTCTCCTTGGGTAGGACCTGTGTCGTGCGTTGTCCGCGCTGCCGGTATAAATGCATTTCGTTGACAACATACGTTTACACTGCGCATGCCAAAAACATTGGCATATAAGGGTTTTCCAGTAGAAAACGAAAATGGCGCGGAAGCGCGCCGAGGACAACCGAAGGACAGGACACGCATGGGTATGGCGCTGTTTGCGCCATTAAGCGATTCAGGAAGCAGGCACCGCGCGGTCCTGCTGGTTGCGACGGGCAGCGCCGTGCGTATGCGTGGCACCGCGTGCACGCCTTGTTGTGCTACCGCTGGCCCTGCTTCCACCAGTTTGCGAGCCACGCGTCGTTGCCGCCGCACGCGACGAGTTCGCGCAATGCGTCTGGCAGCGCAGGTGCCTGCATCATGGTTTGCCGGGTATGGTTGACGACGCGTCCCGTTTGGAAATCCACTTCGAGATCCTCGCCATGCGCACAGAAGGCGTCGATGCCGGTACAGGGTGCGAGCACGCGCAGTCCGGCGTTGATTGCGCCACGATAACCTTGTGCAGGCATCGATTCGCACAGCAAGCCGAGCCCCAGCGCCTGCATCCCGATGTAGCCGGTGCTTTTCTGTCCGACGCCGAAATTGCGCCCCGCGACGACGATGTCGCCCGGCCTGCAGCGCTGCGCGAAACCCGGGTCTGTCATCGCAAACAGATGTTCGGCAAGCACCGCCGGGTCCGTCTCGCGCTGCGTGATGAAGCGCGCGGGAATCACGCCATCGGCATGCGGAACGTCGTCACCGAGTTTGTAGCAACGCCCCTTCAGGGTCCACTCGAAGTCACGCATAGGCGGCGCTCCGTCGTGCATAAAGGGCCTCGTCAAGCGCAAGCGCGCGTGGGTCCGCGATGGCACCCGCCACTGCGGAGGCCGCAACGGTCAGCGGATTGCCGAGAAACAGGCGCGCCTCACGTGAACCGAAGCGGCCAGTGATGTTGCTCGCCGCAGTCGAGATCGACGTCTCGCCGTCCGCCAACGGACCCACTACAGCATCGTTGCACGGCCCGCAGCCCGGCGGAAGAATAATCGCCCCAGCGTCGAGGAACAGCGGCATCAAACCGTCGTCGCTCAGACGTCGCAGCGAGCGCTGCGAACCAGGCACGACGAACAGACGCACACCCGTGGCTACCTTGCGCCCCTTCAGCATGCTGGCCGCGCATAGCAGGTCTTCATACATGCCTGAGCCGCACGAGCCGATGAACGCGTGATCGATTCGCGTGCCAGCGGCTTGCGCCACGTCGACGGCATTCGACACGCTGCCGGGCAGCGCGACCTGCGGCCCAAGCTGGTCGAGCTGCAACGCGACGCTTGCTTCATAGGTAGCGTCCACATCGCTATATACCGCGTCGAACGGTACATTTGCGTGGCGCCGGCAATGCGCGAGTACCGCATCAGACGGCGGCACGAAGATGCCGGCCGCCCGTATCTCGGTTGGCGTGCTGCACAGCGCGACACGTTCACCGAGACTGAACTGCTCGAGGTCTCCGGCATATTCGAGCACCCGCGCATCCATCGATACCTGCATCGTACGGTCCTTCACACGCGCGGCAAAATAAAAACCGATGTCGCGTCCATGCACGCCGTATCCAGCCGCTCCACGCAATTCGAGACGTACGGTCTTCGGCACTTCGACCCACGTGGTACCAGTGGCAAGCACACGCGAAATCTCTGCGCCGACGCGCATGCCGAATGCGCCGACCGCGCCCGCATTGGTGGCATGCGTGTCGTTGTCGAAATAGAACATGCCCGGCAGCACGCGCCCGTCTTCAAGCGGAAAGATGTGACCATGCCCACCCTCGCCGACATCGAAAAACGCGCCGACACGCCAGTCGCGCGCCGCGCGGCGATTGAACGCTCCGCGTTCCGCGGCCCGCGCGTTGCCATACAGCACGTCGTGGTCGCTGACGAACATCACCTTGGCCGGCTGCGCGAGCCGGTCGATACCGATGCCGTCCAGCACCGACTTGCTTTGCTGCACAAGCCCGTCATGCACCATCACGAGGTCCGGGTCCGGATACACGACCTCACCGGCCCGCACGGACGTGCGGCCGCTCACCCGGGCCAGCACCTTTTCGATTGCGGTGTATCCCACGCCGATTCTCCGTTCATATCGCCACGCCGCGAATCGGCAGGCGATCTGTGCACGCAGTATCGACCCGCTCAATTTATAAGTAAAATTTCAAATCGTTATCGATTATTTTCAATTGGCTATGAAACCCAATGTCCGGCAAATCGAGGCTTTCGTCGAAGTCGCGCGGCTCGGCAGCTTCTCCCGCGCGGCCGAACGCCTGTATCTAAGTCAGGCGGGCTTGAGCATCCTCGTGCGCAAGCTCGAAACCACGCTCGGCGTGCAGTTGTTCGAGCGCACCACGCGCAATGTGATGCTGACTGCAGCCGGCGCGGAAATTCTCGAAGCAGCCGAGCGCATCGTGTCCGACTTCTCGGTGCTGGCCGATGCGGCACGCGGCGTATCGCGCCGCATTGCGGGGCGCGTGGCACTCGCGTTGCCGCCACGCCTCGCCGCCACGCGGCTGCCGCTCGCATTGAGCCGGTTCAAACGTGAGTTCCCGGATGTCGAGGTGGTTTTCCACGAGTCCATTAACGTGGACATGGTTGCCCAGGTCAGCGCCGCTGAAGTGGACTTCGGTTTGGGCTTCGACATCGCGCCGCGCAACGACATCGTGCGCGAGACCATCGGTGAAGACCGGCTGGTGGCAATCTGCGCCGCGTCGCATCCGCTCGCGCGCCGTCGCACGCTGCAATGGCAGGACCTCGCCGGCGAACCCATCATTACGCCGCCGCGCAACAGCGCCGCACGCACGCTGATCGAACGGCAGTTCGCCGCTTGCGGCGCCGAACTGGCGGCCGTCTATGATGCAAATTCGCTGGTCGCGATCGAAATGGCGCGCCATCAACTCGGCATCGCGATCGTGTCAGCGGGCATGAAAGAGCAGGCAAGCGGCGCCGGCATCGTACAAAAGACCTTGCAGAAGCCCGCTATCACCCGCTCGCTGATGAGCGTGACACGGCGCGGCGTCGTACTGCCGGACGCGGCAAAAGCGTTGATCGCCCAGTTCGCCGCAGCATCCGGCGCGCGTTAGCGCAGCATCAATCGGCTGCTGCGCCAGCGCGATCCAGCACGGTATCCAGTTCTCCATCCCAATACGGCTGCGGCCCGAAACGCTCGACCAGAAAGCGGACGAACGCAGTAATGCGCTGCGGCGGCCGCCGGTCCGGCAGAAACATTGCATAGAGCGTGCGCTCCGGCAACCGGTATTCGGGCAACACGGGCACCAGCAGCTTGCGTGTCAGGTACGGGCCGGCCGCAAACGACGGCAAGATGCCGATGCCTAGCCCCGCGAGCGCCGCTTCCAGCAAACCATCCGCGTTGTTCGCCTGAAAGTTTCCGCTGATCGCCACCTCCTGCATGCCGTGCGGACCTTCGAACCGCCAATGCTCCGCCGCGCCCGCGTAATGCAGACAGTTGCAGCGCTGCAGATCGGCCGGCACCTGCAGCGGGGGCAGGTTCGCCAGATACGCAGGTGAAGCGGCGAGCACGAAGCGCGCCGGCGCGAGCTTGCGCGCCACCACCTGGCTCAAGCGCGGCGTGTCGGCCATCCGCACCACGAGATCGGTACGGCCCGACACCAGATCGGCGAATTGCTCCGACAGCGTGACATCGAAGCGCACCGCCGGATGCTCGCGCATAAATGCGGCGACCGCCGGCAGCACATGCAGACGGCCAAATGCGATGCCGGTGCTGACGCGAATCAGGCCGTGCAATTCACCGGCTTCGTCCTCGAGATCGCGCACTGCATCTTCGGCCTGTTCGAGCACGCGCACACAGCGCTCGAAAAAACGCTCACCCGCCTGCGTAAGACCAAGCCGGCGCGTCGTACGATGCAGCAAGCGCACACCAAGCGAGGTTTCGAGCGCCTGAACCTGCTTTGTGACCAGCGCGCGCGAAATGCCGCAATGCTCGGCGGCCAGCGCAAAGCTGTTCAGGCGAACCACAGCGACGAAGGTAGCCAGCGCATTCAGGTCACGCATCGTGATTCCCGCGCGCGAGCGTGAACGGACAATTCACGAAATGCCGTTCAATCGCGGCGCAAATACCGCAACAATACGCGACGATGTAGGCCTGCCTTGCGGCCTGCCGCTTTTTCGAAACCAGTTCACAGGGGCATCCAGACCATGACATGGTCCGCAGAATACTACGTTCAAAAACGCACCGGAGCAGGTGCAACGAGACTGTATGTCTATCGTAAGCGAGCCAGCGAACCACGCGACGGCGCGGCGCCGTTGCCCGTGCTGTTCCTCGTGCACGGCTCCACCGTGTCGGGTCGCAATACTTACGATCTACCGGTACCCGGCCGCAGCGACTACTCGGTGATGGATCATTTCGCGGCCGCCGGCTACGACGTATGGACCGTCGATCACGACGGCTACGGCCGTTCCGGCTGGACCGAAGGTTCAAACTCCGACATCCGCAGCGGTGCCGACGACCTCGCGTGCGTCGTGCCATTCGTACTGGAGACGACAGGCGCAACGCAGCTCGCGATGTTCGGCACGTCGTCCGGTGCGTTGCGCGCGGGCCTGTTCGTATCCGAACATCGCGAATGGGTGTCGCGTCTCGCGCTATCGGCGCTCGTCTATACCGGCGCCGGCTCGCCGACCCTCGAGCAGCGCCGCAAGAAGCTGCCCGAATATTCGGCAAGCCCGCGGCGCGAGGTGAATCTCGCGTTCTACCAGGGCATGTTCAACCGCGACAAGCCCGGCAGTAGCGAAGATATCGTGCCCGAAGCCATTGCGGCAGCGGAACTGCCGCTCGTCACCCACGTGCCGACCGGCACCTACGTGGATATGTGCGTGAACCTGCCGGTCATCGATCCCGCTCGCATCCCGTGCCCGCTGCTGCTGATACGCGGCGAACACGACGGGATTGCCGCGGAGTCCGATCTATTGGACTTCTTCGCCCGCCTGCCGAGCCGCGACAAGCAATTCGTCATGCTGTCCGATATTGCGCACAATCCGATGATGGGCGTGCATCGCCATAAGTTCTATCACGCGCTGCAGTCGTTCCTCGCGATGCCGCTCGACGCCGCGTAGATTCGCGTTGCCGTACCCCTACCGTTGCGCCCTGTCATATGGCGCGCGGTCCCGTTTCCAGCGGGACCGCGCGCTTTTTTGCGTGATCTGCTTACGACGCGTATACCCGGCGCACCGTCCCATGGGCTGCACTGCTGGACATCATTAGATTGTTTAATGTTGCCGATTTCTTTCTTTTTAGCATTTTTGAACTTGCTAACTTCGCATTCAACGCGACGCGACAAGATCACACACACCCTCTGCCCGGAGGCTCTGGATCGCTCGCTCTAAAGGAGAGTTGAATGGCTTCCGCAGATAACCCCAAGCCGTATCCGGCGATAAGCGGCGTGCCCGATGCGCCGCCGTCGTCCGGACGCACGCATGCCGCTGCTGCAGCTACGCGCTTGCGCATGCTCAAGGTCCTGCTTTGCATTGCGCTACCTGTAGCGATCTGGCTGATGCCATTGCCGCTCGAGCGCGCCGCGCACGGCGCACTGGCGATCTGCGCATTCATGATCGTCGCGTGGATCACCGAAGTGATGGAGTATGCGTCCGCGGGACTGCTGGGTCTGATGCTGTTCTGGGCATTTCATATCGCCCGTCCGGCCGTGATCTTCAGTGGATTCGTCAACGACGCCTCGTGGTTCTACCTCGGTGCGATGCTGCTCGGCGCGATGGTGTCGAAATCCGGTTTGCCGCAGCGCATTGCCAACTGGGTCATCGCGCACGTCGGCATGACCTACTCGCGCCTGCTGCTCGGCCTGATCCTGATCGACTTCCTGCTGACTTTCCTCGTACCGTCCGGCGCAGCCGTGATCGTCATCATGGCGATGATTTCGATCGGCCTGATGCAACTGTTCGGCGTCGGCAAAGGCTCGAACATCGGACGCGGCATGTTTCTCGTCATCACGTACACCACCAGCATCTTCAACAAGATGATCGTGGCCGGCACCGCGTCGATCATCGCTCGCGCCATCATCGAGCGGACCGGCGGCGTGACGGTTTCGTGGAGCCTGTGGTTCGCGGCATTTCTGCCGTGCTCGCTGGTGACGATTCTCGGCTCCTGGTGGCTGACGCTAAAACTCTTCCCCGCCGAAATCGATTCGCTGCAGGGCCGCGAAGAGGAGATGCGCAGCCACTTCCGCACTAAAACCCCATGGACGCCGATGGCG
>Ga0105248_10009583_pt1 | contig 10659 bp, 7 predicted proteins | sample KBSS34metaG_FD_81524 | JGI IMG/M metagenome (GOLD analysis project Ga0105248, IMG submission 81524) | Switchgrass rhizosphere microbial communities from Kellogg Biological Station, Michigan, USA - KBS S3-4 metaG | ecosystem: Host-associated > Plants > Roots > Rhizosphere > Soil | place... | reverse complement strand
GTTCTCCGGCGACGGGGACTTTCGCTCGCTGGTCGAGGCGGTGCAGCGCCGCGGCGTGCGCGTCACGGTGGTTTCCACCATCTCGACACAGCCGCCGATGGTGGCCGACGAGTTGCGCCGCCAGGCCGACGTCTTCACCGATATCGTGCAGATGCGCCACCAGATCGGCCGCGACCCGGCCGAGCGTCCGGCCCGCGACATGAGCCGCGAGCCGCGCGGCGAACGCCAGCACACGCCGCAGTTCCTGCAGCGCGGCCCGGCCCCGGCGCGGGCGCCTGCCGGTGCGGGCGCCGAGGACGATTACGAGGATTGATCGCGCGGGTTCCTGTCCGCACAATTCCGGTTATGGCCGGCAAGATCGCCAAACCGGGTCGCAATTGTCCGCTCTGTCCGAGGCTCGCGACGTTTCGCGAGACATGGCGCGCGCGCGAGCCGTTGTGGTTCAACGCGCCGGTGCCCTCGTTCGGGCCACTCGATGCGCGCCTGCTGATCGTCGGCCTCGCCCCGGGCCTGCGCGGCGCCAACCGCACCGGGCGGCCGTTCACCGGCGACTACGCCGGCGACCTGCTCTACGCCACCATGAAGGAATACGGTTTCGCCCGCGGCACCTTCGAAGCGCGCGCCGATGACACGCTGGAGCTCGTTGACGCCCGCATCACCAACGGCGTGCGCTGCGTGCCGCCGGAGAACAAGCCGACACCGGCAGAGATCAACACCTGCCGCAACTTTCTCCTCCCCACCATCGCGGAAATGCAGAAGCTGCGCGTCATCGTCGCGCTCGGCCGCATTGCCCATGAGACGACGGTGAAGGCGCTCGGCGCCAAGCGCGCGGCCGCGGCCTTCAGGCATGGCGGCAGCGCTCCGATCGGCGCGCTCACATTGTTCTCGAGCTATCACTGCTCGCGCTACAACACCAACACCGGCGTGCTGACGCCGGAGATGTTTCGCGCCGTGTTTGCTGCAGTGCGCAACCACCTCGACACTGGCTAAAACGCCGCGCTGTAGCCGCCCCCGCACCCTGCTAAAGTGCGCTCGCATCGCCGATGATGGGAGGCCGTAATGCTGAGAACCCTGCTGACCGTATCGCTGTGCGTCGGGGCGGCGCTGCTCGGTTCCGATCCCGTGCACGCCCAAGCTTATCCCAATCGCCCGATCAAGATCATCGTGCCGTTCCCCGCCGGCGGCCCGACCGACGGCATGGCGCGCATCATCTCGGACCGGCTCGGCACCGTGCTCGGCCAGAGCATCATCATCGAGAACCGCGGCGGCGGCGCCGGCGGCAGCGTCGGCGCCAAGGTGGTGGCGAGCGCAGATCCCGATGGCTACACCATTCTGCTGACGCCCGGCGGATCGCTAACCACCGGCCCGGCGGTGCACAAGAACCTCGGCTATGACCCGCTCAAGGCGTTCGTGCCGGTCGGCCTGGTCATGGAGACGCCGCAGGCGCTGAGCGTGCATCCGGACCTGCCAGTGAAAACCATGGCGGAGCTCGTGGCCTACGCCAAAGCCAATCCCGGCAAGATCAGCTTCGGCTCGCAGGGCTTCGGCGTCGGTCCGCACCTGATGCTCGAATTGCTCAAGCTCGAAGCCGGCATCAAGATGACGCATGTGCCTTATCGCGGCACCGCGCCGATGCTGACTGCGCTCCTGGCCGGCGAGGTACAGCTCGTCATCGATCCGACCACCACCAGCCTGGTGCACATCCAGTCCGGCAAGATCCGCCCGCTCGCCATCGCCGGGCCGTCCCGCACCAAGGCCTTGCCGGACGTGCCGACCACCGCCGAAGCCGGGTATCCGAAGCTCTCCTCACCGTTCTGGCTTGGCGTGGTGGCGCCGGCCGGCACGCCGAAGGACATCATCGCCAAGCTCAACGGCGCGTTTCGCGAAGCGCTCGGCGCACCGGAAACGCGCGAGCGCCTGGCGAACTTCGGCGCCGAGGCCAAGACCGGCACGCCGGATGAGTTCGGCAAGCTGATCGCCAACGAGCTCGCGTTGTGGCAAGGCGTCGTCCGGGACGCCAACATCACCGTGGAGTGACGCGAGGCGTTTAAAAATCAGGCCGCGGTGAGATGCGGGTCTGCGGCCGCGGGCTCGCTGGAAGCAACGCCGAACTGCGCGGGCCACATGGCTGGGCCCTCGACGATCAAATCATGCAGCGCCGGCAACAGCTTCTTGATCGACGGCCGTCGGGCCGGCTCGCGATCCAGGCACTGCAGAACGATATCCTCGAGGCCGGCGGCGATCCGCGGGCGGTAGCGGCGCACGCGTTCCGGCGCGCATTGCACCTGGGATAGTTTGCCGCCGCGCTTGCCGTCGGGAAAGGGCAAATGTCCCGTCAGCATTTCGTACAGCGTGACGCCGAGGCTGAACACATCGGCCGGCGGGCCGACCGTTGTCATGACGGCTTCCTCGGGCGCGATATAGGGATCGGTGCCGTCGATTCGCTCCGGCCGCGGATCCGCGGTCACCCGCATCGAACCGAAATCGAACAGCACCGGACGGCCGTGGACGACGATGACGTTGCCGGGCTTCACATCCATATGGAGGAATCCCTTGCCGTGCATGTGCTCGAGCGCGGCGCCGAGGTGAATGGCCACCCGGATGGCATTGGATACGCTGAGACGCCCGCGCGGCTGCTGCTCGATCAGCGCGCTGAGCGCCGGGCCTTCCAGAAATTCCATCAGCACGTAAGACGGCTCCTGGTAGCCGAGGCAGCGCACGATATTGGGATGCGACAGCGACGACAGCGCGGTCGCCTCGCGATGCGCGCGTCGCGGCGAGGCGAACATCTTGCACACCATCGGGCACCACGCCTCGTGGTTCCACACCAAATAAACCGGGTCGGTGCTGCTGCCATTGATCTTGCCGGCGACGCTGATGGTGTCGCTGATCCGGCCGCCGACGCGAATGGGACGCAGGGTGGTGGTTTTCATCAGGCCGCAAGCTCCGATGAAGCCAGTTGCGCGGCGAACAGCGCCCGGCAGCGCGAACTCGTTTGCAACAGCACCTCCGGCTTGCCGCTCTCGACGATCCGACCGTCTTCCATGACGACGATCCGATCCGCGCGGCGGATCGATGAAAGACGGTGGCCGACGATCAGCATGGTCCGGTGTCCGGCGAGCCGTTCCAGCGCGTGTTGGATCATGTCCTCGGTTTCGCCGTCGATCGCGCCGGTCGCTTCATCGAGCAGCAGGATCGGTGTGTCGCGGAGCAAGGCGCGGGCCAGCGCGATCCGCTGGCGCTGGCCGCCGGACAGCCAGTCCCCGGCCGGCCCGACCGCGGAGTCGTAGCCGCCCGGCATCGCCTCGGCGAAACCGGAAACCTGCGTGGCGCGCGCCGCGGCGATGATCGCCGCCGGGTCCGCCGGGTTGCGCCCGTAGGCGATGTTTTCCGCGATCGTTCCGCGGAACAGGCACGGCTCCTGCAGAACGACCGAAGCCGCCTGCCGCAGCGAGTTGAAGGTGATGTCGCGCAGATCGTGGCCGTCGATGCGCACCGCGCCGGACCAGGGATCGTAGAGCCGCAGCGCGAGCTTGACGAGGCTGGACTTGCCGCTGCCGTTCGGGCCGACGATGGCGACGGTTTCGCCGGCCTCGACCTTGAGCGTGACGTCGTGCAGCACCTGCTGCCGCGACGAGTATCCAAAATTCACGCCGTCGAACTCGATCAGTCCTTTCGGCTTGGCAAGCGACAGCGCACCCGGCTTTTCGGCGACCGCGCTCGAGGTGTCGAGCAGATCGCTGACGCGGCGGATGCGGACGGCGGCCCGCAGGAAGCGGCTCGGCGACTTGGCCAGCGCGCCGACCGGACGGGACAGCGATCCGACCGAGCCGAGAAAAGCAATCAGCGTTCCGACGGTCACGGCGCCGTCTTGGATAGCCATGGCGCCGACAATGATCACGCAAAGCCCGCCGATCACGGCGACCGCTTCGGTCATCATGGACGACCAGGCCTGCACCGAAACGGCTCGAAGCTCGGCGCGCCGCGCGGCATTACAGCGCCGCGCGAAAGCCGCCGTCTCGAATTCCGCGGCATCGAAGACTTGCACGGCTGCGGTTGCGCCGAGCCGCTCCTCGGCGAGCGAGGTCCATGCCGCTATGCCGCGCCGGGAGGCGCGCGAGGCGCGGCGGATCTTCGGCGCAAACCTCAGGCTGACCAGGGCAAGGATGGGCGCGATGAGCAGCGCACAGACGGTCAACTGCCAGCTGAGCGCCAGCAGGATCGATCCGAACACGAGAACCGCCACAACGTCGGCACAAAGACTGAGCAAGCCGGTGTAAATCAGATACTCGACGCGCTCCGCGTCACCCGAGAGCCGCGTCAGCAGATCGCCGATGCTGTGCCGCATCGTTCCGGGCGAAAGCTTCATCACGTGCCGATACAGATCGACCCGGACACTCTGGGTGATCTGCGAAATGATCGCGACGTCGAGGCGCGTGTTGGCATAGCTGACGGCGAGCTTGCCAACCGTGATTGCCAGGTAGATTCCGATCAGCAACGGCAATTGTTCGAATGCGCGGCCGACGAACACGTCGTCGATAAGAACCTTGACCGACCACAACAGGCAGGCGGACAGCGCGGGACTGATCGCCAAAAGGCACGCCGCCGCAAGCCACCGGCCCCGGACCTCCTTGAGGTACGGGGCGAAGCGGCGCAGCAGCGGAGCGAGTTCGCTGTAGATGGTCATTTCATTTGTGGGCGCAGGATTGCGGCCCGCGCCCACCTAATTCGATTAGCTCCAACGGCGCGACCGGTGCGACCGCTTGTGAGACCGATGCGACTTGTGCGATTTGTGCGACTTCTTGGACTTGTGCGACTTGTGCGAACGGCGCGAACCGCCGCCGCAACCGCAAGAAGCGAGCTCGATCTTCGGAAAACCTGCAATCATTGGTGCCTCCGTTTGATAACAGTTTCAGTACGGGCATCTCTACAATTCAAACCAATTTATGCAACGAATGCATGTAGTTAGGCTTAAGTTGATACGTTAACGAGCGGCTAACGGCATCGCGGGTTTTTCACGCAGCCGAGTCATCAATTGAAAACCATGTTCGAATGGCACGGCGGCGATGCGGTGTGTGACGCAATCGAGGATCGTTCGAAAAGTGCCGATGAGCGAAACCGCGACGCTATTCGATCACCTCGTCGGCGCGAGCGAGCAAGGTGGGCGGCGCGGTTAACCCAAGCGTTTTGACGCTCTTAAGGTTGATCGCCAGTTCTTACTTGGTCGGCGCCTGCATCGGTAGATCGCCGGGCTTTTCGCCCTTGAGAATACGATCAACGTGGCGGCCGTTTGCGTCACAACAAAGCCCAGTCACAAACGTGACTGGGCTTTGTTGCTTCTCATGCTGGATTGCTTCTACTCGGTCCAATACGGGCGGGCCTTGTAGTAGTCGTAGACCTTGACGTCGTTCTCGCGGTTCCAGTTCCAGTCGGTGCTGCTGCTGTACTTGGGGGCGCGCGTCAGCTGGTCATTGGTGAAGCTGACGCGATACCCTCCAAGGCTGGTGTCATAGTTCAACGTTGACCACGGCACCGGATAGTAATCTTCACCAATGCCCAGGAACCCGCCAAAGCTCATGACGGCGTAGGCCACCTTGCCGCTGATCTTGTCGATCATGACGCGCTGAATTGAGCCGATCCTTTTTTGATCCGAGCCGTAGACCGCCGTCCCGTCCACCTTGTCGCTGCCAATCAGCGATGCCGTTTCTCGCCGTTCAGTGGTTCTGGTACCTGTCATTGTCATTGAGGTTCCCTTTCATTCTGGAAGCCCCCGGTTGACAACCGACAGGACGCGACGGCGTTCCTTTGGGAACAAAAGAGCGCAACGGCACGCGCACCGCATCCGCCGGCGATGCCAAGTTCGCGTCGATTGGCCGCGATAGTTCCACCGCAGCAACCCGCGCCGCTATTCGATCACCTCGTCGGCGCGCAGCAGGAAGGATTCTGGAATTTTCAGCCCAAGCGCCTTGGCGGTCTTCAGATTGATCACCAGCGGGTACTTGGTCGGCAACTGCACCGGAAGCTCGCCAACGTTCGCCCCGCGCAGAATGCGATCCACATAGGACGCAGCCCCCCGCACCAGTTCCAATTGATCAAGGCCGTAGGACACCAGGCCGCCGCTGGCGGAGTAGAATCCGAACGAATAGATTGCCGGCAGCCCCAGCTTGCCAGCCATGCCGATGATCACGTCGCGCCGCGTGCCGGTAAGCGGACTTGGGGTCACAATAAGCCCACCGCCGGGTTCCTGCGCGAACGCGGTGAGAACTCGCTCGACGTCGTCTGCATTACGCGCGGCAGCAGGAACGATCGTTAGCCCCAGTGTCTTGGATGCCGTTTCGGTGGCGCGAAGAAGCGCGAGATTGGCGGATATGTCCGGGACATGGAGAACCGCGACCCTTTGCACACCCGGCGCGATCTCCTTGAGTATCTCCAGCCATTTGCCGCCGAATGCTGGCTCGAAATTGTGGAAACCGGTCACATTGCCTCCCGGGCGCGCCAAGCTTGCGACGTAGCCACTGCCGACGGAATCGGACACCCAGGTGAAAACAATCGGGATGGTGCGGGTCGCCTCCATCGCTGCTGATAGGACGGGATTGGTGGAGACGAAGATCAGATCCGGCGCCAGCGCCACCAACTCTACCGCAGCGGCGCGGGTACGTTCGGGATTATCGCCGGCGAACCGATAATCGAACCGAACGTTGCGACCTTCGATCCATCCGAGATCCTTCAGGCTGCTTCGGAAAGACGCAAGGTAGGCTTGCCAAACCTCATCCTCCTCGGCGAAGCCCATCAGGACGCCGATACGCCGGACTCGCTCAGCTTGTTGCGCGCGCGCCGCGAGCGGCCAACTCGCCGCCGCGCTGCCCAGCGCACCGAGAAATTCCCGCCGCCTCATGTTCAGCGTCCAAGGCCGGAACGGATTTTGTTTCGCAGCTATATGCTAAGGATTTCCATTCGTCAGTTCTGTTCAATGCAGCCCTTTAAGGCCACATAGGAGCTTCCTCCGCCAGCACTAGCAACCCTTAAGCAATACTCGCGCTGTGAGTTCGCCAAACCTGACCATCGCTCGCGCACTTGATCGGCGGCCGTCCTTTCGCGTGCCAAACAGTCATCATAGTTTGATTGCCAAGCGGAACCGGCGAACTTAGCGATCCGTTGGCACTGGGCGTCGAGACTATAATTGGGAAAGCCTCGGGAGGAATCGTTACCGCTCACAGCATTGCTGTTGGCATCGATGATCTCGAGATTCTTCCGGGTATTTGCAACCTGATCAAGCGGTGCCTGTTGAAGCGTTCTTACCGTGCTTGTCCTGGAACCCTGAATTATCGTGATCTCCCGAGTTGGGGCGCTTGGAAGCTCTTCGTCTCGATGTAGTACTGCAACCGAGCGGTCAACGACTGTCACGGCAATGTTGTACCGCCGAGCGTCCGCCGGAGTAAGCCACCGGATTTTATCCGGTGGAGTTTGAGTCATGTACACAACGGCGTCATAAGACAGCCCAATGCCATTCAAGTAGGCACCCATCAGCGCGTTGGCGGCGCCAGATTCTTGTCCGGAGTTGCGATCGCGAGCTGCATGAAATCCGACCCCTGCCCCAGGGGCCCATGACCGCGGCTTGCCACCGAGCCATGCGATCGCACACGCCGACGCGCAACGGTCCAAGACGACTGTTTGAAAGCCCTTCCGCCGAATAACCTCACCGATCCGAACGCCCGCTAGGACACTCCCGCCTGGGCTTCGAAGAACGACAATGGCCTTGCTGATCGCGTTGGTTTTCGACTGAAAAGTTTCAAAATCGCCGGGTTCTAATTGGCCGTCCAAAGTGACGATTGCCGAGGCACCGTCCTGCATGACCGATATAGTTGCGGCAGCGCCGGGTAAGGGCGCCAGGAGCAAAACCAGCAAGGTCACACTGGCCTGTAACCTAATCATTCCGCAGAACACCCGCGCACTAGCCGGAGCGATATAAGCCCGAAAAGCCGCTGCGGTATCGCCCTCCACGACGACTTTATACCGCTCCCCAAGAGAGTGCTAGGTTCGGTGTTTGCGTAACCTAGCCCGCCCCTATCGGGCTTGTCCGCAGTCCAACTCCTAGCCGCCGTTCTCGGCCTCGCCCTCTTCGCCGATCCGCTCGACCGAGACCACCTTCTCGTCGTCGGCGGTGTTGAACACGATCACGCCCTGGGTCGAGCGCCCCGCGATGCGGATGCCGTTGACCGGGCAGCGGATCAGTTGCCCGCCGTCGGTGACCAGCATGAGCTGGTCGGCCTCTTCCACTGGGAACGAAGCGACCAGCGGGCCGATCTTCTCCTTGATGGTCTCCGAGCCCTTCTTGCCTTCCCAGATCGCCATCGCGACCAGGCCTTTGCCGCCGCGGTTGGTGATCCGGTATTCGTAGGACGACGAGCGCTTGCCGTAGCCGCGCTCCGATACGGTCAGGATGAACTGCTCGGCTGCCGACATCTCGACATAGCGCTGCTCGCCGAGCTCGATGGTATTTGCCGCCGTCTCCTGCGCCTCCTCGGCGTCGGCCGGAGCCTCCTCCAGCTCCTCGCCGTTCTGGCTGCGGCGCACCGCATTGGCGCGCTTGAGATAGGCCATGCGCTCCTCGGCGGTGACGTCGAGATGACGCAGGATCGACTGCGAGATCACCCGGTCGCCTTCGGCCAAGCTGATGCCGCGCACGCCCATCGAGGTGCGGCCCTGGAACACGCGCACGTCGGTGACCGCAAAGCGGATGCACTGGCCCTGCGCGGTCGTCAGCAGGACGTCGTCCTTCTCCGAACAGACCTGCACGTCGACGATGCCCTCGCCCTCGGTGAGCTTCATGGCGATAATGCCGGAGCGCCGCACGTCGACGAAGTCCGACAGCTTGTTGCGCCGGACGGTGCCCTTGGTGGTGGCGAACACCACGTCGAGATTGCCCCAGGTGCTTTCATCCTCGGGCAGCGGCAGGATCGAGGTCATCAGCTCGCCCTGCTCGATCGGCAGGATGTTGATCAGTGGCTTGCCGCGCGCCTGCGGCGCCGCGATCGGCAGCCGCCACACCTTTTCCTTGTAGACGCGGCCGAGCGAGGAGAAGAACAGCACCGGCGTGTGCGTCGAGGCGACGAACAGCCGGCTGACGAAATCCTCGTCGCGCGTCTGCATGCCGGAGCGGCCTTTGCCGCCGCGGCGCTGCATCCGGTAGGTCGACAGCGGCACGCGCTTGACGTAACCGAGGTGCGACACCGTCACCACCATGTCCTCGCGGTGGATCAAGTCTTCGTCCTCGACCTCACCTTCCTGCTCGGCGATCGCGGTGCGGCGCGGCGTGGCGAACTCTTCTTTGACGGCGAGGAGCTCTTCTTTGACAATCGCCTGGATGCGCGCCCGCGACCGCAGAATCTCCAGATAGTCGGAAATCTCCTTGGCGAGCTTGTCGAGCTCGTCCTTGATCTCGTCGCGGCCGAGCGCGGTGAGGCGCTGCAGGCGGAGATCGAGGATCGCCTTGGTCTGCTCGGCGGTCAGCTTGGCGGTGCCGGCCGACGACACCCGATGGCGCGGGTCGTCGATCAGCGCGATCAGCTCGGCCGCGGTGTTGGCCGGCCACTCGCGCTCCATCAACTTGTCGCGCGCCTCGGTGGCGTCCTTCGACGAACGGATCAGCTTGATCACCTCGTCGATGTTGGCGACCGCGATGGCGAGGCCGACCAGGATGTGGGCGCGGTCGCGGGCCTTGCCGAGCCGGAACTTGGTGCGCCGGGAGATCACCACCTCGCGGAACGCGATGAACGCGGTCAGCATGTCCTTCAAGGTCATCAGCAGCGGCCGGCCGCCGTCGAGCGCCACCATGTTGGCGCCGAACGAGGTTTGCAGCGGCGTGAAGCGGTAGAGCTGGTTGAGTACGACGTCGACCATGGCCTCGCGCTTGAGCTCGATCACCACGCGGTAGCCGTCGCGGTCGGACTCGTCGCGGAGCTCGGCGATGCCGTCGATCTTCTTCTCGCGAACAAGCTCGGCCATGCGCTCGATCATGGTCGCCTTGTTCACCTGGTACGGAATTTCCGAGATGATGATCGCTTCGCGTTCCTTGCGGATGGTCTCGATCTCGACCTTGCCGCGCATCACGATCGAGCCGCGGCCGCTCAGATAGGCGCTGCGGATCCCTTCGCGGCCGAGGATGATGCCGCCGGTCGGGAAATCCGGACCCGGCACGATCTTGATCAGCTCGTCGAGGCCGAGCGCCGGATCGGCGATCAGGGCGATGCAGGCGTCGATCACCTCGCCGAGATTGTGCGGCGGGATGTTGGTCGCCATGCCGACGGCGATGCCGCCGGCGCCGTTGACCAGCAGATTGGGAAAGCGCGCCGGCAGAACCGCCGGCTCGTGCTCGTTGCCGTCGTAGTTCGGCTGGAAGTCGACGGTGTCTTCGTCGATGTCGGTCAGAAGCGACATCGCAGGCTTCGCCAGCCGGCATTCGGTGTAGCGCATCGCCGCCGCGGCATCGCCGTCGACCGAGCCGAAGTTGCCCTGCCCGTCGATCAGCATCAGGCGCATCGAGAAGTCCTGCGCCATGCGCACCAGCGCGTCGTAGATCGCGCTGTCGCCGTGCGGATGGTATTTGCCCATCACGTCGCCGACCACGCGCGCCGATTTGACGTATTTCTTGTCGGGCGT
>Ga0105248_10009582_pt1 | contig 10660 bp, 10 predicted proteins | sample KBSS34metaG_FD_81524 | JGI IMG/M metagenome (GOLD analysis project Ga0105248, IMG submission 81524) | Switchgrass rhizosphere microbial communities from Kellogg Biological Station, Michigan, USA - KBS S3-4 metaG | ecosystem: Host-associated > Plants > Roots > Rhizosphere > Soil | place... | reverse complement strand
GTGTTGTACGCCATCGCCTCCGCGACGAGCTTCTCGAGCATGGGATCGCCGAACTGCGCGAGCCAGCCTTTCACCACGTCGCCCGGGTCGGAGGGACCCGCCCGCCATTGCTCCGGCACCTTCGTGTTCGGAAGTGCATCGGTCCTGAGCTGCTGCGAATCGGGAGGCGGCGGAATCGGGCAGCCGGAAAGCAGCGCGGCCAGAGCGGCCACGCTGCCGATCGCGGCGATGCGGCGGCGGGACATCAGTGCAGCTTCAGGATGAGGTAATCGAGCTTGGTGCCGATACGCATGATCACCTTGCGAAGGATGTGGATCATCTCGAGGTGCTGCGTGTAGATCGCCGCATCGCCGCGCGCGCCCTGCGCGAGGAAGAAGTCCTTGTATTTCGGGTCTACCTTCAGCTTGACCGGAAACTTGCCTGGCGGCGGAATGGGACCCATCGTGGCGGGCACCGCGTTGGTCGATACGCCCTGCGACTGCGACCAGATGATGGAGTCCACCTGCGCCTTGATGACCTGGCCGGGGATCGTGTCGAGCGTGATCTCGGCCTCGTCGCCTGGCGCCACGGCCCACAGTTCGTTCTGCTTGTAGAGCGCAACGACGACGAACTCGTCCTCGACGAACGTCATCGCGGGGACGATCGGGAAGGGAACGGTCATCGCGCCGGGCCGCAAGTTCACGTTGACCGCGCTTCCATTGGCAGGGGCATACACCGTCGTCTGGTCGAGCTGCCAGCGCGCGTTCGCGAGCTTCGCGCGGGCCTCGGCGACCTGCGCCCATTCACCCGCGGACTTGGCGCCCATCTTCTGGCGAATCTGGCGCTCCGCGGCGAGCGCCTGGGCCTGGGCGCTGCGGGCCTGGGCCTCGGTGCTGCGCGCATTGTCGAGGTTGCCTTCGAGCTCCTTCAGGTTCGTCTCGGCCTGCTCGAGGTCGAACCTGTTGCCTGCGCCGGTAGCGACGAGCTCGCGGTTCTGCGCAACGCGCTTGCGCGCGAGCTCGGCCTGCGCGGTGGCTTGCTGTACGCGCGCCGTCGCCGCCTCGATGCCGGACTTGGACGAAGAGACCTGGGCCTCGGCGCCCGTGAGCTGCTCCTCGAGCTCGCGGCTGCCTCCGACGGCGTTGGCCAGTGCCGCCTCGTGCGCCCTCACCGTGCCCTCGTAGACCGTGGGATCGATGCGGAAAAGCACGTCTCCCTTCTTCATGGGTTTATTGCCTTCGGCTGGGACTTCGATCACGCGCCCCTGGACCTGCGGCAGGATGCTGATCGTGTACTTGATCACGCGCACGTCGGCGCTGGAGGGAGCCACCACGTTCAGCGCCAGGATCATTGCGGTGAGGCCCACGATCGGCAGCGTGATGACGATCACCTGCGACACCGTGTTCCACGGCAGCCACTTGAACTTGAAGAAGACCAGCCAGACGAAGAAAGAGTAGATACCTAGGAGTAGCGCTTCCATCAGGTTTCCTCGGCGACTTTCACGCTCTTGATCGGCGGGCGGGCGCCGGAGTCGCGCTCATCGAGATGCTGCCGGATTCCCTTGAGCTGGGGCGGCAGATGTCCTTTCGCCGCCATCGAATCCAGCTCGACGCGCAGCTGGTCGAGCTCGTCGTCCGTGAGCGTTCCGGCGCGCGCCTTGTCGCCCATCTCGACGTAGTAGTCGTCATGCCGGTCCGTGCCATACACCGCCCGATGCAGCGTGGGACGGGTGTAAGCCCACAACCATGCGAGCGGCCAGAGCATCCCGCCGAAGAAGAGCGAAAGGATGCACAGCGTCTTGATGGCGTCCTTCTGGGGATGATGGCGCCGTTCTGCGATCACCTCGGGCAGCACGTGGACGACCAGGAACAGGCCGATCGCCAGCAGCGGCATCACGATGAGGATGAACCACGCCAGGCCGTTGGCGAACGCGTCCAGCGCGTCGCCCGAAAGGAACGATGCGTGCGCGGCCGCCGGGAGCAGCGAGGCGGCTCCGGCCAGGGCAAAACGCATGGACTTCAAGCGCAGCTCCTCCTCGCGAGCTCGACGCCGCCACTATGTCCCCGCCCGGAGCGCCTGCGAATTGGACCAAAGGGCAATAGTCCCTGGCGCCGCGCGGCGCGATCATTGCCACGCTCCGAAGGGGAGGTGGAAGACGGTGCGCACGCCCGGGACGAGATTGCTGCGCGGCTGGGTACGCTTGCGGGATCGGCTCGCAACGGCGGTGCTCCTGCTCGCGTGCGCGGCACCCTCGTGGGCGGCGCCGCTGCCGGGCACGGGCCACGGCTTGGCCGCGCCCTGGCGTGTCGTGCTGATGCGCGGCTGGGACTCGCTCTACCCGATCAACATCGCGCGCGAAAAAGCGCTACGCGAGACGCTGGCCGATGGCTCGCCGCGCCTGGTCGAATTCTTCCCGGAGGAAATCGATCCCTTGAGGTTCCCGGGCGCCATAGAGGCGGACATCGTCGCGCTGCTGATGCGCAAGTATGCCGATACGCCCATCGACCTCGTGATCGCCTCGGGGTCCGAATCGCTGGAGTTCGCCGCACGCCACCGCGACGCCATCTGGCCCAAGGCGGCGATCGTTTTCAACGGAGTGTTCGAAGGCTCGCAGTGGCGGCGGCCTGCGCGCACGGCGGGCGTGACGATGGCCCTCGATATCGAGGGAACGGTCGCGCTGGGCCGCGCGGTCGTCGCTTCGGCGCGCCGCCTGTACGTGGTCTCGGGAAGCTCGACTTTCGACCGCGAGATCCTCGTGCTGGCGATGCAGAAGCTCGCGAGGATCGACCCTCCGCTCGAAATCCATTACCTCACCGGGCTCACGCGCGGGCAGGTGAGCGCGCGTGTCTCGGCGCTCGAGCGCGACGACCTGGTCCTTTACCTCACGATGCTGCGCGATGCCGACGGCCTCGTGTCGGGGCCGAACACCCCCGCGTTGGTGCAGGTGGCATCCAGCTCGAGCGTTCCGGTGCTGTCCCCGATCCAGACGCAGTACGGTCGTGGGGTGCTCGGCGGATCTTCGCCGCGATACGACGTGCACGGCAGGGCGGCAGGCGAGATCGCGCGCCGCGTCCTGATGGGTGTCGATCCCGATACGATCGACGTGAAGACCATCCCCGCCGCCGCCTGCGAGGTGGACTGGCCCGCGCTCGCGCGATGGCAGCTCGCCGAACGCAATGTCCCCGCGGCTTGCGCCCTGCTCAACCGCCCGCCGGATGCGTGGCGCAATTACCTGTGGCAGATGGTGATCGCCGCCTCGGTCATCGTGCTGCAGGCGGTGCTCCTCATGGCGCTGCTCGTCCAGGGCCGGCGCCGGCGTCTCGCCGAGGCTCGCCTGCACGCGCGCACCGCGAACCTCGCGCAGGAATCGCGCATCTCCATGATCGGGGCGCTCACGGCGAATCTCGCGCACGAGATCAACCAACCCATCGGCGCGATCCTCAGCAACGCGGAAGCGGCGCAGATCATGCTCGAGCAGGGCACGCTCACGCCGGACAAGCTGCGGGAGATCCTCGCCGACATCCGATCCGACGACCTGCGCGCGAGCGAGGTGATCCGCGCGCTGCGCGGCCTGTTCGCGAAGAGCCAGTGGAAGCCCACGGCTATCGAGACCAACAGCGAAGTCGCCGAGGCGCTGCGCCACGTGCAGTTCGAGGCGGCGCGGCGCGACGTGAAGCTAACTCCCAACTACGGATCCGGCATGCCCGCGGTGCTCGGCGATCCCTTGCAGCTGCAGCAAGTGGTCATCAATCTCGTGGTGAACGCGATCGAGGCGGTCGCCCACGCGACCGGGCTGCGGCGCGAAGTGCGCATCGAGACCGCCGCCGTCTCCGACGGCGTCGCGATCGCAGTCACCGACGAGGGGCCTGGCCTCAGCGCCGAGGACGCCGGCCGCCTCTTCGAATCGACATTCACCACCAAGAGGGAAAGCATGGGATTCGGCCTGTCCATCGTGCGATCCATCGTCGAAATGCACCGCGGGCGTGTGTGGTTCGAGCCCAACGTGCCGCGCGGAGCGGTGTTTCGCGTGTGGCTGCCGGCGATCGGCGCATGAGCGCTCCGGTCGCGGTGCCGGGAGTCGTCCACGTCGTGGACGACGACCGCGCGTTTCGCACGGCCATCGGGCGAGTTCTCACGGCCGCCGGCCACAGGCCGCGGCTCTACGCGTCGGCGACCGAGTACCTGGCGTGCGACGATTCGGACGGACCGGCTTGCCTCATAGTGGACCTGCGCATGCCGGGCACCAACGGACTCGACCTCCAGGCTGCGCTCGCCGCCCGCGAGGAATCGCATCCGGTCATCTTCCTTTCGGGGCACGGCGACGTGCCGAGCACGGTGCGCGCGATGCGCAACGGCGCGCTCGATTTCCTCACCAAGCCGGTGCCCACCGTGGTGTTGCTCGAAGCGATCCGCGTGGCCCTCGAGCGCGACATCGAGCGCAAGCAGCGCACGTCGCAGCTCGCGGAGATCAAGCGGCGCTATGCATCGCTCACGCCGCGAGAGCGGCAGGTGATGTCGGGCGTGGTCGCCGGCAGGCTCAACAAGCAGATCTGCTACGCCCTGCACTCCGCGGAACGAACGGTCAAGACGCATCGCGCGCGCGTGATGGAGAAGATGGCGGTGAGCTCGGTCGCCGAGCTCGTGCGCCGCGCCGAGGAGCTGGCATCGGCCGGCGTCACGCTCGAACCGATACCGGAAGCGTGACGGCACCTTGGGGCCCAAGCCCCTTGGTGCCATGGAAGGTACGCTCCGATTGGAAGAAGCTGGCATCTCACAGCATCGATTACAAGTTCTAGGAGGGGCCATGAACCGCACACTGAAATGGACATGCGCGGCGGCGTTCGCCGTCGCGATTCCCGCGTTCGCGCAATCGTTCGCGTTCCCCGCGAAAGGCCAGTCGCCCGAGCAGCAGAAGAAGGACGAGGCCTACTGTGCCTCGTGGGCCACGCAGCAGACGGGATTCGATCCGGCCAAGCCGCCGCCTCCGCCCGCGGCAGCGCAGCCGGCTCCCGTCACCGGCAGCGGCGCACGTGCGCGTGGCGCGGCCGCGGGCGCGGTCATCGGGGGCGCCACCGGCGGCGACGCGGGTGACGCCGCCATCGCCGGAGCGGTCGTCGGCGCATCGGCGCAGCGCAGGGAGAATCGCCGTGCGGCAGGTGCGCAGAATCAGGCGAACGCGCAACAGGCGCAGGCGACCAACGCCGCCTACGACAAGGCGCGCGGCGCGTGCCTCGAAGGCAAGGGCTACACGGTCAAGTGACGCGCTAGGAAGCGGTCCCGAGCACACCCGCCGAGCGGCACACGGTGAGGAGCTCGGGAACCGACCGAGCCCGCATCTTCTGCATCACCTTGGCGCGGTGGGCCTTGACCGTCTTCACGGAGATGCCCAGCTCGGCGGCGATCTGCTTGTTGAGCCGACCCGCGATCACGAGCTGCATCACCTCGTTCTCCCGCCGCGACAGCTTTTCGAAGCGGGCATGCATTTCCACGCGCTCGCGCTCGCGTGCGCGCTCCCGGTCGCCGCGCGCGATCGCCACGCGGATGGTTCCCACGAGGACATCGCCGCTCACCGGCTTCTCGAGGAAATCCACGGCGCCCAGCTTCATCGCATCCACGCTCGTCGGGACGTCGCCGTGCGCCGTGAGGAAGATGACCGGCAGATGCATCTCGCGCGCGAGCATCGTGCGGTACAGCTCGGGGCCTTTCATCCCGGGCATGCGCACGTCGAGCAGGACGCAGCCAGCATTTCCGGTATCGACGCCGCGAAGGAAGTCATCCGCCGACGCGAACACCTCCACGGGCCAGCCCGCCGCGCTCACCAGGCGCGCGAGCCCGCGCGCGAACATCGCGTCGTCGTCGACGATGTAGACCTTGGCGATTTCGGCCACGAGGCAGATCCGGCAGTGTCCGGGGATCGTATGCCTTCCGCTACCGAGCCACGATGGCACTTGGGGGCAACCGGCATGGAACGAAGGTGGCATTGCCCGCCCCGATGGTCCAAGGCACATTCAGTTCGGATGGGCTCTTTCCTCGACGCCGCGATGCGCTGGACGGTCCGCGGCCTCGCGGCTACCTTGGCGGCGATCGCCTGCGGCTGCGCCGCCCTGCCTTCCCTCGAGGGACGCGTCGAATCCAGCGCTCTCGCGGCCACCGAATCGACCCGCCTTGGCGCTGGCGTCACGTCCCTCGCCAAGGCGCATCCCGGCAAGACCGGTATCCACGCGGTGACATTGGGCACCGACGCGTTCGCCGCGCGCGTGCTGTTGGCCAACGCCGCGCAACGCTCGATCGACGCCCAGTACTACATCTGGCACGCGGACGAGACCGGGACGATGCTCTTCGAGGCGCTGGTGAACGCGGCGCGCCGCGGCGTGCGCGTGCGTATCCTCCTCGATGACCAGAACACGAAGGGGATGGACGAGTTCATCGCGGCGCTGGCCGCGGAACCCAACATCGAGTTCCGGCTTTACAACCCGTTCGCGCAGCGTAGTGCCCGTTTCACGGGTTACTTCGGCGACTTCGAGCGGCTGAATCGCCGCATGCACAACAAGTCCTTCATCGCCGACAACCAGGTGGCGGTGGTGGGCGGACGCAACATCGGCAACGAATATTTCGGCGCCGGCCGCGAGGTTCCATTCAAGGACCTGGACGTGGTCGCGCTGGGATCGGCCGTGCGTGAGGTTTCCGCGCAGTTCGATCTCTACTGGAACAGTCCATCCGCGTATCCGGTCGCGCGGCTGTTGCCGGGCGCTCCGGCGCAAGCTGCGGCGCAGCTCGACCAACGCTTCGCCGCAACGCGCGCCAATCCGGATGCCCGTGAATACGTCGAGGCCGTCCGGGCCACGCCGCTGGTGGCCTCGCTCCTCGAGCAACGTCTGCCGCTGGAATGGGCGGACGCACGGGTCGTGACCGACGACCCGGCGAAGACGCTCGACCGCGAGAGCCGCACGGACGTCCTGCTCCTGTCCGAGCTCATGGCCGGCGGCACCAAACCCGTGAAGACGCTCGATATGATCTCGCCCTACTTCGTCCCCGGCGAAAAGGGGGCCGAATTGCTGGAGCAGCTGGCGCGCGCGGGCGTGCGCGTGCGCGTGCTCACCAATTCGCTCTCGGCCACCGATGTCGCCGTGGTCCATGCCGGTTATGCCAAGCGGCGCTGCCGCCTCGCGCGCGCCGGCGTAATGCTCTATGAGCTCAAGGCGACGGCGGCCCCGAAGCGACGCGAGGGCAAGGACGAAGGCGCCAAGGGCTCATCGCGTGCGAGCCTTCATGCCAAGACGTATGCGAGCGACGGCACGCGCATCTTCGTGGGGTCGTTCAACTTCGATCCGCGCTCGGCCCTGCTGAATACCGAGCTGGGCCTCGTGATCGCGAGCCCGGCGCTCGCCGCGCGCCTCTCGGCTTCCTTCGACGACGACTTCTCCGGCAACGCCTACATTGTCCGTGCGCGCGAGGACGGCGATTGCGTCGAGTGGATCGAGCGCACGGCCGCCGGCGAAGTGCGACATGCGACCGAACCCGAAACCTCGTGGCTGCTGCGCGCCTGGCTCGGCTTGCTCGAACTGCTGCCGATCGACGGGATGCTCTAGGCCGCTACTGCGACAGGACCCACTTGCCGGCGGCGGATTTGCAGAAGTTGTAGTTCGCCGACGAGGTGCGTCCCGCCGCCTTGTTCGCCACATGGACGGTGCGGCAGGGCACGCCGGCCTTCTGGAACGACTTGACGGCGCGCACTTCGCCGCCCGCTTTCGTCTCGGGATTCGACCAGGTCGTCTTTGCGCCGTCCTTGCCGTCGTCGAGCATGCCGTAGAGCGCGGCGTCGAACATCGCGCGGTCCTTGCCCTTGAACTGGGCGATCGGCGCATCGTCGGTCACGTTGGCAGCGAAAGCCGACGACGACGCGAGCGCCAACGCGACGAGCAGATTCCTCATGTGATCACCTTCATGTCTCCGGAGGGTGGCGAGGCCGCGGCGATGACGCCAATGAGCTCCTTGTCGTCGATAGGCTTCGGCAGGTAAGCGGCCACGCGCGCGGCCACGGCGCGCGCACGGTACTCGGGCTTGTCATGGCCCGTGATGATGGCGACCGGAATGCGGATGCCGGCCCGCTCCAGCTCCTCGCAAACGTCGAAGCCGCTCATGGCCGGCATATGCAGGTCGAGCACCAGGAAATCCGGCCGCGAGTCGCTGAGCGCCTGGAGGAATTCCCGCCCCGAGGCGAACGTCTCCACTTCCATTCCCGCCGAGCGCAGCAGCCTTCCCACGGACCGGCGAACGCTGTCCTCGTCGTCCACGATAGCCACCCTGACTTTGCCCTCCCCCATGACGCAACGTAGCAATTGCCGCGCCGCGCTGTAATGGAACCTTGGGGCTATGCGGCTATGCGATGCCCACGCGTGCGGCAGCCTGCACCAGCTCGGCCACCGACCCGACCTCCATTTTTCGCATGACGCGCGCGCGATGGACCTTGATCGTCTTCTCGGCCGCGCCCAGTTCCGCCGCGATCTGCTTGTTCAGCTTGCCCGTCACCACGCAGCGCATCACCTGCGCCTCGCGTGGCGTGAGCGTGGCCATGCGCCGCTCGACCTGCTGGCGGCCGGCGCGAGCATCGCGCTGCACGCGGTCCTTCTCCATCGCCGTGCGCACGGCGCCGATGAGCTGCGCCGCATCCACGGGCTTCACGAGGAACTCCACGGCACCGCCCTTCATCGCCTCCACGCTCGCCGGCACGTCGGCGTTGCCGCTCATGAAAACGATCGCCGGCGCCCCTCCGCGCGCCACCAGCGCCTGTTGCAGCTCGAGCCCGCTCAATCCCGGCATCGCGAGATCGAGCAGCAGGCACCCGGGCGCATACGGATCGTACGCATCGAGAAACTCGCGCGCGCTGCTGAAGGCGCACGCCTCGAGGCCGGCGGCGCGCATCACGCGCTGGGTCGCACGCAGCACCGATGGATCGTCGTCGATGATGAAGACCGAGGGCCTCGCGCCACTCACTCGCGCCCTCCAGTCGCAATCGGAACCGTGAAGTGGAATCTCGTCCCGCCGCCGCCGTTGTCCTCCGCCCACAGCCGTCCCCCATGCGAGGTGACGATGTTGCGGCAGATCGACAGCCCCATGCCAAGCCCATGGTCCTTGGTGGTGAAGAAAGGCTCGAAGATCCGTTCGGCGTGCTCGCGTGCGATGCCGTATCCGCGGTCCGCGACGCAGACGCGGACGAAACCTTCGTCGAGCGAGGTCGTGACGAGGAGCCTTCGCTTCGGCGCCGGGGACGACGCCATCGCGTCGCAAGCGTTCACCACGAGATTGAGCAGCACCTGCTGCAGCTGTACGCGGTCGCCGCGCACGGGCGGCAATCCGTGCGCCGTCTCGACATTCGCATCGACGCCGACATGCACGAGGTCGCTGTGCAGGATCCGCAGCACGTCGCGCACGACGGCGTTCATCTGCAGATCCTCGTGCCGGGTCTCTCCCTTCATGAGCAGCAGGCGCAGGCCCGCGATCACCTGGCCGGCGCGCTTGTCGTCGGCCACGATGTCCTGGAGGATCGCGCGCAGTTCGTCGAGGGACACCGTGTCGCGATCGAGGAACCGCAGGCCCGCCTGGGCATTGGACAGTATCGCGGTGAGCGGCTGGTTCAGCTCGTGCGCCATCGAGCCCGAGAGCTCGGCGAGCATCGTCACGCGGGAAAGGTGCGCGAGCTCGTTTCGCTGCCGGACCAGCTGCATCTCGGCGGCCTTTCGCGCCGAGATGTCGGTCGCGACGCCGAGCACCTGGTTCGCGGCGCCGTCCTCGCCGACGATGGGGCGCTTGACGGTCTGCACATAACGCGCGCTGCCGACCGCGTCGGTGATCCGCTCCTCGGCGATGAACAGCTCGCCGCGCGTCTCCATCACCTGCAGGTCATCGCGGCGGAACGCGGCTACCTCGGCGGCATTGTCATTGAAGTCCGAATCGGTGCGGCCGAGCAGGTCCTCCACGGTCGTGCCGTACATCTCGGCCACCGCCTTGTTCGCCAACGTGAACCGCCCGCTGCGGTCTTTCGCGAAGATGAGGTTCGGGTCGGTGTCGATCACCTGCCTGAGGAACGCGCGCTCGCGCTTGAGGATCTCGGCATTTCGATGGCGCTCCGTGAGATCGACGATCGACACGAGCGCGGCGATCCCGTCCGATCCCTCGACGGAGGTCACGCCAAGCTCCAGCGGCACCTCGACGCCGTCCTTGCGCCGTCCCATGACGTCGTGGCCCGCGAGCGTGAGCAGCGTGGCGCTGCGAGCCCCGGCAATCAGCGATTCGATGGAGAAGTGGGCGAGTTCGTCCGCCGCATACCCGAAGATCCGCGCCGCGCGAGTGTTCGCAAGCACGATGCGTCCATGGGCGTCCACCATGACGAGGCCGTTGGAAGCCGCGTCGAGCACGAGGCGGAATCTGTCCTGCGCGCTGATCCATCGGGCGCCCACCTTCGAACCCAGAGCGACCAACACCAGGGCGGAGGCGATCGCGTATGCGTACGCAGACATGGCGGCGTGGGCCTGGAACGACGCGCCGAGTCCGACCAGCGCGAGGGCCAGCACGAGGCTTGCGCCGCCGAGCACCGCGCGCCGCCGTTCGTTTGCGCTGCCGCGCCGCCAGCAGGAAAGCGCGGCATCGCCGATGTACGTTGCCAACAGGGAGACGGTCGCAT
>Ga0105248_10009581_pt1 | contig 10660 bp, 10 predicted proteins | sample KBSS34metaG_FD_81524 | JGI IMG/M metagenome (GOLD analysis project Ga0105248, IMG submission 81524) | Switchgrass rhizosphere microbial communities from Kellogg Biological Station, Michigan, USA - KBS S3-4 metaG | ecosystem: Host-associated > Plants > Roots > Rhizosphere > Soil | place... | reverse complement strand
TTGTGGCCTCTTCCTGGGCCCGACTCGTGAAGACATGCCAGCGCCATCCGTGCTAAACGCACTAGGGCCCCGCCGATGGTGCAACTCAACCAAAGGATCCATGGCTTGCTAGCTGGACGCAAACTCCTACTCGCCGACGACTCGGTTACCATTCAGAAAGTCATCGAACTTACTTTCGCCGACGAAGGCGTTAGTGTCGTGACCTTCGGTAACGGTCAGGATGCGATTGATAAGCTTGAGGAGGAAGCCCCTGATGTTGTGCTCGCTGATGTTTTCATGCCGGGAAAGAGCGGTTATGAGGTTTGCGAGTACGTCAAACAAAACGAGAAGCTTCGGCATATTCCTGTGATGCTCCTTGTTGGCTCATTCGAGCCGTTCGACGAAGCGGAGGCGCGCAGAGTTGGCGCGGATGATATCTTGACGAAACCTTTTCAATCGATTCGACGCTTAATCGACAGAGTCGGAGCGCTCGTTACGAGCCCCCCACCGGTCGAGAAAGAGGTTCCCACGGCGGAACTTCCAAAAGCTGAAGACGAGTCCTCGGCGGAAGAAACACACTTGAATTCCGAGGAACTTGCCATGACAACCGCGGACACAATGCCGCTGCCTAATGAACTTCATCAGCGGATGGAGTTGTCGCAACCGCTCACTGCAAAGGACAATGAACTGGGTGAGAAAACAATGGACACAGGGATCTCAGAGGTGAATCAGGCTGCGGCCGAGGAATCGTCCGACGTGTTATTGGATCTTGGTGAGTTCGAGCCAGCACGAGCAGTAGAAGAAGACGAGTTCGTTCTGGATCTGGATTCCTCGGATCTTGAAGAGGTCAGCGCTCCGACACCTATGCGCGCTTTTGTGGAACCGCAAGTTACGGAAACAGTCGCGAGCGCCGTTGCCACAAACGGATTTTCATATCAGACAGAAGTTCACGCCCCGACCTATTCTGCAGCAGAGGAAGTTGCATACGAAGATCAAGTGCATGAAATCCCGGAGCAGCGCTATAGCTCTTCTCAGGAGACTTACAAGGCTGATTCTCAACCAATGGTAGCTGAGCCTCAGTCAGTGCCGAGTGGTGCAACGTCGCTCTCCGCGGAATCGCTCTCGCCGGAGATGATTGATGCAATTGCCCGCCGGGTTGTCGAAATGATGTCTGACAAGGTGGTTCGCGAAGTAGCTTGGGAAGTCGTTCCCGATCTAGCGGAGTTGCTGATTAAGAAGCAACTGGAAGAGTCTCAGCACAAATAGGTCTCAAGTTCATTGCCGAAGACCAAGGCGACCAGAAATGGTCGCCTTCTTTTTTTGCTGATGTGCTATATGCTTTAGCTTGTCGGTATTTGCGTTTGATGATTCAGGTTCCCGACAAGCTAAAGCATATCGGACATCTCTTCCTTTTGAGCTTTCTGCTTTGCCTATCGTAGACTCTACCCTTCGATTCATTGGCACTAAAACTGCGAACCTATTTCACTACTCAATAATGGACATCCCTAAACAATACGATCCTAAACAAGCGGAACTTCACCACTATGAACGTTGGGAAAAGGCTGGATACTTCGCCCCCGAGATCAACAAAGATCCGGGCGCTCCTGTATTCACCATCGTCATTCCCCCCCCGAACGTAACGGGTTCCTTGCATATGGGCCATGCTCTTCAACACACCTTGATGGATGTGTTGACTCGTTACAAACGAATGAGCGGGTTCCGCACGCTCTGGCTACCAGGGATGGATCATGCTGGCATTTCGACACAGTTGATGGTCACGCGAGCTTTAAAAAAGGAAGGCAAGTCTCGACACGACCTGGGACGCGAGAAGTTTGTCGAACGCGTGTGGCAGTGGAAGGCTGAATCGGGTGGACAGATCACAGTTCAAATGCGTCGTGAAGGTGCATCGGTCGACTGGTCGCGTGAAAAGTTTACGATGGATGAACCCTTGTCGCGCGCGGTTCGCGAAGTGTTTGTGCGGCTGTATGAAGAGGGAATGATCTATCGCGGTAATCGTATTGTTAATTGGTGTCCACAAGATCAAACAGTGTTATCGGACCTGGAGGTCGACAAGTTGCCGCAGTCGGGAAAGCTTTACTACCTTCAATATCCAGTGAAGGGGAGCGAACGTCGGCTCACCGTTGCGACCACGCGGCCAGAAACAATGCTAGGCGACACTGCGGTGGCGGTGAATCCCAGTGATGAACGCTACACAGATTTGCTTGGGGCGACATTGCTGTTGCCGCTGACCGATCGCCAAATCCCGGTTATCGCAGATGAGTTTGTCGACCCTGAGTTTGGCACCGGCGCCGTTAAGGTCACTCCAGCTCACGATCCTAACGACTATGAAATGGGCGTGCGTCATAACCTTGCGCAGGTTGTCGTGATCGACCAATTTGCAAAGATGACTGCTGATGCCGGAGAAAGCTTCGCGGGTCTTGATCGCTACAAAGCGCGCGACAAGGTCGTTGAGGAATTTGAACAACTCGGACTGCTGGAAAAAGTCGTCGACTACGAATTCGCCATTTCCAAATGCGAACGTTGCAAGACGGTTATTGAACCTCTGATCTCCACGCAATGGTTCATGAACATGGAACAGTTGCGCGACCTGGCCCTCGATTTAATGGCGAAAAAGCAGAAGCCACAGTTTGTTCCGGAAGTTCCTTATGAACGTGTGTATACAAGCTGGCTGGAGAACCTCCGTGATTGGACTATCTCGCGGCAGCTTTGGTGGGGACATCAGATTCCAGCCTGGTACACCAATGACGGCCGAGTATTTGTCGCTCGAACGGAAGCCGAGGCGCGCGAAAAGGCTGGTACGGATGAACTGACTCAGGATCCAGATGTTCTGGACACATGGTTTTCGTCTGCCCTTTGGCCCTTCTCCACTCTGGGCTGGCCCAATGAAACCGACGATTTGAAAGTTTTCTATCCCTCGTCCGTTCTTGTGACGGCGCGAGACATCATCTTTCTCTGGGTCTCTCGGATGATGATGATGGGTGCAAAGTTTATGGGCCGGGAAGCTTTTGCTGATGTGTTTGTGACGGGAACGATTCTCGATAGTCATGGCCAGCGAATGTCGAAGACAAAACTGAATGGCGTTGACCCGCTCGACGTGTTCGACAAGTTTGGAGTTGACGCAACGCGATTGACTCTGGCGCAGGTTGGCAGCACGGATACTCGTTGGAACGAGAAGCAAGTTGAATCGTATCGGAACTTCGCAAACAAGATCTGGAATGCCGCACGATTCTGTCTGCTCAATTCCGAGGGTGCGTCAGTGGACTCAACGTTGCTCTTGCTGGGACCGCAGGCGTCCCCGCCAGCTTCTGAAGTTCTGAAGAGCTCTAAGGTTGATTCAGCAGGCGGGGACGCCTGCGGTCCCAGCACTGCGCTGCATGATCGTTGGATCATTTCGCGTCTCAATAGAACTGCCATTGACGTTGGCGCAGCTTTGAGTGCTTACCAGTTTCACGAGGCGGTGCAGACTCTTTATCACTTTTTCTGGGACGACTTTTGCGACTGGTACATTGAACTGAGTAAGAACGATGTCACTACCGAGGAGCCCGGCGAGCAACGAAAGGTTGCTCGCTCCCGATTGTTGTCCGTGCTCGAACAGGCGCTTCGTCTACTGCATCCGTTCATGCCCTACATTACTGAAGAGTTGTGGATGCTTCTTCCCGGCGTTGGAAAATCGTCATTGCACCCGGCCTACGCTCATGCCGAACCGACATTGATGTTGGCGGCATATCCGGCGGGCAATCCTGCGTTCGTGGATGAACAAGTCGAATCCGAAATGCAGGCGATCATCGACCTAATCTCGCGAGTACGAAACATCCGTTCGGAAATGAATATCAAGCCGTCTGAACGCATTCCAGTCTTAGTCGGCGCTCCTGATGAAAGGCTTCGCAATGTTTACCTTGCGGCCGTGGATCAAATCGGACGATTGGTTCGAGCTGCAGACGTCACTATTACCGAACGACTTGAAGCACCGAGGGCATCCGCGAGAGCTGTTCTTACGGGGGGATCTGAACTGGCAGTTCCGCTGGAGGGTTTGATTGACTTCGAACAAGAGCGCCAGCGATTACTTCGCGAACAGGATAAGTTAAAAGCGGAGGCTGCAAAACTCGAGGCACAGCTTCAGAATCCAAGTTTTGTCGAACGCGCCCCGGCCGATCGTGTGGCTGAGGTGCGCAACCGTATCGAAGATATAAGCCAACGTACTTCCCAACTTCAACAGACACTCGAGAACCTGCAATGAACTGGTTCGACGAAGGCGCACTCTACTCACAAATAGCTGTCTTCCTTCGAGAAGACATGGGGCGCGGCGATATTACGACCCAATCAATCATCACTCGCAACACGCGCGCACGCGCGCGATTTGTAGCCGGTGAGACCATGATCGTGGCCGGACTTGAAGCCGTCGAGGAAGTTTTCCTGACACTCGATTCACAACAGCAACTCGAAGCTTTCGTCGCGGATGGTGAGCAGGTGGAAGCAGGAAAGGTGATTGCACGAACAATTGGCTTTGCGGATGTATTGATCACAGGCGAACGAGTTGCCCTCAATCTGTTGCAAAGACTTTCGGGGATCGCAACCCTGACCAATCAGTTTGTGAAGGCCGTCGCTGGAACTTCCGCACAAATTGTCGACAGCCGCGCTACGACTCCTGGACTGCGGCTGCTTGAGAGGTATGCGGTTCAACTTGGTGGCGGTTCCAACAGTAGGTTTGGATTGGATGATGGTGTCGTCGTTACCGCGAATCACGTTGCGGTCACCGGTGGTATAAGCGAGGCTGTACGACAGGCAAAGGAGAAGTTGGGTTATCTCCACAAGATAAGCGTTGAAGTGACTTCCGAAATCGAGTTGAAAGAAGCGATTGGTGCGGGAGCAGATGTAGTTATCCTTGAAGACTTTAAGCCGGAAGATGTTGCCCGGCTCGTGAAGCTGGCGAAGGATTTATCTGAGGCGGCTACAGTTGAATGCTCGGGGTCGATCACTCTGGAAAACGTCAGAGAATTCGCTGAAACGGGAGCAAGCTTGATTCGTATTGAGGCGTTGACTAGTTCAGCTCCAGCAAGAAGTATTAGTTTCAAAGTTCAACCGTACTGACTTCCAACCATCGTTAGCCGTGACCTCTACCTTTTGGAACGACACCCCGCCTCTGTTCGTGAAAGTCAAAGCATCCTGCTCAAGCTTGATGGCATCCAGAAGCAGGGTTATCTTTATTAGGTGTTGAAAAGGAGTCCACTTCGATGGCGGCTTGGTTTCGTTGTTACATAAAGCTGGGTTTGGCGAGCCTTTTGATTTTAAGCATTTGCCTCGCTGGCGCGGGTGCGCAGAAAAAGAAAAAGCGCACGCATCGCGCGAAAAAACCCGCTGCCGCAAAGCCGGTAATCACCAACCCCGCAATTGCACCACCCAACGAGAATGGCGACGTCAAGGTCATCAGCACGGCCGATCAGAATGGCACTGAAGCTGACCCGGCGAGGGAACAATTGCAACCTAAGAAAACAAAGAACTCCGGCGCTTCTTCCGAGCCAAAGGAAGACATACAGCAGACCATCACTACGTTATCCAACCAGGTCAACAAGCTCAATGACAAGTTGTCCCAGATGCAGGAAGACGATCGGTATCAGCTCGATATGGAACGCCTGACTCGCGCTGAACAACGTGCTGAACAGATCCGTTCACAGCTCATTGACACGCAAGGCAAGATTGCGGACCTGGAGGCGAAGCGCGATCAGGTTGAGTGGTCACTTAAGCCAGAGAACATCGAACGAGTCACCCAGGGGATGGGAACGCTTCATCCTGAAGAGGCTCGCGATTCACGCAAGAAGCAGTTGGAATCCGAGAAAGCGCGACTGGAAGCTCAACTTAAAATTTTGGACACCAGTAAGAACCGCCTGGAGACATCGAGCGCCAATGCCGATGCAGAAGTAGACAACCTGAGAGCCAAGTTGAATCAACGTCGTGAGCAGATGGATGCCGCTCCATCGCCATCCCCATCTCCTTCGAACGACGCCCGTCCAAAGAAGCCAGATCAACAGTAGGCCCAGTAGGAATACCATCCGCAGATTACGCTGACGTCCGATAAGCTTCAGCTTGTCGTTAAGCGTCAAATTTCGCATCGTGGTAAACGAATCTACCTTACGAGACCGACAAGCTGAAGCTTATCGGACATCTGCGTAATCTGTGGATGATCGTTCCTTCATCTCTGAGTACTGACCTTTGTACCCGTGTGCATCGCGACTGCTTTCCATGGCCCACCCTGGTTAACGAACGTGAGTGTGTAGAAAGCCGTGAATGGAGTCTCATCACCCTTGCCGGGCGTTGCGGGAATTGAGGAACGTTGTCGCACGGACTCGCCTCGTAATACCGCGGTGTCACCGTATACGTTGATAGTGACCTTGTCCGATTCGAGCCTGGAGTACTTTAGTCGACCCTCCGTGAGGTCGGTAATCAACTCCTGACGAGACATCTGATGACCATCTGTGTGTGTCCAGATGAAGCTGGGATCTATCAACGACGTAAGCCGCTTCACGTCTGCACTGAGCAAAGATTGAAAGAGTGCAGTAAAGGTTGTCATGACCTCCTTCTTACTGTCTTCCTCAGGTCGGGGCATCCGCGTCGCTTGCCAGTTCACGACTTGCCATTTGCCGTTGCGTTTAAGAAAGGTGCCGCTGTTTAGAAATCTTGTGACCTGCGGACCTTCTTCGGTCGTTGTTGTGCCCACCAAACGGAAGGCAACAATTGCAGTGTTGCCGTATTGTTGAATGCGAACATCTTCAGCTGAATATACAGTCTTCGGATCACCGGATTTCGGCACTGGCGCCGATCTTATATCGTGCAAAACTTCGCTTTTGGAAACGCGACGACCAGCTGAGCGTGTATAGATCAAATCATCTGCCCAAAACCGTTCATGCATTGCGGGGTCGGTTGTGGCAGCAAGGAAATCATTCAAAAGTTTGTTTAGTTCGGCAGCGTCAGGCGCCGATTGGGCGTAAGCGTTCATCGCAAACACAATTACTAAGATCAGAATACAGCTAAGTTTCATAAGTAGCTCCGGTGTGCTTCAAAGCAAAGTAAAGCCGCTTCCGTTTTTCGTTCTGCTAGTGCTGTGGTGAGCAGGATCGTCAGGTGCTATCCTTGCGTTAGTGCGATATGAGTTAAATTCGTGAACTAGTCTAAGCGTTTTGGAGTTGCGATGTATACGATCCTCGCTGACAAGAATTGCTGGCAGATGGTAAGTGCCGGTTTGTTGGTTACACTGTTAAGTCAAAGTGGTTTCTGGAGCGTATCAAGCCAACAAGCTGAGGCCGCTAAGAACTCAAATCCAGCTTACGGTAACAGCAGAATGAATACGAACCTGCGAGACCCTAAGGAGACGTGGGGTGGAGATCATGTTCGCCTGGTTACGAAACCGGGCGGTGGAGACCTCGAGTTCGATTGTGCCCATGGAGATCTTACCGAAGAACTCAAGCCGGACGCTGATGGCAACTTCGATGTTGCTGGAACGTTCTCGCGAGAAGGTGGCCCGACGCGATCGGACGAAAAGCCCAATGGCAGAGCGGTACGATACGTTGGACGGATTCGTCAAAACTCGATGGCCTTCCAAATTACTTTCAAGGACTCAAACGAAAAGAGTGAGACTTTCACGCTAACGCGCGGAAGCGAGGGACGACTCAGGAAGTGTCGATGATGTTCATTAGACCAGTTTCTCTTTAACTAACAAGTCAACGACTTCTTGTTTTCCAGGTACAATCTTGACGTTAGAGAAAAATTTTCAGGTAGGGAAGGGGACCCGGTCCCCGCCTGCACACCGGCACTCAGATCTCTGGGGTTCTACAGGTTAACCAAGCGGGGACGGGGTCCCCTTCCCCACCTGAAAATTGTTCATCAGACAACGAAAACTTGCATTGGCAACTCACCAACTTCCTCGGTACGATCCCAACATGAACAATCCAAATTCCAGGCAGCTTGATGCTGTTGCCAACTTTCGATCTCTTCACGAAAGTGGATGCTTCATCCTGCCAAATCCTTTTGATAGAGGCTCAGCTGTTTATCTTCAACATCTAGGTTTTCGGGCACTCGCGACAACATCAGCAGGGTTCGCATTCACGCGTGCACTTCCCGATGAAGTCTCCGCCATTCCTCGTGATGTGATGCTCGAACATATCCGAGACATCGTCCTGGCGACGCCACTACCAGTGAACGCCGACTTTCAAAATGGCTATGCACATGAACCTGAAGCGGTCGCTGAGAGCGTAAGTCTTTGTGTCGCGACTGGAGTGGCAGGGCTCTCAATCGAAGACAATACCGGTGCTACATCAAAGCCGCTGTATGACGACAAGATTGCAGTGGAACGCATTCAGGCAGCTCGGCGGGCTATCGATCAGTCAGGGATTCAGGTGGTCTTGACGGGACGTTGTGAAGCAGCGCTGGTTGGACATCCGAACGCGTTTGAGTTGGCGCTAAAGAGACTAACTGAATTTGCTGATGCGGGCGCCGATTGTCTCTACGCGCCAGGAGTCACTGATGCAGAACAAATCTCAGCTATTGTAAAAGCAGTTTCACCGAAGCCGGTAAATGTGCTCGTGTCGCGACCTGATCCAAATCTGACATTGTCGCGTCTGACCGACCTTGGTGTACGACGAATCTCAGTTGGCTCAGCGCTTTCGCGTGTCGCCTGGGGAGCATTCATAGAAGCTGCACGTAGCATTGCAAACACAGGTCAGTTCGAATCACTGAGTGGCGGAGCTTCTTTCGCGGCGCTGAACGAGGTGTTTGGTCGGAAGTAAAGGCGGAGTCTTTGGTCTTTGGTTTTAGGACTTGGGTTGATGAATCTAATTGCAGCGTGATAACCAAAGATCCAAAACCAAAACCCCAAGACCAAAACCCCAGTACCACAGGCTCAACTGACTAGACTGGTCAGAGCTGTCGCAATCTTGAGCCACAACTCCGTGCCGGAAAAAATCAGTCGCAACGGCTGCGACATGATGATGAGTAATGTTCCCCAAAGGAAAACGGGATGAAGCCGACGATGCTTGATGGTGTCGAACGCGACGCACGCTAACAAACACAAATCTGTAAGGCCAAAAAATGCCAACGGGCCACCAGTCTCAATAAACCTAAGCGGGATGCGAGCGATTGCTGGTGTCAAAAAATTTATCGCCGCCAAAAGCATCAGGCGCTTATGAACATCCAGCTTGCGTCTAAAGTAGAGGGCTGTTCCTATCAGAATTGCGAAGACAAACATATCCACCAGCGGGACGATCAGGAACTGAAGCGCAGGTGGACCAGGGGCAGGCGACGATCCTCGTGCTGCGGCGGACAATGCTGTGAGTATGCCAACTACAAAAACCAGAATCGCGAGGATGGCGCCCAGGATTCCCAGACGCATGTGCACCCTGGTGCGCTTGGTGGCAACCAGCGTTACCTGGGTAACGAACAACAATACCCAGGACGTCATAATCAGCCCGTGCAGATGAACAAGCCTGCTTGGTATTGGCGGTGTGGTGAAGAAGCCCTTTAGATAATACGTGCGAGCGAACCCTGTCACGACGATGATGGGAATAAGAATAGCGGCTAGAAGGTAGAGTTTACGGTCACTGATTCTTCGATTAACTGATTGGGTTGCTGCCATGGGGGTCTCCGATTGTGAGCGCGCATTATACACAGGTGCCTGCGATCACCTAATTTGAATTGCCTTGGATGCTGCGCAACAACTGGCGTAGACTCTGCTTATGTCGTCAACACTGCTGCAACGCGATTTGTACCGTATGCTCGAAGCCGCGAGCGATCGAGGTGAGCTTGTGGTTATGGCAACCGTTGCTCACACTCGTGGCTCAACGCCACAGCGTCGTGGAGCGAAAATGTTGTTCTTCAAGAGTGGCGATTTTGCAGGAACAGTTGGCGGCGGTTGTATTGAGGCGGAGGTCTGGGCGGCTGCGCGTGAGGCAATTCGCACAGGCAAGTCTGAGTTGCATCACTACTCGCTAACTGCTGATGAAGCGAGCGAAGAAGGCATGGTTTGTGGCGGAACCATGGATATATTTATTGAGGTGCTGGGGTAGGGGAATTTCGGATTGCGAATTGCGGATTGTAGTCGACAATCAGAAATCAGAAATCGGCAATTAACCGCATGTCAAACGATTTCTTTTCAAACTACAAAGCCAAGCATCAGCATCCGCTGAACAGGCTGACGCATAGTTTCGGTATACCGATGATCGTAATCTCGTTCCCGATCTTTTTTCTTAACTGGCGTTGGGCGCTAACGCTTTTCATAGCTGGTTGGATTCTTCAGTTCGTCGGGCACGCGATCGAAGGTAATCAGCCCGCGTTTCTTAGCAACCCGGTTTACCTTCTGGTTGGTCCGTTTTGGCTAGTCCGTCGCGCTGCGTCCGCACTGAAGTTCGTTAAGCCGCACGCCTCGAAATAAATCCCACTACTAAACGAATGGATAACGAACGAGGTCAATCGCCTTCTCAACCTATGACGAAGGTGATTAGTCAGCTACTCGATCGCGGATCGATAGGCGTGGTAGTCACCGGTATGACAGGCCTGAAAACTATTGGCGCCAAGTTGGTTGTCGACGAGGCTGGTCAAACGTGGGGAAGTTTAGGAAATGAAGAGTTGGATTTGCTGGTTTCACGTCACGCGCACGACTTCCTCAATTCCAAGA
>Ga0105248_10009580_pt1 | contig 10661 bp, 10 predicted proteins | sample KBSS34metaG_FD_81524 | JGI IMG/M metagenome (GOLD analysis project Ga0105248, IMG submission 81524) | Switchgrass rhizosphere microbial communities from Kellogg Biological Station, Michigan, USA - KBS S3-4 metaG | ecosystem: Host-associated > Plants > Roots > Rhizosphere > Soil | place... | reverse complement strand
GAATTGCGAGAGCGAACGGCCGTGGCGGAGCAACAGCTAAACAGCGCCGCTGCGCTCGAGGATGATGCGAGCGACGCTTAGGCGCTAATGGCAGCTTTGGGTGGAAAGCGAACATTCCGCATGCCGCGCCAATTAGGTGTGAGGCCATATCGCCAGCGCGGCATGGCCCGAAGCGAAGAGCAGCAAGGCGGCGGCGAACTGGTGCCAGGGCGAAACGTTCATGTGCGCGTATTTCCTGAGTGACGATCCTACCAGCGGGCACGCGGCAAGGCCGGACAGCAATGCAAACCAGCCATTTGTCGGCGGCCATGGTCCTCTTGTAACAAGAAGCCAGCCGCCCCCGCCGCCCGCGATCACAAACCAGGCCCAGCCGGCGATCGACGCAAGCCAAGCAAGTTTCATTTTCGTCGTCTCGTTAGCCATCGAACTTCAGCTGACTAGCAAGTATAGGGAGTTGCCGTTGATAGCGCAGGTTGAAACGCGCCTGACGGGAGGCTCATGCCGGTGCTAGGCAGCTTATGATCACGACGAGCGTCGATAGCGACGTCGATGCGCTCATCGCGTCGATACATGCGACTCCCATTGCGACCATCGTTACCGACAACCGACAGCCCGACAATCCGATCATCGCCGCCAATGAACCCTTCGCTCTACTGACTGGCTACTCGCGCGATGAGATCCTGGGCCGTAATTGCCGTTTCCTGGCAGGCCGGGGAACCGAGCCTGAAGCACGAAGCATGTTGCGTGAATCCGTCGCGAATGGGCAGCCAATCGTTGTCGAGCTGATCAATTACAGGAAGGACGGCAGCGCCTTCCGAAACGCGGTCATGATTGCGCCGGTGCGCGATGGAGCCGGAAACGTCATGCTTTTTGTGGGCTCGCAAATGGAAGTCACTGCGACAAATGGCGGCGGTCTCCGCCGAGAGCGTGCCCGCACGATGATTGCGACGCTGACTCCTCGACAGCGTGAAGTTCTCGGACTCATGGCGGCTGGCTTTTCGAACAAGCAGATCGCACACATGCTGGCGATCAGCCATAAGACCGTGGAGACCCATCGGGCACAGCTGATCGAGGTATTGGGCGTCAAGTCGTCGACTCACGCAATCCGCATTGGGGTGGAAGCAGATCTTATCTCTGACCGTGCCGACTGATCGCTCAGCGGCGGAGGGCCCAGCTTGAATGTCTGCAATGGGTGGAAAGCGAACGGCAGCTTTGGGGTGGTAAGCCGCCACTACCTGACAGTCACCTCATCCGCGAAAAGCACTAGGGCGCATGCGTGACCTCCCGCGCACCGAGATAGCAAGAGCCTTGCCCACCCTAACTACGTCTAATCCCTGATGGCTGTTCGGAGCGGGGCACAGTTACGATGCTCCGGAAAGACACGCATAAGATCGCCTATGCGGATTGGAGGAAAGATTGAGACATATTCTCGGCAAGCTCTGCCGGAGCGCGGCGGTTTGCCTGCTTCTTGCCTGCAACGCGCCAGCACATGCTGCCGAAGGAGCTCTTGGCTTCTACCTATTGGGCTCGAAGACCACCATGGGCGGCTTTCTGCCCGGTCCTGGTCTTTATGGAAGCCTGTCGAACTATGGATATTCTGGAGGGGCAAACATCGATTACGAGAACGCCGGGGTCATCGTGTCGGGCGACGTGAACGCCAAGGCATATCTGCCGCTTCCAACGATGCTGTGGGTGATTGACGGCAAGGTTGCGGGCGGGAACCTTGCATTTTCCGCGACCGCCCCAATCGGTTACAAGAAGGTCAGCGCCGATGCGCTGCTCAATACGCCGCGTGGCGTCCCAATCGCCGTGGACTTCGAGCGCGACAATACGGCGTTCGGCGACCCCGTTCTTGGGGCCACCCTCGGCTGGCACAGCGGCAAGCTGCATTATTCGCTGGCGACGCTCGTCAACATACCCGTCGGCCAGTGGGAGCTAGGCAATCCGGTCAGCATCGGCTTCCATCGTTTGGTCGTCGATGAGACGGGAGCCTTGACCTACCTCGATCCGAAGACTGGCCTCGAACTCTCCGGCGCGGCGGGCGTAACGTTCAACGCCAGGAATCACGAAACCGATTACAAGACCGGCACCGAGGTTCATTTTGAGTTCGCTGCAATGAAACATCTGTCGCACACGGCCAGTATAGGCGTCGACGGTTATGCGTATAAGCAGATCAGTGGCGACAGCGGCTCAGGTGCGCTGCTCGGCTCATTCAAAGGCCAAGTCTTCGCAATCGGACCGGCACTCGATTACACGTTCAAGATCGGCAAGACGCCCATCGTCACCATCCTTCGCTACATGCATGAGTTCGGTGTTGAGAACCGAATGAAGGGCGATGTCGGGTTCTTGAATTTCGCAATTCCGTTGAGCGTTGCTTCTGAAGTTGCTCACTGACGACTTGTGGGTGCAGCTCCGCCCGAGCCACCGAGCGCAAGGGAGCGGCTGCGAAGCAGACGCGAGCTTGCGTCGAAGAGAGCGCGCGCCTCTCTCGCCCAACGACTGTCTTGTCGTTACATCGCGCGTGATGCCGATCGCCGTAGGGACATTCCTCGCCATATGCGTCGCGCTGTTCGCGCACGTCGTCGGCTTCGACCGCGGCAAGGTCTTCTATTCCACGGTCCTGATCATCGTCGGCTCTTATTATGTGCTGTTCGCGGTGATGGCCGGCGGCCCGGGCCTCGTCACCGAGCTCGCCTTCTTCGCGCTGTTCGCCGCGCTCGCGGTGGCCGGCTTCAAGACCAGCCTGTGGGTGGTGGATGCGGGCCTCGCGCTCCACGGCCTGTTCGATTTCGTGCGGCTCGGCGTGCTTCCGGGGAGTGGCGTTCCGGCCTTCTGGCCCGGATTCTGCGGAAGCTACGATTTCGCCGCGGCCGCGGGGTTGGCCATCCTCCTGCTGCTGGACGGGCGGGCGCACAAAGCATCGTGAAAGGCCTGCGCCAGTTCCTCGACGGCGAGCAGCAGCGCGCCTGGCTCGACGGCGAGGCGACGCCGCCGGACGGCGACCGTTGCGAGTTTCACGAGGCTATCGAGCAGCGCTTCAAATATGCCGCCCGCTTCGAGAAATTGCTGCGCCGGCCGCAGGCCGGTGACGTGCTCGACATCCTCCGCACCTACGCCGCCACGTGCATCCCCATCCCGCGTGCGACCGAGCGCTTCTACTGGTCGGTGTCCTGCCTGCCGACGAGCCCCGACAAGCCGCTGGTCCGGGTCAATGCGGGCTGGATGGAGCTGTTCGCCCTGCACCCCGATGGCGACGATGTCCGCGCCCGCATCATCCTCCACGTCTCCAACTTCACCGTCGACGGCTCGCCCGAGCCCGGCCGTCTCGACCAGGCCTTGATCGACAGCTGCGTCGAGCGGCCGGAGGACGTCAGCTATTTCCTGTGGAAGGCGGATACGTTCGGCGTGAAGGTCCGCGGCTCCCGCTCGATCCGCAGGTTCCTCGCTGACCCACGCGGCTTACGCGCCATCCGCTGCTTCAACCTCACCCACATGAACCGCGGCCGCAACGCCTATCAGGCGAGCCACTGCTACAGCCTCGCCGATGTCATGGTGGGAGATTGACGCTTGGCAGCAACAGGCAGGTTATTGGTCGACTTTGCGTGAAAAGCGGGTGAAGCTCAGCTACGCTTCGGTCAGCTTGAGGAGGGGAGTCGTTGCCAGCGCTCGGTCGCAGCCTCGTTCTCGCCGTGGCGCTCGCATCTGCCGCCTTCGCCGGCGATGGCCCGAGCGCCGCGCCGGCTCCGCAAATCGGCAAGCCGCGGCCCGCCCCGCCCATTCCGCAGAACGCTGCCCCGCCTCCGTCCGCGGCGATCGACAATAGCCTCGTCATCGGCGGCGACGACCTCAACGCCCGCAAGTCCAGCACGCGCATGACCGTCGAGGTGCATGTGAACGGCAACGGCCCCTATCATTTCGTCGTCGACAGCGGCGCCGACACCTCGGTCGTCGGGCTGCGCATCGCGCGCGCGCTGGCGCTTCCGCTCGGCACGCCGGCGATCCTCAACGGCACGACCGACCGCGCCATCGTCGACCGCGTCCGGGTCGACCGGCTCGCGCTCGGCACGACGGCCTTCAGCAATCTCGAGCTCCCGGCGTTGAAGGATTACGACCTCGGCGGCGAGGGAATGATCGGCATCGACGCGCTGGTCAATCAGCGCCTGATGATGGATTTCGAAAAGCACGTCATCAAGGTCGAGGACGCGCGAATCCCGGTGAAGATGGTCAGCGGCGAGATCGTGATCGTCGCCCGCCGCCGCCGCGGCCAGCTGATCCTGACCCAGGTCAAAGCCGTCGGCCTGCCGCTCGATGCGGTCATCGACACCGGCTCGGAAATCACGATCGGCAACATCGCCCTCCGCGATAAGCTGATCCGCGGCAATCGCGACAAGTTCACCACAGTCGAGGCGACCGGCGTGACGGGCGTGACCATTGAGATGCAGCTGGCGCGCATCGCCGAGCTGAAGATCGGCTCCATCACCCTGCGCAACGTACCGATGGCGTTCGCTGACGTGCCGCCTTTCGCACTGTTCGGCCTGTCGAAGGAGCCCGCGCTTCTGCTCGGCACCGACCTATTGGAAGCGTTTCGCCGCGTGTCGCTCGATTTCCGGGCCCGCAAGGTGCGCTTTCAGCTGAGACATTGCGGCTCGTCCGACGTGTCTATCAGCTCCTCGCCCGACGCGTCCTTCACCCGCATGTCGACCGATAACGGCGAGGCCTGTCTGAGGTAATGGCCTCAGTCCTCGACGAACCGGCGCGCGACCGAGCGGACGATCGCGCCCTGACCCCAATCCCCGCGGCGTCCTTCGCGCACGACGGCTTCCTCGGGCCGATCCGCCTCCTCGAGCCGCAACAATGCCGCGCCCTTCTCGCGCATCTAACAGGGCCGCGCCGCCCGGCGCCGGCGGTGTGGCCCAAGGGCGGTGCGGTCACCGACTGGCCATTGAGCCGGATCGGCGCCGATCCGCAGCTCCTCCGTCTGCTGACGCCGCTCCTCGGCGACGACGTCATCCTGTGGGGCACCAAGCTGGTCATTCGGAAGCCGGGACAGATCCACACGTGGCATGCCGATGAAGAGACCTCGGCGTCCGAGGGTCAGTTCGTCACCGTTTGGATCGCGCTCGGCAATGTCAGCGGCGATTCGGGCCTGAGATTGATCGCCGGCTCGCATTTGTGCGGCCCCACGCTCGAGCAATTCCAGTCGGAAAGCGGCGTCTCCCGCGAAGAGACGTCGACCGAGACCGCCCTCGCCTGGGCGCGCGGCGACAATCCCGGCGCGCGGCTGGTCGAGCCGGAGCTGGGCGACGGCGAGGCGATCCTGTTCGACGGACGCATGTGGCACGGGTCGCACAACCGCTCGACGCAAACGCGGGCGGCGCTGGTGCTGCACTTTGCCGCCGTCGACAGCCCCGTGCGCATCCCTTCCACGGCCGCCCAGCGCCCGCCGGCGATCGCCGTCCAAGGCAAGGCCAGGCCCGGCGCCAACTGGCTAGTGCCGCCGCCGATGCCGCCCCCGGCAAAAAGACTGGCTCCGCTCGCCTCATCCATCCGCGAGCTGGATTTGCCGCTTGCCGGACGTCCGGACGGCGGCTGGCGGCCCTATCCGCTGTTCAGCGGCTCGACGCCGGTCCTGCAAACCTTGTCGTGCCATGCGGCGGTGCTGAGCCCCGGCCATTCGCCGCATCCCCCGCATGCGCACCAGGACGAGGAGCTGCTGATCGTCCTCGGCGGCGAAGCCGACCTGCTGATCGCCGACCGGCCGAGCTACGACGGCGCCCGGCCGGTTCGGGTGAAAGCGGGCGATTTCGCTTTCTACCGCGCGCTGCAGCATCACACGATCCGCAACCCTTCGGATTCGCCCGTCACCTACCTGATGTTCCGGTGGCACGGTCGGGTGCCCGCGGTGGGTGAGAAGCAGCTTCGCTCGGGCATCTATCGCAGCCCGCCGTCCGCCGATGCCGGCAATGGGCGGGGTTTTGTCACGCGACAGCTGTTCGCGGGCCCCACGCGCTGGCTCGGGAAGCTCCATTGCCACAGTTCGCGGCTCGAACCGGGGGCCGGCTATGCACCGCACATCGACCCTTATGACGTCGCGATCATCGTCCAGTCGGGGCGTGTAAAGACCCTGGGCCGGGATTTTGGACCGGGCGCCGTCATCCATTATCCCAAAGGCGAAGTGCACGGCATGCGTAACATCGGGGAAGAGCCGGCGCGCTATATCGTCTTCGAATTTCACGGCCGGAACGTGCTCGCCGGGCCACGCATCGCTCCTTCCCAGAGCCACGAATGGCGCCAGGGTTGAAGGCGCTACGTATCAATACATATGGCGGGGAAATCGTTCGGAGGTTCATTTCTCGACTCCTCAACGACGAGATCGAAAGGCGCGAACGATGAATCTCGAATATCGGCGCAGCGTGGAGCTGAAGAGCTGGCAGAGGCTGTGGCATTTCAGCAATAAATGCCCGAGCTTTCCCTCACGAAACTTCGCGATTCGCCGGGATCGGCCGTCCGATGACGAGCTATTCGGCGAGCGGCAACGCGTAGCTCGGATTGGATTGCGCTCGACCTGAGGGTCAGAGGATCTGCTTGAACCCTTGGAGCCGCGTCACCTTGCCGTTCTCGGACACGGGCGCCCCGACGACCCGCATCCAGCACCGCTCCCGGCCATGGCCGAGCCGCATTTCGGCGTCGATGACGAACGCGCGATTCTGCTCGATCGCTTCGCAGCGCAACCGCTCCATCGCCGCGCGCGAATGGTCGCGATAATAGGTCAGCGCTTCGGCCCGGGTCACGTGCGCGCCGCGCGGCACGCCGAACAAATCATAGACCTCGTCGGACCAGGTCAGCCGGTCGTCGGACAGCTCACATTCCCACCGGCCCATGCGCGCCCCAGCCGCGATCCCTTCCTGGGCATATTCCCGGACTACGGCGGCGGAGACGTCGATCAACCTGCCGAGAACGAAACGATGCCCATGCTCGTCGAGCGGCCAGTAATGGACCGGAGAGACCGTAATCGGCTTGACTGTCGTCTCGTGGGACACCCTACTCCTTAATCCTCGTTATTTCCGAGGTGACCTTCATATTATATCGGATATGGAGCGGGGAAAACTCGGATTATCGAGGCTGCAGGGCCGGCAGCCGGCTCTGGAGCTCGGTTGATGAAGATACAGTCTCTGGTGATTGACAGTGCGCAGATCGAAGTCTCGGTCGGCAAGGACGACGGCGGCCGCGAATATCTGTTTGCTCGCCTCCCGTTCAACGGCGAGGACTACAGCCGTCATTCCCTGCACGAGCTGCGGGTTGCTTCGCTCATCCGCGTCCGGGAAGCGATTGACTCGGTCATCGACGATCTTGAGAGCGCCAGCCAAGCCTGAAGACGGGCGAAGGGCGGCCAATCCGTGATTGATCCGGGCCGCGCCGTATCGCGTTCGTCGATGGCCGTCGCGGCCTTCTCAACCATCGTCGAGTGGTACGATTTTACGCTCTACCTCTATTTCGCGACGGTCCTCAGCCGTGTCTTCTTCGGCGGCGGGGCGCGCTCGCTGCTGGTGACGCTCGGCGGCTTTGCCATCGCCTATCTGATGCGCCCGTTCGGCGCGATCGTGTTCGGCCACATCGGCGACCGCATCGGCCGCCGGCACATGCTTCTGCGCTCGGTCGCTTTGATGACGGCGGCAATGCTGGCGACGGCGCTGCTCCCGACCTGGAACCAGGTCGGCGCGGCCGCCGGCTGGCTGTTGATCTTCCTGCGCTGCGTAATGGGCTTCTCGGTCGGAGGCGAATATACCGGGGTTGTCGCCTACCTGCTCGAAGGCGCTCCCAAGCACCGGCGCGGGCTGATCGCCTCATCGGCCTCGGCCGCGAGTGAGATCGGCGGACTTCTCGCCGTCGGCGTCTCGGCGCTGACGGTCGCCTCGATGAGCGAGGCGAGCCTGCAGGCCTGGGGCTGGCGCATTCCCTTCTTCGTCGGCGCGGCACTGGCCGGAAGCGTCTGGATTGCCCGCTCGACGATGGAAGAATCGCCCGAGTTCGAACGCCAGCGGGCGCATGGCACGGTGCCCGAGGTTCCGCTCCGGCACGCGCTGACGACGCACCGCGCCGCCATCGCCCGCTCCTTCGCCATCTCGGCCCTGGGCTCGATCACCTATTACGTCGGGATCACCTACGTTCCCGCCTTCCTCACTTCGGCGGGGCGCTTCAGCGAACGTAACTCCTTGTGGCTGTCGACCCTGGCCGCCGTGATCGTGATTTTGGTCACGCCCTTCACGGGTGCCTGGTCCGATCGTGTTGGACGCCGCCGTATCCTGATCCTGCTCTCGCTGCTCAGTGCCGCGCTCCCCATCGCGATGTTCTCGCTCATGTCCAGCGGTGCGCCCCTCCAAGCCCTTCTTGGTGCGCTCGTGCTCGCCGCGGTCGCCGGGGCGTTCAGCGCCGTCGGTGCGGTCGCGACCGCCGAGCAATTCCCTGGCGAGGGCCGCGTTACCGGCCTGGCGCTCGGGGCAACCATGGCGACCGCGATCTTCGGCGGGCTGACACCCCTGCTCGCCCAATGGCTGATCGAGCGGACCGGCTGGACCATGGCTCCCGGAGCAATGATCGCGCTCGTAGCGTTGGGCGTGCTGCCAGCGTTCCTGATGATGCGCGAGACTGCGCCGTCAATCAGCGTGCTCCCCACCCGGTCAGCATCGTCTTGATCGTCCGGAACAGGATCAGGAGGTCGAGCCAGGGAGAGAAATATTTGATGTAGTAAAAGTCATACTGAAGCTTGCGATGGACCTCGTCGACCTGCGCCACATGGCCCTGGTTGACCTGCGCCCAGCCCGAGATTCCCGGCTTCACGACGTGGCGGTAACGGTAAAAGGGTATCTCGTTAGTGTACCACACGGAGAGCACTTCGGCCTCAGGCCGGGGACCGATCCAGCTCATCTCCCATTTCAGGATGTTGAAGATCTGCGGCAGCTCGTCGACCCGCAGCCAGCGCAGCCACTTGCCGGCTCGGGTGATGCGGTCGTCGTCGTCGCTGGTCATCGCCGCGGCGCGTTCGTCATCGAGCTTCGCCGGACGCATCGTGCGAAATTTATAGACCGTGATCCGCTTGCCCGCATGCCCGACGCGCTTCTGTCGAAACAGCACGGGTCCGGCACTCTCCGTCCGAATAAAGAGGGCGATGACCGCCATAGCCGGAAGCGCGATCGGCAGCAGCAGCAGCGCGAAGACGAAATCAATCAGGCCTTTCAGGTGGAAATAGCCGCGTGCCGGAAGCAGTGAACCGAAGCTGTTCTCGGACAGATGTTCGAGCTCGACCCGACCCGTCAGCGATTCTGAGAGCTGCTTGACCTGGTAGACAATCCGGCCATCGAGCGCCGCATCGGCCAGAAACGCCTCCCATTCGTCAGGCATCTCGGCCGAGAAGTCGGCGACGATCGCATTGCAACCGCGCGTATCGTGCAGCCGCGGGCGCGACAGCATCAGCCAGTCGATCGTGTCGATCCGGCCTAGGCCCGCAATCTCCCCGAACGGCACGACGGCGATGCGCCGGCGGATGTTCCGTTCGGCATAGACGTAGAGCAAATACAGCCAGGCGACATGAAGCACGAACCCGGCGGCGAGCACGACACGGTCATAGGGAAAGCGGGTGAGCACGAACCACACGAGCATCAATCCATGACCGGTAAGCGCCGATGGAAAGATCACATAGCTGCGGCGGATGCCCGGATAGGTCTCGATCGACAGCCGCATCCAGAAAGCGATCGCAACGGCGAGCGAATTTCCGACGAAGGCGTTCAGCGCCGCGGGCTCCGATACCGTGCCGGGAAGGAGCGGTCCGCGCGAGGCCCAGGGAAGCACGGCCCCAAGGATGAGCGCGCCGACGAACTGAAACCGCTTGCGGGTCAGGAGCGAGCCTTCGCGTACGCGAGGGAGACGGTCGTGCTTCATCACAGGCTCCAGCGGTCGACCGCGAGATCGAGGCCGCGGTCCCGCCACATGCCCCTGAGGTCGGCTAGCGTGCCGCCGTCCGCGACCATGGCCGCGAGCCGAGCGCCGTCCAGGTCGCGATATTCGCGGTGCGCGACCGCGCCGACCACAAGGTCGTAGCGGCGGCCATTGGGTTCGGTGACCTTCAGCCCATATTCGCGTTCGACCTCGTGGGAAGGCGCGAGCGGGTCCGCGACCTCGACCTCGTGGCCGAGCCACTTCAAGCGGCGGACAAGGTCGAAGCTTCGGCTGTTCCTGAGGTCGGGGACGTTCTCCTTGAATGTCAGCCCCAACACCAGCGCGCTGCCTGCCTTTTGCCGGCGCTCGTGCAGCTGGTCGGCGATCCACGCGCCCATGCCGTCGTTGGTCTGGCGGCCGGCGAGGATCACCTGGGGATCGTGTCCGAGCTGCTGCGCGAGGTGGCTCAGATAGTAAGGGTCGACGCCGATGCAGTGTCCGCCGACCAGCCCCGGCTCGAAGCCCAGGAAATTCCACTTGGTCTTTGCCGCCGCCAGGACATCCCACACCGAAACGCCGATTTTCGAAAAGATCTGGGCGACTTCATTCATGAAGGCGATGTTGATATCGCGCTGCGCATTCTCGATCGCCTTCGCGCCTTCTGCAGCCTTGATCGACGCGGCGCGAAACACGTTGCCGCCGTTGACCGCGCCGTAAATCGCCGCGAG
>Ga0105248_10009579_pt1 | contig 10663 bp, 7 predicted proteins | sample KBSS34metaG_FD_81524 | JGI IMG/M metagenome (GOLD analysis project Ga0105248, IMG submission 81524) | Switchgrass rhizosphere microbial communities from Kellogg Biological Station, Michigan, USA - KBS S3-4 metaG | ecosystem: Host-associated > Plants > Roots > Rhizosphere > Soil | place... | reverse complement strand
CGAGCACGCGGCGCGTGACCCTGCGGTCACAGGCGTCGTCCGCGAGCTTGAAGACCTGCCGCCTCCACCATCCGCCGCGCTCTACTCCGCGACACCCGAGCCGAAGCTCGCCACCACCTTCACCATCAACGGCCTCAGCCTGCACTACGACGTCGGCGCGGGCCAGAAGACCGGAGCCTTCCTCGACCAGCGCCTGAACTACGCCGCCGCCGCCCGCCACGCCAGGGGCCGCGCGCTCGACATCTGCACCTACCAGGGTGGCTTCGCGCTGCATCTCGCCCAGACCTGCGACTCCGTCACCGGCGTCGATGCCAGCCGCGCCGCACTCGAGGTCGCCGACCGCAACCTGCTCCTTAATAAAGACCGCCTCCGCGCCGAGGTCGACTGGATCGAGGCCGACGCCTTCGAGCTCCTCCGCGAGTACGAGGCCACCGGCGAGCGCTTCGACACCATCGTGCTCGACCCCCCAGCCTTCGCCAAATCGAAGCGTGCCATCGAGGGTGCCCTTCGCGGCTACAAGGAGCTGAACCTGCGCGCCATCAAGATGCTGCCTCCCGGCGGCATCCTCGTCACCTGCTCCTGCTCGCACCACGTCGGTCGCGAGGAGTTCCAGGGCGCAGTCGCCGCCGCTGCCGCTGACGCCGGCCGCCGCGTGCAGGTGCTCGAGACCCGCGGAGCCGCGCTCGACCACCCGGAGGTCCTCACCCTGCCGGAGACCGCCTACCTGAAGTGCCTCATCTGCCGGGTGCTGTAGAGGCCGAAAACGGGAACGGACTGCCGAATCTAACCGCCTGATCCTGCAACAAGCTGCGCATTTGGCCAGTAACTTGCTTGGTGGAACGGGAGTTACCTTACCCTGCAAGGTGTTGCAGATCAACGCATTGGCGAAAATTTCATTATCCCTGCCGTTTGTTTCGGGGTACTATCGTTCGCATGTTGACCTACAACTTTAGTTGTAAGCTGCGGGGCCTCGTGTCCCTTTTTTCTGCGACTCTCATTTTGAGCCTCGGCGCTGCGGCCCAGACGCCCACCCATGTCGTGATCTCACAGGTCTACGGCGGTGGCGGTAACTCGGGCGCGACCTATACCAACGACTTCATCGAGCTGTTCAATCCGACGACCACGGTACAGACGCTGACGGGATACAGCGTCCAGTACGCCTCGGCCACCGGAACCAGCTACCAGGTCACCGCGCTGCCCGGCACGATTACGTTGCAGCCCGGCCAGTATTACCTCGTGCAGGAGTCGCAGGGAGCAGCCGGGACCACGCCTCTGCCTACGCCCGACGCTTCGGGCACCCTCGCGCTCAGCGCGACCGCTGGCAAAGTAGCGCTCGTCAACTCCACCACTGCGCTCAGTGGAGCCTCCGGCTGCCCGACGGCAGCGCAGGGCATGGTCGATTACGTCGGCTTCGGTTCGACGGCCAACTGTTTTCTCGGCACCGGCCCCACCGCTACGCTCGCTAATGCAACGGCGGCGATCCGCACCAATGTGTGCGTCGATAACCAGAGCAACGCGAACGACTTCTCGGTAGGCGCGGCGAACCCGCACAACACGTCCACCACCTTCGCCCCCTGCAATCCAACCGGCCCCGGACCGCTGGCAGCGGCTGGCCAGGCGGCGCCCTCGTCGGTGAACCAGAACGGCTCCACGCTGCTGACCGTGACCGTCACCCCCGGCACCAATCCTGCAAGCACCGGCATCACGGTTGCGGTTGACCTCAGCGGCATCGGCGGCTCATCCACGCAGCCCTTCTTCGACGACGGAACGCACGGCGACGCCACCGCAGGCGACAACATCTTCTCCTACACGTCTACGCCGTCCATCGCCGGCACCTTCTCGCTGGCGGCTAAGGCCACCGACTCGCAGACGCGTTCGGCCTCGACCACCATTGCTCTGACGGTCGTCGTTCCGCCGCCCACCGTCAGCATCCAGCAGATCCAGTCGGCTAAGCCCTCGCCTTACGTCGGCCAGTCGATCACCACCTCGGGCATCGTCATCGGCGTCAAGTCCGCTGGCTTCTATATCGAGGCGAAGGACGCTAACACCTCGGCTTCTACGCCGCAGGGTGTCTACGTCTACACCGGCTCTACGGTAAAGCCGTCGTACATCGTCGTCGGCAACGAGGTGCAGGTCTCGGGACAGGTGCAGACCTACCCCACCACCGCCGTCACACCTTCGACCGAGATCGCGACCCCTACCTTCACGCTGCTCTCCACCGGCAATCCTCTGCCGCCTGCCGTCACCATCACGCAGTCCATGGACTCGCCCTCGGGCGGCATCTACCAGTTCACGCGGCTTGAGGCCATGCGCGTGGCCATCGACTCGTTCACCACCACCAGCGGCACCGATGGCTCGCTCACCGAGTCCACCGAAACCAACACCTCGAACGGCCTCTTTTACGGCGTCGTCACCGGCGTGCCGCGCCCCTTCCGTGAGCCCGGCATCTCGCTCACGGACAACGTCTACGGCACCATCCCGGCTGGCATCCCGCGCTGGGACTCCAACCCTGAGCTGCTGCAGATCGACTCCAAGGGCCTCGGCCATGCAGCCATCGACGTCACCAGCAAGGCCGTCGTCACCGGCATCACCGGCGTTATGGACTTCAGCTACGGCGCTCCTGAGATCGCGCTCGACGCTACGGCCAGCACCTCGGTCAGCGGCCTGATGACGGCGCAGCCGGTTCCGGTGCAGGGCGCGGGTGAGTTCACCATCGCCAGCATGAACCTGGAGCGCTTCTACAACGACGTCTCCGACCAGGACAATCCGGGCAGCACCGCTGTTGTGGTCACTACCGCTGCCTACCAGCGCCGTCTCAACAAGGCATCGCTGGCCATCCGCAACCTGCTCAACATGCCGGATATCATCGGCGTGCAGGAGGTCGAGAACCTCGCTGTGCTGACCGATCTGGCCAACAAGGTCAGCTCCGATGCAACTGCGGCAGGGCAGACCGACCCGCTCTACGTGCCCTACCTCTTCCTCGCCAACGATATCAGCGCCATCAACACCGGCCTGCTGGTGAAGTCGACGAAGGTGAACACGGTGAAGGTGGAGCAGTTCGGCCTCAATACCACCTTTACCTCTTCCACCGGAGCGCAGGCGATCCTCAATGACCGCACGCCGCTGGTGGCGCACCTCGGCATCAAGCGCGGCACAGCGGCGGACTATCCGCTGACCATGATCGTCGTGCACCAGCGCTCGCTGATCAACGTGAACGACCCCACCTCCACCGGCGCAACGGTCCGGCTGAAGCGTGAGGTGCAGGCCGAGTTCCTGGCGCAGCTCATCCAGGGCTACCAGGCTGCGGGAGAGCATGTCGTCACAGTAGGCGACTACAACGGCTTCGAGTTCTCCGACGGCTACGTCGATGTGCTCGGCGTGACAAAGGGCAGCCCGGTTCCGGCATCGCAGGTAATCACGACTCCTGCCGTCGGCCTGGCGAATCCCGCGCTGGTCGATCTCGTAACGCTGCTTCCGGCAGAGGAGCGCCAGAGCTACGTGGAGACGGGTTCGGCGCAGGTGCTCGATCACGTTGTGGTGACCGGCGACCTGGTCTCGCAGCTCAACCGCCTCGTCTTCGAGCACTACGACTCCGACTTCCCGCTCATCTACCTGAACGATGCGACCCGGCCTGAGCGCGTGAGCGATCACGACGTCCCGGTGGCCTACTTCAGCATTCCGGCAGTGCAGGGAACCATCCAGATCACGACCACGGCGGCGCTGGCCAAGGTCTCGGGCGGCTACCAGGCGACCGTTACGGTGAAGAACTCTGGCACCGGTACTGCGCAGAATGTTGCACTCACCGGCGCAACACTGGGCGCTGCCAACGGAACTCCGCTGCCCTATGCTCTCGGCGACATTCAGCCGGGATCGACCGCAGTGGCCAGCTTCTTCTTCCCCTCCACAGCCGGAAACCCCGGAGCGGCAGCGGTTGAGAAGTACACCGGAACCTACACGGGTGGCACCTTCGTGGCGAGCATTCGCGCGGTTCTGCCCAGCAATTAAGGCAATCGAATTGCAACAGCTTTGAACAAAGCATTCTCAACCGAACAAAGTTTTTGAAGAGAACAGAAGACAAAATCCTTTCTCAAGGAAAAAAGTTATGAAGAAAACGGCCCTTACCATCTCGATGTTTGTCCTCGCGATTCTGCTCTTGGTTCCTCTGGCTTCGGCCGATACCATCAACCTCTCGCTCGCCAACCCGGTGCAGAGCGGCGTGGCGGGCGACGTGCTCAACTTCACCGCGACCGTCACCGCTGTCTCCGACAAGCAGGGTCCTGTCTTCCTGGTATCCGACAGCGCCAACGTCACCGGCCCTTCCTCGCTGGCGATCGACGACACCCCGTTCCTGCTGAACTTTCCGTTCGAGATGTCGGCTGGCGACGAGGTGACGGACCTGCTCTTCACCGTCACGCTGCCGTCTGACGTTCTGGCTGGTGTCTACAGCGGCTACTTCACCATCCTCGGCGGCCTCGATGGATCTTCGATGGGTACGCTCAGCACGGTGGACTTCACCGTGAACGTCGCCAGCCCCAGCGCAGTTCCGGAGCCCGGCACCTGGGTGCTGATGGCGACCGGCGTCGGTATGCTGGTCCTTCTGGTAGGCTCGCGCCGCCAGTCCGCCTTCGGCAACGCAGCGTAACCCCATAACTATTCGCGCCAAACAAAGCGGAGAACCTCGGGTCTCCGCTTGTTTTTGCAGCAGACGATCTACAGCAGCGGCAGCACGGCCTTGCGGATGCGCGTGGCGACGGTGGCCCAGGTGTAACGCAGCATGGCGCGCTCGCGGCCCTTGGCGCCCATGGCGGCCAGCTGTTCGGGCGGCGCGGAGAGTAGCGCCGTCAGCTTCTCGGCGAGGTCTTCGACGGAGCCCTTCTCCACCAGCTCGCCGGTCTCGCCCGGTATGACGAACTCGGGCAGCGCCCACGCGTTGGTGGTGACGACGGGTACCTGATTAAGCATCGCCTCCAGCGGCGCGATGCCGAACGGCTCATACAGCGACGGCAGCACGAAGACGGTGGCCGTGCGGAAGAGCTCTTCGAGCTTCGCCGCCTGCTCGGGCACGGCCTTCGAGAGATGACCGTGCAGGGTCGCTCCTGCGGGCAGATTGTCCACGTGCGTGGGGCCAGCGATATCGAGCGTGGCGTTGGGGATGCGGTCGCGAACAATTTTGAACGCGTTCAAAAGTTGCGGGCCGCCCTTGCGCGTGAACTCGACGCCGATAAAGAGGATGCGCGGCTGCGTGTAGGTCTTCGTGGGATTGGCTTCAGGCAGCGACGCGAGGTTGACTCCCGCGCCCACGCTGACGACGCGTTCAGCCGGGACGCCGTAGTTTTTGATGAAGGACTGCCGCAGGTACTCGGAGAAGGTGAAGATCGCGGTCATCTTCTGCGCAGCCTCACGCTCGTAGGCCATGGCCTGGTCGATGCGCTTGGCGGCGACGCCTTCCAGGCCGAAGCCGCTGTCCAGCAGTTCGACGAGGTTGCCGTCGTGGTAGCTGACGCAGGGGTGCGTGGGGAAGGCCGCTGGCAGCGAGAACATGTGGCCGATCTGCATCAGCACCGGGCTCTGGACCTTGACCCTCTTCGCGGCTCGGGTGAGGGCACGGCGGTAGGCGGGGTCGAAGTAGAAGTGCTTGCGCCAGGCCGCGCGGTTGCGGTTGTAGTTCTTGGCCATCAGGCCGTACTGCACCAGCTTCGGCACGCGGATGCCCACCGCCTGGTTCAGCGTCTCGCCGTTCTTGAGCGCGGTCATCAGGTTCAGCGAACAGCCGGACCACGTCTTCGGCGAATACGGATCGGCGCCAACGGAGCCGCCAACGAATACAGTCACTTCACGCATCGAGCCTCAGGCTAACAGAGTTGCAGGTTGTCAGTTGCAGGTTACAGGTTTTGGGTCAGTAGTCAGTAAGCCCCAGGTGATGGAGTGCCTCCTGACAGGCGGGCCACCTTTCGTGCCACGTCCATGCGTAATAATGAACCGCATGAGCACACGCCGGGAGTTCCTTCGCAACAGCGCCATTCTTGCCGCCAGCCTGCGCGGCCCATCGCTTCTTGCTGCTGATGAACAGACGTTGCCGCCGTGGAAGCCGGGGATGCTGGACATTCATCACATCTCCACCGGGCGCGGCAATTCCACGCTGATGATCTTTCCCGACGGCACCACGCAGATGGTCGATGCCGGTGCGCTGCAGCGCAACACGAAATACCTGGTGGATGAGAAGCCCGATGCCACGCGGCGTCCCGGCGAATGGCTGGGGCGTTATGCGAAGCGGCAGCTGGAGGCGGCGGGGCTCACGCAGATCGACGCATTCATGAACACGCATCTGCACGACGACCACCTCGGCGAGTTCACGCCGGGGCTGCCCGATGCTCCCGGCGGCGGCTACAAGCTCACCGGCATCACCGATGTTGCGAACATCGTGCCGGTGAAGCGGTTCGTCGATCGCGCGTGGCCGGACTACAGCTATCCCGCACCGCCCAGCGCGCCGTTTGCGCCCTTCATCAATAACTACAAGGCATTTCTTGCTGCGCAGGTGAAGCAGGGTGCGACGGTGGAACGCTTCAAGCCGGGATCGAATACGCAGTTTCATCTTCTGAAGAAGGCGGTAGCCTACCCGAACTTTGAGGTCCGCAACCTGATCGGCAACGGCGAGATCTGGACGGGGCAGGGCACGGCGACGAAGAAGCTGTTCCCTGAGCTTGCCGGCATGAAGCCCGAGGACTTTCCCAGCGAGAACTGCTGCTCGTGCGCGATCCGTATCAAGTACGGCGCGTTTGCGTACTACACAGGCGGTGATCTGCCCTCCGGCACGAACTTCGGCGCGGACCCGTGGCGCGATGTGGAGACGCCGACGGCCGAGGTCTGCGGGCCGGTGTCGGTCGCGGTCTTCAACCATCACGGCTACTACGACGCCGAGGGGCCGGGATATGTGCGGGCGCTGCGCCCGCGCGTCTTCGTGCTGATGGGGTGGGACTCGGCGCATCCCACGGTGAACACGCTGGCCACGGTGTACAGCAAGACTCTTTATTCTGGCGAGCGTGATGTCTTTTCCACGGCGCTGAAGCCGGAGCTGAAGATCACCAACAAGCGCACCGACGACTTCAAGAGCTCGAACGGCCACGTGGTAGTTCGCGTGGAGGAGGGCGGTGCCCGATATCGCGTCTTCGTGCTGACCAACGCGGACGAGTCCAACCGCATCACAGCAACGTTCGGTCCTTACGAGTCGCACGCCGGATAACGCACGCAAACTGAATCGCTGGAGGACGACCAATGAGCACCACTGGTCCCACCATGGAGCAGATCAAGGAAGGCATGCGCGCCACGTGGATGGCGGGCGACTTCGGCGTGATCGCGAAGACGATCACCGGCGCGGCAGAGGAGTTCGTTGCGCGGCAGTCGTTCGCGAAGGGCGCGCAGGTGCTGGATGTTGCGACAGGAACAGGCAATCTCGCGATACCGCTGGCGCGCGCTGGGTGCGTGGTGACGGGCGTCGATATCGCCACCAACCTGCTGGAGCAGGCTGAGACGCGCGCGGAGTCAGAGAAGCTGACCATCGACTTCGACGAGGGCGACGCCGAGCGGCTGCCCTATGCGGATGCGAGCTTCGACGGCGTGGTGTCGATGTTTGGCGCCATGTTCGCGCCTCGGCCTGAGCTGGTGGTGAGCGAGATGGCACGCGTACTGCGGCCCGGCGGCAGGCTGGCGATGGCCAACTGGAACCCCGCAAGCTTTACCGGCGCGATGTTCAAGCTGGCGGCAAAACATGTGCCGCCGCCGCCGGGCGTCATCGCACCGGTGATGTGGGGCGACGAGGCGACGGTGAAGGAGCGGCTGGCGCCGTGCTTCAGCGATGTAACGGTGAAGCTGGTGCCGGTCATCTTCGATATGCCTATCTCTCCCGCCGAGACGGTGGAGATGTTCCGCACCTACTTTGGCCCGACGAAGATGGCGTTCTCGCGCCTGGACGATGCCGGACAGAAGGCGCTTGCGAAGGATATGGAGAAGCTGTGGGCGTCGGCGAATACGGCGGACGATCCGAAGCAGCACACGCGCGTGGAGAACGAGTATCTCGAGGTGCGTGCAGTGCGGCGTTAGCGCGATCAGGTGGCTTTCGGAATCGTATTGATGAAGATAGGCACCGTCGAAGAACTTACGAGTGCGCCTCACCTCGACGGCTGACGATCTCATTGCGCACTGAGCTTACGATTGCGAACCATAGTGAAGAAATTGCAAGGAGTGATCTATATTTCAATTTCATGCAATAGCGGAACACTGTGGCTTGGAGAGAGATAGTGATTGTCCTGGATGTTGAGGTGACCTTTGAAGAGTATTTTCATGCCAACGAGATATGGATATCAACAAATTCTCTGTGGCAGCGGGTGTGGTTCTGGACATTTATGTACGTGCTTCCAGTGATCGGAACAGTTTCGTTCCTCGCAGGAGGTCTTTTGATTTGTCAAAGCCGCTCAGTGACAACTCCTGCAATTCCGTTTCTGATGTGGGGCTTCTGCGGATGGTGGTGCAGGCTAGGGTTCAAGCGCAGGGTACGCAAGGTCTATGACCAACAGGCACCTGAATTCTCACAGAGGATGGAGATTACAAAAGAGGGGCTTGTTTCGGAACGAAAGGACGGGAGCGCATCGATCAAGTATTCGTGGAACGGTATCGTTCGATGGATTGAGAAGCCTGATTTTTTTTCTGCTATTTCCGAATGGAAGAAGTTTTATAACGGTGCCAAAACAGCAATTGAATGAACAAGAAATATCTCAGCTCAGAGCCTGGTTTGCGGTGGGGATTAATAAAAAGATCTGATGCCCTAATGACTAACTCTGCTTGAGAACAGATTCCAGCGAATCTACCTTTACTTCAGCGTCTCGATGTTGATGCCTTCGGGGATCTTCAGCTCGAACTGATCGTCGTCCATGTGCTCGTTGAGGGTGAGCTTGGTGATGTTGATGGTCAGCGAGTAGTGGTCGGTGGGACGCTCGATGATGATGTTCGACGGGAACGGCGTGGTGCCGTAGAACTGGTAGTTCGAGTAGTAGGCCTTGGTGATGACCTTGCCGTCGTTGTCGTAGATGTCCTGCTGGTAGGGCAGCAGGTCGGTGGAGTTGATGTGGACCACGCGGATGGTCTTCACCTCGCGGGCGTCGCCGCTGGCGGGCTTGGAGAGGATCTGCACGGCGTAGGCCGGCTCTTCGATCAGGTCTTTCTTCTTCTTGCCGCTCTCGATGACGCGGATGTCGGTGGTCATCGAGATCATCTGGTTTTCGTCCGGCCCCTGGATGAACATGGAGTCGAAGATGACCTCGGGGCGAAGGTTTTCAAGACCGTTCTTTGACTTGGTGGTGAGGGCGTTCGATCCCACGATGGCGCGCTTGCGCGGCGGGATGTAGAGCTTGAAGTCCTTGCCGTCGGAGACCATGTCCAGCGCCTGGGTGCGGACGACGGGCAGCAGCAGCAGCACGCGCAGGAACTCCGGCTTGCGCATCAGGATGTAGCCGGCGAAGCTGAGCGACTGGGTCTCCTTGCCCTGCAGGCCGCCGCCGGTAGTGGCGGAGATCTCGACCGAGGCGTTGAAGGTGTTGATGGCGTCGAAGCGGGAGTTGATCTGCTTGGCCATGGCCTCGAGCGACGTGCTCATAATCACGTCTGCCACGCGGGTCTTGGGGACGATCCGGACATGCTGAAGGCATCCGGTGAGCGTGGGAGCCAAGGCCAGGACTCCCACCGCTAAAGCTTTTCTTATCTTCATTTCCACGAAGTTTTCAGGACCGTCCCAGGGTTGATGCGAAAAGAGTTCTGCAAGTTATAGATGATACCGGCCTGCAGTGGGTTCCGGGAAAATTGTGACCGGTCACCGAACGGACAAAACGGCAGACGGAGATAACTGCTTAGTGTTGCTGTGCCTTACGATAGGCGGTCACGTTGTCGTTGTGCTCCTTCAGCGACGAGGCGAAGCGGCTGTGCCCCTGCGCGTCGGATACGAAGAAGAGATAATCGGTCTTCGCGGGCGACATGGCCGCCTTGAACGATGCCATTCCGGCGTTCGCGATCGGGCCGGGAGGCAGTCCGGCGTGGACGTAAGTGTTGTAGGGAGACGGGTTCTTCAGGTCGGAGGTGTAGATGGTGCCGCGCCAGCGGTTGTCGAGCAGGGCAGCGTAGATGACGGTGGGGTCGGTGGCGAGCGGGATGTCCTTGGCCAGCCGGTTGACGAAGACCCCGGCGACGAGGGGGCGCTCGGAGGGTACGGCGACCTCTTTTTCGATCAGCGAGGCCATGATGACGGTGCGGGAGGCCTCCGGTCCGATGAGGTTCAGCTGCTGCGCCACCTGCCGGAAGCGGCGGACCATGGCGGCCAGGATGGTGGCCGGGGGCGTGTGCCGGGCGAAGTGGTAGGTGTCGGGGAAGAGATAGCCCTCGAGCGAGACCGGTGGGTGCGCGGGGTCGGTCCACTCGGCGATGAGGGCAGTGTTGGCGCGGGTGGCGGCGAGGAACTCCTCACGGTCGCCGAGGCCGGCAGCCTGGATCGCCTGCGCGATGTCGAAGATGTTGTAGCCCTCGGGGATAGTGATGCCGACGGTGTAGACCTCGCCCTTGACGATCTTGCGATAGACCTCGGTCATGGGGACGGGGTGGTCGAAGCGGTACTCGCCTGCCT
>Ga0105248_10009578_pt1 | contig 10663 bp, 11 predicted proteins | sample KBSS34metaG_FD_81524 | JGI IMG/M metagenome (GOLD analysis project Ga0105248, IMG submission 81524) | Switchgrass rhizosphere microbial communities from Kellogg Biological Station, Michigan, USA - KBS S3-4 metaG | ecosystem: Host-associated > Plants > Roots > Rhizosphere > Soil | place... | reverse complement strand
GTGCGCCATCAACATCCAGTCGCCGCTCACGACGTGCAGGCCTGCATGCTCGGACGAATCAGGCTGCCATGCCGTGCCTGAAGATTCGCGGACCATGGGGTAACTGCCCAGCGCGCCTGTCATCGTCATCTCGTGGCCGGTATGTTCCCCGCGCTCCATTCCGGGCATGGCCATCCCCTGGTGACCTGGGGTTGTCGGCGCCGATGCCGAAGGCATCGGCATCGCGCCGTGCTGCTGTAAACCTTGCGAAGGCCCGGGCGCCATGGGCGTGGTCATGCCCTGTTGAGAAGTCGGTGCCACTGTGGCGGGAGCAGTGCGCGCGATATTGTCCGTTGCCCCCTTTGGAGCGGGTTCGCCTTTGCTGTCGTCCCTTGGGCTTGCCTCTTTGGGAGCCGGCTTCTTCTTCGCTGTGGCCTTCTTTGGCGCGGGATTTGGCTTCATCGGCATGCTCATGCCGGGCATGTTCATGTGCTGCGCCGACACGGGGGTGTACGCGACTGTGAGCGCCAGAACGCTCGCAGCCAGATAAACTGCGGTTTTCACGATTGTTCTCCGGAAAGGGCGCCGCCGCCATCAGCGGCGACGCCCCTCCTCATCTTACGGGTTATTTAGGATTTATGGCCGCTGTGCGCCGCATGGCCCTTGTGCATCTTGGCCATCATCTCTTCACAGCACTTGTGGCAGTCCGCCATCTCCTTTTTGGACATGCTCATATGTCCCATGTGCCCCATCTGCTGGTGCTGTGCATGAGCGTGGGCCGGAGGAGTAGTGGTAGCCGCTGGTGCGGGCTGCGCAGCTGCAATAGCCGCAGTCAACAAAATCATCATTGCCATTCTCCTGAATTCAGATGTGTCGATCTTTTTCAGGAGCGCTTCGGAGGAGGCGTCGCCGTATCGGGATGGAGGCCGTGCAGCGTTTGTTCCGTTATCGGCAAGACGAGTTGGTGGCTCCGCAGAATCGTATCGTCTCGCACTAGGTCCTGTGCCGGAAGTGCGGAAGCGCAAGCCATTGAACACATGGCCAGGCCATCATTATGCTCGTGTTTGCTAGATTGATCCGGGCAATGCTCCATTGCCGTTCCAACCATTGCGTAGTGACCGATCGCAGGGGCCGAAGCGGCGGCCGCCTCCATGCCCAACGGCATGAGCAATACGCTCAAAAGCGCCAGAAGCCTTCCGATCAGGGCCATTGCCGGCTGACTACTCCTCATCACTGGTCGTCGCAATGTGAGAGCCGCCTTCCAGTCCACCTAGGATTGGGCAGTCTGGTCTGTCGTCACCATGACAACTTACTGCCAGGTGCTCCAGCGAGCGTCGCATCTCACGAAGTTCGCGTTCCTTTCGCTTGAGTTCCGTTGCGCGTCCAAGAGCCAATGCCTTAACGTCGGCGCTAGCCCGGGTGCGGTCGTGCCACAGCTCGAGAAGCTTTCGGATTTCCTCGATTGAGAACCCAAGGTCGCGAGCGCGACCAATGAACGTCAGCGTGTGCACGTCCCTTCGGTCATAGTCCCGGTAGCCTGAGTCGCGTCTCGCTGCGGCGGGGACGAGGCCAATCTTCTCATAGTGGCGGATCATGCGCTCGCTGATGCCGCTGGTAGCTGACGCCTCACCGATCTTCATAGCCGCACTCCATTGAGCCGAAGCGAGTTCCCGATCACGCTGACCGAGCTGAGCGCCATCGCAGCCCCAGCGATGATGGGCGACAAGAGTATGCCGAACCAAGGATAGAGGATGCCCGCTGCGATGGGCACGCCAGCGGCGTTGTAGACAAAAGATAGGAACAGGTTCTCGCGGATGTTGCGCATCACCGCGCGGCTCAATCGACGTGCACGAACGATGCCGGCCAGGTCTCCTCTAACGAGCGTCACGGCAGCGCTTTCCATCGCCACGTCAGTGCCGGTCCCCATAGCGATTCCGACGTCGGCCGCTGCAAGGGCAGGCGCATCGTTGATGCCATCCCCTGCCATTGCCACTCGGCGTCCCTCGCGGCGTAGCTCTGCGACCTTGGCTTGTTTTTGCTCCGGAAGCACCTCGGCAATCACTTCATCGATACCGAGCGCGTTGGCGACAGCCGTGGCTGTCTGCCTGTTGTCCCCGGTGAGCATCACAACGCGGATGCGCTCTCTGTGGAGTTGCTCAATCGCGCCTGCAGCACTCTCCTTGATGGGATCCGCTACGACCAGCAGTCCGGCCAATTTGCCATTGACTGCCGCGAACATGACGCCCTGTCCCAGACTGCGATAGCGGTCTGCTTCGCTCTGCAAGGAGGCTGGGTCCGCACCCACGCTAGCCAACATCGCCGCATTGCCGAGAGCCACCCTCTGTCCCCCGACGGTGCCCGACACTCCCTTGCCGGTGTGTGACTGGAAGTCCGTGGTGTCAGGCACGTCGAGGCCGCGATCCCGCGCGCCGTCCACAATGGCTGCGGCAAGAGGGTGCTCGCTGCCGCGTTCGAGCGCAGCTGCTAGGCGAACTAGCTCGTCCGCGCTGAGTCCCGCCGCAGGCATTACCTCGACCAGCCTCGGCTTACCGAGCGTGAGTGTCCCTGTCTTATCGCAGACGAGCGTGTCGATCTTCTCCATCAGCTCAAGAGCTTCGGCGTTCTTGACCAACACGCCTGCGCTCGCTCCGCGACCCGTGCCGACCACGATGGACATGGGTGTGGCGAGGCCGAGGGCGCACGGGCACGCAATGATGAGAACCGCAATGGCGTTTACGAGCCCATGAGTCAGACGTGGCTCCGGTCCGAACAACGCCCATACAACGAACGTGACAACAGCCGTCAGAACGACAGCGGGCACGAAAATAGCTGAGACCTTGTCGGAGAGCTTCTGAATCGGCGCTCGGGAGCGCTGCGCATCGGCGACCATCCTCACGATCTGGGACAACACCGTGTCGCTGCCGACCCGCGTGGCGCGCACCAGCAACATGCCTGTGCCGTTCACGGTTGCGCCAATGACCTTGTCCCCAGTCCGTTTCTCAACCGGGACCGGCTCGCCACTGATCATGGACTCATCGATGGAGCTGTGACCCTCGATCACCTCGCCGTCGACCGGCACCTTTTCGCCTGGCCGGACGCGAAGCAGCTGACCGACTTCGACGTCTTCAAGGGGCACGTCGACTTCCGCGCCGTCCGCGTTGACCCGGCGAGCGGTTTTTGGCGCCAGGCCGAGAAGGGCACGGATCGCCTTGCCGGTCGCCGAGCGTGCGCGCAGCTCCAGCACCTGCCCAAGCAGGACCAGTGTGGTGATGATAGCGGCAGACTCGAAGTAGACCGCAACTGTCCCGCCCATGGTCTTGAGTGAACTCGGAAAGACCTGCGGGAAGAGCGCCCCAACTATGCTGTAACCGTAGGCGACTCCGACTCCAAGACCGATGAGCGTGAACATGTTGAGGTTGCGTGTCTTGAGCGAAGCCCAGAAGCGCTCGAAAAAAGGCCAGCCGCCCCACAGAACAACCGGTGAGGAGAGTGCGAGCTGCACCCACACTGCCGTGCGCATCGGCAGCAAATTCCATCCGAACAGCTCCATTCCCATCGCGAGAAGCAGGAGCGGAAGCGAAAGTGCGGCGCTGACCCAAAAACGCCGGGTCATATCGATCAGCTCTCGATTTGGTCCTTCGTCTAACGTCGGTTCAATCGGCTCCAGCGCCATGCCGCAGATCGGGCAATTGCCTAGATGATCCCAGCGGATCTGCGGGTGCATCGGACACGTCCAGATGGTGCGCGGCGCGACCCCTGCGTGCTGAGGCCGGGCCATTGAATGGTGACCGTGCGCATTATGCATGCACGACGAAAGATCGCGCGAGGCTTGATTCGTCATGTTTGCCCTTTGCACCTTGACATCATGTCAAGGTCAAGGAGTTCAAACGTCTTTGTCGCGCTCGCTGAGGTAACGCATCAATTCTGCGAGTGTGGACTCCATCTGGTCCTGCATCTGGCTGACCAGTTCGTTCTCCCGCATTCCGACATGATCCAGCGGCTTGGAATAGCTGTCGGAAAATGCCTGGAGGTCATTTCGGTCGAACACACCCTTGGCGACGAGCTTGGCGAGGATCACCAAAAGGCCGTTCGTATTTGCGATCGTTCCGGCGACGAGCGCCTCGTCCACCATCGAGAGCCTTTTGTCGCTGTCGATCTCTTCTTCTTCGGTCGGGTCCATCGTCATGATCATGGCGCGAACTACGCTCCGCGCAAGCGAAAGGCTCCTACGGCTCGATGAATTCCCGGATGTGCTTCCAGGCCGCGGCCTTAACCGAAAGGCTTTTCGTATTCGCCGCGCTCGACGAAGGCAGGTCGAGCAACGTCACGCGGGCGGGTGGTTCGCCGATGAGCTTGCGTCCGATTGCCGACGCGGTCGTGCCGTTGAAGGCAATTGCGCGCAGATCCCTGAAATCGTGGAGCAAATGCTCGATCCGGTTGTGCTGTGCGTCTCGAATGGACTGGTCGAGGCTGCCTCTCCGGCTCGCCGATGCAATCACGTCCCACAGGCCGACGCGCCGCTCGGTCAATCGCTCCAGCCGCGCGTCATATTCGAGTTCCTGAAGCTCTTCGCCGATCGCAAGTCCAAGCAATCTCCAGAACTGGTTTGTCGGGTGCGCATAATATCGGCTGACGGCGAGCGAGGCGTCCCCCGGCAGGCTCCCGAGCAGGAACAACCGGGCGTCGGCACGGGCGATCGGCGGCAAACCGGCTTTGACGCCCACGAAGAAACCCCTACAGCCCTGCCCCGTGAAACCGTCTGACCTTCGCGTGGCCCTGTTTTCAGGCAATTACAATTATGTGCGCGACGGCGCCAACCAGGCGTTGAACCGGTTGGTCGAATATCTGCTTCGGCAGGGCGTGCAGGTGCGCGTCTATTCGCCAACCGTGGAGAATCCCGCGTTTCCGGCGACCGGCGATCTGGTCGACGTTCCCGCAATCCCTATCCCCGGACGATCCGAATATCGGCTTCCGATCGCGGTTCCCTTGCGGGTCCGCCGCGACCTCGAGCGATTCAATCCGAACGTCGTCCATGTTTCAAGCCCGGACCTGGTGGGACACCGGGCCGTTACCTGGGCCCGCCGGCACAAGATCGCGGTCGTGGCGTCGGTCCATACGCGGTTCGATACCTATCTTGCTTATTATCATCTGCAGGCGCTCGAACCGCTGGCGCGCGGGATCATGCGGCGATTCTACCACCGCTGCGAGATCGTCCTTGCGCCGGCCGAATCGACCGGCGCAATTCTTCGGGCACAGCGCATGAACCGCGACATCGCCATCTGGGGACGCGGCGTCGATCGCGACCAGTTCAACCCGGAGCGCCGCGACATGGATTGGCGCCGGTCGGTCGGCATCGCCGACGACGAAATGGTCATCGCCTTTCTCGGAAGAATCGTAATGGAGAAGGGACTCGACGTCTTCTCCGACGCAATTCATGCATTTGCGACGTTCGGCCTCAAATTTCGCGTGCTGGTGATCGGCGACGGGCCTGCCCGGCCCTGGTTCGAAGAGCAGCTTCCGGAAGCGATCTTCACGGGGCAGCTGACCGGCAATGACCTCGCCCGGTCGCTCGCCAGCGCCGACGTATTCCTCAATCCGTCCATGACCGAGGCTTTCGGCAACGTCACCCTGGAGGCAATGGCCTGCGGGCTTCCGGTCATTGCCGCCGAAGCGACCGGCGCGACGAACCTCGTACGGGCCGGAGTGACCGGAATGCTCGTCGACGGAACCGACCCTGACGAATTCGCCGAAATACTCGCGGCATATGCTCGCGATCCAAGCCTTCGGCAGCTCCATGGCGAGGCCGGGCTGGAACTCGCCAAGCGAATGGATTGGGACACGATCAACGCAGCGGTGATCCGCGCCTACCGGCACGCGATCGTGAAACGCGAGCGGTTGGCGCGGATGATCGGCCGCTGATTATTTGATCCGTTCGATCTTCTGCGCCGCCTCATCGAGGATCGCAGCGATCTCGTGGAGCAATTCCTCATTGAGCCCCTCGCGCCGGACGCGATGGCTGAGGGCTGTCATCAAATTCTTGACTGCCCGGCCAATCGCGGGCCCGGCCATATTCTCGCTTCGCGGCTTGATCTCTTCGAGCCGCTCGAACAGCGCTTCGACTTCCTCGGAGCGCTCTTCGAGATGAGCGCGGCCTTCATCGGTCGCCTGGAACGGCTTTCGCGGTCCTTCCACCGCGGCTTCCTCGACCAGTCCCATGTCCTGAAGCAGGGTCAGAGTCGGGTAGACGACGCCTGGACTGGGGGCATATTCGCCGCCCGTCAGCTCCTCGATTGCGCGAATGAGGTCGTATCCATGACGCGGTTCGTCGGCGATAAGCTTCAATAGCACGAGCCGAAGCTCCCCGCCCTCGAACATACGCCTGGCCCTGCGACCGCGACGTCCGCCGCCCCAGCCTTCCGAGCCATCGATGTCAAAGCTAAGTGGGCCCCAGCTGCCATGCCAGCCGCGCCCACCGCGCATCGCGAACAAGGCCTCGGGAATTCTGACTTCAAATCGGCGGCCCTGGCCGCATGACTGATCACCGTGAGTCATCGACTCATCTCCTTTCGATGTAGCTAAGATATATCTTAGGTACATCTCAGACAAGCCCGTTCGTGCATTTTCCGCCTCTCGCATTATGAGTGTGCGGCGATGGCCGACCTGTTCGCCGACCAGCAGATTCCGACCCGGGAGCCCGAAGCGGCGCCGGCCAATGCGCCGCTCGCCGATCGCCTTCGGCCGAAATCGCTCGATGAAGTTGTCGGCCAGGAGCATTTGACCGGCTCGGAGGGAGCGATCGGGCGAATGGTTTCCGCCGGGCGCCTTGCCTCGATGATCCTGTGGGGACCTCCGGGTACCGGGAAGACGACAATCGCGCGACTTCTCGCCGGGGCAGTTGGGATGCGCTTCGTCGCGATCTCCGCCGTCTTCTCCGGGGTTGCCGATTTGAAAAAGGTGTTCGCCGAGGCCCGAACAGCGGCCCGCGCCGGGCAGCAGACATTGTTGTTCGTAGACGAGATCCACCGCTTCAATCGCGCACAGCAGGACGGATTCCTGCCTTTTGTCGAGGACGGCACGGTCACACTCGTCGGCGCGACTACCGAAAATCCGAGTTTCGAGATCAATGCAGCGCTCCTTTCGCGCTGCCAGGTCCTCATCCTGAGGCGCCTCGATCATGATGCGCTGGAGGAACTGGTTCGACGCTCCGAAGAGCTCGAGGATCGCAAGCTGCCGGTGACCGGCGAGGCCAGGGAAGCGCTGATTGCCAGCGCCGACGGTGACGGGCGGTTCCTCCTCAATCAGGCGGAGACTCTATTTTCCGTCGAGCTCGATCAGCCGTTGGGTCCAGCCGAGCTGTCGGACCTGCTCCACCGCCGGGTGCCGGTCTATGACAAGGACCGCGAGGGTCATTACAACCTCATTTCGGCGCTCCATAAGTCGATCCGCGGGTCCGACCCTCAAGCTGCGCTTTATTATCTCGCCCGGATGCTCGTTGCCGGTGAAGAGCCGCTCTATTTGCTGAGGCGCCTCACGCGGGCAGCCGTGGAGGACATCGGCATGGCCGACCCGAACGCGCTGCTACAATGCCTTGCTGCGAAGGATATGTACGATTTCCTTGGTTCGCCGGAGGGGGAGATCGGCATCGTCCAAGCGTGCCTCTACCTCGCAACGGCGCCCAAATCGAACGCCGCCTACATGGCGCAAAAGAGGGCGTGGGCCTCGGCGAAGGAGACGGGCTCGCTCATGCCGCCGATGCACATTCTCAACGCTCCGACGAAGCTCATGAAGAATGTCGGCTATGGCAAAGGCTACGCCTATGATCACGATGCGGACGAGGGATTTTCGGGCCAGGATTACTGGCCGGAGGAAATGACCGCGCACACCTTTTACGAGCCGACCGACCGCGGGTTCGAAGCGCGCGTTCGGGAACGGCTGGACTATTGGAACGAGCGGCGCAAACAGCTGCAACAAAGCAACGATAAGGCGGGTTAAGCCGCTCAAGGTCAGGAGGAAGCGAGAGCCATGTACGATACGAGCGCTTATTGGCAGGCCCAGTTGATGAACTGGGGACCGAAGATCCTCATTGCGGTCCTGATACTCGTCGCGACCTGGATCGCCGCTCGGGCCGTCAAATGGGTGCTGCAAAAAGCGATCGACCGGACTCCCGCTCTCAGGAGGCACATGACGGGGTCGCCGGAAGAGACGGTTGGCCACCAGCTCGGCACCATCGCCAAATTGGTCATCTGGCTGGTCGGCATCATGGCCGCGCTTCAGTTCCTCGGCATTGGCCAGATCCTCGCTCCAATCAACGAGCTGGTGACCGAGATCTTCGCCTTCCTTCCGCGGCTGATCGGCTTTGGGCTCCTGCTGTTCGTCGGCATCGTTCTTGCGGGGATCGTCAAGCGGTTGACCGAGACGGTCCTGATTGCGGTCAATGTCGACGGGCTCCTCGCCCGCGTTGGGATCGGCTCGACAGAAGGGACGTCGCGCACTTCGCCGGAAGCCGTTCCGCCGGGCGCAGCGCCGGGCCAGACCCGAGCCAGCGTCGCCCGTGCCGCCGGAATGCTGCTCTACGCATTCATCATCATCCCCGTCGCGATCGGAGCATTCCAGGTCCTCGGGATCGACGCGATCTCCGGGCCCGCGACCGCGATGCTCAACCAGATCCTGACGGCAATCCCGCACGTGCTCGCAGCAGCGCTTTGGATCGGAATTGCGTTCATTGCTGCGCGGTTCCTGAAGACGATCATCGAAGCGATCCTTCCGCCGACCGGCTTCGACGATGCGATCCGCTCGACGGGCGTCCTCCCGACGAGCGCCTTCCCATCCCGTATCGTCGCGAACATTGCGATGATTGCCATCATTCTCGCAGCGTCAATCGAAGCGGCCCGGCAATTGGGCGGGGACCAGATTGCAATCTTCCTCGCTCAGGTCACGGCGCTTGGAGGCAAGGTGATCTTCGGCACCCTGATCATCGTCGTCGGCATCTTCCTTGCCCGCATCGTCGCCAACCTGGTCGGCAGCGGCACGGGCGAAGGCGGCTTCGCGCAGACCCTCGTCCGCTACGCGATCATCGCCTTGTTCACGGCGATCGGACTCACCTTCATGGGCCTTGCCGACGCGATCGTGATGATGGCGTTCGGGTTGATCCTCGGCTCGGCCGCAGTGGCGACCGCGATCGCTTTCGGCCTTGGCGGCCGCGATGCTGCCGCACGGGTTCTCGAGCGCTGGGCCGATACCGCCCCGCCGGCGCGCCCGACACCTCCTCGCCGCATCCGTGGCGGAGGGCATAGCGGGCCGGACGACACTCAGCCGCCATTAGTCTAGGTCGATGACCTTCGACGAGGCGATCGCCTACGCGCTGACCCTGCCCGATACGGAACGCGGGACCAGCTACGGCAAGCCGGCGGTGAAGGTCGCGTCCAATGGCCGCGCCTTTCTATTCCCAAGCCATGAGCCCGACACCTCCTTCGGCGTTGCGATCGACCTCGATTCGATCGAAATCCTCAAGGAGACCGATCCCGCGACCTTCTGGCAAACCGCGCACTATGTCGGCTGGGAAGGCGTGCTGATCCGCTGCGATAGCGACGACGAGGAGCGTGTGCGGGACGTGATCCGGCGTTCGCGCGACTGGGTTGCTGCGAAGCCGAGGCCTCGCCCGCGCAAGCGTAAGTGACGCGCTTCGCAGCCTACGTCGCGATCGACTGGTCGGGGGCGAAGGGCAGAAGGCACAAGGCGATCGCAATCGCGGAGGCGCGCGGCGATGCGGCGCCTCGGCTCGTGCGCGCCGGCCATGCCTGGTCGCGCGAAGAGGTGTTGGATTGGCTTTTGACGCGTGCAGCGAAAGAGCCGACTTTGTTCGGCTTCGACTTCAGCTTTGCCCCGCCGATCATCGAACGCGGTGAATATCTTCCGGGCGAAACCGGAGTGCCGCGAACCGCGCGCGAATTCTGGGCCTATGTCGACGCGAAGTCGGATGACCACGACCTCGGCGCAGCCAGTTTCCTCGAGGTTGCGCACCGCCGGCATTTCTATTTCGGCATTGCGGACGGCGTGAAGGCCGGCTTCATGCATTTCCGGCAATGCGATGCGCGCCTTAATGCGCAAGGCGGCCGCAAGACTGCCAGCGCTTATGATGCAATCGGCGCGGCACAGGTGGCGAAAGCGAGTTTTTCGGGAATGCGGTTCCTTCATCGTCTCGACGGAAAGGTCGCGATCTGGCCGATGGACCCGCTGCCCGAGCGCGGTAGTGCGGTCGTCGAAATCTATACGCGCATCTACCTGCGCCGCGCCGGGATGACCGGCGCAAAGCTTCGGACTCGCGCCGATCTCAATCGGGCACTGAAGGGACTTGGAAGTCGGCCTGCGCGCCTTCGCTTCGAGCCCAACGACCACCAGACCGACGCTCTTGTGACCGCAGCCGGGATGCGCGCCCTTGCCCTGGCCGAGCCCCGGGCATTTGATCCGGAAGGCCTCACACCACAGATCGCGCGAACCGAAGGCTGGACGTTCGGCGTGCTATGAAGCACAGGGCGTGGGCGCGCAGCGCCGCGAGCCGGATTAGCTCAGTTGGTAGAGCAGCGGTTTTGTAAACCGAAGGTCGCGGGTTCGAATCCTGCATCCGGCACCAGCATCGACAGCGCGGCGGGGGTAGTTCCCATCGACAAAACGCTACAACCGCGGC
>Ga0105248_10009575_pt1 | contig 10665 bp, 5 predicted proteins | sample KBSS34metaG_FD_81524 | JGI IMG/M metagenome (GOLD analysis project Ga0105248, IMG submission 81524) | Switchgrass rhizosphere microbial communities from Kellogg Biological Station, Michigan, USA - KBS S3-4 metaG | ecosystem: Host-associated > Plants > Roots > Rhizosphere > Soil | place... | reverse complement strand
AGAGTGCAAAGTTCAGAGTGCAGAGTTCAAAGTTCGGAGCTCAACTCTGAACTTTGAACTTTGAACTTTGAACTTTGAACTTTTCCTTCACCCATGATCTTCTTAATCCTGGCCTCGTCTGGACTCGTGACGCCGGCCTTTTCCAGGTCGGCGAAATCCTGAAGGATCGCCGCTTGCCACGACAGGGTGGACGTCGCTGACAGCTTTTGGCCGAGGTGCGCGCGATAGACGGCCTCCGCCTCGGAGAACCGGCCGAGAAACAGCAGGGCGTGGGCGCGATTGGTTTCCAAGTACAAGTCTTGCGGATCAAGTTTGCGGCCGGCCTCGGTCGCGGCGAGCGCGCCGGCAAAGTCCTTCGCGAACAGGTCGTACCAGGCCAGGCTGTTGTAAGCGACCGCAAGGTCCGCGTCCTTGGTGTTCTTGTCGGCCTTCATGGCGTTCACGAGGCGCAGCTGAAACGGCGCCGCATCCTTCAGGCGGCCGAGCCTGTCATTCAGCCTGACGACGTCCGCAAGTAGTTCCGTGTCGTTGGGCGTGGTCTCCAGTTTCTTGATGTCGGCGGCGATGACGCGCGGGTACATGTCCATGATCCCGCGCAGTGTCTTGACGTTCGCCGTGATGCTTTCAATCGCGACCGGCAAATCGCTCGCGAGCCTCTTGAGATCGTCAAAGGCAACCACGCCCGTGGCGCTCACCGTCTGGCGCTGCGCGTACAGCGTCGTCCCGTACGTCAGCGTGCAGGTCATGGCCCACGTGCCGTCCGCCTGGCGAGTGACGTTCACCGGCGCCAGGTTCTTCTTGACGTTCGCGCGCACGTCCTCTGGAGCGTCGGTGAGCCAGAGCACGTCCTCGGGGCGTTCGACGAGCGCATACGGGCCGAGACTGCCGTGGAAGATGCCCGCGGCAAAGCGGAAGTACGCCTCCGCTTGCGCGGCCGTGTCGAGCGCCGGAGCGCCGTTGGCATTCAGCTGGTAGACCGGCGAAAAGGATCCGTCGATCACCGCAAAGCGGCCGGACTGGTCCGCCACAAGCTTGTCCACAACGGCGACGATGCCCCGCTCGCCGTTGTCCCCTTCGACCCCGGCTTCGTACAAGAGTTCACCCTTCTTGCGGAAGCTCAGCGGCAGGACGCGGACGGCGAAGATTTGATCGGCGGGGATCTTCGAGACGGCGTCGTGCACGAGCTGACGCGCCTTGGTGAGCTCGTCGCCCGTCAGATTGCGCCACGCGCCCGGCATCAGCGGACGAATCACCCAGTTGACGAGCTTCGATGCCTGACGGTTGGCCAGCATCGGGTCGATGCGGGCCGTCATCGACGAGACGTCGGCGGCCGGCAGACCGGAGGTGGAGAGCATGGATTTCAAGCCAGTCAGGGACGTATTGATCCGGCTGAGGTCGTTCTGCAGCACGACGTTCCAGGGCTCCGCCTGCAACCCGTTCCACACCAGCGTACTGGCGGCCTGCAGTCGATCGAATGCCTTGGGGAGATCCGCCGGGTACGTCAGCATGCCCATTTCCTTGGCATGAATCTGGACGGCCGAATCCACGGTGACGGGATCGGTCTGATCCATCGAGAGCGCACGCGTGATCGCGTTGGACGCCTCGTCGTACTGGGCCCCGGCGCCTTTCTTGTCGCCCGACTGCTGGAGCACGTCACCAAGCAGCACCAATCCATTGGCCAGGTTGGTCTCGTCGTCGGCCAGGCGGGTCAGCAGCGCGATCGTCCGCAGCACGGCGACACGATTCTTGTAGGCGTCAACGGCCTCCTTCCAGTCCGATTTGGCCGCCGCGGCAAACCCTTCAAGCAGGTAGTAATACTGTTTGTTCGCGAGGACCACCGTGTTGCTCGGCGCGCCGCGCTCGGCGGGGACGAGCGCCGCCAGTGCCTGGTGCGACAACTGAATCGCGCTGTCGTAGTCCTTTTGTTCCAGGCGATCGTTCGCCAGGCCCCCGAGCGCGATCGGCAGTCCGCGGACGAACTCCAGATCGCCCGGCGCGCGCTTGATGCCAATCGCGAATTCGTCGCGGGCCTCAGTGGCCAGTGCCGTCGCGCGCTCCGGATGATCGCCGTGGCGCACCGCTTCTGCCAGCTCGTACAGCGCGGCGCCGTGGAGGTATCGAGCCTGCCGCCAGGACGGTTCGGCCTTGATCAGTTGCCCGGCCGTCTGCTCGGCGGGCTCGAGCATCGCCCGCGCCTGAGTCCAATCCTTGTTACCGGACGCGACGAAGGCTGTCGATCTCCGCGCCCGGCTCCGGAGGAATTGCCATTGCAGGTTGTCGCGGTCGCGTTGCGTGAGCCGCTCGGCGGCGGTGTTGCTGTCGGCTGCATACTCCGCGGCCTGGCGCGGGTGCTTCAGGTCCAGCGCGGTCCGGCTGCGCAGCGTGCCGAGCTCCGCACTCAGCCGCAGCAACCGGACGTTATCGGGATCCTGCTTGAGGAGCGGATCCAGCTGTATCGCGACGCCCGCGTACCGGCGCTCCTGTTCGGCCGAGTTGGTGACGCAGAGCGCCAGCCCGGTCAGCGCCTGTAGTCGCCAGGTATCTTCCGCGGTCTGCTCCTTGGGATCTTTCAGGTGATGCTCGCTGAGGAACGTGATCGCGCGCTGGTAGTGTTGTGCGGCCGAATCCAGGGCCAGCGCCCAGCGATCGAGTTCGCCGAGTCCCAGCTCGGCCAACACGTTGATCCGCAGCAGTTCCAGCGTCCATGCGGCGCCACGCGTCTCGGCAGCCACCAGCGCGATCGCGGCTGCGTAATCCTTGCGTGCCTGCGCCATGCGCCCCGTGGCGGCGTACCCGGCGGCGCGGGCGTACATGCCTTCGGCATGCAGCGCGCGATCGGCGGCGTCCGTCGGCGGATGCGTCTCCAGCAGTTTCATCGCCTGTTCGGCGCGAGCCATGCCGTCGTTCAAATGACCGACCTCGTACAGCGCCTCTGCGGCCGTCACCAGGAATTCGCCATGCCGCTCGGCCGGCGCGGTGGCATCCTGCCCCTCGAGCCGCACATAGGACTCGTCGGTGTGCTTGACGATGTCGAGCACCGCCGGCGTCAGCATGCGCATGTCACCGAGGACGAACTCGCGCAGCGTCTGGCCGAGCGGCTCGGCCATGCCCATCGCGGTGTTGAAGCTGCTCGAGGCCTGCGCGGCGGCCTTCTCCGCGATTTGCGCCGACTCCTCCGCGCGAGTCGCGGCCGCGCCGGCTTCAGCTTTCGCGCCGAGCGCGAGATTGCGCTCCTGCTGCATGGACGCCTGGGCGTCCGCCGCGCGCTTCGACATGCTGAAGGCGTAGACCATCGCCACGACCATGGCGAGCGACAGCACGCCGAACCCCACCGCCAGCCGCGTCGTACGGCGGAGCCGCATCGCGGTGTCGGCCTCGCGGCGTGTCGCTTCCTCCGCCACGCGCCGCTGCTCGCGCTGGGTCCGGCTCGCATAGGCCGGATCGGTCAGCAAGTCGTGCGTCAGCTCCAGCCACACGACGCCATCGCGCTCTTCGCGATGCAGAATCCGGCGGTCCACGAGCTTGTCGAGATCGGTTTCGCGGATGCCGACGCGCAGCGCGTCTTCCTGCGCGGCCCGGTCTCGATAGCCGGACACGGTCAGCAGCTCGTCTTCGACCCAGTCACGCGCGCGCGGTTCGACGTCTTCGAACGCGCGCGCATAAAACCCGGCGATGATCCCTTCACGCTCGCCGCTGAGCAGGTCCGGCGTGATCTGCGCCTGCTTCCGGTTGAGTCTCCGGCGATTCAGCTCGTCGCAGACGACGCTGAGGAGCGCGGGCTCGACGTTGCGGAGCTGAAGCGCGCCGGTCTGCGCACGGCGCTGCGATCTGGACACGAAGTCGACGATTTCCTTCGCCACCGCCGGATCGACCAGCGCGCCGCCGGCCCGTTCGACGACCTCCAGGGCCTGGGCGCCGGTCATCCGTTCCAGGCGGAAGCGGTTGGGCAGCAGCGACGGCATGCGCGTGCGCCACGTGTCGAGCTGCGCCAGAAAATCTTCGCGCAGGCTGATGATGAACTTCACGCCTTCGTGCGCGAAGTCATACTTCAGCGCATCGTCAGGCCGCTGCTCCAGCCGCGCGCGCGCGGCATCGGGCGCGCGATGTTCGAGCAGCGATTCGAGATCGGCGACCAGTCCCGCCACGCGCGCGACGGCCTTTTCCGAGCGCTGGCCGATCGTGAAGACCTCTTCGAACTGATCGAAGGCGATGACGGGCTTGATCAACCGGTTGCGCGCGCCCCAGAGATCGAGATCGCGGCGGTGAAAGTACTCCCACAACGTCTCGTCGGGACCCGGACGCGGGCCCTGGACGCCGGCGGCGTCGAGCGCGGCCACCAGCGCCGCCTTGATCTGCGTGGACGCCGGCGGCGCCGCGTCGCCGTGATCGATCCGCAAGCGGAACGGCAAGAGGCTCACGTCGCGCAGGCCGTGAAACAGACCGGCCTGGAGCAACGACGTCTTGCCCAGCCCGGACTGGCCGTACACGATGACGACGCCGGAGCGCTGCACCAGGGTCAGCAGCTCGGAGGTCTCGCGCTCGCGGCCAAAGAAGAAATCGCGGTCGTCCTCCCCGAAGGCACGGAGCCCCGGCCAGGGACTTTGCGACGAGAGCATCGGACCGCCGGTCGTACTCATGCGCGCCGGAACTGTTTGCGCCAGGCCTTCTGCGCGGCGTCGAGATTCGTGACGAGGTCGCCGGGCGCCTCACCACCCGGCGCGCGCACGGCGGTGCGCCCAAAGATTTCCCGGCGCAGCTCGTTCAGTTCATTGTTCGGCGAGTCGTCGACGACCACCGGGAAGATCAGGCCGCGGTCCGTCCCGAAATACGCGCGCGCGCGATCGCACGCCTGCGCCCACTCCTTGCGGAACCAGCGTTCGTCCTCGGTCTGCGTGCTCCTGGAGATCACGGGCACGAACGCAGCGCACTCGCGGATGTGGCGCTCGATCAGGTCGCGGTAATCGTTGCCGGGGGTGAGGCGGCGATCGACCCAGACTTCCAGCCCTTTCTCGGTCAGCACGTCGGCCAGACGGAAGGCGGACGTCCGATCTTCGGACGCGTAGCTGATGAAGACCGAGCCTGGCGACATCATCGCGGGCTTCTCGCCGGGCGCCGCGTGCGTGGCGGGCGCCGCCCCCTGGCCTGACGGATGCCGCTCGAACCATCGCCGGTGCAGCTCGCGCACGACTTCGGCGGCCGATCCCGTGGCGAGCAGCCGCGACTGCTGCGGGCTGAAATGCCGCAGGAAGCCGACGAACTCCTCCGATCCCTGACGCTCGTCGGCGATCACTTCCATCATCGACCGCGAGTCCCACAGCGGCTTCGCGCGCGCCACGCGAATCAGGAACCGGCCGAGCCAATCCGGGAAATGCACGCCGAGCATCAACAGGTGGCTTTCCTGGAGACGCGCGATCAGTTTCTCCGGCCGCCGCGCGCCCGACATGAACTCGTGCATCTGCTCGAGCAGTTGACCTTCCGTCACCGCGAACGGCGCCGACGCCGACGCGCGGCCGAGGATCTGGAACACGACGCTCCCGTGCTGCTCGACCAGCGACTCGTCGAAGTCCGTGACATTCGACGCCGGCGGAAACGCGACCACCGCCGGAGCCCGGCCCCGCTTCTCTGTAATCGCTTCTTCGAGCAGCGTATCGAACGACGCGCTGACGAACAGCTTGAACGTCGGAATCTCCGCCAGCTGCAGGAGCGCTTCCGGCGGCGAGACTTTCAGGTTCTTCAGGATGCGGACGATGCGTGGGTTCACGGACATCGGATCGCCGTGGAACCCTTCGTACGCGCAGATGACGTCGTTCGTGTTGAAATCTTTCGGCAGCTTCTCCGCCGGCACCTTCAGATCGGCAGCCAGCTTCTCGGCGATCAGATGGTGGAGCAGGTACGGCTTGCCTTCGTGCTCGACCGTCATCAGATCGCGCCCAATAATGGGCACCACCTGCCCCTCTTCGAGGGCAAGGATCAGGTCCTCCCAGATATCGGAGTCCGTCGCTATCATCGGCAATCTTGATTGAGCCTTAATAACTTACAACTAACAAACGGCAACGAACAGGTATCGAACCCTGAGCCTCCGGCGCTGAACCCTCGACCCGACGCCCGGAACACAGCTATGGCTTAATGCAGCTCTTGAGCACCACATTCTGCTGCTCGTCCAGTCCCTCGCAGTAGCAACGCAGCGTGATTCGCGTCAAGACCGGGGCGTCTTTGACGATCCCGGCGGCGCGGTCGCCGAGCAGGCGCGCCCGGACGCCGTGCTGGTCGGCCGGGCTGAAGAGGATCGTCGCCGGCTTCCCTGCCCCGACATCGATCGACATGATCTTGCCGCTGACATCCACGGCGAGACCGAAGTACTGCTTCCGCGCCGCGACCGGGTCCTTCTGAAAGTCCTTCCACAAGTCGTCCGCGGACAGCTTGGCGCCGGACGGCGCGCTCAGGATCCGCAGGTCCTCGTCCGGCAGGTGGTTGGCACAGGCCGCGGCAAGGACGCCGATGGTCATGGCCACCAGCGGCAAAAGGGCGCGTCTCATGTGCATCGGCGGCCCAATCATGCCGGATCTTGTGCCAGTATGCGAACCACGGGAGCCCGCCAACCGCTCCCAGCCACACAGATGTCAGACGACCTCAACCTGGGCCCGCGGCAGGTGCCGGATGTGCTCGCCGGACGGTACCGAATCGTGTCTCGACTGGGCGTCGGCGGCATGGGGATCGTTTACAAGGCCACCGACACCCAGCTCAATCGATCGGTCGCCGTGAAGGCCCTCGAGGAACGCCGGCTGCACGTCCTTGGCGCCGCGGCCCGTCTCCGCAGCGAGGCGCTGGCCGCCGCCTCTCTCGATCATCCTTACATCTGCAAAGTCTACGAGCTGATCGAAACGCCCGCCGACAGCTTCATCGTGATGGAGTTCGTCGACGGAGAAACGCTGGCCTCGATGCTCAAACGCGGCAAGCTGCCGGTGCCGCAGGTTCTGCAGCTCGGCCGCGAAATCGCGGAAGGCCTCGCCAACGCGCACGCGCGAGGGCTCGTACATCGCGACGTGAAACCCGGCAACGTCATGGTCACGCCGCACGGACACGTGAAGCTGCTCGACTTCGGCATCGCCGGCGCGGACGTCGAGAGCACGTCCAGGGACGAAACGCGCACGCTCTCGCCCCAGCTCACCGTCCACACCGGCACGCCGCAGTACATGGCGCCCGAGCAGGCCGCCGGTCAACCCGTCACCACGCGCGCCGATCTGTTTTCGCTTGGCGTTCTCCTGTACGAGAGCCTCACCGGCCAACTGCCCTTCTCGGGAACGACCACGTTCGATTACGTCCGGCATGTGATGCAATCCGCCCCTCGCCGGCTCGATCGCGTCGCGCCGGACGCGCCGGCCGATCTCGCCGATTTGATCGATCGCCTCCTTGAAAAACAGCCGGCCGATCGGCCGGCGTCCGCCGATGCCGTCGTCCTGGCGTTGCGAGCGATCGAAGACTCGATGACGGCGCCGACCGGGGGCGTACGTTCCGCGCGACAGGCGCGGGCCGGCCGCCGCTGGAAGACCGTGGCCGCGGCGGCGCTCGCGCTCGTCGCCGTCCTCGCCACGTGGCGGTGGATTTGGCCGCACGAGTCCGCCACCGACGAACCGCGCCAATTGCGGCCGTTCGTGACCACATCGGCCGCCGAATCCGGCAGCCGGATCTCGGCGAATGGCGAGTGGATGTCGTTCATCGCGACGTCGGCCGGCCTGTCTCGCATCCTCGTGCAACGGATCGACGGTGGAGAGTCGCGGCCGCTCACGCTCGGGCCGGGCGAGCCGGTCAGCCAGATCTGGTCGCCCGACGGCAACCAGATCGCCACGGTCATGATGATTGACGGCGCCCCGGCGCTGCAGATCTATCCGGCCTTCTTCGGAGGCGCGCCCGTGCAGTCCGTCGCGCTCGACAAAGCGCTCGGCTCGATCCGTCTGCTGCGGTGGATTGGCCGGGATCTCTATTTCCGCGCCGATGCGCCCAACCAGCAGGCCAAGGCCGTGCGGCGCATCTCGCTCGATTCCCCCGACTCGGCTGTCGCCGTGAGCGACCGCTGGAAGATGAATGGCGTCGTGCGTGGCGCCGACATCCGTCCCGACGGTGGCGCCGCCGTCGTCGTGCTCAGCAAGGACGGCCAGGAGGATCTGTGGACGGTGAATCTTGATGGGTCCGCGGCCCGCCAACTCACGTCTGACGCGTTCTTCGATCGGGAACCGATTTGGATCGATTCCGGCAGACGCGTCGTCTTCCAGTCGAATCGCGGAGGCCAGGTCGATCTATGGCAAATCGACGTGAGCACGAAGACGCTCACGGCACTCACGTCGAGTGAAGCCGAGGAAGTGCCCGAAAGCAGTTCTCTGGACGGCCGCATCATCAGTTTTCAGCAACTGACGAAGGACGCCAACCTTTGGGTGTTCGGCGCGGCGGGTGGTGCTCAGCAGGTCACCCAGGACTCACTCAGTGACTACGCACCCGTGCTGTCCGGAGACGGACGCACGCTTGCGTTTCAGCGGAGCCAGCCGACGCCCTCGCGCGGATACACAATCTTCGACGCCAAGGTGTTCGTCGCGCCGTTCGACGGCCGCAAGGCGATCGATGCGAAAGCCGTCGCCGATGGGTTCGCGCCCGACCTGTCGGCAGACGGCCAGTGGCTCGCCACGATGCAGGTCAGCGAGGTGCCGCGGCGGATGACCCTATCCGTCCACGATCTGCGGCGCGGAGGTCACACGGTGCTGTCGCGGACCGCGGCACTCCCATCGCTCACGCTCGCTCCTGTTGACTGGGCGACGCGGCTGACGGGCTGGAGCCGGGACGGATCGGACTTGTACTTTGTCGATCACCCGGACGGCCATGCGATTCGGCGGTATCGTACCAGCGACGCCGCGCCGGGCCCTCCGCTGGCGACTGAGCCCGACGACATCAATGTCCGCGACCTCTCGATTGCGCCGGATACCGGCCATATCGGCTACGTGACCAACACGACGAAGGCCAGCGCGACCAGTCTGTCGACGGTCCACGACCTGGATCCGGTCACCGGTGCGAATCGTGTGTTGACCCGTTTGCCACGACCCGAGTCAGGTACTGGCATCATTGGCCGCGGCTGGGTCGACCAGCGATTCCTGCTCCTGCGATTGCTGAGGTTCAATGCGGACGGGACGTCCGATCTCGAGTTTCTGACGGTGGGGCAGGACGGAACGACGCGCACAGTGGGTCGCGTCACGCACGTCTTTCATGGCACGGCTCGATTGCACGCCGCCAGGCGGGCCGTGTACATGACGCGACTGGAGCAGGGCACGAGCAATGTCTTCATGCTGTCGCTCGACACCGGCGCTCTGGCGCCCGTCACGCAGAATGCACTGCCGGGCGTCACGTTCTCGGGCTTTCAGCCATTTGGCCCGGGCGCGATCGGCGTCCGCGAAGAAAGCCGCCAGGACATCTGGCTGATTCAATCCGGCACCAAACGGCCCGGCAATCCGGCCGGCCGCTAACCGACACTCGAGCAGGAGTCTCCCATGGCGATTCGTCGCAAGCCCAAAAAACGATCCACTCTCAGCACTTCCCCATCGAACAAGTGGCAGGCGCGGCCGGACGACGCGATCCGGCTGGCGGCGTTGCGGTGGTTCGGACTGGAGATGGAGCGAGTGTCAATCGAGCTCTATGCCAGCGACCCGGATCTGTACGCCAGCCTTGAAGCCGTCATGCGCCAGACCCTGAAAGATCTGTACGACATGAGGAGGCAGATCGCCGTGGAGGATGACGAATGCCCCGAAGGCTACATCCTCTGCAAAGACCGGACGTGCTCGCCGATGTGCGACCCGTTTGTGGCGAAGGACTGAGCACCCTGGAAAGATGCCTGGGCGGCACAGTTAACAGCTGACAGTGAGCAGTTTCCAGGCCAGGAACCGACCTGATAACTGTTCACCGCCAACTGTTGACTGTCTACATTTCTATCAACAGCACGCTGGGATCTTCGACCAGCTCTTTGATCCGCACGAGAAACCGCACGGCCTCCGCGCCGTCGACGATGCGGTGGTCGTACGTCAGCGCCGTGTACATCATGGGACGCAGCACGATCTGTCCGCCCAGACCGATCGGCCGTTCCTTGATGGCATGGAGGCCGAGGATGCCCACTTGCGGCGGATTGACGATCGGCGTGCTCATGAGCGATCCGTAGATGCCGCCGTTCGTCACGCTGAACGTCCCCCCGCGCAGATCGTCGAGCGTGAGCGTGCCGTTGCCGGCGCGGGCCGCAAAGTCGCGAATGCGCTGCTCGATCTGAGCGAACGAGAGCGCGTCCGCGTCACGGATCACGGGCACCACCAGCCCATCCGCGGCGCCGACCGCGACGCCGATGTCGTAGTAGTGCTTCAAGACGATCTCGTCACCGTCGATCTCGGCGTTCAAGCGCGGAAACTCTGTCAGCGCGGCCACGGCAGCCTTGATGAAGAAGGACGCAATCCCCAGGCCCACGCCATGCCTGGCCTTGAACACCTCTTTTTGCCGCTCGCGCACGGCCATCACCGCCGACATGTCGACCTCGTTGAACGTCGTCAGCAGCGCCGCCACGCGCTGCGCCTCGACCAGCCGGCGTGCGATCGTCGCGCGACGCTTGGACATGCGCTGGCGGGACTCGCTTCGATCGCCGGT
>Ga0105248_10009573_pt1 | contig 10665 bp, 7 predicted proteins | sample KBSS34metaG_FD_81524 | JGI IMG/M metagenome (GOLD analysis project Ga0105248, IMG submission 81524) | Switchgrass rhizosphere microbial communities from Kellogg Biological Station, Michigan, USA - KBS S3-4 metaG | ecosystem: Host-associated > Plants > Roots > Rhizosphere > Soil | place... | reverse complement strand
CACGCCACCGTTCATCGCTTGCAACTGAGCCACGCTGATGCCGGTGCGGCTCGCAACGTTCTGCAGGTCCTCACCCGGCGCGACTGAAATCACGCGCGCTGTTTCGCGTTTATCCGGCGAGATGCGTTGCAGCAACGAAGCAAACTGCTTGGCGCGGCCTGCGGGAACACGCACGTTGTAAGTGTCACCACGCGGCGTTACGTCGCGCTTCAACTCCGGATTCAACGAGCGAATGTGAGCGACACTCGTGTCGGTCGCGTCAGCAACGAGCTGCAAACTGGTCGCGGTCGGAACCTGGACCACATCGTAGGCCATCGCCGGTTCTGCCTTGATGTTCTTGAATCCGTATTTCTCTGGATTCTTCGCAATCAGGATTACCGCGAGAATGTTTGGCACGTAGTTACGTGTTTCCTGCGCGATGTATGGATAAATCATCCAGAAGTTTGCGCTGCCTGCACGCGAGATCGCGCGATCGATGTTGCCCGCGCCGGTGTTGTAGGCGGCCATCGCGAGCTCCCAGTTACCGTTGTAACGGTTCGCGAGATCTTTCAGGTGTCTGGCCGAAGCGCGCGTGGCCTGTTCGTAACTGTTGCGCTCGTCGATATAAGCATTCTGGCGCAGACCGTACATGCGGCCGGTGCTCGGAATGAACTGCCACAGTCCCGACGCTGCTGCCCACGAAACCGCCCGCGGCTTCCAGGCGCTCTCAACCTGACCCAGCCAGGTCACGTCGAGCGGCACGCCTTCCTCGTTGAAGATCTTGCGCGCGAGTTTCATGTACTGGCCCGAGCGACGCAGACCATTTTCCATCGTCGCGCGACCGCGCGGACCCTGGTAGTAATTGATGTATTGCTGAATGAGCGGATTAAGCGTGAACGAGAAATTAACGTTCTTCTTGGACTGTTCGAGAGCGAGAAGATCTTCACCCGAGACTTCTTTTTCGCGTTCGGTCAGCACCAGCTTGCTGAGCTCGTCGAGCGGCGAAGGCTCAAACTTCTGGTCGCGAAAACCGATCTGCGGCGGTGCTGCTTTTTGCGTTGCCGGTTCCTGCGGCTGGTTGTTTTGCGCCACCAGCATCGCGTTGTTGTTCACCGGCTGCTGCAGCGGTACTTCTTCGCGATAGATACGTTCAACCAGCTCGAGGTAATAGGTCTGCAACTTCTGGCTGGCGCGCACGTCGAAACCTGACTCGAGAATCGAATCGACCGCTTTATCAAACTCTTCGCGAGCCTGCTCGCGTTTGCTGTCTTCGAGATTCAGCTTGCCCTTGCGGAAGTGGTCCTCCGCGCGCGCGATGATCTGCGCGACGCGTCCTTCTGATTGTTCGACTTCAGTTGGTATCGAACGGGCAGATGAAGCTGCGGGAATCTGTGCGTAACTGCTTGCCGCGGTAGCGACGAGCGCCGTTAGTAAAGCCACACGGGCCATCAAACGAGGGAAGCTCGCTGACATCAGGTCGTCGTACTCCTTCAAAAGGTGATGCGAATCCTTGTGCGACTATCTCTGAGGAAAGTCACCTCGGCAACATTCACGTCTTAGGTGCGGTATCTATCGGCTCCTCTATGATTTGGAAACTGCTGGACTCACCGAGGGAGCCGAAATCACATTGGAGGTTACCACACGATTTTTTGGGGTGTCAAACAATCACCCGCTATAGAAACAGACGCGCAATTAGTAAACTTTTCCACCAAAACCAGGACCAGGGATCCGTGTCGGTACTGATGCCTCTCAACATCCCGATGGTTCGCCCGGTCCACTGCAAAATCCGTCTTCCAAAAACACGCGGTTAGCTTAACGCTCCGGCCACCCTCCCCGTTGCAAAAAAGAGTCGGGACGGAGTCCGGCGAAGAGCATGGATTTGGTACAGAAATCCTCGCGCAGATTTCGTAACAAAACGGTTAACTTCCGATAAGAGCAACTTCTGCGGGCTTAAAGCCTTCGTATTGCCGGTGGAATAACACTTGCCAAACAGGTGTCCGGGACAAACCATTCTCCCCTGAATTCAAAGAAAATTATGTCAACAGTCGTCAAGAGAGAAACCGTTCACGAGTTTACGAAGCCGGCCGAAGTCGCGCCGCGCTCAAGGTCTGAGCTCTTCTTCAATCGCGAGCTAAGCCTGCTGGAGTTTCACGCGCGGGTGCTCGAAGAAGCGCTTGACGAGCAGAATCCGTTGCTCGAAAGGCTGAAGTTCCTCTCGATCTTTTCGTCCAACCTCGACGAGTTTTTCATGATTCGCGTTTCCGGGCTCAAGGAAGAGATGGAGCACAACGTCGACGTCTCGCCCGATGGACTGACGCCGGCGCAACAATTAGCGAAGACGCGCGAACGAATCCTTTCGCTGGTCGATCAGCAAGCGAGATGTCTGCGTGACGACGTTTTGCCCAGTCTCGCAACGACCGGCATCGAGGTGGTGAGTTACGACTCTCTCCTGCAACAAGAAAAGAAACGGTTCGAAGAGTATTTCATCGAGAAAGTCTTTCCGGTGCTTACTCCGCTGGCCGTCGATCCGAGCCACCCGTTTCCGTATATCTCACCGCTCAGCGTGAACATCGGCTTGATCGTCAGCCCGCCGAAGAACATGAAGCTGATCACTTCGCGCAAACTGATCGAACCGAGATTTGTACGTATCAAGGTGCCTTCGTCGTTGCCGCGACTCGTTCCGGTGAGCGGATCGCGCACGCGCTTTGTCTTGCTCGAAGAGATCATCGAAGCCAACATTCAAGCGCTCTTTCCGCAGATGGAACCCGGGCCGTGTTTTCGCTTCCGCGTGACGCGCGACGCCGATATCGACATTCGCGAAGAGGAAGCGCAGGACCTGCTCAGTGCGATCCAGGAGGAACTGCGCCAGCGCCGCTTTGGAACGCCGGTTCGGCTCGAAGTGTCGGCTGATATGCCTGACGAGATGATCGAGTACCTGACGGAGTCGCTCAATCTCGAAGCAGACGATGTCTACAAGTTTGACGGTCCACTGCACATCCAGGACCTGATGGATCTCTACGATGCCGATCGGCCGGACCTGAAAGACGCGCCGTTCAAGCCGCAGATCCCGGCGTGGTTTGAAGAGCACGAGAGCATTTTCGACGCGATCAAAGAAGGCAATCGCCTGCTGCATCATCCGTACGATTCGTACGACTGCGTCACCGAGTTCATCAACCAGGCGGTGGACGATCCGGACGTAGTGGCCATCAAGATCTGTCTCTACCGCACCGGTCCGGAGTCTCCGATTCCACCCGCGCTGATCCGCGCGAGCGAACAAGGCAAACAGGTCACGGCGCTGATCGAGCTCAAGGCGCGTTTTGACGAAGAGCACAACATCGAATGGGCGCGCAAACTCGACGAAGCGGGCGTGCACGTGGTCTACGGCATTGTCGGACTGAAAACCCACGGCAAGCTGACGCTCGTCGTCAGAAACGAAGGCGACGCGCTCAAGCGTTACGTGCACATCGCGTCGGGCAATTACAACCCGACCACTTCATGCACCTACACCGACCTCGGACTATTCACTGTTGACGACGAGATCGGCCGCGACGCCACCGAACTGTTCAACTATCTGACCGGCTTCTCCGAACAGCGCCACTATCGCAAGTTGATGGTTGCGCCCGTTGAGCTGCGCGACAAACTCAACGAGCTTTTCGATCGCGAGATCGAGCACAAGCGGATGGGCCGTCCGGCGCGCATCATCGCGAAGTTTAATCGCCTCGCCGATCTACAGATCGTCGAAAAACTCTACGAGGTCTCACGCGCGGGCGTGGAAGTCGATCTGATCGTGCGGGGCATCTGCATACTCCGCCCCGGCATCCCCGGTCTCTCGGAAAACATTCGCGTACGCAGTATCGTGAGCCGCTTCCTCGAGCACAGCCGTGTGTTCTGGTTCGCAAACGGCGGCGACGAAGAGCTGTACATCGGCAGCGCCGACTGGATGACGCGTAATCTGAAACACCGCATCGAAGTCGTGGCTCCGGTCACCGATGAAAAAGCAAAACGCTACCTCAGAGATGTCCTGCTGGACGCTTACCTCGCTGACAACACCAAGGCTCGCGAACTCCAACCCGACGGACGGTATACCCCTGTAGTGACCCGCTCCGACCCCTTCAACAGTCAGGAATACTTTATCGGACGCCCCGGAAGCGATTAACAAACTACGCATCGGGAGTTGGACAAATGAATCGTTCTAAGAGAGTGCGCCTGGTGGTGCTCGTACTGCTTGCGCTGTTGATTCCGTCTATCGAAACCGGTTTCGCTAAGTCAAAGAAGAAGAAAGTTCCGACCGGCACGCCAGTCCTCTGGCGCAAGCCCGACGACATCGGGTCGCGCGATCTCCTGCTTGGACCAGGCGGCACGAGCATGCGCCCCGACCTGCGCCGCATTACGTTTCTCAAGGAAGAAAAGGGTGGTTACTCGAAGAAGTATCGAGTGCGCGACGGCGTGGGCCGCGAGTGGGTCGTAAAGATCGGCAAGGAAGCGCAATCGGAAACGTCCGCGGTCAGGCTGTTGTGGGGTGTCGGGTATTTAACGGAAGTGAACTATCTCGTGCCGCGCGTCACGATTCCCGGTAAAGGCACTTTTACAAACGTGCGTTTCGAAGCGCGGCCGGAAGAGTGGGACCGCGTCGGCGAATGGAAGTGGAAACAGAATCCGTTTACTTCGACGCCGGAATACCAGGGCCTGAAGATCATGATGGCGCTCATCAACAACTGGGACCTGAAAGACTCAAACAACGTCATCGTGCAAACGCGCACGAACGGTCACAACGAGCTGCGCTACATCATCAGCGATCTCGGCGCGACGTTTGGTCACGCGAGCACCACTCCGCTCTTCTGGCGCATCACGCGCAGCCGTAACAATCCGAAGAACTACGCGAAATCAAATTTTCTCGAGAAAGTTAAAGGCAATCGTGTCGTGCTGCACTTCGGCGGCAAGAATCGCGGCCTGATGAAAGACATCAGTATCGACGATGCGGTCTGGATGGGCAGTTGGCTCGCTCAACTCAGCGATCAGCAAGTCAGCGATGCGTTCAGGGCCGCGAACTACACCCCGGATCAAGTTGACCTGCTGACGCGCGTGGTACGAGCGCGAACGAATGAGCTGCTTAGTCTGCGTCCGAACATTCAGATCGGTAGCAATCAATGAAGCAGCAAAGAAGACGAGAAGTCATAACGCTGATCGTCGTCTTCACCGGCGTCCTTTTGATTAGCGCCGTCGCGGTCTATTTCATCGGCAACCGCCGGACGAGTTCTGATTACACGCAGGTAGACCAGCCGGGCTCAACAGCGCGCGAACCACTCTCGCGCCCGACCGCTACGCCGCCCACAACCACTCCGGCGCCCACCGAAGGCGAGACCTTCCTTGACCATCTGATGGGCACGCGCTACGGCGAAGCTTACGTACATGGCGAGACGTGGGCTGCGAGTCTCGGACGAATCGCACTCCGGCTGCTCCTGGCAGCGTTGCTCGGCGCGGCGTTGGCTTATCGCCCGCGGCGAAAGATTCTCGCACTCAAACGCAATCCTTACGTTTCGCAAACGCAGATCCTGCTGGCAATCGTGGCAGCGGCGTTAATGATCATCGTGGGCGACAACGCAGCGCGCGCGTTTGGAATTTTCGCCGCCGTTTCGCTCGTTCGCTTTCGCACGAACATTCGCGATCCCAAAGAGGTCACGGTCTTACTGATCTGCCTGGCCCTGGGACTCGCATCCGGCGTGGGTCGTTGGGATTTGGGACTCGCGCTCGCGTTGTTCTCGTTAGTGGTGCTTTGGATTCTCGAGTGGCGTGAACCGGAACAGGTGTTTCGCTCGATGGAGCTGAAGGTGATCACGAAAAACGTCGTGGCCACGCAGCGTGCTTTGCGCGAGATGTTCAGAAAGTACGGCTTTGATAAAGAGCTGCGCTCGGTCGATCGCGAAGCAACGGAAGAATCGCCGGGAAGTATTATGTATTCAGTGGACGTGAGTCCGACGGTGAGTACTGACGAGCTCAGTGCCGACATTCTGGCCCTTGATGGCCAGAATGTCGAAGGCATTGAGTGGAATCAGAAGAAGAGTTACTCGTACCTGTATCAGTGACGGAGGTTAGCGTTGGTTTGCGGTCGTGGTTACGGTTGCGGCCGCAGCAGCGCTGGCGTTGCGATTCTGGAAAGTGACAGCGTAGTCCTGCACAAACTTCTTCATATCGCCGTGTCCCCAGCGAGTGTAGAAGTCGTACTTCTTCATTTCGGCGTAAACCTGATCGTAGTTCCAGTTGTAGCGATTGAAGCGGTAAACAGCGCCCATCACGCCGGTGCGGTGACGTCCGCCCGCGCAGTGAACGTAGAACTTGCCGGTTGAAGGATCGTCAACGAGTTTCAGAAACTGATCGATTGTCGCAGTCGGAGGATAATCCTTGTCGCTCATCGGAAGGTTCACGTAACGCATTCCGGCGGCTTCAGCTTCGCGCTTTTCGTACGCCATCGGATCCTGACGAAGATCGATGATCGTCTTGATACCGAGCGCGGCTAACTGTTTGTAATCCTGCTCTTTGGGTTGGGCGCCGCGAAAGAAGCGCTCGTCCATCTGACCAAAATTCTTGATTTTGACTTCAGCGGCGCTCGCAGCGGCGGCGGCTTCAGTCTGCTGGCTGATTTCCTGGGCAACGGTAGAAATGGAAGATGCTAAAACGAAACTAAGGACGGCAAAGAAAACAAAAAGGTAGCTGCGTCTTGTACTACTCATTAAAACTCCTTCTGTTGTTTATTGGGGCCTTGTTTGTGATTCATCGACCGCGGCGATGGTTGCATCACAAATCAGGCCGGCCGCGGGCTCGCCGCCTGCGGCATTCTTTGCGGACGCGGACCGGTCGAAACCGGCGGAATCACTTTTTCGCCTAAAGCCTCGCGAAAAACCTGCCGCATATTATCAACAAAAACAAACCGAACGTCCTTGAAAGGCTCTTTCGGCACTTCATCCAGATCCCGGCGATTCAGTTGCGGGAGAATGATAGTTGTAACACGAGCACGCCGTGCGGCGAGAACTTTTTCTTTTACGCCGCCGATAGGCAGAACGTTTCCGCGCAACGTGATTTCCCCTGTCATCGCGACGTCTTTTCGTACAGGCCGCGCCGAAAGTGCTGAAACCATGGCCGTTGCCAAAGTAATCCCCGCGGAGGGTCCGTCCTTGGGAATCGCACCCTCCGGAATGTGGATGTGGAGATCGTAGTTGCTGAAGTCTTCCTCGGCGATGTCGAGCTCTTTTGCACGTGATTTGGCGTAGGAGTACGCGGCCTGCGCCGACTCGCGCATCACGTCGCCGAGCTGGCCTGTTAAAACAAGATTACCCTTGCCTTTCATCCGCAGGGCCTCGATAAACAATATGTCGCCGCCTACAGCCGTCCACGCCAGACCGGTCGCGACGCCGATCTGATCTTTTTTGAGGATCTCTTCGGGAATGATCTTGGGCGCGCCGAGAAACTCGTGAACGTTTTTCAGCGAGACGCGAATGCCGCCCTTGTGCCCTTCCGCGATCTTGCGCGCGACTTTGCGGCATATCCGGCTGATCTCGCGTTCGAGCTGCCGGAGACCCGCTTCCTGCGTGTACTGCTGGATGATGGCGAGGAGCGCGGTGCGGGAAACGTGCAGATCGCGCGCCGTGATCCCGTTTTCTTCCATCTGCTTCGGGATCAGGTGACGCAAGGCGATCTCGCGCTTTTCTTCCTCGGTGTAACCCGCGATCCGGATCACTTCCATGCGATCTCTGAGCGCCGGTTGAATCGTGTCGAGCACGTTCGCAGTCGTCATGAAGATCACGTTCGAGAGATCGAACGTGACGCCGAGGTAGTTGTCGCGGAAGCTGTTGTTCTGTTCGGGGTCGAGCACTTCGAGCAGCGCTGACGACGGATCGCCGCGAAAGTCGGCGCCGACTTTGTCGATCTCGTCGAGCATGATCAACGGATTGTTCGTGCCGGCTTGTTGCACCGCCTGAATGATGCGGCCCGGCATCGCGCCGACGTAAGTGCGGCGGTGACCGCGAATCTCCGCCTCATCGTGAACGCCGCCCAGCGACAGCCGTACAAACTTTCGATCCAACGCTCGCGCAATCGATCTTCCGAGCGACGTCTTGCCAACGCCCGGCGGTCCCACGAGACACAGAATCGGACCTTTCGGTTTCTCTTTTAACTTCCGCACGGCGAGCGCTTCGATAATGCGGTCTTTTACTTTCTCGAGCCCGTAGTGATCTTCGTTCAGCACGCGCTCGGCTTTTTGCAGATCGAGATTGTCTACTGACGAACGCGACCACGGCAGGTCGGTCATGATCTCCATCCAGTTGCGCAGCGTCGCGGTTTCGGCTGCGTCCGGATGCATGCGTTCGAGTTTTTTGAGTTGCCGCAGCGATTCTTCCTCGGCGGGTTTCGGCATCTTCGCGGCTTCGATCTTCTCGCGAAACTGCGCGATCTCTTCGGCGAGCTCGTTGCCCTCACCAAGCTCGCTCTGAATCGCTTTGAGTTGCTGACGGAGGTAAAACTCGCGCTGCGAACGATCGATATCCGCGCGCGCCTGGGTGTTGATCTCCTGCTGCACGGTGAGCACTTCGATCTCTTTGTTCAGCAGCTCGTTGACGCGCCGCAGACGCGCGGTCGTGTCGGCGATGTCGAGAACGGATTGCGCGTCTTCAACTTTCAACTCGAGATTAGAAGCGGAGAGATCGGCGAGGCGTCCGGCGTCGTCGAGGTTGGCGATGATCGCCATCACTTCCGGCGAGATGTTCTTGCCGAGGTTGATCGCCTTTTCCATCGAGGCGCGCACGTTGCGCACGAGCGCTTCGACTTCGAGGGAGCGTTCCGGCGGCAACACTTCCTGCATCACGCTCACGCGCGAACGCAGATACTCGCCGGTTGCGTCGACCGATTCGATGTGCGCGCGCGCGAGACCCTGGACCAGGATGCGTATGCGGCCATCAGGGAGTTTGAGCATCCGCATGATGACTGCGGCCGTCCCGACCGAGTAAAGATCTTCGGCAGTCGGTTCTTCCTTATCGAGATCTTTTTGCGACGCGAGCAGAATCATCCGGTTCTCGGCGAGCGCTTCGTCAACCGCCCGGATCGATTTTTCGCGTGAAACAAAGAGCGGCACGATCATGAACGGATAGATCACGATGTCGCGCAGGGGCAGCACCGGCAACTCACCCGGGATCTGTAATTGCTGATCGTTCTCCGTGGTTTCGAGGGCTTCCGTGAACTCCGCGTCTTTTACTATGGCCATGATTAGATTCCCTACTCCGTACTCGCATCCTTGACTTGAATCAACACTTCGGCGCCGCGGCGGTCTTCGATCTTCGGCAGGTAAATGTGCAGCATGCCGTCTTTCATTTCGGCGGCAGCGTCGCGCACGCAGATGGTCCAGCGCAAACGCACCACGCGATTAAACTTGCCGTAACTTCTTTCCGAGCAGAGATACGAAACGATTCGCCGCCGCGCCGGCCGCCGTTTCTTGTCGCCCCAGATTCTCAGCTTGGTATTCGTGAGTCCAATCTTTATCTGATCGACGTTTACGCCCGGCAGCTCAACCCGCAGGATGATCATCTTCTCTGTTTCGCAGAGATCCACCGGCGGCGCCCACGCCCCCGAGGCGAGCGGGTTTTCGGCTTCCGTGGCTTCCTCCAAAGCCACGTAAAGACGTCCCACGCGATCGCGGAGACGCTGCAACTCGAGTCGTTCTAATCCCGTTGCTCGTACTGGTTTGATCATAAGACACCCTTAACGTCGCTTCTGCACAAGCTGCTTGAGCTCCGTCATGAACTCCGAAACATCTTCGAATTCCAGATAAACCGACGCAAAGCGAACATAGGCGACTTTATCGAGCTCTTTCAAGCGCCGCATGATCATCTCGCCAATCTTACTCGTAGGCCGCTCGCGCTCGGGTGATTCCTGCACATATTTTTCGATTGCATTCACGATGCTTTCGAGCTTGGCAGATGCTACCGGCCGTTTTTCACAAGCGCGCAACAACCCGGCCATTACTTTGTTGCGATCGAAAGTCTCGCGGCGGCCGTCCTTCTTCACCACCATGTAAGGTATCTCGTCGATACGCTCGTAAGACGTAAAGCGTCGCTCACAACGAAGACACTCACGGCGCCGGCGAATGGCGTCGCCCTCGCGCGACTCACGCGAGTCGACCACTTTGTCTTCGAGGTAGGCACAGAATGGACATTTCATATTAACCCTCCGCGCTTGCAGGCGAGATCAACGTTCGTAATCTGGAAATGCTCAAATCGCCGCGTATGAGATAAAAGAGTCCGAATAAAACTGCTGGTCCAAAGTCAACGAGGTGCAGCACGATCGAGAGCGCCGCCGCGGTCTCTTTCCTGACGCCGAGAAACAACAGGCCGGCCGCGGTGGCCGCGTGAAACGCTCCCGCCGCGCCTCCGGGCGTCGGCACGAGTGATCCGAGCAACGACCAACCGAGCATGAAGATCGTTTCCGCCATGCCGACGTCGAGATGAAAAGCACGCAGCACGAGCAGGTTCGCGGTCGCGATGCCGAGCCACAGCAACACGGTCCAACCGACTGTCTCCGCCAGTTCCGCCGCGTTAACCAACACCCGCAACGCACTCGATAGTTGTTCGAGAATCCTGACGATGAGTGTTGCGAGTCGCCGGGGGAAAAACTGCCATCGCGCAAAGAGCCGGTTCAGGGCGT
>Ga0105248_10009572_pt1 | contig 10666 bp, 7 predicted proteins | sample KBSS34metaG_FD_81524 | JGI IMG/M metagenome (GOLD analysis project Ga0105248, IMG submission 81524) | Switchgrass rhizosphere microbial communities from Kellogg Biological Station, Michigan, USA - KBS S3-4 metaG | ecosystem: Host-associated > Plants > Roots > Rhizosphere > Soil | place... | reverse complement strand
CGATGGTCAGCAGTCGCTTCCAGCGCGGGATGGGATACATCCGCTTGAAGTAATGCAGGTCGATGCGCTGCGCGAGCTTCTTGGTGGTTCTGGTGCGGCCCGCCATATCAGTACCTGAGCGCCATGACGGCGTGGATGCCGCCCAGCACCAGCAGTGCGATGGAGAGCGGCACATGTACCAACAGCCAGGCGTGGAGCCAGTGGTACAGACGGCGCTGGCGGCTGAGTTGAATTTCCTCGTCGCAGATGTTTTCCAGATCATCGAGAGCTGGATGGAACGCCGCGGGTGTTGTCCGGCGCAAAGAATCAAAAACCGGGGAAGCCGCAGTTTCAGGCGCGTCGAGAAACGGCCGGATGGAATGTGCGTAGGCTTCGCGGAAGCGGACCTTGTCGTCGTGCTCCGCCTCGACAGCCAGCGTCGATACCAACTGTTCCGCCTCATCGCGAAGCTGCGCCCGCACGTGCGGAATTTCTTCGTAGATGGTCTCCATCGGTATACGCTTCGTGATGGTGCGAGGCAGGTAATGTTGAAGGATCGCACCCAGAACGCCGCTGGCCACAACAATGACCAGGAGCACCATCAGGACTGCCGTCAGCGGACCGCGGAATGCGAAGCCGGCGTGGAACAAGATCAGAGGCAGCGTCAAGATACCCAGCCACAAGTGTCCGCGCATCCACGTTTGTGCGCGACCGATCCGCCAGATAGGAATCTTCTTGCGGACGCCCAGCAGGCCTTCAAATAGCATCAGCACGTAGCCCGCTATACCGAATGTGAGACCGATAACCGTACCGCCGCGTGGACCACCGGGCGTACGCAAGGCATAGATGATGTATGCCGCCGTCATCGCCAGGACGGCAGTGACGGTTGCCAGTAGCCAGGCCCGGTGCGTGACGTCAATGCGCATCGGGACTCCCCGAAATCAGGTTTCGGAAGAATTCGTTCGGGTCGACGCGATGCGCCGCATCATGCGGGCAGGCATAGACGCAGCTCGGTTCGGCGTGTTCGGTGCATAGATCGCAGGACGTCGCCTTTTGCTTGGTCACTACCGCGCGCTTACCGGCCGCATCGGGATTTTCGATATTCACTTCAAATGGATGCAGCGTGATGTTGCCGTACGGGCAGTTCTTCGCGCACAGCCCGCAGCCAATGCACCAGTCCTCAATGATTACTTCGAGCGATTGGCGTCGTCGTATGGAGCCCACCGGGCAGCCCACCATGCACAGCGGATCACGGCACTGTCGGCAGGACGTCGCGATCAGGAAGTTCTCGAAACGCAGTCCTTCGCGGATCAAGCGGGTGACGCCATCGTGCGCATCGGCACAAGCGCGGACGCAGGAATCGCAGCGCGTGCACTTCTCCAGGTCCAGGACCAGCAGGCTTTGGGCTTCCATGAGCCCTTGCGCCAAAAATGTATCGAGCGGGACATCCGTAGTCCGTGCCAGGCGCTGGCGATTCTGCTCCAAGTGCTGCGCCGCAACCGCTTCCAGGCTGCTCTTTACGTCGGGGAAGGCATCCACCATGCGATGGAAATCCTCCGCGCCGATGCGAACGACCTCGACGTGATCAAGTGCCGAGCAGGTGGCCGTGCGCCGCCCGCCTGAGCCCATCCCAAGCAATCCGATCTCGCCGAAGTATCCACCGCGTCCCAGGTAGTTCAGCACCAGTTCGCCTTGCGGATGACCCTCGGACACCTTCACGAAGCCGATGCGGATCAGGTAGAAGCTATCGGCCACGTCGCCCTGTCGGCAAATAACGTCGCCCTTTCCGAAGCGCACCAGCTCGACGCGGTCGCGCAGAGAGTCGATAAACTCGGGCGTCAGCGACGCGAACAGCGGGACGTTCTTGAGATGATCTTCCAGCGCACGCCGTTTGTAGTTATCATCCAGACGGCCCTTGATGTTTTTGTTGCGCTGCATGATGTCGAGCACGTTGCGCAACATTTCATACATGGTGCAATCGGTTGCCGCACGCACGGTCGCCGAGCGCGGATAGAGACTCATGCAAGTCATCTCGCCGAACAGGTCACCGGGTCCGAGCTCGGCTACGGGATTGTCGTAGGGCAGATCGACCGAGGCATCGATGGAAATCGTGCGCCGGTCGCGTTCGCCCTCCCGTCGGTCCTGCTTGCGGCCCAGCAGCCGGCTTCCCAAGCGCCGCAGGAAACCGCTGTTGCTGCCGTCCGTGTGGACGTGCGCGATCGGCGTGGAAAGATATACCTGAGCTTTGCCTTCCAGAATGTAGAACGCCGTGGAGCCGTATTCGCCTTCGCGGCAGATGATGTCGCCCGCGCGAAACGTGCGCCTGACTACGGCATTTCGGTTTAGCTCCAGGAACGTGCCGGAGACTTTCTGGAAGTAGGGAAGCTTCAGCAGATCCTCAACTTCAGCCGGTTCGCCGCCGAGCTCTGTCTGCACCACGAACTTGTTCGTGAGTGCGCCAGTGGGGCAGGAGACCACGCATTCGCCGCAGGAAACGCAGGCCGAGTTGCCCATGGGGCGATTCAAATCGAAGGCGATTCCCGCGTTGAATCCTTTGCCGCGGCGGCCTAGCACGAAGTTATTGCGGATCTCGCCGCAGCCGCGAATGCAGCGGTCGCAGAGGATGCAAGCTTCGTGATCGACGGCGATGGCCAGCGAAGAATCGTCTTGTCCGCGGGGCGAAAGACGTTTGGAGAATCGCGACGATGTGAGACCGTCCTGACGAGCGAGCGTTTCCAATTCGCAGTCGCCCGATTGCGCTTGCCGGGCGCAGGGCGACGGATGGTCAGCCATCAGCAGCTCCAACAGCGTTCGCCGTACGCTTCGGACCTTGTCTGAATTGGTGGCGACGGTCATGCCTTCTTCGGCGGGCCGGATGCAGGAAGCGCTCAAGACACGGCCTCCCGCTTCGACGACGCATAGACGGCAAACACCCACTGGGGTTTCATTCTGCTGGTGGCAGAGCGTGGGGATCGCGATCCCGTTGAGGCGTGCCGCGTCGAACACGGTGGTGCCGCTGGGCACGGTGACCGCTTGGCCATCGATAGTTAGCCGCAGATCGCTCATGCAACTTCTCGCATGGGACAGACACCTTCGGGACAGCGATGTTCCAGAATGTGCGCCTCCACTTCGGGCCGGAAATGTTTGATCACCGACGTGATGGGCGAATGCGCGAACTGTCCGAGGCCGCAGATGGATGCGAGCTTCATGGCCTCTGCAAGCTCGTCTAGCAGAACGATGTCGGCGGCGGTCCCCTTGCCCTGGGTCCAGCCAGTCAGGATATCGGTCATCTTCTGCGAGCCGTTGCGGCACGGCACGCACTTGCCGCAGGATTCATTGCGAAAGAAGCGGACGGCGTTTAGCGCCATGTCGAGCATGCAGCGGCCTTCGGCGCAAACTACGATGGCGGCAGATCCCATCATGGAGCCTGCTGCTGCCAGCGACTTGAAGTCGATATGGACGTCCACCATGGACGACGGCAGATAGCCTGACGATGGTCCGGAGGGCGCGAAGGCTTTCAATTGCTTGCCCGCTTCGATTCCGCCGCCGTGCTGAAAGATCACTTCTCCCATGGGCGTGCCCATCGGGATCAGATAGATGCCGGGTTTGCAAACATCGCCGCTCACGCCGATAAACTTCAAGCCGGCGCATCCGTTCACCCCTTGCGATTTGTACCAGTCATTTCCTTTTACGAGGATTTGCGGGACGTTGGCAAAAGTTTCCACATTATTCAACGCGGTCGGCTTGCCCCACAAACCTTCATATACGGGAAACGGAGGTTTGTTGCGCGGCTCGGCACGTTTTCCCTCGATCGCCTCCATCAGCGCGGTCTCTTCGCCGCAGATGTATCCGCCGGGGCTGACGAACAGCTCCAGGTCGAACGTCAGATCGGAGCCGCACACGCGCGGGCCGAGCAGGCCGTTTTCATAACACCGGCGAATTTCTTCGGCGATGAGATGTTCCTGCGGCTCGTATTCGTGGCGGATGTACAGAATCCCCTTGCGGGCCCCGGTCACCAGTCCGGCCAGGATCATTCCTTCGATCACGAGATGCGGCAGATGATTCAGAATGAAGCGATCCTTGATCGTGCCGGGCTCGCTTTCATCGGCGTTACAGATCACGTATTTGTCGGTCGCGGGTGTCTTGCGAACGGCTTCCCACTTCACGCCGGTTGGAAATCCAGCGCCACCCAGGCCGCCTAGTCCCGACGCCTTGAGCTGCGCGATCACCCCGTCGAAGTCGCGCGTCTCGACCAGCTTCCTCACCGCGCCGTATGGTTCGGCGCTCTGATAGGGATCCGCCGCCAACCCGCTCCGCCTCGGATCGGCAGCCATCGAGGGAACTTCGCTGCCACCGAGCGCACTAATCGCAATCGCCTCGGCCTGCGGAGCGCTCACGTTGCGAAAGGAGTGATCATTGATGCGGACAGCGGGCGCGCCATCGCATTGACCCAGGCAAGAAACCTCGGTGATGGCGATATCGCGATCGCTCATCATATTGAAACGGCGGGATAGCTCCCGGCGCACATCATCGGATCCACGCAAGTGGCAGGACATGTCGGCGCACACTTGAACCGACACGCGCGGCGGAGGCGCCAGATGAAAGTGCGGGAAAAAGTCGGCTACTCCGTGGATATGGGGTAGCGAAAGATTGGTACGGCGTGCGAGAGCGTCCAGTTGCTCGGCTGGCAGATACCCGTGCTGCCGCTGAATCTCCCTCAGGTCGTCGAAGATCAAACCGTAATTATATCGGCAGAATCCTCCGATTATTGTACTGGGCTCGCCCCGTCGAGTATGGTTAATAGAAAGATGCGTCTAGCTGGCTGCTTACTGCTCGGCTCTGGAATGTTGCTGGCCCAGACGCCGGAGGTTCCCAAGTACACCGGCCCGGGTTCGTGCGCCTCGCCCAGTTGCCACGGCGGCGTGCAGATTCGCACCGAAACTTCGGTGCAGCAGAACGAGTACAGCACCTGGGTGGTCCAGGACAAGCACGCGCACGCGTTCGCGGTGCTGACGAACCCCGTGGCCACGCGCATGGCTCGTATTTTGAAAATCGACAAGGCGGATACAGCGCCGAAGTGTCTGGCATGCCACGCGCTCAGTGTGCCCGAAGCCGAACGTGCACGGACCTTCGATTCTACCGACGGAGTGAGCTGTGAATCGTGCCACGGGCCCGCATCGAACTGGCTGGGTCTGCACACAACCAAAGGCTGGACGCACGAGCGATCGGTGGCCGCAGGCATGCGCGATCTGCGCGATCCCGTTCGACGCAGCGAGAATTGCCTCGCGTGCCATCTGGGCAACGGGGACAAAGCGGTGGATCATGAGATGATCGCGGCGGGTCATCCGGATTTGTATTTCGAGCTAGCGTCATTTACGGCCGCAATGCCGCGCCATTGGAAGGAACGTCAGGACGATCCTCAAATCGAAGTCCGTATGTTAGCCGCCGCGCAGGCCGTGCAACTGCGCGAACAGTTGCAGCGCGTCGCACGCAATGCCCAAGGAAACTCGTGGCCGGAGTTCGCGGACCTGGACTGTTTCGCGTGTCACCACAGTCTGACCAATGCCGAGAATAGCTGGCGGCAGGAATTGGGTTACTCGGGACGCAAGGCAGGCAGTCCGCCGTGGAACCTTTCGCGTTATGCTGTACTTCGCCAGATTGCGAATGAAATGGACCGCGATACTGGCCGCCGTCTCGAGGCAGAGATCGACAAGTTGTACGGGATCATGAGCGTGGCGAATGCCGATCGTAATCAGGCTGCCGCCCAGGCACGGGCCACGTCGGATGTGGCCGGCCGGATCGCCCAACAGATCTCGACGGCGTCGTTCGACCAGGCGCGCACCCAACGACTGCTTCAATCCATCGCTCGCGACGGCGACTACATCTCGCGGCAGGGTGAGCGCGCGGCGGAGCAGGCTGCCATGGCGCTCCAGTCGCTCTACATTGCATATGCTTCACAAGCCCGCTCCGCGAACGATACGCAAATTCGCACGGCGCTAAAGGCGCTGTTTCAGCAGGTGGAGAATCCGTCGGCCTACAATGCCCCAAAGTTCGCTGAAGCGATGCGTTCGCTCGGCCAGGTGCTCCCATGAAGCTGTTTGCATCGCTGCTTGCTTTGCAGGCTTGCGCGGCGCTCGGCCAGGAACTTACGGCAACGGAGGTACGCTCAATCGTCGAACACGCGGCGGCTTCGGTAGGCTCGCACGGGCTGACGATTGCCGTTACCAATCGTGAGGGCGATATCCTCGCAGTCTTTCGCGCTCCAGACGCGCCCGATTCTTCCGTCGGCAATTTCGGCGCGACCGTGGATACCAAGGAACTGGCCGTGGCCCTGGCTCGCACAGCGTCGTTCTTTAGCAATAATCAGGCTCCGCTTTCCAGTCGCACGGTTCGATTCATCAGTGGAATCCATTTCCCGCCCGGTATCAGCTTCACACCAAATGCGGCGCTATACGGCATCGAAAATACCAATCGCGGGTGCGGATTCAATACCAGCTTCGTTACCGGCAAAGAGATTCCTCCTGCTCGTTCGATTGATGGCACTCAGCCGGGCCTTGGAATCCAGACCGGCAAAGCAGATTTAGTCGACAGCGATCCGGATGCTGTGAATCCGGGCGGTGTGCCCTTGTTCAGAAACGGTGCGGTGGTCGGCGGCGTCGGCGTGGCCGGCGTTTCCGGCCCAGTTGCGGAATACGCGGCGTTTCAGGCAGCCATCGGTGCCGGATTCGCGCCAACTCCGGCTGCGCCCGGCGTAATCTTCATCGACGGAATCGAGCTGCCGTTTGTCAGCCAGACCACCGCTCCTGACGGAATCGCCGCTGGAGATATTCAGGGAGATTACTTGCTCGGACCAATGGACAGTCCAGCGTCGGCCCCCGAGGGCGATCTGGTTGCGCCGCGTGACGGATCCGCGCTGACTGCCGCCGATGTCCGCCAGATCATCGACCGCGCGATCCTCACTGCGAACAAGACGCGAGCGATCATCCGCCTGCCGATCGGCTCGCGCACGCGCATGGTGATCGCGGTGACCGATGTAGATGGAAACCTGCTCGGCTTGAACCGCATGCCCGATGCGACCTTCTTCAGCATCGACGTGGCCATCGCCAAGGCGCGCAACATGGTCTATTTCAACTCGCCTGCCGGCGTCGCCGATTTGCCGGGGATTCCTAGCGGCAAGGCGTCGACGAATCGCACCATCGGATTCGGCGCGCAGCCATTGTTTCCGCCCGGCATCGACGGCTCAGATCGCGGACCGTTTTTCGATTTATACGTCAAGGATGCGCTCAACGCGTGCACCCAAGGATCACAGACGGCCAATCCGAATCAGAACGGGATCGTGTTCTTTCCAGGGGCGTTGCCCTTGTACAAGAACGGAGTGCTGGTTGGCGGCCTCGGTGTCAGTGGCGACGGCGTCGAGCAGGATGACTACGTGACAGCGGCGGGCGCGCTGGGCTTCGAAGTGGCGCCCGATTCACGCGCCGACCGCGTCTTCATCGATGGCGTGCGGATGCCGTACTTGAAGTTCCCCCGCAATCCTACGAAATAGCTAAAGCGTCACAACTAAACCCTCGCGGGCAGCACTCGCCGCATCGAACTCGGCCATGGCCCGGCGTTCCGATTCCGCGACGTCCGCATCGGTGTGAGTAGGATCGAAGTGTATTAGGAACAATCGTCCGACTCCAGCGTCCCGAGCCACGCAAGTGGCCTCGCGCCAGGTGCTGTGGCCCCATCCGCGATGGCTGGCATACTCCTCGTCGTTGTACTGCGCATCGTAGATCAAGACATCGGCTCCGGACGCATAGTCGCGCAGCACGCGGTCGAGCTGAGCGTCGCCGTGCTCCAGATCCGTCGCGTAGACGATGCTCTTTCCGCCCGCCTCAATGCGATATCCATACGCGCCCTGAGGATGGTTCAGAGGAAACGATTCCACCGAGACCCCGCCGAGCTTCACCCGTTCAGATTTCATCTGCTCGAAGCGCAGCCGCGCTGAGACGTCCGCGAGATGCACCGGAAAGTAGGGCGCTCGCATCTGGTCGTCGAGTATGCGCCGCGTTTCCTGGCTCGAAGTCCAGGAGTGCACGCCCAGCGTGGTGGCGGGCGCGAATAAGGGCCGGAAGTATGGGATTCCTTGAATGTGATCCCAGTGAAAATGAGTCAGGAATAGGTGCGTCGTAAGATCCTGTCCGGAGAACTCAGCCGCGAGTTGCTGCCCCAGTTCGCGCATTCCGGAGCCGCCATCGAAGATCAGAATTTGGCCGGATCCGTCGCGGATTTCGACGCACGGAGTGTTGCCGCCGTAAACCAGCTTGTCTTTACCAGGTGCGGGCGTGGATCCGCGCACTCCCCAGAAGCGCATTTGCAGTTGATGGCCGGTTTCCATGGGTTTCACGTCGCGGGTGTTCTCTGGGCGCTTCCCTGCACAATCTTCTCCCAATCGACGGAATAGACCCGCACTTGCGCGTCGCGTCCTTTCACGTTGATAAGTCCGAGGTCATGGAACAGATCGCCGCCGCCGGCCGCGGTATGCATGGTTTCGGAAATCAGAATCTGACCGGGTTCCGCGCGGCTAACCAACCTTGCCGCGATGTTTACCGTGTCACCGATGGCGGTGTATTGCATGCGCTCATCCGATCCGATGTTGCCCACAACGGCGGGTCCGTGATGCAGACCGATGCCGATTCGCAAGGGCGCCAATCCGCGTTCCAGCCGCTCTGCTCCCAGCCGCGCAACCTGTTGCTGCATGCGTACTGCTGCTACCAGTGCGTTGCGAGGGCTGCGGTCGGATGGTATCGGCGCACCGAACAGCGCCATCACGCAATCGCCGATGAACTTGTCGAGTGTGCCGTTGGACTGGAAAATCGCCGCCGTCATCACCGCGAAGAAGTCGTTCAGCAGGTCCACCACTTCGCGGGCATCCATCTGCTCGGAAAGGGATGTAAAGCCGCGGATATCGGCGAACAGGACGGTGACCGGCTGCAGTACTCCGCCCAGCTCCATCGATCCGCCTTTGGAGGTGATCAGATCCACCACTTGCGGAGGCAGGTAGCGCCGCAGATTGGATCGCTCCACTTCCTGGCGCGATAGCTCTTCACGCACCAGGCAATTCGCCAGCGCCATTCCTGCTTGTGCGGCGATGATCGTAAAAGTGTGAAAGTCTTCCTGAGAGAAGGCGTCGGCGCGCATCAGATTATCGGCGTACAACACGCCCAGCATGCGTCCCTGGGAACTCACTGGAGAACAGAATGCGGCCTGAATGCCCGCGCGCACGATGCTTTTTGAAAGGCTGAATTCGGACGATTTCGGATCCCGAATGAGCAGGGGACGATTGTGTTGCCGCACGTGGTTCAGGATCGTACTGCTCAAGACCAGATTCTGGGGATCGAACATGGGCGCCGAAAGCTGGTCGAGACCCGCGCGGGTTTCAAGCGGCATCTGATGAAAGCTGCGTTCCTTTTCATCCCAGGGCCATAAGGTAGCGCGCTGCACTCCTTCGATTTTGAACAACAACTGGATGGCTTCCTTCACCACCTCGGATGGCGTGTGGATGCCCGCCAGCTTCAGGCTGACTTCATTCAGCAGCTCCAGCGCTTTGAGTCGCGGCGGTTCTGCGCCTTTTGCGTCGAGCTTGGGTTCGGCGGCCGGCTGCGGGTTTTGCAGCGCACCCAGATCGAGCGAACCGTGTTCGATATTCCACGCCATGCCGCCGGGCTTCTCTTCGCGGAACACGAGCTCGTGGGGGCCGATACCGATGATGTCGCCGCTCTTCAGCGAGGTCGGCTCCGTGATTTTCTGCTTGTTAACGAAGGTGCCATTGACGGCGCGCTCATCGCGCAATGTGGCTCCGCTCTCGGGATTCCATTCGATCACGGCGTGCCGGCGGGACACACGCAGCTCGCTATCGGTGAGGACCACATCATTGTCCTGGGAGCGACCCAGGGTTAGGACGGGCCGCTCGATGGGCAGCACGCGCTTCTTGCCGTCGGGATCTTTGATGACTAGGGAGCAGGCGCCCATGACGCAGTAACCGTTATATCGGAGACTAATGCGTCATGGAATAGATCAGGTAATTGATTCCGTAATGATAGGCCAGCGTGGTCATGGCCTCCGGGTAGTAGGGCACGTCGGCGAACTCCCAGGCATCGCCAATGTCGGTGTTGAAATTGACGGCCACCACCATGCGGTTCTTGTGGTCATACAGCGCCTGCCAGGCAGGCTTGGTGCCCGCCGGCTGGTAGATGCTTCCGTCGCGGCCCAGGTGGCGCGACCCCGGTATGAACGTCAGATCCTTCTGCTGGATGTCGTATAGAACATGCATCACCGAGTCGGTCATGCCGATATCCGTGATGGGCTGGCCAGGCAAGACGCGGTTCATGGTTTCCTGAAAAACCAGGTATTCCTGCTGCTCCCAGAAGTCGTCGGTCATGATGAAGCCGCCGCGCTGAAGGAATTCCCCCAGCTTCGCGGTTTCCGCATCCGAGAGGTCCCAATAACCAGTCTGCGTCGCGTACACCCACGGGTAGTCGAACAGCTTTTCGTCGGTGAGCGCAACATGCTGCGGATCGCCCACGTTGACGCGCGTGAGCCGGTCCACGCCGGTGGTGAAATGCTCTTCGGCATCGGGCCAATCCTGCGCCCACCATCCGGATGCTCGGCCTCGGCGTGAAACGGACCGGAATCCGCCGCTTCG
>Ga0105248_10009571_pt1 | contig 10666 bp, 9 predicted proteins | sample KBSS34metaG_FD_81524 | JGI IMG/M metagenome (GOLD analysis project Ga0105248, IMG submission 81524) | Switchgrass rhizosphere microbial communities from Kellogg Biological Station, Michigan, USA - KBS S3-4 metaG | ecosystem: Host-associated > Plants > Roots > Rhizosphere > Soil | place... | reverse complement strand
CAACCAGCTTCATGCGCAGGGTAAAAAAGTGGACGCTGTCTATCTGACGGACACAGCGCTAGGCATCAAGGTGTTTGCAGATGACGCGTTCTATACGGTGAGCAGCGCCGACCCAAAACGGCCGGATATCACGCCTTACCTGCTGCGACGCGATGCCGAGGCGAGCGCAAAGAAATTGGCAGGCAAGGTTGTCAGTTACGCCGACGCGTTGAATGCAGTCGGCAACGGAGGAAAGTGACATGGAACGGTCTTTCGATCTCGAGATGAAAACCGGCGCGGCCGCGACACCGGCTCGCAAGCCAGCCAGGAGCCGACGCTTCAGACCGCCTACGGTGAGCGGCACGCAGGCGCTCAGCGTCAAGGCGGCATTCGCTGCGCTGTCCATCGGCGTGCTCTTTCTGGTCTGGTATCTGGGGACGCGTTATCGCGTGCACTTCTATATCCGGTTCCAGAACGTGCCGGCGCCATTCGAGGTGTTTCGCGAGGCGACAAAGGTGGCCGGATCCAATACGTTCTCGGCCAACATCGTCAACAGCTTGCGACGTATCTTCGCGGGTTTCTTTGTCGCGCTCGTAATGGGCGTTGGCGTCGGGCTGGTGGTCGGGCGCTACCGCATTGCTCGTCAGCTGATCATGCCGGCTGTCGAGGTGTTGCGACCGATCCCCGCGATTGCATGGGTGCCGATGTCGATCATGCTGTGGCCGACGACCGAATCTTCGATTGTGTTCATTACGTTTATCGGTGCGTTTTATCCGATCCTGCTGAATACGGTCGATGGCGTCGAATCGCTAGACGGTGTGCTGTTGCGTGCGGGCCGCAGCCTGGGCGCTAGCGAAGCACAACTGTTCCGGCACGTGATACTGCCCGGCGTGCTTCCGAATGTCTTCACCGGCCTCGCCGTAGGGATGGGCGTCGCATGGGTGTCGCTGATTGCCGCCGAGATGATCTCGGGGCAGTACGGCGTTGGCTACTACACGTGGGAAGCCTATTCGCTTGTCAACTATCCGGCAATCGTGCTCGGCATGATCACCATCGGCGCGCTCGGTCTGCTGTGTAGCGGCGCAATCCGCTTGATCGGCCAGCTGGCGATGCCATGGCTTGCGTATGTCAACGGAGCACGCAAATGACACAGACAAACAACGGACGCATCGATTGCAACAACATCGGCGTGGTTTTCGGTTCAGGCGAGGCTCAGACAGAGGCCGTCAAGGACGTTTCGATTACCGTGCATCCACACGAGTTCGTCTCGCTGATCGGCCCATCCGGTTGCGGAAAATCCTCGTTGTTGAGCATCGTGGCGGGGTTCACGAAGCCCACGCGCGGCACCGCCACGCTCGACGGTGTGCCAATTCGCAAGCCGGGTGCGGAGCGCGGCGTGGTGTTCCAGCAATATTCGCTGTTCCCCTGGCTGAGGGTTCGCGAGAACGTCGAATTCGGCATGCGAATGGCTGGCGTCTCGCGCTCCAGACGGGAGGGCACAGCACGCACGCTGCTTGGACTGGCTGGGCTGCTGGCCTTCGAGAATCATTACCCGGACGAACTGTCCGGCGGCATGAAGCAACGCATTGGCATTGTGCGGGCGCTTGCCGCGGGCCCGCAGGTTCTGCTGATGGACGAACCCTTCGGCGCGCTTGATACGCAGACCCGTACCGTCATGCAGGAAATCCTGACCAACATGTGGCAGCGCTTTCGCCTTTCCGTCCTGTTCATCACGCACGACATCGAGGAAGCGGTGTTCCTTTCTGACCGTATCTATGTGATGACCGCGCGGCCCGGACGCATCAAGGCCGAAATACGTGTGCCGTTACCGCGCCCGCGTACACCCGCCATGTTCGAGACGCCTGAGTTTGTCGAGCTGGTCCAACGTCTGAAGACGCTCATTCGCGAGGAGTCGCTCGCCGCGATGGGATCGGAACTCACGTCCGGCGGCGTGGAAGGATTCAGCATCGACATGGGCCCGAACGGCGTCGAAGAACTGCTGTGAGCCGCAGATTCGACGCTGCACCGGACGATAAGAATCATCGCAGATCAATACCCTAACCGAGAGCCGGGACAGTGCTCTCAAACACGGAGTTTTCAATGAGCAAGAAACCGAACATTGTGTTCTTCCACGTCGACAATCTGGGTATGGGGGAACTTGGCTGCTACGGCGGCGGCAAGCTGCGGGGCGCCGATACGAAGCGCATCGATGCGTTCTGCAAGGAGGGCACCAAGCTCACGCATTACGTGGTCGAACCGCAATGCACGCCAACCCGTTCCGCACTGATGACGGGCCGTTATCCGATCCGCTCGGGCAATCACACGATTGCGCTCGGCGGCAATGGCGGCGGGCTGGTATCGTGGGAGGTGACGATTGCCGAACTGCTCGAAAAGGGCGGCTACAAGTCGTCGTGTCTGGGCAAATGGCACATCGGCGCTGAAGACGGGCGCTTTCCTACCGACCACGGTTTCGATGAGTGGTATGGCCCGCTGCGCACCTACGACGAGTGCATGTGGCTGGAAGATCCGCACTATGTTCCGGAGCGGGACGGATATTCACATATGCATGAAGGTTTCAAGGGCCAAGGTACGAAGCCTCTGCTCGACCAGCAGCTGACCATGGAAACCAAGAAGACCTGCGATCTCGAGTACCAGAAACGCGGTCTTGACTTCATGCAACGATGCGTGAAGAACGACGAGCCTTTCTTCCTTTATTGCAATCATTCGCTGATGCACTTTCCGATGTCACCGCGGGACGAGTTTGTTGGAAAGAGCACGAACGGCGAATGGGGCGACTGTCTGCTGATGCTCGATCACGACTTCGGCGTGCTGCTCGACGAACTGGACCGGCTCGGCGTGGCGGACGACACCATCGTGATCCTGTGCGGTGACAACGGGGCCGAAGATCACCTCGCGGGTCGAGGCACCGGTGGCTTTTTCGACGGGTCGTATTTCAGCTCGGCCGAGGGCGGCATTCGCACGCCACTGCTCGCGCGCTGGCCGCGCCGCATTCCGGCGGGCGTGGAAAGCAACGAGATGGTGCACGTGACCGATCTGTTCACGACGCTGCTGAAATTTGCCGAATGCGACACGCCGAAGGATCGTCTGATCGACGGTAAGGATCAGACCGCATTCTTTCTCGGTCAACAACAAACGTCTAATCGTGAATCGTGCATGGTTTGGCTGAAGGACGAGCTGCACGCGGTGAAGTGGAAAGACTTCAAGATCAATTTCAAGCGTCAGCAACACTTCCACGATCCCGAACTGCCGCTCGGCTTCGCGCGTATCACGCATTTGCAGGAGGATCCAAAGGAACGCGAGGCAGTCAATCAGCGTTATGTGCGGTGGTGGGTGATGCAGCACGCGCATCGCGTCGTGCGCGAGTTCGAAGACAGCGTGAAACAGGAAGCGCTGATCCCGCCGGGCTCGGCGCTCGACTTCGTGCCGAAGTCGGCTTTGAACGCATAATGCGATGAGCGCGCCGACAACGGACGCACGAGCCAAAGATCGTGCATGCTGCTGTTCCTCCGGCAGGGCAGCGGTGCAAGTCCCAGACGGGGAGCACTTTCGCACCACCGGCATGATGCGGGTGACGGGAGGCCCGTTCACGATGGGATCCGACGTGTTCTACAGGGAGGAGCGTCCGGCGCGGCGCGCCACGACAGCTGATTTCTGGATGGACGCACATCCGGTGACCAATGCACAGTTCCAGCGTTTCGTCGACGCGACGAGCTATCGGACCACGGCTGAGCGCCAACCGGATCCAGCACTGTATCCGGATGCGGATCCTGCGCTTCTGTGCGCTGGTTCACTGGTATTTACACAGCCGCATTCCCGTAGCGGTTTGCGCGACTACCGGCAGTGGTGGGCCTACGTGCCAGGCGCAGACTGGTTGCATCCACAAGGGCCCGACAGCAGCATCGCGGGGCTCGGTAACCACCCGGTGGTGCATGTGTCGTTTGCGGACGCAAGCGCCTATGCCGCTTGGGCCGGTAAGACGCTACCCACCGAGACCGAATGGGAATACGCGGCGCGCGGCGGTCTGGAGGGAGCGGTCTACCCGTGGGGCGACGAGTTTGCGCCCGGCGGCCAGCAGATGGCGAATACGTGGCAGGGCGAGTTCCCGTGGCAGAACACGGCGCTCGACGGCTACGAACGGACTTCGCCGGTGAAGTCGTTTCCGCCGAACGGTTATGGGCTGTACGACGTGGCCGGCAACGTGTGGGAGTGGACCGTCACCCGCTATGGCAACCCGCCGGGCACCGAGCAGGGAAAATCGTGCTGTATTCCGTCGTCAGGTCTCGATGACCCGGACCTGCGCAACGTGGTGAAAGGCGGCTCGCACTTATGCGCGCCGAGCTACTGCCTGCGCTACCGGCCCGCGGCCCGTCAAGGCCAGACACTCGATACGTCGACCAGTCATATCGGCTTTCGATGCATCGTGCGGGTATGATGCGTCGCTTGCGCGGCGCGCCGGGGAGGCACGCCGCGTCACAGTCTGAAAACGAAATGGGTACTCCGTCATGTCAAATCCAGCAAACGGCTCCGATACGCCGCGCCCCCTGCAGTCCATCGTGTTGCCCGCAACGCGTACCGAACTGCTTCGCGAGGTTTTCGCGGGCGTGGTAACGAGTCTCGCGCTGATACCGGAAGTTATCTCCTTCTCCTTCATCTCGGGCGTTGAGCCTCGTGCAGCGCTGTTTGCGTCGGTCGTATTGTTGATCGTCACATCGCTATTCGGCGCCCGGCCGGCGATGGTCACCGCTGCGGCGGGTTCGGTCGCGCTGGTAGTGGGGCCGATGGTTCATGCGCACGGTGCGGCCTATATTCTTCCTGCCGTGCTGATCGGTGGTCTGGTACAAGTGGCGTTCGGTGCGCTTGGGTTTGGGCGTATCGTGCGCTTCATTCCTCGTTCAGTCATGCTGGGCTTCGTCAACGCATTAGGCATCTTGATCTTCTGCGCGCAGGTACCACACGTGATAAACCAGCCAGCTACAGTCTATGTGCTGTTCGCGCTCACACTGGCCATCGTACTCGGTGCACCGCGTCTGACACGTGCGGTACCGTCGCCACTGATCGCGATCGTCGCGGTAACAGGGCTCGCGATCGCGTTGCACTGGTCCGTGCCGAACGCAGGCGGCTATCAACCGCCGCAGGCCGGTTTGCCGCATCTGAGCGCGTGGCTCGTGCCGTTCGATTTAACGACGCTGCGGGTCGTCGGGCAAACAGCCTTGTCGATCGCCTTTGTGGGCTTGCTGGAGAGCCTGCTGACTGCGAAGCTGGTCGATGAAATCACCGAAACACGCTCGGACAAAACGCGCGAATCGTGGGCGCTTGGCCTCGCCAATTTGTGCGCTGGCATGCTTGGAGGCATCGGCGGATGCGCGATGATCGGCCAGACCGTGGTGAACGTCGGCATCGGCGGCGCGCGCACGCGGGTATCGACGCTCGCCGCTGCCCTGACGCTGCTATTGCTAATGACAGGCCTTAATTCGCTGATGGCACGCATTCCGATGGTCGCACTCGCGGCGGTGATGATGGTCGTGGCAGTCAAGACGCTCGATTGGCACAGCCTGAGGCCGACCACGCTCAGGCGCATGCCGTTGATGGAAACCTCGGTGATGATGGTGTCGATCGGCCTGACGGTCTACACAGGCAATCTTGCGATCGGCGTGGTGGGTGGCGTGTTGCTGGCGATGGTGCTGTTCGCGCGGCGCGTGGCGCATGTGGTTCGCACTGTGCGCCTGGTTGCTGCAGATGGCCAGAGTGTGCGCTACGAAGTGCACGGCCCGCTCTTTTTCGCCAGCAGCAACGACCTCGTGGATCAATTCGAATATGCAGCGGATCCCCTTGCGGTCGTGATCGATTTCTCAAGATCGCAGATCTGGGACGCTTCGACGGTTGCCGCGCTCGATTCGATCACGGCCAAATATCGACAGCACGAGGCCGTGGTTCAGTTCACCGGGCTCGATGAGCGCAGCCGCGCTTTTCACGCACGCTTAAGCGGTAACCTGAACGTCGGCTGACCACGCCCGTCTGGCGGCAGCGTGCCGTGGAAACCGGTGATCCAACAGCGGCCAGGACAGCCACTTACCGTCTTCACGCCCTGAACGCTCCAGGCAACGCCCGGCCGTATTTCCGGAACAGCCGGGCGAGATAGGATGGAGAGTCAAGACCGACGGCTGCCGCAGCCATAATCACCGTCGTACCGGGCATTTGCAGCAAGAGAGAAGCTTGATGAACACGCTGTCGTGATTGATATTCGACGATAGATTCGCCCGTGGCATCCCGGAACAGCCTCGTCAACGTCCTGCGCGATAGGCCGAATTCGTAAGCAACGCGGTCGAGTGTGGTCGGCTGATCGAGTGTGGTGTCGAGAAACTGCTGTATGTGTCTCACCAGTTCGCCGCGTGTGTCGGCTGCGGTTGGCATCACACATCTCGCCGTTAATCCGGCTTCGATGCATGTTGCCGCAACCATCCTCGCTGTCAGGTCGTGGCAGTATGCAGCGAGCTCGCCGTTGGGGCGATTGCTGACTTGAGTAGCCAGCCGCACAGCATGGAGGAGGGGCGAGGGCACGGACCAGATGGATATCTGCGGGCTGGTTAGCGTTCCCTGCGCCTTGCGCTCGCAATATGAGACGAAATCGCTCGACACATAGACGGCTACGTGTTTTTGCTGCGACCGGTAGCCGTGCGTGTCATGCAGGCGCCGTGGCGGAACAACGACAAATGACGTCGGTGCTATCCGCAAAGGCGCGGCGTTCGATTCGACGTTCAGGATCAGATGGCCCGTACGCGGCACCAGGAACATATATTCATCATGTTCGTGCGGTTGTGTGCGGTAATTTCCGACCGACACGTCTCTGACATCGGCAACGCGATCGCCGGAAAGATGGGTGTGTGCGGTAGGGTAGTATTTCACGACTCATCCTCGAACCAGACGGTCAGTATAGCGCGTCGGGTCCGGCGGCATGCAGTAGCAAAATCGACGTCGGTGCTTCTGCCCAGGGAAAACACCCATTCGCGCAGATACTTGCGCAGTGGGCAATTGAGGTAATTGGCCCGATCGTGCGATGGGCGTGGCCCGATAGGAGGCGCGAGATTTTATGGCCTCGGCAAACTGGCGGCACTTCATAGTGGAGCCAGTCAATGTCAGTTGCACCGTCCTCGTCATCCTCGTCCCTTTCTGCGGGCACTGCGATCGCTGTTCGCCCATCCGGTGACCTGCATTTTGTGCGGGTATTCGCTGCTGCGTCTGGCGGCGGCAACCCCGCTCCCGTGGTGCTGGATGCCGACAATCTGTCGGCCGACGAGATGAAGGCTGTCGCCGAGCGCTACGGGCACGAGAGCGTGTTCGTGTGCGCCGCTCGGGACGTGTCTCACATGTATCGCCTGCGTTTCTTTGTTCCCCATCATGAAATGGAAATGTGCGGCCACGCCACGCTCGGTGCGCTCTGGCTATTGCGTCAGCTTGGCCGCTGGACGTCCGGTAGCGCGTCGCTGGAAACCTTGAGCGGGATCGTAGAGGTTCGCGTTGACGAACGAACGCAGGCGATCGCAGTGAGCCAACCCGAGGGCGTAGTGACGTCGATCGAAGACGAACGGCTTCATACCGAAATATGCAGGGTGCTGCAGATCGATCCCGGCGACCTGGATTCAATCGGTATCGTCAACGCGACGACGAGCCGGACCAAGACACTGATACCGTTTCGTTCCGTAGAGCGTCTCAATGCGACGAAACCTTTGTTTGCAGAGGTGCGGGACTTGTGCGACGAACTCGGGTCGACAGGGCTGTATCCGTTTGCGGTCGATCGCATGAATCCTCTTGCAGTACATGCCAGGCAGTTTCCGCGCTCTTCGGGCTACGCCGAGGATGCAGCGACAGGTATTGCTGCGGCGGCAACCTTTTACGGCGCATTGCGCTACGGGCTGCTGGGTCAGGCGGAGTCGGGTATGACCGTCTATCAGGGGTACGCAATGGGAAAACCATCGAGTATCCGCGTCGAACTGCGGAACCCCAATGATCTTGCCGCGGGCTGCTGGATCAGCGGCGCGGTGGAATCCATGATCCTGGAGCCGCTGCAATGAGAATGTTCACGAACCAGCAGGTTGCGGCGCAACTCGACATCGCCTCGGCTTCGCAAGCGATCCGCGCGGCTTACCTCGACTTGCAACGTGGCGCAGCTGCGGTTCAGCCACGCGCACGTATTGACGTCGATACCGTCAAGTTCAGCGCAATGAGCGCCATATTGGAATCCTCGAAAATCGTTGCGAGCAAACTGTACACAACGATCGACGGCCTGTTCCGTTTTTATATCGCGTTGTTCTCCCTGATTGACGGTGAACTTCTTGCGATACTCGAAGGGGATGCCGTGACCGGTGTGCGAACGGCTGCAACCACGATGCTGGCGGCCCAGTATCTCGCGCGCCCGGAGAGTCGTAGCCTCGGATTATTCGGCAGCGGCATACAAGCACGTGCCCATGCAGAGGCATTCGCCGAAAGAGAAGGGCTGTGCGAGGTGCGAATTCATAGCCAGGACGTCGTTTCCGCCGAAGCACTGGCGATTGATCTCAAGCGTCGATTTGATCTCGACACTTGCGTCGTTGATGCTCGGGAAGCCGCCGCAGCCGACATTCTGGTGCTCGCCACGCGCGCGTGCGAGCCAGTGATTCGTGGCGAGTGGCTTCGTCCCGGAGCATTCGTTGCGAGCATCGGTGCCACACGCCCAGACCACCGAGAAATAGACGACATATCGCTGGGTTTGGCGTCGAGTGTCGTGGTTGACTGGATCAGGCAAACACCATTTGAGACCGGCGATCTGCTGCTTCCCGCTCGCGAGTTGCTTGATAGTGTGCGGATGGTCGATCTGTCCGCCGTTCTCGGAGCCGATGAGCGGCGCGCGACGGGCATAACGGACATCGTGATCTACAAGGCGGTCGGCATCGCGCTACAGGATGCCGCGGTTGCCCATCTGGCTTACTCGCGTCTCGTTGCCTGAATCATTCGGCTCGCGCATGCCGCGGGCGATCCGGAGTCTTCCATGAAATTCCCTTTTACTGCGCGCATCCTTGCTGGAATGGCGCTGGGCATCGGCGCGGGCATTGCCTGTCGTGCGATGTTGCCTGATGCGGGCGCTGCCAGTCAGGTCGGCGGCTACTTCTCGCTGATCGCCGATCTGTTTTTGCGTCTGATAAAGATGATTATCGCGCCGCTTGTGTTTTGTACGCTGGTTGTCGGCATCACACGGATCGGTGACGTGCAGACGGTGGGGCGCATCGGAACCCGCACGCTTGGCTGGTTTCTTGTGGCATCGTTCATTTCGCTTGTCCTGGGGGCGTTGATCGCGAACTGGCTGCATCCCGGCAGCTCGCTCGATCTGCCGCTACCTGCCACCAACGTCTCGACTGGCCTGAACACCGGAGCATTGTCGCTCAGGGCGTTCGTCGTTCACCTGGTTCCGAGCAGTATCGTCGAAGCGATGGGATATAACGAAGTCCTGCAAATCGTCGTATTCGCAGCCTTCTTCGGTGTCGGGCTCACGACGATTGGTGAAAAGGCAGAGCTTGTTGTACGCCTGCTTGAGCAAGTGTCGTATGCGATGTTAAAGGTGACGGGGTACGTAATGTCGGTCGCGCCGTTTGCCGTGTTTGGCGCAATCGCCAGCATCGTGACGACCAGAGGAATTTCTGTTCTCGTCGTCTATGGTCGGTTCATGGCGGAGTTCTACGGCAGTCTCGTCTTGCTATGGCTATTGCTGACGGCGGCCGGCGCTGCGTTGTTCGGGGGCAGGGTGTTCGAGTTGATACGACTGATGCGTATCCCGATGTTGATCGGATTCAGCACGGCGAGCAGCGAGGCCGTGTATCCGAAGACCCTGGAACAGCTCGAACGCTTCGGCGTTCCCAGGCGGATTGCGAGCTTTGTGCTGCCGATTGGCTATTCGTTCAATCTGGACGGTACGATGATGTACTGCACATTTGCCACATTGTTCATCGCCCAAGCGTACGGTATCCATATGTCGGTCGTTCAGCAAGTGTCGATGCTCGCGATTCTCATGCTCACGAGCAAGGGTATGGCAGCGGTGCCACGCGCATCGCTTGTGGTTATTGCCGCGACGCTGAATCAATTCAACATCCCCGGTGCCGGACTGCTTTTGATCATGGGGGTCGATCATTTTCTCGACATGGGACGCACAGCAACCAATGTGCTCGGCAATGCAGTCGCCTCAGCTGCTGTGGCGAAGTGGGAGGGCGTGCTTGCGCTGTCGCTTCCCGAAACACGACGGGCAAATGATCCGGACAACAGCGGACCCGATAGCAATTTTTTTGACGCCGAAGCAGGGCGGCTTGATTCAGCTGACGCGACAAGCCTGTCGTCCACGGCATCGTAATACTTCATCTTCAGCAAGCGTCGCGCTTTACCAACGCAGTACGCGTCGCCCCAGCAGCGCGCCCACTGCCATCGGAATCGCCATGCCGAGCAGATACCAGGTTGCCCAGAACGGCACAGCATGCTCCTGACAGCGCAGGCAATAGGCGAGCGCGCCGACTGCGCCTGCCAGCAGGCCTGCCATCGCGCCGGCAAGTGGCAAACGGGTCGGCGCCAGGCTGCGCAGCGCCACCAGTAGCGCGATCAGGCCGGGCAGGGACAGCAGCGCGATGTTCAGTGAACAGGTGCGCCACGT
>Ga0105248_10009569_pt1 | contig 10668 bp, 6 predicted proteins | sample KBSS34metaG_FD_81524 | JGI IMG/M metagenome (GOLD analysis project Ga0105248, IMG submission 81524) | Switchgrass rhizosphere microbial communities from Kellogg Biological Station, Michigan, USA - KBS S3-4 metaG | ecosystem: Host-associated > Plants > Roots > Rhizosphere > Soil | place... | reverse complement strand
GCTACAGCCGCATCAGCGTCGACCCGCCAGCACGGTATGACCGCGCGGCACACGAGCGCCTCGTCGATGAACTGATCCGTGCATTTCCGGTGGATCAGCCGCTTCGCGCGGCAGTCGCGGACGTCCCGCCACAGCCGATCTTCATTTGCGGCATGTTTCGCTCCGGCTCCACGCTGACCGAGCACCTGCTTGCCGGGCACCCGCAGGTGGCGGCGGGTGGCGAGCTCGATCTGCTGCCGCAGCTGGTGCGGCAGAGCCTCACACCCTTTCCGCGCTCCGTCTGCCTGGTCAGTGACGCCACACTGGCGCGCCTGACGGCACAGTATCGCGAGGCCCTGCTGCGCCGCTTTCCGCACGCCGCGCAGGTGACAGATAAGCGTCCGGACAATTTTCTCTACCTCGGACTCATCAAGATGCTCTTTCCGCGCGCACGGATCATCCACACGACCCGCGACCCGCTCGATGTGTGCCTGTCGATCTTCTTCCTGCACCTGGACCAGCGGATCGCCTACGCGCTGGACCTCAAGGATATCGCCCACTACCTGCGCCACTACCGCCGCCTCATGGCGCACTGGCGCCGCCTCTACCGGCAGGAGATCCTGGACTTCAACTACGATAGTCTCGTGCGCGAGCCGCGCCCTGCCGTGGAACGGCTGCTCGCTTTCTGCGGACTGGACTGGCACGAGGCGTGCCTGGATTTCGCCCGCCGCCCTGCCAGCATCAAGACCGCGAGCGTGTGGCAGGTGCGCGAGGCCCTGTACCAGCGCGCCTCCGGGCGTGCGCGTCATTACGCCGGCGAGCTTGCGGGGCTGGCCGCGGAGCTCGAACAATCCGAGGAACCATGAGCACTGCTGCCAGCACTCTGCAACCGATCTTCGCCGTCCCCTTCGGGTCGGCACGGCTCGCTCAGCCAGACCGGCTGAACCTCGCCCTCAGCGCGGGGCTGAGCCCGCTCGCTACGGACGCCCAGCGCGACCCCGCCCTCCCCGCAGATCCGCTCTGCTTCCGCAGCCGCGAGGAGCTCTTCGAATGGCAGGGGGAGCCCTTGAGCTACCTCAAGCGCGAAATGCTGGCCGCGATGTGCAGCATCGTCATGCGCGCCAATAGCGTTACCGAGGAGCAGTTCAACGCCCTGGGCTTGCAGGCACGCGCCCGCTTCGTCATCGTGCGCCCCAACGGCGCCCTGCCTGCCACCAGCCTGCCGCTCGCCTCCTGGTGCGTGATTTATTGTGTCGCGGCGCCGGACCTCAGCCCGGAGCGGGTCGACAGTGCCGCAGTCAGGCTCTACGGTCACCGCCTCGGGGGCATGTTCCTGGACGCGGCGAACTGGGCCATGCGCGAACCGTTCCACTATGGCCACCATCTGTGGCGCCCTGTTCCTGGCGAGATGGCGGTTTTTCCTGCCTGGCTGCCGCACGAAGTGGCCCTGAACCGTGGAGATCGCGACCTGTTACTTGTGATCGCCCGCGTTCGCTTCGCCAATCCGGGGGCCGAAGTGGAGATGATGCCGCCATGGTGACCCAACCGACCATGATCCGGTTGTCTTCGGGGTTTGCCGTACCGTTCGGGGAAACCTGGCTCACTGACCACCAGCGCCTGAATCGGGAGCTTGAGGCGCTCTTCCTGTCCCGCGAAACCAGTGAATACCGCAATCCGACGCCGAGCCACGCGCCGCAAGAAGAGACCTTCGAGAGCCGTTTCAATCTGTTCAAGTGGCCCGAGGCCTGTGTCAGGGAGCTGCGGTTATTCATGCTCGGCGGCGTCGCGGATACGGTCATGCAGGCGGTGAACATCAGCGCCGAGGAGCTCGGCAAGCTCACGATGCACAACCACACCTGGTTTCACATAACGCGCTACGCCGGTTCCTTCGTGGCCCATAACCACCCTCTGGCGTCCTGGTCCGCCGTGTACTGCGTGCGCGCCGGAGAGCGCGTCCCCGAGCACCCAGGCAGCGGGACCCTCAGGTTCTTTGATTCCCGAACCGGCGCGGATTCCTTCGCGGATCCGACAATCCCGCGCCTGAAGGCGCCGTACGCACTGCGGCCGCGCGACTTGCGGCTCGAGGCGGGCCAGCTCGTGGTCTTCCCCTCCTACGTCTTCCACGAGGTCGCCCCATTCTACGGACGCGACACCCGCATCACTGTGGCGACAAACTGCTGGTTTGCAGAAAAGCACAACTGATCCGCTCACGCTTCCGGTAATATTGCGCTGTGGCAGGCGAGCAACAGAACTCACCGCCAGCCCCTCCCGACTTGCAAAACCACGGGAAAACCAAGCCGCGGCGTCCGAGGCAGGTTGGCAACACCGCGGCACCATGCTCTAATGCGGCCCCAAGTCCGCCGACGATCCCCGAGGGAGGGTTTTGCGCAACACCCGTGCGGGGCCGTCGGGACGTGTCTCTATCAATTCGCGAATTTCTAATTATTCAGAGGAATAAACAAATGGCGAAAAGTCGCAGCTTGCAACAGGCGGTGCGCTTTGCGTTGACGACGGCAACAGCCGCCGCTGGCGTAACGACGCTACACGCCCAGGAAGCGCCGGCCCCCGCGGCCGCAGCACCTATCGAAGAGGTGGTCGTCACCGGATCGCGCCTGTCGACCCCCAACGAGTCGTCGATCAGCCCGATCACCTCCGTATCGGCCACCGATCTTCAGGCCACGGGTCTGACGCGCGTAGAGGACGTACTCAACAACCTGCCGATGGTGTTCGCCGGTCAGAACTCGACCGTTTCAAACGGCGCCGACGGTACCGCCGAGGTCGACCTGCGCGGCCTGGGTGCCAAGCGCACCCTGGTGCTGGTCAACGGCCGCCGTCTCGGCCCAGGCGCCGGTGACGGTCGCAACTTCTCTGACATCAACCAGATCCCCGCAGCACTGATCGAGCGCGTCGACGTGCTCACCGGCGGTTCTTCCGCGGTGTACGGCGCGGACGCGGTTGCGGGCGTGGTGAACTTCATCCTGAACACGCATTTCCAGGGTGTAAAGATCGACGCTGGCTACAACTTCTTCCAGCACAAGAACGACAACGCCCTGGCCCAGGTCGTTACCGAATCCGGTTATCCGCTGCCTGACAGCAACGTCAATACGGGCTTCGCCAAGAACGTGTCGATCCTCATCGGCTCCAACTTCGCCGAGGACAAGGGCAACGCGACCATCTACGCGACCTGGGACAAACAGGACGCCGTACTGCAGGGCAAGTACGACTACGCCGCCTGTAACGTCCAGGCCACCGGCGCCGGCGCTCTTACCTGCGGCGGTTCCGGCACGTCCGCCAAGAACGGTGCGGGCGGTTACTTCCAGGCCTACCCCACGTCGGGGCCGGCGCTCTTCACCAACACGGTTGACGGCAAGACCGGGCACTTCCGCGCCTATGACTTCGGTCCGGGTGGCGATGTCTACAACTTCGGCCCGCTGAACTTCTACCAGCGCCCGCAGGAACGCTGGACCGCCGGTGGCTTCGTTAACTACGACGTCAATTCCCACGTGAACGTCTACGCGGAAGTGATGTTCACGCGCCTGCACTCGGAGGCCCAGATCGCACCGAGCGGCGACTTCTTCACGCCGACGTTCATTCCCTGCGCCGATCCGCTGCTGACGGCTGAGGAGAAGGCGACGATCTGCTCGCCGGCAAATCTCGCCGCCCAGGGCAACCCGACGCGCACCGTCGGCGGGGTGACCTACACCGGCCTGAACATGTACATCGGTCGTCGTAACGTTGAGGGTGGCGGTCGTGTCGCGACCTTCACCACCGACTCGTTCCGCACCGTGGTCGGCGTGCGGGGCGACATCAATGAGGCCTGGCGCTACGACGTCTCCGCGCAGCGTAGCTCGGTGGACAACAGCAACGGCAACGAGAACTACTTCTCGAATGCCAACATTGCCAACGCGCTGTTCGTGGTCCCCGATGCTGCTACCGGCGCTCCGGTGTGCGCCTCCGGCGGAGCTTGCGTGCCGTGGAACATCTGGGTGCCCAACGGTGTGACGCCCGCGGCGACCAAATACCTGTCGATTCCGCTGCTGATCGAGGCCACGACGACGGAGGAGATCGTGAGCGGTTCCATCACGGCCGACCTCGGCAAGTATGGCATCAAGCTGCCGACGGCCGATTCCGGCCTGCAGTTCAACGTCGGCGCGGAGTATCGCAACGAGAACGCGGACTTCCTGCCCGACCTGGCAAGCCAGCAGGGCGATGCCGCCGGTTCGGGTGGCGCGACGACTCCGGTCTCGGGCAGCTTCCACGTCAGCGAGGTCTTCACCGAGTTCCGCCTGCCACTTGCGAGTCACATCGCGTTCGCGGACGAGCTGGCGTTCGAAGGCGGCTACCGCTATTCGGACTACAGCCTGGGCTTCAAGACCGATACGTACAAGCTGGGTCTGGAGTGGGCACCGGTGCGCGACATCCGCTTCCGTGCCAGCTACCAGCGAGCAGTGCGCGCCCCGAACATCACGGAGCTGTTCGCTCCGCAGTCGGTCGCGCTCGATGGCACGATCGATCCGTGCGCATCGAAGACGGCCACCGCGCCCGCCACGGCGGCGCAGTGCGTGTTCACCGGTCTGAGCACGGCGCAGTACCCGGCAGGCCCGAACGCTGCCAACCAGTACAACGGCCTGATCGGCGGCAACCCGAACCTGCAGCCGGAGACCTCCGACACCTATTCGGCGGGCTTCGTGTTCCAGCCGCGGTTTGTCCCGAACCTGTCGCTGTCGGTTGACTACTTCGACATCAAGGTCAAGGACACGATCGGTGCGATCGGTTCCAACACCATCATCACGAACTGCATCAACTCCCACGACCCGGTGTACTGCAGTGCGATCCACCGCGACGCGCTGGGCTCCCTCACCAAGACCCCGCAAGGCTACGTGGTCGATACCAACGTGAACTTCGGATCGCTGGCGACCAAGGGCTTCGACATCAAGGCAAATTACCGCCTGTCGATGAATTCGCTGGGCTCGGCAACGTTCTCATTCGAGGGCACGGAGCTTAAAGCCCTGCAGATACAGCCGCTGACCAACGGGCCGTCGTACGACTGCGTGGGCTTCTACGGCTCCACCTGCGGTGCGACCAACGCGAAGTGGCGGCATGTGTTCAACACGACGTGGGCGACCCCGTGGGATGCGATGGACATCACGTTCAGGTGGCGTTACATCGGTGCGGCGGACTCGGAGTACACCAGCTCTAATCCGCAGCTGGCCGGGGGCTTCCTGCCGGCGAACGATCATATCCCGGCGTATAACTACTTCGATCTGTCCGCGTCGTTTGCGATCACGAAGGTGGTCCGCCTGCAGCTCGGTGTCAACAACCTGGCTGACAAGGATCCGCCGCTCGTGCAATCCGGTGGCATCGGCACCCCGTACGGGTCGGATTGTCCGAACATCAGCAGCGGTCCGAGCGGCAGTTCGTGCAACGGCAATACCTGGCCGGGGGTCTACGACGCGATGGGGCGTTTCCTCTTCGCACACATCACGGCCCAGTTCTAAACCACTGCAAGGTACTCGACACCTTGAAACGGCGGGCTCCGGCCCGCCGTTTTTTTTTGCCCGCTGGCAGCGCCGCCCTGGGACCCAGCGCCGCCGTGACAGGTTCAGTGCAGGCGGTGAGCGCGGTGGACCCGTCCCTTGGGCGTGGTGAGGAGAAATGACCCGAGCGCCGCGCGCTTGATGGTGACGAGGTCGCCGTCCGCCAGCAGCGGGTCAGCCTCATCCAGTTCCCACAGCTGCCCGCCCTCGAGGGCCACCGTGGGATGGCCGCCGGCGCTGCTGCCCAGGCCGACGACCCTGGCGCTCAAGGTCGCAGCCGGTGCGGGGGCCGCGGGATGCTCGGCCGCGTACAGACCAAAGGAGTCCGCCGCGGGGGCCGGCGGCTTGGGGGCGGCCGCCGCGGCCGCCGCGACCGTGCCGGCGGGGGCAAGCGCCCCGCCGGATGGCGCGGGCGGCGGCGTCGTACCCCCCCGGGACGCGCGTGCGGCGAGCTTGTCATAGCAGGCGAGCCGCTCGGAGGCGGTGCTGATGACCGCGCAGTCGTGCAGTGCCGCGGCCGGCACGCTGCTGTTGCCCGTGTCCGCGAAGACCCCGGCACACGCCAGCGTCAAGGGCAATGCCGGCAGGATCAGCGCGCGTGGCTTCATGCAGACCCCGGGGTGCTCGTGGCGGCGTAGTAGGAACCGAAGACCTCAGTCGCCGCCCGCACCAGATCGCGCTCTGCGGTGCTCAGAAAGGGGTTCCAGATGTCAAAGATCAGCACCGCCCGGGGAGTGTCGGAGCGGTTCCAGGCCTCGTGCTCGATCGTGTCGTCAAAAACCCAGGCCTGGCCCGGCTCCCAGGCGCGCGTCTCGCCGCCCACGCGGAAGCTACAGGCGGGCGGCACGATCAAAGGCAGGTGTACCGTGAGGCGGGTATTGGTGACACCGGTGTGCGGCGGAATGTGCGTGTGGGCATCAAGGATGGAGAAAAAGACCGTCGGGCCGTGTCCGGCCACGTTGCACTGGGGCGCCCTCTGGAGCGCCTGCATGGTGCGCGGACAGCGCGCGATGTGGGCCGGGTTCGCAGTACCCTGGTTCCAGAGGTAGTAGGCGCTCCAGCGACGCGACTGGTTTAGCTCCTTCCACTGGTCAAGGGGCTGCCCCTCGGGGTAGGCGATGTAGGGCTCAAGGCCGGCGCGATCAGAGACCAGCACCGCGGTCAGCTCGGTGCGGATCTCCTGCGTCGCCGCCTCCACCGCATCAAGCCATGGAGACTCGGCGCGATCGAAGAACTCGATCGCAGGCAGCTCGGGGAAATACATGAAAGTCGGCTGCGACACGAAGCGGGGGCGCTTACCCGCCAGGATCTGTAGGCACTTGTCCACGCGCCGGGTGTCGGCAGCGGCGTGCTGCTGGCGCAGGCCCGACAGGCGCTGCTCGATCGCCGCCGTGAGTCCCTCGTCATCCGCGCGTACCGCCGCACGGGCGCGCGCCAGCGCCTCGCTCACCGTCGCCGGGGGCGAGGCGCCGGCGGGAATGGTCGCCAGGGCGTTGCGGTATATGCGCGCGGCATTGCGCGCATCGCCAGTCGCGGCAATGAAGGCGCCCTTTTGCAGCAGCGCCGCCAGATGGCGCGGTTCGAGCCTGAGCGCCCGTTCGATGGCCTCAAGTTCATCGTGCGGCAGCTTGAGTTCCGCCAGAGCCGCCGCCAGATTGGACCACAGCGAGGGGGAGCTCGGGTCCGCCTGCGCGGCGCGCTCAAAAAGCTCGCGGGCCTTGGCCGCATCGCCCCGCTGCATCATGCGCAGCCCCAGCTCGTTGAGCACCGCGGGATGCCCCGGGGCCAGCTGCGCGGCGCGCGCCAGCAGCTGATCCGCCTCGGCGGTATGCCCGGCCGCGGTCGCCGCTTTGGAGCCCTGTACCATCCGCACGATGGCAGCGTGGTCCACGCCGGTGGCATTGACGTTATTCAAGAAATTCCCCTATGTTGCCTTGGCTTGCGATTTTAGCGCGCCCGGGGAACGGAGAGCAGATTGGGTCCGACAAATGCTGAGGTCGATTCCACGCTGATGCGGGTCGCGGCCCTGCTCGACACTGATCCGGCGGCCGCCGCGCGCGCGGCCGCGCAGATCCTGAAGGATTGTCCCGGGCACCCGGGCGCGACCCTCCTGCTCGGGACGGCGAGTCGCAGCCTCGGGGACACCCGGGCCGCCGCTACCACCTTTGCGGAGTTGGCGGACGCGCAGCCCGGTTCCGCCCCGCTGCAGCTGGAACTGGGGCGTACGCTGGCAGCGCAGGGCGAGCAGGCGCGGGCATTGCAGGCTCTGCAGCGCGCAGTGCATCTGCAGCCGGAGCTTGCGGATGCGTGGCGCGAGCTGTCACAGCTGTATGCCGTGCGCGGTGAGCCGCTCGAGTGCGACCTCGCGTACGCAAACTTCGTGCGTCTGGCGCGTCCGGGGCAGCACCTGAGCGAGGCTGCGCGTGCGGTGGCCAATCGGCGTCTGGGCGCGGCCGATGCCGTGCTGCGCGCGCATCTCGCGCACACACCGGGTGATGTGGAGGCGATGCGGCTGCTGGCGGAGGCGGACGCTGCGCGCGACCACTTCGTCGAGGCTGAGCAACTGCTGCAGCGCTGCCTGCAGCTCGCTCCGGGTCACAGCGAGGCACGGCTGGAGCTTGCACGGGTGTTTCACAGCCAGCAGAAGGCGGCGCCGATGCTGCCGTTGCTGGAGCGTCTGCTGGCGATCGACCCGAAGGACATCCGTTACCGCACCCTGCATGCCTCGGCCCTGAACCTGCTCGGCCAGAGTGAGCGCGCGATGCAGATCCACCGGACGTTGCTGGCGGAGTTCCCGGACAACGAACTGCTGTGGCTCTACTACGGGCACTCGCTGCGTATCGCAGGTCAGCCTGAGGAAACCATCGCCGCCTACCGCAAGAGCGCCGAGCTTAAGAGCGATTTCGGTGAAGCCTGGTTCAGTCTGGCGAACCTGAAGACCTATCACTTCACCGAGGCGGAACTCGCCATTATGCAGGCGCAGGTAGCGCGTGCTGACTTGGGCGACGAGCACCGCCTGCAGTTTGAATTCGCACTCGGCAAGGCGCTGGAGGATGACGGCAACTACGGTGAGTCGTTTGCGCACTACGCGCGCGGCAATGCCCTGCGGCGCGCGATGGTGCTCTACGATCCAGGCCTGCACACGCGCTTCGTGGCGCGCTCGCGCGCGCTGTACACGCCCGCGTTCTTCGCCGCACGTGAGGGCGCAGGTTGCCCCGCGCCGGATCCGATCTTCATCGTCGGCCTGCCGCGTTCCGGCTCGACGCTGATCGAGCAGATCCTCTCCAGCCACTCGCTGGTGGAGGGCACGCGCGAATTGCCGGATGTGCCGGGTTTTGCACTGGAGCTGGGCGCGCTGGACACGCCGGGCGCCCCGGCCAACTACCCACAGTCGGTGGCGAGTCTGGACCGCGCGCAATTGCGCGCGCTCGGGGAGCGCTATCTCGAGCAGACCCGCCCGCATCGCCTGCAGGGGCAGCCCTTTTTCATCGACAAGCTGCCGAATAACTTCTGCCACATCGCACTGATTCACCTGATGCTGCCCAATGCGCGCATCATCGACGTGCGCCGCTCACCGATGGCGTGCTGCTTCGCCAACTTCAAGCAGCATTTTCAGGAAGGGGTCTGGTTCACCTACAGTCTCGAGGATCTGGGCCGCTACTACACGGACTACGTGAACCTGATGGCGCACTTCGATCAGGTGCTCCCGGGACGGGTGCACCACGTGAAGTACGAGAACGTTGTTGCGGACCTGGAAGGTGAAGTGCGTCGCCTGCTCGCCCACTGTGGCCTGCCGTTCGAAGAGCGCTGTCTGAGCTTCTACCAGACACGTCGCGCCGTACAGACGGTCAGCTCCGAGCAGGTGCGCCGCCCGATCTACGCAGACAGCATAGAGCAGTGGCGCAACTTCGAGCCCTGGCTCGGCCCGCTCAAGCAGGCCCTGGGGGAGCTTGCGGGCCTATAGTTGCCGTGAGCCTAGTGCTTGGCGGGCGCGGGCCCGTCAAGACCCGCAAGCGTCGCGGACGAAGGCGCGCGCGCGGCCCGCAGCCGCGTGCTCACTTCCTGCGCCCGCCCCATCACGCGTAACAGGTTGCCCCCGGCCACTTTCGCCAGGTCCTGATCGCCGTAGCCGCGACGCGCCAGTTCGGTGAGCAGCGCGGGAAACTTGTCGACCCCCTCAAGTCCGGCCGGCGTCTCCGGAATGCCGTCAAAGTCCGAGCCGATCCCCACGTGATCGATGCCGGCGACCTTGCGAATGTGATCGATGTGGTCAGCGACGTCCGCAAGCGCGACCGCAGGCTTCGGATGCGCCTGCTCCCAAGCCTTGAGGGCCGCGGCGAGCCGCTCGGGCTGACCGATGTAGAGGCCACCGAAGGGCGGGTGGCTGTAACGCGCCTCCTCCGCCTGGCGATCCGCGTCCCAGCGCCGCCGCGCCTCCGAAACGTACATGGTCGCGAAGTTGACCATCACCACGCCGCCGTTCGAGTGCACCTGCCGCAGGAGCTCATCGGATACGTCGCGGGGGTGATCGACCAGGGCGCGCGCGGAGGAGTGGGAAAAGATGACCGGCGCCTCGGTGAGCGCCAGGGCGGCGCGCATGGTGTCCTCGGAAACGTGCGAGAGGTCGACCAGCATGCCGAGCCAATTCATCTCCCGTACCACCTCCTTGCCGAAGGCCGTGAGTCCGTGGTGCGCGGGGTTGTCGGTGGCCGAGTCGGCCCATGCGGTGTTGGAGGAATGCGTGAGCGTCATGTAGCGTGCGCCGGCGTCGTAATAGGCGCGCAGCACCGCGAGGGAGTCATCGATCTGGTGCCCGCCCTCGACCCCGATGAGACAGGCCACCCGGTGCGCCTTGTGCGCCCGCACGATATCCGCGGCGGTGTACGCCATCTCGAAGTCCTTCGGGTAACGCGCGCACATCTGCTTCACGAGATCGATCTGCTCGAGTGTCGCCTGCACCACCGCCGGGCCGGTCATTTTCGGATCCACCCACACCGACCAGAACTGCGCGCCCACCCGCCCGGCGCGCAGCCGCGGAATGTCGGTCATCAGGGCCGGCGCGTCCGCCGGCGCGGGCAGGCCCGCGGTGGAGACGCTGAGGTCAATCTTGGACAGGTCGCCGCCGAAGCGATCGCGGATCTCCCACGGCAGG
>Ga0105248_10009567_pt1 | contig 10669 bp, 13 predicted proteins | sample KBSS34metaG_FD_81524 | JGI IMG/M metagenome (GOLD analysis project Ga0105248, IMG submission 81524) | Switchgrass rhizosphere microbial communities from Kellogg Biological Station, Michigan, USA - KBS S3-4 metaG | ecosystem: Host-associated > Plants > Roots > Rhizosphere > Soil | place... | reverse complement strand
GAGCAGGCCAGCCGCCCCTACGACAAGGCGCGCGACGGCTTCGTAATGGGGGAGGGCGCCGGAGTCGTAGTGCTCGAAGAATATGAGCACGCGAAGAAGCGGGGCGCCAAGATCTATGCCGAAGTTGTGGGCTACGGCCTGTCGGGTGACGCCTATCACGTTACCGCTCCACACCCGGAAGGCCGGGGGGCTGAACTGGCGATGCGTATGGCGCTGAGGAAGGCGGGGCTGGAGCCCGAAGATATCGACTATGTCAACGCGCACGGCACTTCGACTATGGCGGACACGATTGAATTGGCCGCAGTCAAGCGCGTTCTCGGAGCCGACCTCCACGGCGCGTCGATGAGCAGCACCAAGTCAGCCATCGGCCACTTGCTAGGGGGCGCTGGAGCGGTCGAGGCAATCTTCTGCATTCTCGCCATCCGCGACCAGATCGTTCCGCCGACTCTTAACCTCGACGACCCGGATGAGGGCACGGAGGGGGTCGATCTGGTTCCGCACAAAGCCAAGAAGCGCCCGGTTCGCGCCGTGCTGAACAACAGCTTCGGCTTCGGCGGCACCAATGCCAGCCTGATCATGAAGGCCGTGTGAGGCGGATCCTGATCGGCGCCGGCCTGCTCGCCGCCGCCGCGCTTCTCACGATCTATTTCCTGTGGTGGGCGCCCGGTCCCAGACCCGGGCCGCACGATATCATGGTCAAGGAAGGGACGACGCTCGGCTCGGCGTCGCGCCAGCTGGCCAGGGAAGGCGCAATTCCGGGCAGCGCGCGCACTTTCTACGCCATGGCACGCATCTTCGGCTCGCACGATCCGATACAGGCCGGTGAGTTCCGCATTCCCAGAGGCATGGGCGGGGCGGCGGTGCTGGACTTGCTTCAGCACGGCAAGCCGATCCAGCGGCTGATCACGGTCACCGAGGGCATGCCCGCGATCCTCGTGCAGGAGAAGCTCGCTGCGATTCCCTATTTGACGGGACCCTTGCCGCCGATCGCCGAGGGTTCCGTCCTCCCCGACAGCTACGGATATCAGCGGGGCGACACGCGAGCAGAGGTCGTCGCTCGAATGCAGAAAGCCATGGCGCGTACCGTTGACGATCTGTGGGCCGGGCGCAGCACGGACTGCCCGATCATCATGAAGGAACAGGCAGTGATCCTCGCCTCGATCGTCGAAAAGGAGACGGGCAAGGCTTCCGAGCGGCCGACCATCGCCGGGGTTTACTGCAACCGCTTGCGCATCGGCATGAAACTCGATGCGGACCCGACCGTAATCTACCCCGTGACCAAGGGTAAACCTCTCGGCCGGCGGATCCTCAAGTCCGAGCTGAACGCCGACAACGGCTACAACACCTATCGCCGCGCCGGCCTGCCGGCGGGTCCGATCGCCAATCCAGGGAAGGCGAGCATCGAGGCGGTGCTGCATCCTGCGAAGACGAACGCGCTGTACTTCGTCGCCGACGGCACCGGCGGGCACGTGTTCGCCGAGACGCTGGCCGAGCAGAACGCCAATGTGGCGAAGTGGTTCGCGATCCGCCGCCAGAGGGGGCAGATGTGAGCAATCGCGGGATCGGACGCGCCCGACTCTTCATGGGTTCACTGCTGCTCTTCGCTGCTGTCGTGGCCTGGGGCACTGCCTTGATGATGAGCCCTCATGGCACGTCGGTTGCCGATGGGACGGACCATGTGCGGACCGTCGTCGCGCAGTTTGTCCGCAACAGCGCGATCGGCACGCTGGTGCTGTGCGCGTTGGCGGGGTGGCTGCTCTTTCCTCAGCGGCGTCCGCGCAAGCCGCGGCGGGACTGGGCGATTGCGGGCGTCCTGGCGCTGCTCGTCGCGACCAGCATCTATCAGCTGGTCTGGATCGGAAACCTCCTGAGCTAGGCTCCGGCGATCGCCGATAAATGGACGTAGCCGACCTCGCGGTTCTCGCCGGCATAGCCCCAGGCCCAGCCGAGGCTGTCATCCAGCATCGCAAACGGCTCGCCCGCCGCGACCTTGCGTATGATCTCGCTATCCTCAGTGGGAGCTGCGCGCAGCACCGTTGCGCTTTCGATCTCCCGGTCGACCGGCTCGGCATAATGGGAGGCGATCACGCGGCCGGCGAGTGCAACGTCGGCGAGGTCCTTGCGGTAGGCGTTGAACTTGGGGTCCGGCGCATCGGATGGCCCGGACAGCGCGAACTCGTCAGCGCTGGTGGGCGTAGGCGGGCGCTTGCCCGATGATCGGCCGGTGAGCCGCGGAGCCGTTCTCGCCCTCGCGGAGGTTGCGCTTGAAGCCTTCAAGAAATTCTGCCCCGTTGCTGGTGCGGACGACGAACACGTTACGCCGGTCGTCCTGGTCCCTCTCACGGCGGAGATAGCCGAGTGCGCCAAGCGTATTCAAGGCGCGAGTGACCACGGGCTTCGAAACTCCGAGTACGCGGGCGAGACCTCTAACGGTGTGTGGTCCGGGTGTCAGGTACACCAGCATCAATAGCGCCATCTGACGGTTGGTCAGATCGGGTTCGCCCGATCGGACGTAGGCGATGAGTGCCTTCATCCAGCCAGTCAGCGAAACCTCGCTCATACCGATAGACTCCAACTGGGTGCCGCGTAGTGTCAGAGTAAACCGGTAACGAAGCGAAATGTTGCAGCGCAATTACGCAAAAATTCCCGATTTCTCGGGGAATTGCAGTTTCACGCTTGTAAGTAGCGGTTCGTCAGCATCGCAAAAATCGCCCGCAGGCCAAGCGCGTCGCCGCCCTTCGGCCGCCCGGGCTTCGCGGCATCACGCCACGCATAAGTGTCTAGATGCGCCCAATTTATTGCCTCGGGAACGAACTTTTTCAGGAACAAAGCTGCGGTGATGCAGCCGGCCATCGGGGTGTTCGAGGCATTGGCGAAATCCGCGATGTCGCTCTTGAGCATTTCGTCATAGGGCTCCCACAGCGGCATGCGCCAGATCGGGTCCTCGACATCGCGTGAGACTTGCTCGACGCTGGAAGCGAGTTCGTTCGAATTGGCGAAGAACGCCGGCAGGTCCGGGCCCAGCGCCACGCGCGCCGCGCCGGTCAGCGTCGCGAAATCGACGATCAGCTCGGGCTCGGCCTCCGCGGCTTTCGCGAGCGCGTCGGCAAGGATCAGGCGCCCCTCCGCATCGGTATTGTCGACCTCGACGAATGTCCCTTTGCGGGACTTGACGACGTCCCCGGGCCGGTAGGCCGTGCCGGAGACTGCGTTTTCGACAGCCGGGATCAGCAAATGAAGGCGGACGGGCAGGCGGGCGGCCATGATCAGCCGCGTCACCGCGAGCGCATGCGCGGCTCCGCCCATGTCCTTCTTCATCAGCCGCATGCCGGCGGCGGGCTTCAGATCGAGACCTCCGCTGTCGAAGCACACTCCCTTGCCGATGATGGCGATGCGCGGGTCCTCGGGCTTGCCCCATTCGAGCTCGATCAGTCGCGGAGCGCGATCCTGCGAGGCAGCTGCACCGACGGCGGCGATAAGCGGATATCCCTTTGCCAGCTCTTCGCCGCTGGTGACTCGCAGCTTGACGCCTCCGCGGTTCGCTTCCTCTCGGGCGGCGTCTTCAAGCTCCGCAGGTCCGAGGTCAGCGGCTGGGGTGTTCACGAGATCGCGCACCAGCGCGGTGGCCTCGGCGAGCCGCGCCGTCTCATCGATGTTCGCGGCTTCGCCGGTGAGCAGCACGCGCGGGCCCGGTTCCGCCTCATCTTTCTTGGAGCGATATTCGTCGAATCGGTGCTGCGCGAGCAGCCAGCCCAGAGCGGCCTTGCCGGGCTCCCCGTCGGCGAGCTTGTAGGTTCCCTCGGGCAGACCGGCGCCAAGCTGGGCCAGGCACCAGGGCGACAGTTCCTGCGCATTCTTGACGGCGCTCACGACCTCGAACTCGCCGCCGCGCGGCAGGATCACGAAGCCGGGCTTGCCGTCGAACCGGTGAGCTTCAAGCAAAGCGCGGTCCTCGGCCGGGCGGCGCTTCACCCACGCGGCGAAGCTGTCCTTGTCCACGACGTGGATCGTCCGCGACTTCTGCCCGCGGTCCGCGACGAGGAGCGATGCGAAGTCGGTCACATCATTCTCCCGGCGTCACCAGAAATTGCTCGATCCGGCCGTCGGCTCCCGGTTCGTAGAAAGTCGAGAGTTTCAGGGTCCGAGCGGGATATTTGATTGTGTAGCCCTGGATCACGAAGCCGCCCCGCAGGACCGGACTGCCTTCGGGCTCGAACGATGTCGGCTGGCCAAGCGACCCGAGGCTCGACGCATAGTCCGCGATCGCCTGAGGCGTGAAATAGTAGTTCGCATTTTGCGTCAGCTGCGAACGGTCGAGCTGCCCGCGGCGAAGCTCGTCATAGACTGCCCGGGCCCGGGCTGCCTGAGCGACCTGAGCTGCATCCTGCGGCGCTACTGGAAGGACGACCTTGGCGACATCCCGTGCGATGCGACTGTACGCGCTTCCGGACCAGCTGTTGGTGAGAACGACGACTGCCGCCTTCTGGTCCGGATAGACGTTGTTCGCCGACAGGAAGCCGACAGCTTCGCCGGTATGCGTGACGGCGCGCGGCGGCCCCGGCTTGATGAACACGCCGAGGCCATAGCCCGTGTCCTTGCCGCTGTTCAGCTTCACCGGCGTTTCCTGCGCCTGCCAGTCGTCGGCGGGAACGAGCGAGCGCTTGATCCGGGCAATGTCCCACTTGGCAAGGTCCTCGGCCGTCATCGACAGCTCGCCGGCCGCATAAAGCCAGCCGCGCGCGGGCGGAATAGCGGCGCGGATGGGCCCAAGCGCGTATCGGCCGTAACCGGTCGGATAGGCCGACGTGTAGGTGTCGTCCTGGTCCTTCACGCTTGTCATCCCAAGCGGCTTGAACACCTTGCGCTGGAGGTAGGTCATCAGCGATTCCCCGCTGACCTTCTCCGCGATCATCCCCGCAACGACGTAGCCGGTGTTCGAATATTGCCACTGGTCGCCCGGCTGGAAGTCGAGCGGCTTCTTTGCCCAGCGGTCGACGATGCTCTGCGGGTGCGTGGGACGCGACATGGCCTCGAAGCTGTAGTCCTGCGGCCAGAAGTCCTGCAGTCCGGAGGTGTGGGAGAGCAGCTGGCGAATGGTGATGCGGTCGCCGCCGCTGATGCCGGGCAAGAACTTCGACGCATGGTCGTCGAGGCTCAACTTGCCCTCGTCTTCGAGCAGCAGCAGCGCCATGGCGGTGAACTGCTTGGAGTTTGATGCGATCTGGAAGGGCTGGTCGGTGCGCGCGAGCATCCGGTCATTGGCCCTGCCGTACGCCTTGTTGAGCACGATCTTCCCGTCGCGGACGATCGCGACCTCGGCGCCGGGCACCTGGTCCGCGGCGAGCGCCTGCGTGACGATTGCATCGATCTTGCTGACCTCTGCGGGAGTGAGCGGCTGGGCGAGCGCGGGGAAAGCGACAAGCGCGAAAAGCGCGGGGATCAGTTTCAGCATGGCTGCAAAGTAGCGGCCGCTGTTTGCGTGTCGAGAGGCGCGGAATTTCCGGCCGCTCCGGCTGCAGCCGGATGACGTCAGCGCTTCTAACGGCTGCTGCTCGCGACGATCCGGCGGCCGTTCAGCGGCTGGATTGGACGCGCGTTGTTCGGATATTTCTTCGCGAACGCCGCGACCTCGGCTGGTGACAGGGTGACGGGTGTCTTGAGAACCAGCCAGCGCACGCCTTCGGAGCAGGGCGGCGTGGTCAACGAGCCCGCGTAGGAGAAATAGCTGCGGTCTGCGGGGAGAAGCGCCGCAGGGTTGATGCTCACGCCCTTGATGACCTCTTCGTGGTCCAGCTGTCTGGGATGGTTGTGCCACAAGGTCGCGATCAGCGGATTTTCCCGGCCTTGCTGGAGCAGAACAGCGACGACGGCTAGCCTGCCCTGCGCATCGCGATGGACGAGGTGCGCAACCATGTCCGAGGCCCTGCCGTCGATTTTCTCCTCGCTCGGATGGTGAAAATGAAACTGGACCAGCTGGTAGCGGTCATCGCCGATCTTGATCGAGCTGCCGGCACCGGCGTTCACCTGAATCGTATGCCCGTTGTCGATGATGCGCAGGGCGCTCGGGTGATAATCGAAAATGATCGGCGGAAGGGCCTGAGTGACCACATGGTGTGTGTCGATCCCGACGGGGGACTGTGCCTTGCCCTGGGCGCACCCGGCGAAAGCGTGGTCCAGTGCGGCCCAATGCGAGGGGCCGCTAGAGCCGGAATAAGACCAATGATGGGCGTGCTCCGCGGCGACGACGGGGCCCGGTAGGAGGGACATGGCGGCAATGGCGATCGCGCGAAACATGTCCGCTTACTCACCGCAGTTCTCGCCGTGGGACATCAGGGAAACACCTGATTTGCAGTAAGTATCAGAATAGAGGAGCTTAATCGCGGTGAGTTGAACGGAAAGGGGGTCTCCGTGAACGAGTTGGAAGTCCGCAGGACGGTGGAACTCTATCGATCGATGATCGTGAGCGAGACGAATCATCGGCGCAGGACCATGCTCGTCGAGCTGCTTGGCCAGGAAGAGCGCAAGCTGGACGCGATCGACATGATGTTTCGCTCCGATCAGGACCGCTGAGCCGCAGCCCGCCGCAGGGTTAACCTTTTCTAAGAGGGAGCGGCGCACAAAGGGCGCACATGGGAGCGGAGATTCCGAATGAGTGCGCCTAGTCCACGCATGGAAGCGGCCGGCGAACCGGCGGCGGAAGCGCTACTGGACGTCTTCAAGGCCATCGAGCCTGCCGAACTGCGCAAGCACGAATCGGTGCTCGCCTACTGGCTTTCGATTCGGGGCAATCGCGAATTGCCGCCGCTGCGCGACCTCGACCCGCTCGAGATTTCGGACGCTGCATCGAACTCGGTGCTGCTGGAGCTGGTCGGCGGCGGCGAAGATGCCGAAATCCGTCATGTCGGCGAAAAGCTGAAGGGCGGCTCGGAAATCGATCGGATCACTGACGCGCCGCGGCCGTCGATCCTGTCAAGCATCGCGCGGAAGTTGTCGATTGTCGCGATTTCGCGCAATTTCCTCGCGTTCGAAGACGAATTCGCCGCCCACGGCCAAACCACGCGTTGTTGGGTGACACTGCTCCCTCTGAGCGCTGCGGGCGCCTGGGTCGACTATGTCTACGCCTATGTGACCTTCGAAACCGAGACGGGTGAAGGCAAGAAGCCCAAGAAGGAGGCCGTAGTCGAGGAGCCTGTCGCCGAAGTCGCGGAGCCTGTCGCCGTAGTCGAGGAGCCTGTCGCCGAAGTCGAGGAGCCTGTCGCCGAAGTCGAGGAGCCTGTCGCCGTAGTCGAGGAAGTGGCTGAATCGCCTCAGGAAGAGGATGTGCTGGAACTTGACAGCCTGGCAGAGGTCGAGCCGGAATTGCCGGTCGACGCCGTCGAGCAAGAAATCGCCGAGGAGCCGATCGAGGCCCTTCAGGATGAGCCTGCGGCGACGGCCGAGCCAGAAGCGGCATCCGCCAAGAAGAAAACGGGCTTCTCGTTCGATGCGATTGCTGCGGCCACGGGCTTTTATGGAAGGCAGTCCGTCAAGGTCGAGCCCGTGATGCCCACAACCGCGAAGGCGACGCCCAAATCGGCGCCTCCGGTGTCCGAACAAACGCCGCCGGTCGAAGAGGCTTTTGCGCCGCCAGTCGAAGAGGAGGCTGCGGGTCCTCTCCAAGAGGAAGCTGCGCAGCCAGTCGAAGAAGAAGCTGCGGCTTCCCTCGAAGAGGAAGCTGCGCTGCCTGTCGAAGAAGAACCTGCGGCGGTCGCAGTGGAAGAGGCCGCGGCGGTTCCGGAGGAATCACCCGTGGTCGCGGCCGAGGAAAAGCCGCGCAAAACCAGTTCAGCGTCGGAGGGGACCTTGCAGAGCAAACTGACCGAAGTACGGACCAGGGCCGACGAGGCTCGCCTGGCAAAGCTCAGGGCCAATGCTGCCCTCTACGAAGGGCTGAGCGCTGCGTACGATTTCGCGCTCGATGCCGAGGACAGTCCGGAGGAATATCTGAAGATCGTCGAGGGGGCAGGGCTCAAAATCCAGCTGCGCGCGCCGATGCGGCCAGTCGTCAAACTCGCCTTCGACGGCATGTGCGATGATTCGACCATCGCTCAGCTCGAGGCGGTGCTCGCCTGGGCCATCGACCAGGACCTGCCGCGAGGAACGCTCGCGCAGCGGATCGAAGAGGAAGGCGGCATCGGGCCGATCCTCAACGGAACGGCGAAAGCGGCTTAATCAGCTTGCTTTGGTGTTTTTCGCCTCACTGAGGCGGAAGCCCTCGACCACCGCGTCCACGGCGCACTTGCGCGACAGCTCGGCAAGGATGTGGATGTCGTCGATTTCCGCATTGGTCGCGAGCCAGTGCGCCCGGTTGGCGATATCGCGAAGCTCGGTGATCGCCTTCTCCGGCAATTGCTGTTGGTCGGCCAGGAGCTTGTCGAACACGGCCTGAGCGAGCGGCTTCTCGAACTCGACGCCAACGAACTCCTGGCAGTGCCAGACGATGCGGCAATATTGGTTCTCCAGGCCCGGAATGGACAGCCAGACATTGGCGTCCACCGGAACAGCCGACGAGCATTCGATTCGGCAACCGTGAGTCGAAACGTCGATGATTCGCACCTGGACCTTGCTCCGGCTCCCCTCGCGCATGGTCGCGCTGAGGCTGAGAGCCGCGCGCCCCGCGCGCCTGCGTTCCGTTTGCCCGGTCGGACGTTTGGTCGTTTCAGCCATGTCGATTGCACCTCGCTCGCGCAGATTTTGCGCGCCGCAGGTGAATAAATCGTTCTCAGATTATGAACATTTCCAAGCCCGTGGGAGAGACGAAGCCGTCGAGCGGTACATCCCATTCGTCCGACGGAATCGTATCGGCAAGGCGCTGGAGCGACCAGCCAACGCCGATCAGCCGGGCATGCATTTTCCTCAGCCGACCGAGCGCGCGGTCGTAATGGCCCTTGCCCCGGCCGAGCCTGGTGCCGCGTTCATCGATCGCAATGAGGGGCACGAGAATGAGGTCGGGCTCGACGACTGGCGCGCTGCGCTTGGGCTGCATGATGCCGAACGGACCGGGCTCCAGCGGGTCGCCCGCGCGGAATTTGAACGGCTTGGCAGGATTGTCGAAGGCGGGAAAGGCAACAATTCGGCCGATCGCGCGCGCTTCCTCCATTGCCGGCACCGGGCTGATCTCCGAGCCCATCGGGGCGTAGCCGCCGACGACGGCGGCATTGGCGCACAGCGAGGTCAGATGCTGCGCGAGGCGCTGCTCTAGAAGTGTGCGGTCGACATCACTGAGGGTGCGCACATAGGCTTTGCGCGCCTCCAGCGCGGCCCGGCGCAGCGCCTCCTTCGAAAGGGGCGGTATCTCAGGCCCGACGTGCATCGGCGGACCGGGCGGGAAGGGAGGTGACGGGACCACCATGGCCGTTTGCCCTAAAATCCTCTGACGCCAAAACGTCAGGTGGGCGCCGAATGCTCCAAACCAGGGTCTGGAGCAGGGTCAGCTCCCAAGTGGATTTAATCGCCTCAGGGATTTTCCGAAGGCTCGCACCGGGTAGTGCCCGTCACGCCCGGACTTAGGGATTTGCGGCGTCCTGCTCAAGTGCGTCGGCAAGCGATTCGAGGCGCTCGGCGAGCGCTTCGGCGCGGCCGATGAGACGCGGGTCCGGGCCGGACGCCACCATTGCTGCACCGTCCGGCTGCTTTTCGACCAGCTGGTCGGCGAGCAGGAGCGACGCGAAGAGGAACTGGCGAGCCTCCGAGAGAGTGCCTAGGCCGGCGATCGCCTCCCGGCTCTTGCCATCGACAAGGCGGGCGGCGGCGCGAAGCTGTTCCTCTTCGCCCTCGCGGCACGCGACCTGGTAGCTGCGCCCGGCGATGCTGATGTCCACGAGTGTCGACATCAGGCGGCCGCCTGCCGGATCAACTCGTCCAGCTCCTCGACCACCTCGCGAACCCGCGCGCGAAGACCCTCGTCGCGCCCGCCGCTCCCAGGCGCGCGCTTCGAAAGGGCGCGCTCGATGCGCTGCAGCGCCGCTTCGGCGCGGTCGAGGGCGGAGTAGAGGACCTCATCGTCCATAGATTTTTTGCTACGCAGTTTAGCGATTCCGAGCAAGCATTGACGCTGCATCGCTCACCGGACAAAGGAGCCGCAACATCGCCGGACTCCCGGATCGAACCCCAATAGCGGAGCTTATGCAGCCTACCGACCGCCGTCTTGCAAACGCCATTCGCGCTCTCGCGATGGATGCAGTGGAGACTGCAAACAGCGGCCACCCAGGCATGCCGATGGGCATGGCCGACGCCGCGACGGCACTGTTCACGCGGCACCTCAAGTTCGACGCCGCCGACCCGCACTGGCCCGACCGCGACCGCTTCATCCTGTCCGCTGGACACGGATCGATGCTGATCTACGCGCTGCTTTATCTGACCGGCTACGAGCGGCCGACGCTCGAAGACATCAAGCGATTCCGCCAGCTCGGCAGCCCCACCGCCGGGCATCCTGAGAATTTCGAGCTTCCTGGAGTCGAAGTGACCACCGGTCCGCTCGGGCAGGGTGTCGCTATGGCCGTGGGCATGGCGATCGCCGAGCGGCACCTCAACGCCGTCTATGGTGACGATCTTGTCGATCATCGCACCTTCGTGATCGCCGGCGACGGCGACCTGATGGAAGGCGTCAACCACGAGGCGATCGGGCTTG
>Ga0105248_10009565_pt1 | contig 10670 bp, 12 predicted proteins | sample KBSS34metaG_FD_81524 | JGI IMG/M metagenome (GOLD analysis project Ga0105248, IMG submission 81524) | Switchgrass rhizosphere microbial communities from Kellogg Biological Station, Michigan, USA - KBS S3-4 metaG | ecosystem: Host-associated > Plants > Roots > Rhizosphere > Soil | place... | reverse complement strand
TGGCGCTCGCCGCCGTGTTCTCGTCGAGTCACGCGCACTTGGGCACACCGAACAGTTCATGCCGGTGCGGCTTGCCGCATCGGTGGAGCCCGGTGTTATCCTTGATCTTGCAATAAAGGCACATGACGGCCGGCAGCTTTTAGCCGCCTAACGCATGATCCCGAAAAGTGGGAACCGGTTTTCGGATAAGATCATGCGCAATAAAGGGGATCTGCAATGGCCTACCGCGATCATCTGATCACGACGATGGATCAACTCCAGTCTCTTTACGGAGAGAGAATGGGTGCTTCGGTCGTCAAGGAAATCGACCACATCAACGATGGCTACCGAAAGCTGATCGAGGCGGCGCCTTTTGTGGCCGTGGCGACGGCAGGCCCCGAGGGACTTGATTGCTCACCCAAAGGCGACGCTCCCGGCTTCGTGCGGATCCTCGATGAAAAAACGTTGGCGATCCCCGATCGGCCAGGCAACAATCGCATCGACGGTTTCCGCAACATCATCCGCGATCCGCGCATCGCCCTTCTGTTCCTGATTCCGGGCGTGGGCGAAACATTGCGCGTGAATGGCCGCGCATCGATCTCCATCGATCCTGAATTGATGCAAGACTTCGCGGTCAACGGCAAGCTGCCGCGTTGCGTCCTGATCGTTCACGTTGAGAGCATTTATTTCCATTGCTCCAAGGCAATCGTGCGCTCGAAGCTCTGGGAGGATGCGACCAAGATCGACCGCAAGAGCCTGCCCTCGACCGGCACCATCATTGCCGAGCTGAGCAAGGGCAAGCTCGGCGGCGAAACCTATGACCGCGAGGCACCGGAACGCATCAAGGCGCAGCTTTACTAGTCCGCGACGGCCGCCAGCTGTTGCGGTTGAAAACAGCTAGCTGCGCTTGCCTTCCAGCCAGTAGATGATGGCGGCGAACACGAAATAAAGTCCGAGCGCGGTGAGGGCCATCGCTGTGTCCGAAACCGGCGGCGGACCGAAAAAGACGTAAGCCTGAACGGCGACGGCAACGATGCCGAAGACCGGCATGCCATAGCGGCCGATTTCATCCTTGGGCCTCGTCGTCCTGAGATAAAGCGCGATGCCGCCGAACAGCAGAGCGATTTCGAGCGCGAAGGCGGTTGCGGGATAATTCCAAAGTCCAAGCCCGACCTTGTACGAGTCGTCAAACAGCGCGAGATCAGGGCGATGCACCACCAGATCGAGGATCCAATGTGAAAACACCGCGGCCCCCACGATTGCGGGTGCCAGCCAACCTTGCGTGCGCCAGATGGCCCGGTAGACAAGTGCGGCGCCCACTGACCAGAGAGCCGCGCCCGGCAGGCTATGAGTGAATGGCATGTAATAAAGGTCGAGCGGGTTCGTCGCAGTGAACCCCGGCACAATGCGGAGCTTTTCGATTCCAAGCAGCACCAGAATCGACCATGCGATATCGACGAGCTGGACGGAGAGAAACAGAACCCACAGAGGAATTGCCGGCTTCGCGACTTTGCCAGCGAAGCTCGGCCCGTAATGACCGATGAACATTGAGTGCTCCGACTTGCGGGCGATGGGCTCTGAACGCCCGGCCCTCGTCGAAGTTCCGGCAAAGCTGCCGGCTTCAATTTTCGGCCGTTGCGTGCCAGCCGCAGGCAGCGAGCTTCTCGCGCATGTGTTCCGGCACCGGGGCGATAACTTTTACCGCAGGCTTGTTCTTTGAAATCGGCACCGTTACCTCGCGCGAATGCAAATGGAGGGCCGTGTCGCCGGTGCGCGCCGCCTTCCCATAGATATTGTCGCCGACGATCGGCCATCCCATTTCCGCACAATGAACGCGCAATTGGTGAGTGCGACCGGTGACCGGCTCCAGCGCGAGCCACGTCAATCCCGAACCCCGGCCCAGGACCGTCCACGTGCTGGTCGACGGCAGTCCAGCCTTGTCAGCTTTCATCCACCAGCCGCGCGACTCGTCGCGCTTGGAGAGCGGAATATCGATCCGCCCCTCCGCGGCATCCGGCCCGCCTTCGACCACGGCCCAATAGCATTTGCCGACCTTGCCCTGCTTGAACAGCTTGCCGAGCAGCGCCAGGGCCTTGCGGTGGCGTCCGAGCACCAGGCACCCTGTCGTGTCACGGTCGAGGCGGTGCGCGAGTGCGGGCGCGCGCGGCAGGCCGAACCGCAGCGCGTCGAAATAGTCCTCGAAGGCATCGCCGCCCTTCGGCCCGCGATGCACGGGCAGCCCCGCCGGTTTGTCGACCACCAGCATGAGCCCGTCGCGATACAGAAGGCGGGCGAGCATCTCTTCCGGTGTCATGCCGAAACCGCTATCACGAGCGCCACATGAACGACAGCACGCAGACGGAAGGCTGGTGGAAGCGGCTGAGCGGCGGGCTCAAGCGCACGTCTTCGTCGCTTGGCTCCTCGATAACGACTCTGGTGACCAACCGCCCGCTCGATCCCGAAACGCTCGATGCGTTGGCGGATGAACTGGTTCGCGCCGATCTTGGCGAGGATCTTGCCGCGCGTATCGTCGATGCGTTGCGCGAAGGTCGCTATCCGCAAGGGATTTCGTCCGAAGAGGTCAAGGCGGTTCTTGCCGGCGAGATCGAGAAGACACTGGCCCCGGTGGCAAAGCCATTGGAATTTACCGCTCGGCCATTCGTCATCCTCGTTGCCGGCGTCAACGGCTCCGGGAAAACCACGACGATCGGCAAGCTCGCTGCGCGGCTGCGCGCGGAGGGCAAGACGGTGACGTTGGTCGCCGGCGACACCTTCCGTGCCGCTGCGATCGATCAGCTGAAGATCTGGGGGGAGCGCACGGGAGCGAAGGTCATAGCGCGCGAGCCCGGCAGTGATGCGGCTGGCCTTGCGTTTGACGCGATCACAGCCGCGAAGAGTGAGGGGGTGGAGGTGGTGTTAGTCGACACCGCCGGTCGTCTGCAGAACCGCGCCGAGTTGATGAGCGAACTGGAAAAAATGGTGCGCGTCATGCGCAAGGTTGAGCCGACCGCGCCACACGCAGTGCTACTTGTGCTTGATGCGACGGTTGGTCAAAACGCGCTCAGTCAGGTGGAGATCTTTGGAAAGATCGCAGGAGTCACCGGGCTGATCATGACCAAGCTGGATGGGACGGCACGCGGCGGCATTCTGGTGGCGATTGCTGAAAAATTCGGACTACCGGTGCATTTCATCGGCGTCGGTGAAGGCGTGGATGATCTTGCGCCGTTCACTGCGCGGGATTTCGCGCGCGCCGTGGTAGGATTGGGAGAGTGAGTACGCTCAATGGCCGCGCAACAGAAGCAGCTCAATCCGGTCCTCAAGCTGGTCCTCGATATCGGGCCGCTCGTTCTATTCTTTGCCGCGAACGCGAAGCTCGGCATCTTTGCCGCCACAGGAGCTTTCATGGTGGCGATATTAGCCGCGCTGGCGGTTTCCTATGCCATGACCCGGCATATCGCGGTCATGCCGGTGGTCACGGCGGTCATCGTGCTGATCTTCGGCGGTTTGACGCTGCTGCTGCACGATGAGCTGTTCATAAAGCTCAAGCCGACGATCATTTACGTTCTGTTCGGCGGCACGCTGGTAGGCGGGCTTCTGTTCGGCAAACCACTGCTCGGGATCGTGTTCGATTCTGTCTTTCATCTTCGGGAAGAAGGTTGGCGCAAGCTGACCTGGCGATGGGCGTTCTTTTTCTTCGCACTTGCGATCCTGAACGAGATCGTCTGGCGAACGCAAACCACCGATTTCTGGGTGAGCTTCAAGCTGTTTGGGGTGGTGCCGCTCACTTTTCTTTTCGCGGCAATGCAATATCCACTGCTCACAAAATACGGCGTCGAGAGCAGCGACAAAAACTAGCGCAGTGCCTTCTCGATTTCCGGCATGAGCGTGTGCGCCAGGTTATCCGCCGTGATTGGCCCTACGAGCTTGTAAGCGATGCGGCCGTCGCGACCGACCAAAAAGGTTTCAGGTACGCCATAGACGCCCCAATCAATCGACGCGCGTCCGGCGTCGTCGCGGCCGCTCGCCACGAAAGGATTACCGTAGCGATTGAGAAACCGCCGCGCATTGTCAGGTGAGTCCTTGTAGTTGATGCCGACAAGCTGGATGCGCTTGTCCTTCGATAGTTGATCGAGGAACGGCACCTCGTCGTGACAGGGCACGCACCACGACGCCCACACATTCACCAGCGTCACTGCGCCCTGAAACGTCGCGTTGCTCAGGCCGGGGACCGGTTTGCCGTCGCGTTCGAGGCCAGGCAGCGGCGGCAGATCGGTGGCTGGAATCGGCCGTCCGATCAGTGCCGACGGAAGGCGGGACGGATCGCCGGCGCCAAGACGGTAGAAAAACAGCGCTGCCAGCGCGGCAAAAGCGATCAGCGGGAGAAACACAAGGACATTGCGGCGCCTTTTGGCGGGGCCTTCGCTCGAGGCGGTGCTCATTGGGCTAGCCTTCGCGCTGGGAGCGCCGGGTCACTCCAAGCCCCTCCAGGTTGCCCAGAACGCGGCGTTGCGCCGCGTAGTCGAGCAGTACCCATGCGATCAACGCTGCCACAACGAACAAGGTCACCGCATAAGCGGCAACAATAAAATCGGCATGCGGCCCAAGGCTCATGCGCGCACTTCCTGCGCCTGCATGAGCCGCATGCTACGGACCCGCCGCCTCAGAATCTCGTTGCGCATGACCGCGAGATGCAAGGTGACAAAGAGGAACGTGAATGCCAGCGCCATGATGAGCAGCGGCGTCAGTAGCGACGGATCAATGGTCGACCCGCTAAGACGGAAGACGGAAGCGGGCTGGTGCAGCGTGTTCCACCAGTCCACCGAGAACTTGATGATCGGAAGATTGACGGCGCCGACCAGCGACAGGATCGCAGCGGCGCGGGCACCGCGGCCGGGCTCCTCGGCAGTCCAGTAAAGCGCGAGCACGCCGAGATAGAGCAGGAGCAGAACCAGCATCGACGTCAGCCGTGCATCCCACACCCAATAGGTGCCCCACGTCGGACGGCCCCAGAGCGAGCCGGTGACAAGACAGATGAACGTGAATGCCGCGCCGATCGGAGCGGCGGCCTTGCCCGCCACATCAGCCAGCGGATGCCGCCACACCAACGTGCCAAGCGCAGCTATGCTCATCAGCGCCCAGCCAAACATGCCGAGCCATGCCGCCGGAACGTGCAGGAACATGATCTTGACGGTCGCGCCCTGCTGGTAGTCGTCCGGCGCATTCAGAGCGCGATAAAGGCCCACCGCGAACAGGACGACCGTGGCGGCGATCAGCCACGGTAATACGCGATCGACGATGCGCAGGAAGCGCGTCGGGTTAGCGAGATCGATCACAGCCATCGGCGGTCTCTTAGCATTCTATTCGAGTCCATGGCGCAGGGCCGCCGTCGCGGCAATGGGGCCGAGCACCAGGCTGAACAAGCTTAGTGCACAAAGAATGGTGAAAGCGGGGCCGAACGGCGTAGAGCCGGCGATCGCGGCGTTCGCAGCTGCGACGCCGAAGATCAGCACCGGCACGGTGAGCGGCAGCACCAGCACCGCGAGCAACAATCCGCCACGTCGCAACGCCACCGACAGTGCGGCGCCTATCAACCCTATGAATGTCAGAGCCGGCGTGCCCGCGGCAAGTGTCAGCGCGAGCCAGCCCAGCGCATGCAAATCGATATTGAGCATCAGCCCAAGCAGGGGCGCGATCACCACAAGCGGCAAACCGGTCGTGAGCCAGTGAGCAAGTGCCTTTGCCGCCACGGTCAGTTCGAGCGGGACCTGGCCCATCATAAGAAGATCAAGCGACCCGTCGTCATGATCGGTCGCGAACAAACGATCAAGCGCAAGCAGACTCGCGAGCAATGCGCCGAGCCATAAAATCGCCGGACCGATCCGCGCAAGCAGCGCAAGATCAGGCCCGATGGCAAACGGCATCATCGTGATCACGATCAAAAAGAAAAGCGCGCCCATAAAGGCTCCGCCGCCCACGCGAACCGCGAGACGCATATCGCGCACCAAAATTGCGACGAGCATATTCATGCCACACCAAGCTTGAGCTCGCGTGCGCGCTCGAGACCGATCGCTCCGTGCGCGGCGGCGACGATGATTCCGCCGGTTGCGAGGTGGTCGCGCATGATGTCGGAGAGCCGGCTTTGCGAAGGTGCGTCAAGCGCAGATGTTGGCTCGTCGAGCAACCAGACCGGACGCGCGACGGCGATGATGCGTGCTATCGAGAGCCTGCGGCGTTGGCCGGCAGAGAGATAGGCGGCGGGCAGGTCGGCAAGCGGCGCGAGATCAAGCCGCTCAAGTGCTGGGTTGATGTCGCTGCGTGATCCGAGGAACCTCGCCCAGAATTGCAAGTTTTCAGCCACCGTCAGCGACGGCTTCATTGCATCCTGATGACCGAGATAGTGAGCCTGCTCGGCAATCGGCGTGTCGGCGAGCCCACCGTCGAGCGACAACCGTCCAGCGGCAATACGGACGAGCCCGGCTATCATTCGAAGGAGAGAGGATTTGCCGGCGCCATTGCGCCCCGTAATGATCAGCGCCTCACCCGCAGGGACCTTGAAACCGACATTACGGAACACCTCGCGGCCACCCCGGCTGCAGGTCAGGCCTTCGGCTTGAAGTTCCATCACGGTTGCCGGCTCGGTCGCGCGGTGGGCCTATACCCGGAAAACCCCAACATTTTTCGCATCTTCGGCGCTGGTCTCGGCGAATATGGCGTCGGGCGCGAAAAGACCTTATAAGCCCGAACTTGCGACGTTACGTTATTCGAATTCGGACGCAAGTCTCGCCAGCCGATAAAACATCGCCTTGCCAATAACTTAGTCCGAACCAGCGCCGGTCGGCCGACCGGGAATGGAAACAGCCGAAATGACTTCGCTCGACAGCTTCAGATGCTGCAAGACCCTCCAGGTCGGTAGCAAGAGTTACGCGTACTTCAGTCTTCCCACTGCCGAGCGGAATGGGCTCAAGGGTATTTCCCGTCTTCCGTTCTCCATGAAAGTCCTGCTGGAGAACCTGTTGCGCAACGAGGACGGGCGATCAGTCACCAAGGACGACATCAAGGCCGTTGCCGAGTGGCTCAAGACCAAGACGTCCGAACGCGAAATCGCGTTCCGGCCTGCGCGCGTTCTTATGCAGGATTTCACTGGCGTGCCGGCGGTGGTCGACCTTGCGGCCATGCGCGACGCGATGAAGCCGCTCGGCGGCGATCCTAAGAAGATCAATCCGCAGGTGCCGGTCGATCTTGTCATCGACCATTCGGTTGCGGTCACGTTCTTCGGCAGCAACCAGGCGTTCAAAAAGAACGTCGAGGAGGAGTATCGGCAGAACCAGGAACGTTACAAGTTCCTGAAATGGGCACAGCGCTCATTCGACAATTTCAGCGTGGTGCCTCCGGGCACCGGGATCTGTCATCAGGTCAATCTCGAATATCTGTCGCGGGTGGTGTGGAATCGCAAAGACAAGGTGAAGGTCGACGGCAAGCAGGCAACAATGGAAGTTGCCTATCCAGACACGCTGGTTGGCACCGACTCGCACACGACAATGGTGAACGGTCTCTCCGTGCTCGGCTGGGGCGTTGGCGGCATTGAGGCCGAGGCGGCGATGCTCGGCCAGCCGCTGTCGATGGTGCTGCCCGAGGTGATCGGCTTCAAGCTGGTGGGCAAACTCAAAGAGGGTGTCACCGCGACAGACCTGGTGCTCACGGTCACCGAGATGCTGCGCAAGCGCGGGGTTGTTGGAAAGTTTGTCGAGTTCTTTGGTCCCGGTCTTTCAAATCTGACCATCGCCGACCGTGCGACGCTCGGCAACATGTCGCCGGAATACGGGGCGACCTGCGGCTTCTCACCGATCGACGACGACACGATGCGCTATCTCAAGGACACCGGGCGTCCCCCCGAGCTCGTCGCGCTGGTCGCTGCCTACGCCAAGGCGCAGGGCATGTATCGCGTGAAAACCACACCCGATCCGATGTTTACCGACGTGCTGAAGCTCGAGCTCAGCTCGGTCGAGCCGTCCCTGGCGGGGCCGAAGCGTCCGCAGGATCGCGTTGCGCTGAAGGAAGTTAAATCAGGCTTTGCCGTCTCGATGGATAAGGAATTCAACAAGAGCGCCGAGGCGAAGAAGCGCGTCAAAGTGTCCGGCAAAAATTACGATCTGGGCCACGGCGACGTGGTGATTGCGGCGATCACATCGTGCACCAACACCTCCAATCCGAATGTGATGATCGGTGCCGGATTGCTGGCCCGCAAAGCCGCTGCGAAGGGTCTCACAGCCAAACCATGGGTGAAGACCTCGCTTGCGCCGGGGTCGCAGGTTGTCGGCGAGTATCTTGAAAAGTCCGGGCTGCAGAAGGATCTCGACAAGCTCGGCTTTAACCTCGTCGGTTTCGGGTGCACGACCTGCATCGGCAATTCCGGGCCCCTGCCGCCGGAGAACTCCAAGGCGATCAACGACAATGACCTCGTCGCCGCCGCGGTGCTGTCGGGCAACCGGAATTTCGAGGGGCGCGTCAATGCGGACGTGCGAGCCAACTATCTCGCGTCACCGCCTCTGGTCGTCTCTTATGCGATCGCCGGATCGATGAATGTCGACGTCGCGCGCGATCCGCTTGGCGTCGACCAGAAGGGCAAGAAGGTTTTTCTCAAGGACATCTGGCCTTCGAACAAGGAGATCGGCGACTTCGTCGCCAAGAACATCACACGCCAGATGTTCTCGAAGAAATACGCCGATGTGTTCAAGGGCGACGCCAATTGGCGCAGGATCAGCGTCAAAGGCGGCGTGACCTACGACTGGGACAAGAAGTCGACCTATGTGCAGAACCCGCCTTATTTCGTCGGCATGGGGCGGCACCCGAAACCGCTCGAGGACATCGTCGATGCGCGGGTTCTCGCATTGCTGCTCGACTCGATCACGACCGATCACATCTCACCTGCCGGCTCGATCAAGGTCGACTCGCCGGCAGGCAAATATCTCATCGATCACAAGGTTAAACCGGCCGACTTCAACCAGTTCGGCACGCGCCGCGGCAATCATGAAGTGATGATGCGCGGCACCTTTGGCAATATCCGCATCAAAAACCAGATGGTCCCAGGCGTCGAAGGCGGCGTGACGATCCACTATCCGTCGAAGCAACGCATGCCGATTTACGACGCGGCCATGAAGTACCAGGCCGACCGGGTTCCGCTGGTGGTCTTTGCAGGCAAGGAATATGGCAGCGGCTCTTCACGCGATTGGGCCGCCAAAGGCTCTGTCCTGCTCGGCATTCGCGCGGTGATTGCCCAGTCCTTCGAGCGAATTCACCGATCCAACCTGGTGGGCATGGGCGTCATGCCCCTCGTCTTCGAAGAGGGGACGTCGTGGCAGACGCTTGGCCTCAAGGGCGATGAACAGGTCACGATCCGTGGTCTGCATGGGGAGCTCAAGCCGCACCAGCGGTTGATCGCCGAGATCGTCTCAGGGAATGGGACTCTCAAGCGGGTGCCGCTTGTTTGCCGCATCGACACGCTCGACGAGCTGGATTACTTCAAGAACGGCGGGATTTTGCAGTACGTCCTGCGGCAATTGGCGGAATAATCGGCATCTAATCGGTATTTTGTTAACGGTCGCTGGATAGGGTCACTCACCGCGAAGTGAGTGGCGGGTGATGTAGGGGGCGATCTATAAGGCGCGTGCGAGGCAGGGGATAGCGGGATCGATATGAACTATCGACACATCACCTTTGCGGTCGCGTTCGCTTTCGGCTCCATGGCTGTGCCGGCTTCCGCCGAGCCGCGTGCCGTTGTCGAGCTTTTCACAAGCCAGGGTTGTTCATCGTGTCCCGCCGCCGACAAGCTGCTCGGCGAATTGTCGCGCGATCCGTCGCTGATCACGATGAGCCTGGCCGTCGATTACTGGGACTATCTCGGCTGGAAAGACACGCTCGCCCTGCACGGGCACTCCGATCGCCAGCGTGCCTATGCCGAAGCGCGCGGTGACCGCGAAGTTTATACGCCGCAGGTGGTCGTCAACGGCGTCGTCCATGCGCTTGGCAGCGACAAGTCGGCCATCGAAAAGGCGATTGCACAGACGCGCCACAATCCGACGGCGCTCTCACTGCCCGTGACCATGTCAGTTGCCGACGGCAAGGTAACGGTCAATGTGCCCGAAGCCCAAGGCGAGAAACATAGTGGCGAGGTCTGGCTTTGCCCGGTGTCAGGCAAGGTCTCCGTACATATCGGACGCGGCGAGAACCACGACCGCATGCTGACCGATCACAACGTCGTGCGGCGCTGGATCAAGCTCGGCGACTGGACCGGTAAAGCTGCCACCTACACTGTGCCCCTGAGCGACATCCCGAAAGGCGAATATTCGCTGAAGGACATCGATCGGCTCGATGTTGTCGTGCAGAGTGGCGTGGCCAAAAAGCCTGGCCTGATGCTCGGTGCCACAACGATTGGCTGCTGCACGTCTCCGTCAAACTAATCTCCGCAATCAGCTCCAAAAAGATCGGGCCGGCGATAAGCCGGCCCGGAGGCATTAGGGGATTGAACCGTACGCGGAACTCAACTGGCCCGGCCGATCGAACCCCGGGGGGCTGGGGGGCTGAGGAATCCGGCGCTCGTACCGGACCGGGCCTTGAGGCAACGCTGGCGTTATCCCAATGCAGCGTGACCGGCGATTGACCGAAATTGGGCGTTATTGTGGGAGGGTTTAACG
>Ga0105248_10009561_pt1 | contig 10671 bp, 6 predicted proteins | sample KBSS34metaG_FD_81524 | JGI IMG/M metagenome (GOLD analysis project Ga0105248, IMG submission 81524) | Switchgrass rhizosphere microbial communities from Kellogg Biological Station, Michigan, USA - KBS S3-4 metaG | ecosystem: Host-associated > Plants > Roots > Rhizosphere > Soil | place... | reverse complement strand
CCTACGGACGGTGGGCGATTCCGCCATTGCGCGCGCGAACGTGGCGGACGAGAAGTCGTCGAGAGGCCTCGGCGTGAGCGGCTCGGCAAATGCGACGACAGGGAACAGGAACAGGACGAACAACACGATGGACGGGTAGCGCATGGAAGTAACTCCAACAAATGGAAACAACACGAACATCTCCCCGGCGAAACATCGCCGTGAAGTTCAATTAAGTTGAAAAGGGGGAAATGGAATTACTGCTGCTGTCGAATCGACAGGCAGGTCGTGCACTGGCAGGTGGTGCGCTGGCGGGACTGCAACGTGCGTGCGGAGCGGAGACGACGGTCGCGATCTGATAGTGGGTGCGCTGTCATGTGCTTGATGCTACGCATTGGATGGATTGGATTCAATAGATGCGCGTGGTGCATAACGCGACGCATCGAGAAGTGTGCGTGCCTGACGAAGAGCCGCGCATCGCCGGTGATGATGCGTCCAGCATGCGTCTCGGACGAACAGTCGCCGCAGTGAAGATCACATCGACGGAAGCGTCACCGTCACGGTGGTTCCTTTAGAAACCACGCTTCGGACATCAAGTGCACCCAAGTGGTCGGCCGCAATCCTCGCGGCAATCGCCAAGCCAAGTCCGCTGCCGCCAGAAGGGGACCTTCGGCCTCTGACAAACCTTTTCGTCACATTCGAGATTTCTTCTTCAGGGATACCGATACCCGAGTCCGTCACCTCAATTCGCACGCTGTTGGCGTCTTGATAGGCCCTGACGTGGACGCTGCGACTTTGTTCGGAGTATCGCAGCGCATTGTCGATCAGGTTGTCGAAGAGCAGGCGTAGCGCGAGTCGGTCACCACGCATCGGAGAAATGCCTGACGGAATATCCGTCCGAAATTCAAAGCGCATCTCTCGGAGCTGCGATTGAAAGTCACGCTGCAGGTCTTCGAAGAATTCCGCAGGGTCGACGGGCTCAAACGTGTATACGTCTGCGACGTCCGCAATCCGGGAATACGCCAGCAAGTTCTCGACGAGTCTGGTCAGCCGCTTAGCTTCGACAGTCACGAGTCGGCCATATTCCTGATAAGTGTCGATGCCAGTGATGCGGCCGCCGGACAGTGTTTCGGCAGCTGCGCGGATGGTGGCGATGGGTGTTTTGAGTTCGTGAGTAACCGTCGATACAAAATCCGATCGCAGTTCGGCGAGTTTGGCGTAGGTGCGTTCAGCGCGAATGGTCAACACCAGACCGATCGCGAGGGCGAGTGCGGCCAGGCCGCCGACGACGAGTGTACGGTTAGCTCCGCTGATCGCTTGGGCCAAAGTGGGGTCATTGACGGCGGTGACCTCGATACTCCAGAGAGGACGTTTTAGGGGTTGTTGGTCGAGGGTGATCACGAGCGGATCAAAAAACATCAACGCAAAGGATCGGTGGCTGGTCAAGGCCGGCCTCTCAGGCGCTGCTCCAGTCAAGCCGGCGACGTACTCCCCTTGTGGATCGATGACCGTCAGGTTCAGACCCGTCTGAGCTCCGTCGCCGATTTGTGCTACCTGCCGGGTGAGATCTTTAAAGTAGTGCTCGCTCACCCAACTGAGGTTCACCATGAATCCAACCGCCTCGGCGAGACGTTCGTGGAAGGGATCCTGATAGGTCAGTTGTGTGATGATCTGATACGCGACGCCGTCAAGATTCAATTCAAATGCCGAAAACCTTCGCCCTCGACCCGCGTCCTGAAGGATCCTTCGCCGCAGTTCCGACGAGTGCCCATCCCCTGGGACGATAGTCACAGGAAAGCGAGCCGGCTGGACGTCGCCTGAAAGCCAGCCCGGCGGCCGATTCGAGCGGTTGAAAAAGACGAAGGCATCTGAGTCGCGTTCACCCTTCCAAGCGAAGAACGACTCCGGATACGGGTATCGCGCGAAGGTACTGGCGACGAGATTACTGAGTTCGTACGGTCGCTCTGCGGTGAAATCCCTCCATTGCGGGGACGGCAACACGGATTGTTGAACGCCTTGCATGTCGCGTCTCAGCGCCTCGAGGAGCAGGTCCGCAGCTTCGCTGGCGCGCCGGTCCGCGACCTCGAGCGAGCTGCGACGCCACTCTACGACCGCGTAGTATCCGAACCACGACATTAGCGCTACCGAGATGCAGATACCGACGGCTAAGCCGACGGCTATCTTTCCCTTCAGTACGGAGGAGATCGGGCGCATCCCAGAAGCCTAGCATTTCGGTTGCCCCGCGTAGCTCGCCGGCCAGTCGATTCTCGCTTGTTGCGTACTTCATATCGTCGTATCGTGTGGCTCGCCACTTCATGAAGAAACGTCGCCGCCGCTTATCTGCGGTTCTCTTCGTGCTGCTTGGCGCCGCCGCGTGTGCCGCGGACACGGCGCACGAACTCACGCAGTCGCGCCTGATTAGATTAAGCACAGGCCCGGAAGGTGGAGGCTTTTTTCCTTTGGGCGAGGAGATTGCCGCCTCGCTCCGTGGAAGGATGAGAGACTTCGACATCCGCACCACCGCGAGCACCGGAGGCATTGCGAATGTTTGGGCGATCCAACATGGTGACGCGGACCTGGGGCTGACCTTCGCCGATATCGCCTACACGGCATTCAGCGGGCAGCTCGGTCCTGATGGGATTCCCATGGATCGCCTACGAGGTATTGCTGTGCTGCAGTTGTCTCCCATCTCGCTCACGGTCCGCGCCGGAGCGGGGATCTCGACTCCTGCTGACATGCGCGGCAAGATCATCGGTGTGGGCCCACCGGGAAGCGCGACCGCCGTCACTGCGAAGCTGATCCTCCACGCTTTCGGTCTCGATCCACCGATGGTGCGGATCGAAACTCTCGCATTTCAAGAGGCTGCGACAGGGTTGCTCGATGGAACCGTCGACGCGATGTTCGACAACGCTGTGATCCAGGCAGATTCCGTCAGGAGGGCAATGCAGGGAGGAGCCAGACTGATCCCAATCGTTGGGCCGTCGGTTGACACCCTGCGTCGAGAATATCCGTTTCTGAAATTAACCTTGATTCCTCCGGGCATGTATCCCAATGCGCGCGAAGCGGTCCGTACCATTGGCGTGGACACCCTATTGATCTGTCGCGGGGATATGGACGAGGGGCTCGTTTACGAAGTCACGAAGGAGTTCTTCGACGGACTGGTTTCGGGTTCCGAACGACCGTCGTTGGGGTCGGTCGAATTGGATCAGGCGTCGGCAACGTCGATTCCGCTGAACGACGGCGCTGCCCGTTACTATCGCCAGCGCGAACTCCAGCGCTAGCGTGTTGTGCGTTCACCTGACATGACGAAGCGAATCCTCGTCGTCGAAGATGACCCCTCGCTGTCCAGAGTGTTGCGAGACAATCTGCTGTTCGAGAACTTCGAAGTCGAGTTAGTCGCAGATGGCAGCCTCGCCCTGGATAGGGCGAAGGCATTCGCCCCGGATTTGATTGTGCTCGACATCTCGTTGCCTGGCGTCAACGGCTTCGAGTTGTGCGCCGCGCTGCGAAAGCGTGGCAGCGTCCCAATCCTGATTCTAACTGCCCGCAGCCAGAAGGCGGACAAGCTTCGCGGTTGGAGCCTGGGCGCTGACGATTACATCACCAAACCGTTCGATCTCGAGGAGTTTCTGGCGCGCGTGAAAGCGATACTTCGACGGGCAAGACCGACGTCCGACGCCTTAGTCATGGGCGCCGTCACTATTGATTTTGCGTCACGGACCGCGCGCCGAAATCGCAGCGAACTACGTCTCACGCATAAAGAGTTTGAAATCCTCCAGTATCTCGCCGAACGGCAAGGGCAAGTTGTGCACCGCGACGAACTCCTTCGTGAGCTGTGGGGATACTCAGAGGTGCCGTTCACCCGTTCGGTCGACAACGCGATTCTGCGTCTGCGCAAGAAAGTCGAGCCCGATCTACATCGCCCGCACTTTATCCATACAGTGCATGGCGACGGCTACATCCTCACGCCCCAAGGCCAGACCTCCCCGCCAACTGTGAAGTGACCGCCGAGGCGGCCGTTCGCTGCTAACTCGTTGCGGCCGTACCCTTTTCTGTGCCCGCAGAGGACTGTTACAACTTGCGACAATGCGCCTTCTCGTTATTGGGCTATACCTTACGCGTTCAAGTTTGTACGCGTATGGCTTCCATAGGAGCAGGGTATATGAGCCGATTCGCCTCACTTCAGCGTTGCTCGCTATTCCTACTAGTCCTGGCGACAGCTCTAGCGCCGGCGACGCCCGCGGCAGCCCAAAGTTCAACGAGCACCATCTACGGCGTAGTCAAGGACTCGGGCGGTGGTGTGTTGCCGGGTGTCACTGTGTCGGTTAGCAGTCCGGCATTACAGGTCCCATCGCTCACGACCATCAGCGAGACTGATGGGACTTACCGAATCACCGATCTCCCCGCCGGCGTCTACGAGGTCGTCTACGATCTGCCCGGATTCACGAAGATCGTTCGCAAGGACATTCGTATCACCACGGGATTTCTCGCGAAACTCGATGCCGTGCTGACCGTTGGCGGTCTCGAAGAGACGATTACCGTGAGTGGCGGAAGTCCGATCGTCGATGTGTCCGCGACGAGCACAGGCGCGACGCTGACACGTGATCTCGTCGAGGCGATCCCTCGTTCGAAGGAGTTTAGTACGCTTCTCGCAATGACCCCTGGCGTCACTGCCGCCGGGGCTCCTGACGTTGGTGGCAGTAACCTGGCTGCCCGCACCGCGGCGGATGCCTTCGGCATCGCGCAGCAGCCGAGGCTGACCGTCGAGGGGATTAACATCGGAACGGGTTCAGGCACCAACTCCGGAGTGGTGTTTTCGAGTTACAACTTCGATGAAGTCAAAGTCTCCACGTCCGGCGCCGACGCCGAAACATCGACGCCCGGTATCAGCGTGCAAGCCATTATCAAGTCGGGCAGCAACCAGCTGAGGGGAACTGCTGAGACTCACGGGCAGTGGCCGCAACTGCAGTCGAGCAACCTGACCGAGGAAGCAAAAGCGCAAGGCGTCACAGCCGGCAACGCGCTCGATACCTTCTACGGATATGCCTTCGATCTCGGCGGGCGGATCGTCCGAGACAAGTTGTGGTACTACGTCGGCTGGAATAGGCAGACGCGAGTGGAGCAGCAACTGGGTTTCGTTGATGGGCCCGGTGCCGACGGCAAGTACCTGACCGGAGACGAGCCTCCCGGCCTCGTCCACACGACTCTCGACGGATCCACCGCGAAACTCTCCTATCAGATGTCCAAGAAGGTGAAGTTGATCGGCGTGTACCAGCGCGGCGCAAAAGTAATCCCTGAATTCAACGCCGACCGTTTTACTCCACGCGAATCGCTCGATAACTATTTGAACCCGACCGGTGTGTGGAAAGGTGAGATGCAAACCACACTCAGCGACCAGCTGCTGGTGAATGCGAATGGTGGGTGGGGCGGCTACATCGCCGATCACAATTGCGCGCGAGGCGCCGAGGAGTTCTTCGGCACAACGACGGGCCTCGTCAGCCGCCAATATCTCGAGACCGGACAAATCACCGGACCGTGCACGAATACGAACTACCGCTGGCGAAGTCGCTACCAGCTGGACTCGAGCATCACCTACTTCCCCAAGGGGACGTTCGCCGGGCACCATGAGTTCAAGACTGGTGAGTCGATTTACTGGGAAGACATCTACTCGCAGGACCGCGCGATGCCGTGGGGCAGCATCAATCATGTCTACGACATCGTGAACGGAGTGAGCAGTCAACCGTTCAGCGTCACTCTCTATAGCAATCCTACCGACTTGAGTAGTAAGCCGGACAATCGCTTGGATACTGTGGCGATCTATCTCAAGGACACTTGGCGGATCAGCAACGATTTCACCGCCAATCTTGGCGTACGGTACGAGAGGCAGCACTCATTCGTTCCTGCCCAAGCCTACGTGGGCACCCCTGAATGGCCGACGGTATTTCCGGCAAAGACGTTCGGCATGGTCGACGTGATGACATGGAACAAGGTCATGCCGCGTGTCGGCATCGCGTACCAAGTCTTTGCCAAGTCTGTGTTGAAAGGAACGTGGGGCGTATACGCCGACACCGCCGGCGACGACTTCGCATCGGCTTACAACGGCAACGCCACGCAGACGGCTTCGTTCCGCTGGCACGACGTGAATGGAAATAGTGAATGGGACGATGGCGAGTCGAATCTTGCGCTCAACAACAACCCGGACTTCATCAACATCACTTCGGCCGCCAACAACATCATGAACAAGGATCTGCGCCAACCGACGACAGTCGAGATGTCGCTAGCTTGGGAACAGGAACTGACACCAACGATGGCCATCCATCTCCAGGGTGTGAGCAAACGCGTTCGAGACTCATATGTCTCGGTCAACGTGCTTCGTCCGTACGACGCGTATTCGAACATCATCATCCGGACCGATCCTGGGCCGGACGGGGTCACGGGGAACGGCGACGACGGCGGCCCAGTCACTCTCTACGACTACCGTAACGAGTTTCGAGGCGCGGCGTTCGTGGGCAACGAGCCAATCAATTCGAGTGACCCTGACCAGTACTACTCCATTGAGAGCGGCGTCTCGAAACGCATGTCGAACAACTGGCAGGCGAGCGTGTCGTACTTTGCAACGAAGCGGGACTCTCTCATCGATAAGGTGATTGCAAACCCCAACCAGGAATTGTTCAATCGAGATCAGACTTGGACCTGGGGCTCGAACGTGACAGCGCTGGTGCAGCTCCCATGGGCGCTGCAGCTGGCGTCTTTCGTTCAGGCTAAGTCGGGCACACAAGGAGAGCGTTCCTACGTTTTCAGGGCCATCCCGAACGCCAGCACAATCACGCGGCGGCTCGGCCAGCGCGGGACTCTGAACAACCCCAACTATCTGACAACGAATCTGAAGCTGTCACGAAAGTTCAGGGTGACAAAGGGCGCCAACCTGGACTTAACCCTTGATGCCTTCAACATTTTCAATACCGCGACCGCCACGGGCATCACCAAGGCTTCGGGGCCGACGTATGGCTACATCACCGGTATCCTGGCTCCCAGAATCGCCCAAGTCGGTGCGAAGTTCACGTTCTAAGCGAAGGTATCCGAATGATGCGTAATCACGTGGGGTGGTTGGTATTTGGTGCGGCGTGTTTTGTGTCCGTGGGCCTTGTACGAGGGTTTGCAACGTCTCCTCAAGGCCAACAAGGCTCGAGCGCTGCTCCATCGAGTGCGCTCAGCTGCGACATGGGCCAGTACAAGGCAGCAACGGGTCTGACGGCCTCGATGCAGGCAGGTGTACTCACCGTGCAGTGGGCGGGCAGTGACGGTGCGGAACTGCGTACGCGTTACGCGGTGGCGGAAGGGACGCCAGTCGTGCGCGAACTGGCCGTGCGTAAGACCGGTGGCACGTGGGCGACGCTCGGACAGGACCTCAAACCGGAGTATCGCGTCGTGAGCGGCATCCGCCGGTTCTCGAGCCAGCAAGGCGAACCGCTTCAAGGAATCGGACAACTGACACCGGAGCGCGCTGAGAAAGAGAAGTGGTATGCCTACCGTGATGCTCCGCTCTATATGGGGCCACCAGCCGGCCCCGGCGGACCCGGTGGGGCCGCTGGTGCCGGAGGGCGTGGCGGTGCACGAGGCGGCGGCGGTGGCGATCCTGACGAAGAGGAACGTCCCGCTGGAGGCCGCGGCGGTGGCCGGGGTGGAGCGCCGGCAGGTCCGCCGTTTCCGTACACATCGCCCAAGCCCGAAGATATCCGCCGCGCGAGTTCGTCCTTCAAGACGAACTCCTGCAGCGTGAAAACGGACGGGGCACGCATCGAGGTCACGTTCAACGGCCTGTCGATGGGGATCTTCTCCGGGAGTCTGCAGTTCACTGCCTACCGAGGCACCAACCTCATCCGGATGGATGCAGTGGCGTCAACGAACGAACCGTCGGTGGCCTACAAGTTCGACGCCGGACTCACCGGTTTTTCGACGACTGAGCTTTCGCGAATGGCGTGGAATGACATTGCGGGCTCGCCGGCGCAGTATCAGTTCGGTGCGCCGAAGAACGACAACCCCGTCGTCGTTCGCGCCGATAATCGCGTCATCGTGGCGGAGGGACCCGGTGGTTCACTCGCGGCGTTCCCGATGCCGCACCAGGCCTTCTGGCCCCGGCAGCACTTTATCAACCTCGGCTATCTCTGGTATCGGAAGGACGCGGACACGTCGTTCAGCTTTGGCGTTCGCCAGGCCGAACAGGAAGAGGTGAATAACTTCACGACGTTCGAGCTCATCAACGCGCCTCCGGGCACCATGCAGCGCATGGGCATTTACTTCTACGCCAGCCCGCTCAGGGCCGAGCCCACACGCCAAGCCGTCCTCGCCTTCACGCACAACGACATGTTCAAGCCGGTGGCGGGCTACAAGACGATGGTCAATCACATGCACTCGACCATCAAGGCCCAGGTCATGGCACAGACCACACCGGAATTAGCACGGGATGTTGTGGCGCTCAGGTCGACCGGCGCCAACATCGTCGGCGACTCCGAACGCGGAAACGACATCCAGGGTCTCGCTGACTACGCCAAGGCCTTGGCGACACAGTCCGACAAGGACTTCCTCATGTTGCCGTGGGATGAGCCAGGCCAGCAATTCGGCGGCCACTGGAACGCGCTCTGGCCGAAAAGTGTGCTGTGGAACAGAAGCCGAGCGGCGAATGTGCCGTTTTCCGCGACCGACCCCAAGCTTGGCAAGTACTACAACGTGGGCAGCAAGCAGGACATGCAGCGACTGTTGGATGAGGAAGATGGCTATTGGTACCACGCCCACCCCCGCACCAAGGGGACGGCTGGTTATCCGGATGCCATCTGGGACGAACCCTACATAAAGAACGATCGGTATCTTGGCGTAGCCTTCAAGTTGGGCATGGGCCTCGACCTGTCGAACATGCGCGGCGCGTGCGAGTGGCGATGCTTCGACGCGCTCGACACGATGAACAACAAGAACGTGGGCACGGGTCTGCGCCCGAAGTACCTGATTGCGGACATCGACGATTACGAGAAGGCGCCGGACTATGACCTGTATCCGCAGATCCCAGTCACGTACATCAAGCTCGATCGTGTGCCAGGCCCGACCGAAAGCTGGGCTCCGATTCTCACGGCGCTGCACAACGGCAACATGTGGGTGACGACCGGCGAGATCCTGATCAGGAGCTACGCGGTCGAGGGTACGGGCAACAAGCGGACCGTCAACGCGGACCTGGAATGGACGTTCCCGCTCGAGTTCGTGGAAGTAACGGTGGGCGACGGCAAGACGGTCACGCGCCAGACGATCCGGGCGACGGATCTCCCCCCGAACAGCAGCAAGCGGTTTACGATCCCCGTCGATGCGACGGGCAAGGCCTGGGTTCGGTTCTCCGCCTTTGATTCGGCGGGGAATCAGGCATATGCGGAACCCCAGTGGTTTAATCCGGCGAACCGCTAGGGCGACTCTTTTCCTCTTGCAGCGCCCGGGTCAGGCCCTGCAAGGCGGTTTCTGATGAAGGATCCAGTGAGAGGGCGCCGCCGAAAAGTTTGATGCTTCGGCGAGCGTCCCCCTCGTCCAGTGCAAGCAGCCCGAGATTGGTGTAAACCGAAGCATCCTCAGGAGCGCGCAGTAACGCCGCCTCGAACGCCGTGCGGGCGTCATCGCGTCTTCCCAAGCTGGCCAGCGCAGCGCCTTTCAGATTCAACGCGTCTGCATCCGTATTGTCCGCTGCTGCGGCCTTGGTCGCTTCTCCGATGGCCTTCTCGAATTCGCCGCGGAGGAACATCGCGCTCGCTGCATAGTAGTGTGTCTTTGCGCTGAGCGGCCGCGCCTGCTTGAGTTGTTCCACCACCGATTCAAGCTTCTGAGCATCACCATCATCCGAATAGAGTGCCGCAAGCTCCTCCAAGACGAGCTCGCGGTCCTCTCCTGATTTCAAAGCTGATTCTGCCGCGTCGACGGCGGCGTCACTACGCCCCATGGAGGACATGAGTCGTGACAACGCGATTCGTGCCGGTACGCCGACGTGATCACTCCGAACCAAATCATTCAATAGTTTGGTGGCCTCCATTTGTTTTCCCGCAGGCACCGCAGTAATCGCCAGGCCGAACAACGCCTCCCGGTTGGAGGCATCAAGATGGATGGCGCGCGAGTAGTCCGCGTATGCGGTCGCAAAGAATCTCATCTTCTCGAAAATCGCGCCACGTTCGCGCCAATCGGCGGCATTCGCTCCGGCGATCGCCTGACGGATTGACGTAGGAAGCTCGCCCGCGCTTGCGAGCTCTCGCACCAGCGGTGCCTGATCCGATCCCGATTTGGTGAATGCGGCCTTGGGGCCACTGAACTCAAGTGCCATGCGATCGTCGGTTTGGATCACGGCACCGTTTGCAAGGCGCGCTAGGGCTGCAGGGCCGCCAGCCCAGAGTGACAACAGCGCAAAGGGCTTCATCGCACCCACCTTGCGAAGGTCTTCAGCAACGCCTGGCCGGTTCCAAGAAGCCGCGATATTGGTCAATCGGTCGTCAAGCGACTCAGTAGATGAGACCAGCAAGATATCGGTATCTCCGATGCTCCACATGGTGCCGTCCGGAAAGACGGATGCGAACGTGGCAATGATCGATCGAAAGTCCGACTCGCTGATGTCGTAAGTGTGCACCCATTGACAGGCAATTCCCCCGGGCGCGAGACGGCGACGTATGTCGG
>Ga0105248_10009560_pt1 | contig 10671 bp, 8 predicted proteins | sample KBSS34metaG_FD_81524 | JGI IMG/M metagenome (GOLD analysis project Ga0105248, IMG submission 81524) | Switchgrass rhizosphere microbial communities from Kellogg Biological Station, Michigan, USA - KBS S3-4 metaG | ecosystem: Host-associated > Plants > Roots > Rhizosphere > Soil | place... | reverse complement strand
TCGCATGCGCATGCTCTTTGTGCGCGGGATGGGGCCCGGGAAGGGCGAGCCTGTTCGTCGCCAGGATGAAGATCGGCGCGAGCGGCAGGACGGCCATCACGCCGAAGGCCACCCGGAAGCCTGCATGGTCGATGATGAATCCGGCGAGGAGCGGTCCGAGGATCGACGACGTCGAATAGCCGACGGCCAGCAGTCCGAAATTGCGCGTACGCGTCGCCGGAGCGCCCATCTCGCCTGTGGCGTATTGGGCTGCGACCTGGAACGCCATGAATGAAAGACCGGACAGCACGGCCGTCACGAACAGCGCGGACAATCCGTGCGCGAGGGCGGCGATGATCACGGCGAGCGCCATGCCGATCGAGCCCGCGAGCATCGGCCCGCGGACCCCGACGCGGTCGGCAAAGCGACCCGCGGGGATAGCGAAGCACATCGGCAGCAGCGCGAACAGCGCGAGCAGGCCGCCTACCGTCCCCGCGCTGGCTCCGAGCGCGAGCGCATCGAGCGACACGGCAACGCGCGAGCCGCTCAGCACCATGTGGTTGCAAATGCCGAGGCCGATCAGGACTCCGAAGGGCGAGACGCGAATCGGGCGGCGCTTCATTTGGACACCCGCCGCTGCGCGCGGCGAGTGCCGGCGTGCGAGTGGGAGCGAGTCGGGTCGTCGCACCTGCTGCACGCGACGGTCACGGTGCGAGACGCCCGATCTTCCAGCGATCGCCCTCTTTCGACCAGACGAGTCGATCATGCAGCCGCGACTCGCGACCCTGCCAGAACTCGAAGCGATTCGGCACGACCCGGATGCCGCCCCAGTGGGGAGGGCGCGGCACGGTCGACGTGAATCGGGCCTCCACCGAAGTGACCTGCGCTTCGAGCCACGCTCGATCGGGCACGGGCGCGCTCTGCGGAGAGGCCCACGCCGATAGCTGCGAACCGCGTGGGCGCGCGGCGAAGTAGGCTTCGGACTCCTCGGCGCTGACGCGTTCGGCGACGCCTTCCACGCGCACCTGCCGCTGCAGCTCCACCCAGAAGAACAGCAGCGCCACGCGGGGCTCGGCGATCATCTCGCGGCCCTTGCGGCTCTCGTAATTCGTGTGGAAGACCAGGCCGCGCGGATCGATACCTTTCAGCAGGACGATGCGGGCAGCGGGACCGCCCGCAGGATCGACGGTCGCGAGCGTCATGGCATTCGGCTCGGGGAGCGCCGCTGCAGCGGCCTCGTCGAACCAGCGCGCGAATTGATAGAAGGGATCGGGAGCCGCGTCGCGCTCGCTCAAGGCGGCACGTTTGTAATCGACGCGTAACTGCGCGAGGTCGGTGGCGGGAGCGGACATCGCTTTTTGCACGAACCTCGCATTCTACTCCGCGCGTCCCGTTCGAACGCGCATCGGTCACGAATCTCGACGCTCGGGCGATCGCGCGGCACACCGCGTTCGCACCGTTGCAACAACGCTGTCTCCAGAGTGAAATTTCCCTCTTGCGGCCCTTCCCGCCCTCTGAAAATGCGGTATAGTCGCCGCCGATGGAGCAGTGCCTGGGACAGGCAGGCCAGCTTCAGGACGCAAAGCGAGTAGTCCGCCCCGCACAACCGACAGGAAGGAGAAACATGGCTACTGCCAAGAAAGCCGCGAAGAAATCCGCGGCCAAGAAGCCCGCCGCGAAAAAGACTGCCAAGAAGCCCGCCGCAAAGAAGAGCGCGGGCAAAAAACCCGCCGCTCCGAAGAAGTCCGCCACGAAGAAGCCCGCCGCGAAGAAATCCGCCGTGAAGCGCAAGCCCAATGCCGCGTTCATGAAGGCGATGACGCCGTCGTCGGTGCTCGCCGCTGTCGTCGGCGGAATGCCGATGCCGCGGACGGAAGTGACGAAGAAGATCTGGGACTACATCAAGAAGAACAAGCTTCAGGACGCAGTCAACAAGCGCCTGATCAACGCCGACGAGAAGCTCCGCGCCGTGTTCGGCGGCAAGCAAAAGGTGTCGATGTTCGAAATGACCAAGCTCGTTTCGAACCACCTCAAGTAACGCCACCTGCTTTCCTGCGCGCGTCGCGCGCACGCGGCCGGCAACTTCGCATCGGTGTTATCGCGGGGTTCGCCGGCTTAGTTTTTGGTGCGTCCCGATTTGTACGTCCCAAAGTTTCGGTCCCGGTAAGCACTTGTACCCTATCGGCGCCGGTGGCTGCGTTGTCATCTTTAGCCCCGTGGCTGAACGTCACAACGGGGTCGACGACGCAGGCAAGAATCAACAGCTACCCGCGACCGAAACATTGGGACGTACAAAATTTGGGACATTACGTCAGTCTTCGTCCTCGATGATCCGAATGACGCGGGTCCGCTTGCCTCCCGCGTACTTCTCCATCTGCACGAGCACGGGAAACTTTTCCGCGAGCGCCGCGCGCGCCGCCGACTCTTCGTCGTAGATCAGCACCGCGCCGTCGGCGCCGCGGACATCGGACCAGATCCCGGTCTCGTCCTGCACTTCGATCTTGTAGCGCATCGTCGTCTCGTGAAAGCGGTCAGCGCGCCGCGCCCGACTGCAGCGCCGCAATCCGCTCCTCGATCGGCGGATGCGACGCGAAGAGCGACATCATGCCTCCGCCGCCGCCGGCGATGCCGAACGCCTGCATCGCCTGCGGCAGAGCCCCGCTCTCCAGCCCGCCGAGCCTTCGCAGCGCGTTGACCATCGGCTGGGGACCGAGGAGGCGCGCACTTCCCGCGTCGGCGCGAAACTCCCGGTAGCGCGAGAACCACGCGACGATCATGCTCGCAAGGATCCCGAACACGATCTGGCACACGATCACCGTGATGAAATAGCCCGGCCCCGTGCCGCGTTCGGTGCGAAATATCGTTCGATCGACGATGGAGCCGACGATCCGCGAGAGAAAGACCACGAACGTATTCACGACGCCCTGGATCAGCGTGAGCGTCACCATGTCACCATTCGCGACGTGCGAAAGCTCGTGCCCGAGGACGGCTTCGACCTCCTCCTTGTTCATCGACTGCAGGAGTCCGGTCGACACGGCGACCAGCGCCGAGTTCTTGAACGCGCCCGTGGCGAACGCATTCGGCGCGCCGTCATAGATCGCGACCTCCGGCATGGCGACGCCGGCGGCTGTCGCAAGCTTCCGCACCGTATCGACGAGCCACGCCTCCGCCTCGTTGCGCGGTGACTCGATCACCTGCGCGCCCGTCGACCACTTCGCGATCGTCTTCGACATCAGAAGCGAGATGATCGCGCCGGTAAAGCCTACGACCAGCGAATAGGCGAGCAGCTGTCCGTACGCGATGCCCTGGCCGGCCATCGCCTGATCGAGGCCGAAGAGCTTCAGCACGATCGACAGCACCAGCAGGACCGCTACGTTGGTTGCGACGAACAGGATGATCCGTTTCATGGCTCACCGAGTTGGGGAAGGTGATCCCAATATTAGCGCCCGGTCTCGTCAACGCAAGGGGCGCGGCGTTCGCGCGCGCCGCAATCGAGCGAGAACACGCTCGCTCTGACGCTCGATCAGCCGCTCTTGCCGCTCCAGGAATCGCGCAGCGTCACCGTGCGGTTGAACACCAGCCGATCGGGACGGTGGTCGACGAGGTCGGCAACGAAATAGCCGTGCCGCTCGAACTGGAAGCGCTCCTCGGCCGTGGCAAGCGCGAGCGCCGGCTCGACATAGGCCGTGATGACGCGCTTCGACGCAGGATTGAGGTCGTCAAGGAAATCCCGTTCGCGGTCTTCCGCGGCGTCGCCGCTCTCTTCACCGGCGAGCGCGACATGATGCGCGGGCGCGGGCGCCCCATCGGTTGCTGCGTCATCACGAACGTTGCGGGCGCCGGGAAACGGGACACGAAACAACCGATCGTAGAGCCGCACCTCGGCCGGAACCGCGTGCTGGACCGACAGCCAGTGGATATTGCCCTTGACCTTGCGCGTGTCGGCCCCCGCGGTCCCGCTGCGCGTCGCCGGATCGTACGTGCACCGAACAAGCGCTACGTTGCCATCGGCGTCCTTCTCGAAGCCCGTGCAGCGGATGATGTATCCGTAGCGGAGCCGCACTTCGGCGCCCGGCGAGAGCCTGAAGTACCCTTTCGGCGGCGATTCCGTGAAATCGTCGCGCTCGATCCACAGCTCTCGCGTGAGCGGCAACGCGCGCCGGCCGAGCTCAGGGCGCTGTGGATGGTTGGGCGCGAGCGTTTCTTCGTCTTCGCCCTCGGGAAAGTTCTCGATGATAAGACGGATCGGATCGAGCACCGCGAGCCGGCGCATGGCCGTGCCATTCAGCTCGTCGCGCATCGTCTCCTCGAGCACGCTCATGTCGATCCACGAGTCCGACTTGGAGACGCCGATGCGCTCGGCGAACATGCGGAAGCCCGCCGGCGTGAAGCCGCGCCGCCGCGCCCCGACGAGCGTCGGCATCCGCGGGTCGTCCCAGCCGTCGACGTGCCCTTCGTCGACCAGCCGCAGCAGCTTGCGCTTCGAGAGGACGACGTAGGTCAGATTGAGGCGCGCGAATTCGTATTGCCGCGGCAGCGGGCGCGACAGCCGGCCACCGTCCGCGAGCTTCTCGATCACCCAGTCGTAGAGAGGGCGATGATCCTGAAACTCGAGCGTGCAGATCGAGTGCGTGACGCGCTCGAGCGCATCGGAGATGCAGTGCGTATAGTCGTAGAGCGGATACACGCACCACTTGTCCCCGGTCCGGTGGTGGCGCGCGTGGCGAATCCGGTAAATGACCGGATCCCGCATGTTGAGATTCGGACTCGCCATGTCGATCTTGAGGCGCAGCACGTGCGCGCCGTCGGGGAATTCTCCCGCCCGCATTCGCCGCAGCAGGTCGAGATTCTCTTCGACACTTCGGTTGCGGTACGGACCGGCCACCCCGGGCTCCGTGAGCGTGCCCCGCGTCGCTCGCAGCTCCTCGGCCGATTGGCTGTCGACGTAAGCAAGGCCCTGCGACACGAACCATTCCGCGAACTCGTAGAGGACGTCGTAGTAATCGGAAGCGTGATAGCGATGCGAGCCCCAGTCGTAGCCGAGCCAGCGCACCGAATCCGCGATGGAGTCCTCGTACTCGACGTCCTCCTTCAACGGATTCGTATCGTCGAAGCGCAGATGACAGGTGCCGCTGTTCTCGGCCGCGAGCCCGAAGTTCAGCACGATCGACTTCGCGTGCCCGTAATGGAGATAGCCGTTCGGTTCGGGCGGAAAGCGGGTCACGACGCGACCGCCGTAGGTGCCGTCGATCTTGTCTTCGGCGATGATCGCCCGCAGGAAATTCGATGCGGCCGGCTGGGACGAGACTGTCGCAGGCGCTGGCGGGCGAACCGCTCCGCTCCGGAGCACCGGGGGCGTTCGCGGCTTCTCCGCGACCGCGCCGCACTGCGCGGGCGACGGTCGGGCGTCGGCCAGGACGGCATTTTCCCCGCCAGGGCGGCGCTCGGTCACGGCGTTCGGATCATGCAGTGCAACATGTTTCGATTTGTTCATGAACAAGGGGCGACCCGGGAATTCTAATCGCGCGGCGCTGTCGCGTCACCCGCCGTATTACGAGGGAGAAAGCGGACCGCCCTCGAAAGCCGCGTCAGGCAACGCTTCGCGGCCGGGGGGTATACGCGACATCGGCTTTTTTTCCACAAATCCTGTGGATAGCGGTGTGCATATCTTGTAAATTTTCGCGCTAAGTGACGCGGCCACCAGGGAAAAGGCTCGCTAGACGAAATTGCATCGAAAAAAATGTGCTTAACATTCAAGTAGGTGGATGCTCGCGCCATGGAGCGTCTCTCCATGGCAACGCTTTCCCACGCAAGTACGATGACATAAAGCTACGCAGCACGGGAATAGCCCGGTAGCCCCTGATGTCCTGGACAGAATTGGACTGATGTAGACAACAGCCGCAGGAAGTTGAACAAGCCGATAGGACGCTTCTCCGTGAACGATGATGCAGTGCAAAATAACGACCTCTTCGCCGAGCCCCAGGTTCCGGTTGTGCGGACCTTGCCTCCCCCGGTCGTCTCGGTGTCCGCGTTCGTGTCCTCGGCTCGTCTGCTGCTCGAGCGCAACCTGGCGCTGCAATGGATCAGCGGTGAGGTGTCGGGCTGCAGCCGCGCTGCTTCGGGGCACCTCTATTTCACACTGAAGGATCCGAAGGCGCAGATAAAGTGCGTCTTCTTCCGTAGCAAGGCACGGGCGCTGTCCTTCGACCTGCGGGAAGGACTGGCCGTCGAAGTCCGCGCGACACCCTCGATCTATGAAGCGCGCGGCGAGTTCCAGCTGAATGTGGAGAGCGTCAGGCTCGCGGGCCTCGGCGCACTCTACGAGCGATTCGTGCAACTGAAGGCCCGGCTTTCGGCTGCAGGCCTGTTCGAGGCGTCGCGCAAGCGGCCACTGCCCACCTTTCCTGCACGCGTCGGCATCGTGACGTCACGACGTGCCGCTGCATTGCGCGATGTGCTTTCAACGCTCGCGCGGCGGTTTCCCGGAATACCGGTCGTCCTCTACCCTGCTTCCGTACAGGGGGCGGGTGCCGCGGGCGAGATCGCAGCAGCGATCCGCCGCGCCAACGCGCACGCTTATGTCGACGTGCTGATCGTTGCGCGAGGCGGCGGGTCGCTGGAGGATCTGTGGGCGTTCAACGAAGAGGTCGTCGCGCGCGCCGTGTTCGAGTCGCGGCTGCCCATCGTGTCAGGGGTCGGGCACGAGACCGACTTCACCATATGCGACTTCGTGGCCGACGTCCGCGCGCCCACACCGACCGGTGCCGCGGCCCTCGTAGTGCCCGACCGGCTGGCGCTGCGGCGAAGGGTGGAGGACCTCGCCCGGCGTTTGGCGCGGGCAGAAACGCATGCGGCGTCGAATAGAGCGCAGCGGCTCGACCGCGCCGCACGCGCCCTCGTTCATCCCGCCGCGCGACTGGCACGTCAACGCGCGCGTGCACGAGAACTCGGCGACCGACTCGCACGGGCATTCGGGCATCGCAGAATCGCAGCCGTTCGTCGCATCGACGCGGCCCAGGCGCGGCTCGGTCGCGAGTTGCGTGCGCCAGTGCCACAAACGCGCGCGCTCGCGCATGCCGCCAACGCGCTCTCGCGCGCCGGTCGTGATCGTCTCGCACGAGCGAGGCGCGACGTCGAGCGTCTCGGCTCAACGCTTGCGCTGCTGAACCCTGAATCCGTCCTCGAGCGGGGATACGCCATCGTCGCGACGCGCGGTGGAACCGTCGTCGCCGATTCCCGGCAGTTACGCACCGGCGAGGACGTTCGCATGACTTTCGCCCAAGGGCATGCGGCGGCCACGATCACCGAAACGGAAACGACCGACGAGTAGGCGAACACCGCCCGTCGCATCCCCCACCGCGAGCGGGCAGCGCCCTTCGCGCCGACCCGGGGGACACTAGGCTTCGTCCGGATCCGGATCGTCGACGGCGTTCCCGCTACGCAGTCGCGCACCGACGTCGGCGGGCGCTTCGGCCGCAAGGCGCGGCGTTGTCACGTGAACATCCGCGTTCTGCGCGCCATGGCGCAACGCGTGATCCATCAGGACACAGGCCAGCATCGCTTCGGCGATCGGCGTCGCGCGAATGCCGACGCAAGGGTCGTGGCGCCCGTGGGTGTTGACGATGACGGGGCGCCCGTCCTTGTCGATCGAGTGGCGATCGAGCCTGATCGACGACGTCGGCTTCACGGCGATCGCGACGACGATCTCCTGGCCCGTCGATATCCCGCCCAGGATGCCGCCCGCCTGATTGCCGAGAAATCCCTCGGGTGCCATTTCGTCGGAGTGCACGGTTCCGCGTTGGGCGACGGCGGCGAAGCCTGCGCCGATCTCGACGCCTTTCACCGCGTTGATGCTCATCATCGCGTAGGCGAGGTCGGCGTCGAGCTTGTCGTAGACCGGCTCGCCCCAGCCGACGGGTACCCCCCGCGCGCGGACCTCGAGGCGCGCGCCGCACGAATCGCCGGACTTGCGCAGCCTATCCATGAACGCCTCGAGCTCGGCGACCATCGAGCGATTCGCGACGAAGAACGGGTTCTCGTCGACGTGCTCGAAGCCTTCGAATGGAACGGCGTTCTCTCCGAGATGCGTCAGGTGTCCGCGAATCTGCACGCCGTGACGCTCCCGGAGCCATTTGCGCGCAATCGCGCCGGCGGCCACGCGCACGGCCGTCTCGCGTGCCGATTGACGACCGCCGCCGCGGTAATCGCGGATCCCGTACTTGTGCCAATACGTGTAATCGGCATGACCCGGGCGAAACGTGTCGGCGATGCTCGCGTAGTCCTTGCTGCGGGCGTCTTCGTTGCGAATCAGGAGCGCGATGGGCGTACCGGTCGTCCTGCCCTCGAACACGCCGGACACGATCTCGACCGAATCGCTTTCACGGCGCTGCGTCACATGCCGCGACGTTCCGGGCTTGCGTCGATCGAGCTCCTTCTGGATGTCGCCTTGCTCGAGCTCGAGGTTCGGTGGGCAGCCGTCGACGACGCAGCCGATCGCCGGTCCATGCGATTCGCCGAACGACGTCACGCAGAACAGCTTGCCGAATGTATTTCCGGACATGGTCGCGCGCGGGATGGGTCGCGGCGACTATAGCATTCGCATGCGCGTTGATCGTCGTCGGCACCGCGACCAAAACGTCATTGCTCCGTGCGCGCGCGCTCACCGCCTCGCGTGCTCGCGTCGCCCGCACGGACCTGCTGCGCGAGACGGAGCGCCATGTACAGCAGCAGCAGCGCCGCGGCGACGAGACTGCCCCACAGCATCCAGCGCTTCAGATCCAGCGGCGCGCGAAGTGCGGCGGCGTTGACCGCGGAAGGTGAAGCCACAGGAGTCGCCGTGCCGACGTTGCCGGGCAGCGGCTTGCCCGCGACATAACCGGGGACGAGTGTTCCGATGGCAAGCGTGGCCGGCAGCGCGGCGCGGCTCCCATATGCGAGCTCGAACGGACCGTTGCCGCGTGCCGCGAACACGATTTCCTGCGGAATCCACGATGCAACGAGGGCGGGCGCGGTCCGTCCGACGCCGCCGGAGTTCGGGTCGATGCGCGCGCGAATGAAGCGAAGCGGGATGCGCACGATGGGAAATTCGGCGTTCTGCGCTTCGCCCTCGTCCTGCCGCAACCGGTACACGACCGACGCTCCGATCAGGCGCCACGGATCCTCGGCGCGCAGGCGCCCCTCCCAGGTGACCGGTGCCACCGTGTTGATCTCCGGAAGCGCAAGCGTGATGCGATCGACGGGCAGCGCCGCACCGAGCTCGAACTCGTAGGCATTCGCTTCGGCCGGATCCGCCACGCCCTCGACCCTGCGCGTGCGGCGGGGCGGCTCGACGAGCACGTCGCCGGCCTCCCCCTGAACCGATGCGAGGACCGGCGACGACGCCGTGAGCCAGGTGAGGCGCAGGTAGCGTGCGGATTGCGGCGCGAAATCGACGCGATTTCGGGCGAGACGCCGACCGTTGAATTCAAGCGACAGCAGCGGCGCGCTCGCCACGACGGACCGCCAGTGATCCAGATCATCGCTCGCGTCGACGCGCAGCCGTGCATTCACGCTCGACGCATCCTGCACCTGAAGTTGCACGCCGACCAGCGGCTTTTCATCGGGGCCCGCATCGATCAAATACCCGACGATTCGCGAACCGGCAACGGGCGTGCCGTCGCGGGAGCGAACGTCGACGGTTGTCCCACCCGGATCGCGGCGCAGCTTGATCGAGAAGTCCGCGGCCTCGGGCAGCGTCGTGTCGACGCTGAGCGGAAAGAACGCGAGCTCGCGACGCGGACCGGCTACGCTGGTTGGCGCGGGGCGTGGAATGAACGCGAACGGGACGACCGCAGCGTCGCCGTTGAACACCCGCAAGTCGCCGAGATCGGGCCGAACCGCGCCCTCGTACACCGAATCGGGCAATTCCACCCGCAGGAATCCATGTTCGCCCGATGTCGTGAGCGGCTGGCGGAGCGCGAAATCCGCCGGCGACTCGCCGGGCGCGCCGAATGCGGTCATCGACAACGCGACAACCGAGAAAAGGATCACTCGCTTCATGCGGACTCCTGGCGCGGCGGCACGGGCGCCACGTAACCGATGATGAGCAGCAGCACGCCCACTCCCATGAACGAGACGATCCGTTCAACGCCGCCCACCTGCGACAGATCGACGAAGAAGAGCTTCGCGACCACGACCGCGAGCAGCGCCGCACCGCCTACCCACGCGGCCCGGAAGCGAAGGCGATGCGCGATCATCATGGAGGCGAGCGCGAAGATCGACCACACGATCGACAGCGCCGCCTGCGCGATACGCGCACTCCACATGCCTGCCGCGGACCACGGCACGTCGGCCCAGTGATGCAACGTGCGCAACGTGGCAAACGTCACCCAGAACAGCAGCAGTCCGGCCGCGACTGCACCGAGCGCCTCCGGCGACAAGGCGCCGAGGCGATTGCCCTCGACACCGCGGACGCGGTGCAGCCACAGCGCGATGGAGATGAAAACGAGCGCCTGCGTGAGGTCGAGGGGGTTCACGAACGGCACGAAGGGCAACGGACTTGCGTCTCCCGTGCTCGCCACGTTCGCATAGAGCGCCCAGACGAGAGACGCGACGACGAGCGGAATCGCGGCAACGACGAGCCAGGCGCGCACGCGAACTCCCATGGGCCAGCCCGCACGGGCGGTGCCGCGCACGATCGTGAAGAGCGCAAGC
>Ga0105248_10009555_pt1 | contig 10672 bp, 7 predicted proteins | sample KBSS34metaG_FD_81524 | JGI IMG/M metagenome (GOLD analysis project Ga0105248, IMG submission 81524) | Switchgrass rhizosphere microbial communities from Kellogg Biological Station, Michigan, USA - KBS S3-4 metaG | ecosystem: Host-associated > Plants > Roots > Rhizosphere > Soil | place... | reverse complement strand
ATCCGGAAAGAAATTGCCGTTGAGATCGCGCCAGGTGCGGCTCGCGTTGTTGATCGACGTGTTCAGCGGGTTGTTCGCGGTCGCGGTCGCCGTCGATTCAGCGGCGAGATAGTGGCCGTAGTTCGCCCGGAGCACGGCGCGGCCGTCGCCCATGATGTCCCAGGCGACGCCGGCCCGCGGGGTAATGTCCTTCCAGTTGGGCACATCGTCGACCCGGTCGTAATGCCGCGGCGTCGAGACGAATGTGATCGGCGGACGATCCTGAGCCGGCACGTACGCGTTGTGCCAGTCGAAACGCAGACCCAGGTTGAAGGTCAGCGTCTTGATGGTCCAGCGGTCCTGGGCGTAGATGCCCAATTCCGCTTTCAGGTGTTCGAGATCCTCGAGCGGACGCGCGTACTCGGTGATCGAGCTGGGCACGCCGTTGCTGAGCGTCCAGGTCTGCGCCTGGTTCGTGTCGTAGATGTAGTGGCGCGTGCCCCACAGGTCCTGCACGCCGACCTTGAAGGCGTGGCTGCCGGTGACGTAGTTCATCGCCGCCTTCATGTTGTACTGGTGGTTGCCCGCGGTCGTGAACGTGACGCCGGATCCGTAGCGCTCGCCGTTGGAGCTCTCGCTCTTCGAGATGATCGCGTTCGATCCGTAGCCGTTGATGTTGTTCGGCTGCGGTCCGAAGATCCAGCGCTCGTTGTAGAACGTGAAGCCGCCTTCGAACAGCACTCGGTTCGTGTACGGATTGTTCCAGGTCGCCTGGAGCAGATACTCGGGCCGGTGCGTGAAGTAGGTCGAGGCTTCCGGCGACGTGGTGGCGCTGCAGCCGTTGCAGTCCACCAGCCGCTGGTTGAAGTGTCCGAACATCGTGATCTTGTTGCGCTGGCTGGCCTGCCAGGTCAGATTCAGCGTCTCGCCGCGGTTGAAAGTATCGCCGGCGATCGCCTGGTCATCGAGGTTGCGGTTGTCCGGCACGCGCACGCCGTTGAACGTACAACCCGCGACGTTGGCGCAGTATTGATTGCCAGACGGGTTCTTGTTCGTGAAGCCGCCGGCCACATAGCTTCTGGTTCCCGAATAGCGATAGCCGCCGTAGAACCAGAGCGTGTTCTTCATGAGCGGCCCGCCGATCGTCGGGTTGAAATCCCAGAAGCGATAGGCGTTGCCGACCGCCAGCAATCCGCGGGCGATGAGGTCCTCGCTGAGGTTGTCGGCCTGGAGCGCATTGCTGGTGTAGTTGCCGAAGAAGTAGCCGCGGAACGTGTTGCCGCCTTCCTTCGGGATGGTGTTGCTGGCCACGCCGCTCGTCCGGCTTTCGGCCGACAACCCGCTGGTCGTAACCGTCATCTCCTGCACGGTGCCCATGTTGATCACGAGCGTGGTGTTGTAGCCGCCACCCGTGTTGTTCATATTGTTGTAGGGCATGCCGTTCATGATGAGCGGCATCTGATCGGCCCGGCTGCCGTGCACGGACATCGTCTGATAGCGCTCGTTGTTCGAGCCGCCGACGTCGGTGCTCGAGAGCGGCACCGACACGCCGGGCACGAGGACGCTCAGGTTCTGCCACGTCCGGCCGGTCGGCAGCGCGTCGATGATTTCGCTGCTGAGCGATTTCTTCTGGGTGACGCTCTGGGTGTCGATGAGCGGGCTCTGCCCCGAGACCGTGATCGATTCTTCGAGGCCGCCGACTTTCATTTCGGCGTTCACCTGTGCGGTGAAGTCGTTGCTGATTTCGATGCCCTCGCGCTTGACGACCGCGAAGCCGACCAGCGTGAAGCTGACGCTGTAGGTGCCGGGGCGGAGGTTGATGATCTTGTATTGGCCGTCGCTGTCGCTGACGACCGTGCGGGTCTTCTCGATCAGCGCGGGGCTGGCGGCTTCGACCGTCACGCCCGGCATGACGCCGCCGGTCGCGTCCTTTACGACACCGGCAATGGCTTGTGCCGATGCAATCCCCTGCCACGTCAGGATCGCGCCGGCAACCAGCGCGACGACCCTCGCCCACCTCACCATAGCCGCCTCCTTCAGTCCGAAATCACGACCGTGCGAGACTCGTAAATAGGGAGTAATGACGTTGGCGCGGATACTTGCACAGTCTTTACGAGTCCGCAAGGCGGAACTCGGGGCTTGGACTAGGGATCGGGAACTCGGGGCTCGGGACTCGGGACTCGGGACTATTGAGATCGTTCAGTGCGTCATCGCATACACGACGACGTTCACACCGAACGCGTAGCCGGGGACGGAGAAGCGGACGAAATATTCGCGGTCTTCGGCTTCGCGCTCGTAGGCGTCGCCGAAGTCCGTGTTGTGCGTCATCAGCACCATGATCCGCCCGCGTTCGTCGTTGATCGACCGCACGTGGGGGACGGCACTGCCGGCACCGCGCTCCGAGGTGGTGCGCCTTCCCTGCCAGAAGCCGATCGAGGGAATCTGCGGGATGGCGGAAACCGGAAGCAGCAGATGAAAGAGCTGGTGATCGAGCGGCACGTCTACGATCGGATAAGGACCCTCGGGCAGCACTTTTCGCAACTGGCCGGTCCACCAGTCCCACGCGTAGTCGCCCCAGAAATCGTCCGCCCAGAGAAAGCCGCCCTTGAGCAGATATCTCCGGAGCGCAGCCGACTCCTCGTCGTCGAAATACGCGCCGCCCGGTTCGGTCATCATCACGAACCCGCAGTGGCTCAGCACGGCATCGGTCGCGCGCATCAGGAGAGCCTTGGGATTCTCACCCTCCATGCTGACGGGCACGCGCGTGAGTTCGGAGAGACGAATGGATAAGTTCTCGTCGGCGCGCGGCCAGTCGACGCTCCATCCCGCGCCGTCGCCGTTCCGGTCGTTGCGAAAGGCCAGGCGGCAGAACTGAAACCCGCCGTCGAAATCCTTGCTGGTGGCAACTTGCGCGGCCGAGTCGAAACCGCGCGATTCGCGGCGCTGGAATCGCGCCGCGGACATCGTGACCGCGGTCAGCGCCAGCAGGCCGGCGATCGCCGCGGCGGCGGCCACGGTGCGGCCGGCGCGGCGACGCTGAACAAGTCGCGGCCCGTGCTCCACCGCGCCACTTTAGGCCGCGGCGCCGTAAAGAATCGCGACGGAACTTAGAATTTCAGCGCCAGCGCGAAGCTTCCCCGCCAGAAATTGAAGCCATCGAACTTGATGCCGACGTTTTCCAGATCGTCAAGCTTGAAGCCGTACGCCTTGAAGTAGCGGATGTCGCCGCGCACGCCGACGTGCGACGAAAAGAATCCCATCGCGCCGCCCCCGAAATTGACCGCGAAGTAGTTGTTCGTAATCGACTCGGGACTGGGAATGACCACGCTCTTCACCCCGGACACATTCAGGAGCAGGTCCCCCAGGCCGACGCTTCCGAACGGCTTGACCGGGCCGATTGTCGGACCGACAAGAAAGTTCTGGGAAAACGTAAAGACATGGCTTTTCCCGAGGCCGTTCGCCCCGTTGTCCACGATCTCGGGCTGATAGGCAATTTCGGTCTCCGTACCGACGATCTTGCCAAACAGGCCGAAGGCGACGCCATACCCGGCCTGCGACGCGCCGCCCGCGCCGGAGGGCGAGCTGAGGGTCGTGTCGACGAACGGGGTCACATACACCTGCGCCGCAGCCCTGTGCGGAGCGAGGACGGCGAGAATCGCGGCGACGGCGAGCAGTGGCTTCATGGCGGCCTCTTTGGCGACTGACGTGATCGGATGACGCATACCTGTTAACGCGTCATCGCCGCCTGAATCGGATCAGGCGGCGTCACTACGCATCAACGCCCGGGAATCCCGGCGCGAACATGCGCGTCAGGAGCGCCGGGTTCCGGACGTCCTGGCTCGCCATCCACTCGTCGGCCTGGCGCGTCAGCGCCCGCCCCTGCTCGTCCCCGCACAACGCCCCCAGCCGGCGTCGCGCCACGGCTGCATAGAGCTGCATTTCGGCACGATCGAAATCCGCCACCGCACGTTCGAGGTGCTGGCGCGCGACGGCGGTCCGTCCCTCGTGGCAGGCAACCGCCGCGTCGAGCAGAAGCGCCACCGGCGCCGACCACGCCGTTTTCTCCCGATCGATCCGCCGGGCATCGCCGCGCGCGACGGCCAGGAATCGCGCGGAATCGGCGCGCGCGCCGGCCATGAGCAGCGCGCAGCGCGCGCGGAGGTACGCAGCCTCGATGCGCAGGAACTGGACGCGGAAGAGAAATGTCCGCTCCATCGACGACCAGTTTCGGGTGATTTGCTCCCAGGCCGCTTCGGCCTCGCCACGATAGAGCGCCGTCTGAATGCTCGCCAGGACATGGTTGTAGTGCTGCCGGTGAAAGCCCTCGTGCGACCAGCGTTCCATCGCTTCGTCGGCCTGCCGTTGCCCCTCGTCGGGCTGGTCGGCGACCAGCCAGACGAGATTCATCCGGGTCCGCAGTTCGGTTTCGAAATAGAGGTTGCCGCGCTCGCGCGCGCTGTCGAGCAGGCCGGGCAGCTGCACCGCCACCTCGCGCAGCTCGCCGCGAAACAGGAGCGATCCGAGGAGAAAGTTCTGCGCGAGGTTCACCTCCCAGGTCGTGCCGACGCATTCGTCGCGCAGGATCTGCAGCGCCCGGCTGCACAGGCCGGTGGCCTGCCGCCACTGGCCGTCGAGAAGCGCGCCCATGCCCGACGTGAGCACGGAGAGCGCGATGGAATGGGGGTGGGCGATCTTCTCCGACAACAGCCGCGCGCGCTCCGCGAACGAGCCGGCGCCCTCGAGGTTCCCGCTCTTGTCGGAGGCGCGAAAGACCGCTTCAGCCGCCAGCGCGCGAGCGACACGGGACGGCTCGCCGGTCTCCAGCGCGAGGATCAGGTGACGGGTCTGGAAGTCCGCGGCGCGAATGTTGTCCACCATGGCCAGACCGGTCACGACCGACCAGCACGTATCCACCCGCAGCAGCGCGTCCGCCGCGACGCGGCTTTCGGCGCGCTCGACGAAATCCAGTCCGCGCCACCGCAGTTTCGCCCGCCGCCAGATCAGCGAGGCGAGCGCGGAACGCGGACCTGACGCCAGGCGCATGCCCACGCCCGCGAGCACCTCGCGCAGCACTTCGAGCCCGCGGTCGATGTGGCCGCCAATCAGGAGTTGTTCGGCGGCGCGGCGCTGAAGCTCGATCCGTTCGGCAGTCTGCCGGCCGGCCGACGCGTCAAGGTACACGTCCGCGGAATCCGCCGGGCGCCCGGCGTTGGCGAGCGCCGTGCCCAACGCCTGCTTCCATTCCGGCGCGTCGAACGCGCCCGGATCGAGCTCAACGGCGCGGCGGTAGAGAAACGCCGCGCGATCGAATGCCAGGGCGCTGCCGGCGCGGAGCGCCGCGCGCGCGGCCTGGGTGGCTGCCTGCTGCTGATCACCCGCGCCCTCATAGTGCTCGAACAGCACGTCCGGATCGGCGGCCTGCCGCGCCACCAGTGTTTCCACCATCGCGCGGTGAATCCGGCGGGCGGCCTCGCGCGGCACCTGTGTGGCGAGCGTCTGCCGCACCCGATCGTGATAGAGCTCGACGCGCTCGGCCGACCCGCTGTTCCGGATGAAATGCTGCGATCGGAGCAGGCCGACGAGCGGACGCTCGTCCCCCGAGAGATGACACGCCTCGTAGACCAGGTGCGGCGCCATCGGACGGCCGCACAGCGCCAGCGTGTCGAGAAAGTGGCGCGCCGTCTCGGGTAACGACCGGAGCCGCGCCCGCAGCATGTCGCCGAAGGTCGCCGGCCGGTCCGCGGTCTCGCCGACCGCCACATAGTGCGCGAGCTGCTCGAGCAGAAGCGGGCTCCCGCCGGCTTCGCGTGCCAGCCGGCGCGTATCGACCTCCTCCGCGCGCGATTCGCGCGGAATCAGCGCGCCGAGCAACTGGTCGCCTCGTCGGCTTCCATCGGCTCGAGCGCAATCGCCTCGCACCCATCGGATCCGGCGCGGTTGAGCAGCGACTGCAGAAACGGATGCGACGCGACCTCCTCGCTGCGAAAACAGAGCAGCGCGAGAATCGGCGGCGCGGCGGACGGGCGGAACAACTCGTCGAGCAGCACCGCGCTGTCCGCATCCGCCCAGTGGAGGTCGTCGATGTAGAACACCACCGGATAGCGATCGGCAATCGCCGTCAGCAGTTCGTGGAGCGCCCCGAAGGCGCGACGCCGCAGGGCGAGCGGATCGGCGCTGTCGTGCGACGGCGAGGAAGCAGCGCTGACCGAACCGACCTGCAGCATGACTGGAAACACGCGCGCCAGCGCCAGCACGTCGCGCGGCAGCAGGCGCTCGGCCTCGCGCACCGGCAGCGATCGGAGATAGCCGCTCAGGCTGTCGATGACCCCGTCGAGCGCCTTATAGGGGATGGTTTCCTGCTCGTAACAGCGCCCGCGCAGAATCACGACATCGTCCACCGTGTGCAGCTGATCGAGGAAGTGCCGCACGAGCGTGCTCTTGCCGATACCCGACGCGCCGTGGATGAAAACTGAAGTCGGCCTGCCGCGATAGACCCGTTCGAACTGGTCGTGCAGAACGGCGAGCGGACGCTCGCGGCCGACAAAGGGTGTCCTGATCGCCGCCGGCCCAGCCGCCGTCCCGCCAGGCGACCGATCCGGCGACCGCGAGGCCAACGCACGAAGGGCGTCGCGGCCGGCCAGGCGGCGCGCCGGCTCGCGCGAGATCAGGCCGCGGCAAATCGTGTTCAGCTCGTCCGGGACGTTCGCTGCGATCGCCGCGGGCGGCAAGGGATCGATGGTGATTTTCTGGCGGAGCTGCTCGTCGAAGGGACCCTCGAACGGCACGCGGCCGGTCAGCGCCTGATAGAGGGTGATGCCGACGCTGTACCAGTCGCTGGCCTCGGTCGCTCTCACGCCGGCGATATCCTCTGGCGCCGCGTAGGCCGGGGTGCCCGCCACGCGTTCCTTGATCCCGCCGCGTTCGGGCAGGACGTCGGCAATCAGCCCGAAATCGAGAATGACGACGCGCCCTTCGGGTGTGACCAGGACGTTCGACGGCTTGATATCGCGATGGAGCTTGCCATACCCGTGCAGTGCCGCGAGTCCCTCCGCCAGCTGGCCGAAGGCATGCGTGATGCGCTCGGCCGGCGGCGCGGCCCCGGCGGCGACGCCCTCCCGCACGTGCTGGATGAGACTGACGCCGTTGACGATTTCCATCGTGAAGAAACAGTGCGGTCCTTCAACGACCAGCTCGTACAGCGACGCAAGATTGGGATGCGCAACATCCGCGAGGCCGCGGAATTCGTGTTTCAGGTGATAGATATCGGTCGGGTTGACGCGATGCAGGGTTTTCAGCGCGACGATCTCGTTGCGCCGGCGGTCGTGGGCTTCGTAGACGATCCCCATGCCGCCCCGGCCGAGGACACGCACGAGCGCGAACCGTTCGGTGCCGGAAAAATCGGGCGGCGCCGCGTCGGCGGCGGCGTGATCGTCGGCCGGCGGTGGCAACTCGGTGTGCTGCACGCGGATGACCGCGGGCTGCTCGAGAAAGTCGCCTGCCGCCTCGTGAGCGGCCACCAGCTGCTCCACCGCCCGCCGGATCGCCGCGTCGCCGCGGCAGGCATCATCCAGGTACGCCGCCCGCGTCCCTGCATCGTGCACGACCGCGACGTGAAAGACCTCAAAGGCCTTTCGCCAGCCCTCTGGTGTCATCGGGCGTTACTCAATCACAGGTCTGGTATCCTTCGCCATGGCCGAGCCGTCCGAGGTCACGCAGCTGCTGGTCGACTGGCAGAACGGCAGCACCGAGGCGCTCGACCGGTTGATGCCGCTGGTCTACAGCGAGTTGCGCTCGATCGCGGCTCGCTACCTGTCGCGGGAACGCGTCGGGCACACCCTTCAGAGCACGTCGCTCGTCCACGAGGCGTATCTCAAGCTGATCGACCAGCGGCGGGTGCACTGGCAGAACCGCGCGCATTTTCTCGGCATCGCCGCGCAGATGATGCGCCGCATCCTGGTCGATCACGCGCGCACCGCCCACCGGATCAAGCGCGGCGGGGCGCAGCCGGCACTGTCGCTGGACGAGGCGATGGAGGTCGCGGCCGCGCCGCGGGAGATCGATCTGCTGGCGCTCGACGAGGCGCTCGATCGACTCGCGGTCATCGATCTCCAGCAAAGCCGCCTCGTGGAGCTGCGATTCTTCAGTGGCCTCACCATCGAGGAGGCCGCCGTGGCGCTGGGGACATCGCCCGGAACCGTGAAGCGGGATTGGACCAGCGCACGCGCGTGGCTCTTTCAAGAGATGAGTCGTCCGAGCCCGTAGTTTCGCAGGCATAAAAAAAGGGGCGGCCTCGCGGCCGCCCCTGGCGTTTCATCCGGCAATCCAGCTGACTACTGCTGGTCCTGCTGCTGTTGCTGCTGCGTGGTCGCGGTCTGCGCCGCACGCCGCTTGTCCTGCTCGACTTTGAAGTCGTCGTCCTTCATGTAGACGATGTTGATCCACGCGTGGGCCATTTCGTCCACCGTGCGATCGCCCCAGCCGACCCACTGGTTCGGATCCGGGTTGCTCTTCTTCCCGGTCGTGTTGTCGTGCCACGCCGTGACCTTGAGGATCGTCCCCTTCGGCAGGAGCGGCGCCGCGTCGTCGGCGTAGACGTAGGTCGTCATCCAGTTGAAGTTGAAGTCGCTCACCATGCTGATGACCTGCTTCTGCCCGGTCGGCAGAATCGCTTCGACCATCATCGCCTTGCCGCGCAGGTGCATGTGCGGCTGGAAGCTCTCGATGCGCGCGGCCTCACGCAGGACCGTGAAGCCCTCGGCGACCGAGACGGTATTCGGACGGATGTCCATCGTGCCAATCGCGGCCGGAATGAGCGACAGCGAGGTGCGGAACTTCGGCTCCTGCCCCTTCGGATAGAAGTAAAGACCCAACTCCACTTTGCTGGTGATCTCTTCGCCCGCCTGCGAGTAGTGGATGTCCCAGTGGAACTTCGAACCGGGCAGCAGCAGCTTGCCCGTGTCGGGGCGCATCATTTCGCCCTGCTTGCCGACCGCCCATTCCATGAACGGCGCGGGCAGCCCCAGCGGGGCCGGGGTGGCGCCGGGCTCTTCCTGTTCGAGATACGCAATCGCGTGATGCGTGATGCGGCGGCCCTTGAGCGTCGAGGGACGGATTTCGATGGCGCGCACCCAGCGCGGCTCGGTAATGCCAGTCTCCGTCACGCGCTTGTCCCAGGCGTCCTGCGACAGCGCCGGCATCGTGAAGTCGTAGGACTTGATGATCATGTCCGGCTCTTTCTGGCCGAACAGCGCCGCGAAGTTCCATCCCTGATCGTCGGGCCACGTCTTCGGCGCCGGCATGTCCTTCGGGTCGCCCTGCGGCGCACCCGCGTCCACCCAGCGGACGATAGTGTCGACCTGCTCGTCGGTAAGCGAGCGATCGTTCTTGAACTTCTGGATGCCGACGTTGCGATCGATCTGCCAGGGCGGCATCTGCCGGTCCGCAACCCTCGACTTGATGGAGCGCACCCACGGCCGCGTCTCGGCGTAGGTCTTGAGCGACATCGGCGCCATCGAATCCGGCCGGTGGCAGGCTTCGCACTTCTCCTGGAAGATCGGCGCGATGTCCTTGGTGAACGTCGGTGTTGCCTTCGGGGCATCGGCCGCGCGTGCCGCCGCCGGCATCGCGAGGGCCGCGCCGAGTGCCAACACACTCAGGCCAGCTACGCGGGCTGAAAATCTCACCTGACCCATTTACGCTGCTCCTTCCGGGACTCGCCCGGATCTCCTACGCCTCGAAGACTACTGAATAGTAACTTTCACGTGCGTGTTCGTCCAGCAGCATTGGAAGCCGTTGCCGCCCTCACCCGACTCGTCGTTCGCCTGCACGCGGATGATGTACTCGCCCGGCGCGCTGAATTTCGCCGTGGTGGACACCATGTCGTCCTGTTTCGCCGCCGAAAGGCGCGTTTTCTCGAACGTGACCGTACCCGGTCCGCGGTACTTGTGCAGGGAAACGCTCGCGACCGATGCCGACCCGCGGCCCCGGCCGCCCTCGCTCTCAGTGGCCTTCGCGTCGGCGACCCAGACACTCACCGTCACCGGCTCGTTCACCTTGCCGGTGAGCGCGGTCGCGATACCAGCCGGCGGTCCGGTGAACTTGGGGCCGCCCTGCGCAAACGTCAACACCGGCGGGGTGTTGCCCATGCCGATTTCCTTGAACGGGGCGACATTGTAGGCCTTGTTCAGCGTGAAGGGGATCGTCTGGGTCTCGCCGTTCGAGACGATTGTCCAGGTGAGTTTCTTGGTCCCGAAATCCTTCGGTACCCGCACCGTCACGACGCCCCACTGCCGGCCGACTTCGAAGTGCGTCGGCTGTCCCTGATCCACGTTGCCCGGCTCGATCTTGTTGTTCGGACCGATCGGAATATCGAAAGTCTGCTTGGCGTTCCTGTTGTAGTACCCAAGCAGCATGCTGAAGGTGCCGTCCGGATTTTCGTACCAGCCTTCGTAGGCCGGCGTCACGCTGGTGCCGCGCTCACGAAACGGGTCGAGCGGAAGCGCTCCCTGCTGCGCCTGCGCCACGACGAGCACGCCGCTGCCCACGGTGGCCGCGACCATCGCCGCTGCCCAACCGCGTCTTACCACTGACCGAATTTGCATCTATTTATCCTAATACAAGGCCGGTCGTACAGCTGAGGCGAACACGCCCTTACAGAAGAAAAATCGGCCGGCGGGAAACGCTCTGTACGTCT
>Ga0105248_10009554_pt1 | contig 10673 bp, 7 predicted proteins | sample KBSS34metaG_FD_81524 | JGI IMG/M metagenome (GOLD analysis project Ga0105248, IMG submission 81524) | Switchgrass rhizosphere microbial communities from Kellogg Biological Station, Michigan, USA - KBS S3-4 metaG | ecosystem: Host-associated > Plants > Roots > Rhizosphere > Soil | place... | reverse complement strand
GGACGTCAGCGCCCACCCGAGGCTGACGCTGGCGTTCGACCTGCTCGGCCGGCGTATGATCGACGCCGAGCGGCTCAGGGCGGAGGAATTCCACGCGCTCGACGGCACGTCGGTCTACCCGAGCATCGCCTTTTCCCACCAGTCGTTCAATAGCCTCAGCGCCGCCGTGGGCGTGAAGGTCAATCTGCTGGATCGGCTGCTGCTCGATGCCAACCTGCTCTTCGCGCTCGACGATCACGGAGTCCGCGACAAGGTGACACCGCTCGTTGGTTTCGAGTACTCGTTCTGAGGTGAATCTCGCGAACGAAGCCGTCGTCGCGGCTGGCCGCCGTCCCGCCGGCTCGCCAGCTCGCGTGATTCCTGGCGCGGTGGGAGATCGCGGATAATGCGACGTCACTCTTTTGAAGGGGCCAGACGATGACAACGAAGTTCAGGTCAATCGCTACGGTGCTGCTCGTGCTTGCCGTCGCGCTGCCAGTGGCGGCCGAATCCATCAATCCACCGACCAGGCCGCAGACCGCGCCGATGACGGCGCAGGAGAAAAAGAACCTCGAGATGGTGATGACCTGGTGGCGCGAGGTGCTCTACGCCGGTCACTTCGAGCTCGCCCCGAAGTACCAGGCTGAGGACTACATCCAGCACAATCCCAACGTGAATACGGGCCGCGCCGGTTTCATCGAGTTCTTCACCAAGCTCGGTCGAAAGCCCATGAACCCGATTCCCAAGGCGATGCCGGCCGATCAGCTGCCGGTCGTCTCGGGAGCCAAGGGAGACTTCGTCTGGCTCATCTTCGAACATGAAGACAAGGATCCCCGCAACCCGGCCAACACCTATCATTACAATTCCTTCGATGTCCTCCGCATCGAGAACGGCAAGGTTCAGGAGCACTGGGACAGCGCCCAGAAGAACGCGGGCACCGGCGCCGTGAAAACTGGCGTCTCACCCAAGCCGCCGATGCAATGGAACACCGGCAAGCTCTCGAAGGAAGAAGAGAAGACGCTGGCCATGGCCACCGAGGAGTTGAAGGACATGCTCCAGTACGGCCACCTGGAACTGGCCGACAAGACCATGGACCCCGGCTATATCCAGCACAACCCCAACGTCCCTCAGGGCCGCGACGGCTTCAAGCAGTTCATGAGCCGCACCCCCGGCCGCACGCCGCGCGAGATCAAGGCGGAATGGGTGAACGCACCCTCGCTCACGCTGATCAACGGCCCCTACTCAGTCATGATGTGGGACCGCACCGCCAAGGATCCCGACGATGCCAGCCGCGAGTACAAGTGGAATCACTTCGACGTCGTGCGCATCGAAAACCTGATCAAGGAGCACTGGGACGAGGCCCGCATCAATCCTCCAGCGCCTGTTCCAGCGAGGTAAGTCGGGGTGTGTCGGTAGGCTCTCGGACCAGGGCCGCCCACAAGGAGCTTTGTCATGACACGGAATTCGCGGTGGATGCTTCCAGCTTTCGCGGCGGCGGCGGTCGCGATATTCGCCACGCCGCTCCACGCGGAGCTGCTCGAAAAGACGAAGAAGGTGGGACGCACGACCGTCCACTACAAGGTCGTGCTGCCGAACGGCTACGATTCAACCCGTGCCTACCCGGCCATCCTGGCGCTCGGCGGCGGTCCGCAGACGATGAACACGGTGGACAGCGTCCTCAATCGCAACTTCCGTGCGGAGGCCGAGAAGCGCGGCTACATCGTGGTCGCTCCGGCGGCGCCGGACGAGCAGTTGTTCTTCGAAGAAGGCGCCCGGATTTTTCCTGAGTTCCTGAAACTGATCCTGGCGGACTACAAGATCCAGGACAACAAGTTTCACATCGCCGGACCGTCAAACGGCGGCATCGCCGCCTTTCACGTCGCGGCGGCCAACCCGCAGTATTTCCTGTCGGTCACCGCGTTCCCCGGATACATGTGGGAGCCGAGCCTGTCCAAGCTGCAGGCGATTTCGAAGATGTGCGTGTTCATGTACGTCGGCGAATTCGACGAGTACCGGTGGCACGGCGAGATGAAGAAGGAAGCGGAATTCCTTCGTGCCAACGGTGCGGTCGCGAACTACACCGTCGAAAAAGGCCAGCCGCACCGGCTCGAGACACTCGCGGGCGCCAACGCCGCACGCCTGTTCGACGGGTTCGAAGAGACGAAGAAGGGCTGCAGCAAGTAGCCGCAACCGCGTACTACCAGCGGCACTGACGAGTCATTTTCAGGATTGGCCGCGAACGCACGGAGGGACGAAGGTTTCACAGGCAGGTACTTCTTCGTGCCTTCGTGGCAGATCTCGACTCTGCAAACGAGCAGGACCGGCCTAATTCTTGACGTACTTCGTCACGCCCCTCAGGTTGGCTTCCGCCGTGTAGATATTGCCGGCGGCGTCGATGGCGATGCCTTCTCCCATCGCGCCGTCGGCAGACTCCGTCTTGTGCGCCGGGATGAACATCGTCACCTTGCCGTCTTTGAGACTCCCGATTCGGATCCCTCGCTGCCAGCCGGGGTGGACTCGTTCGGTCGACTCTGAGTCGGCCGTGTAGATCGTGTCGTTCGCGTCGATGGCCAGACCGCTGACGCGGCCGAAGTCGCTGTACTCGGCGAGAAACCTGCCCTCCTTTGTCAGGATCTGGATGCGATGGTTGTGGCGGTCGGCGACGATCAGCCGGTCCCTGGAATCGAACTCGAGCGCGTGGGGCGTCCGGAACTCGCCCGGTCCGGTTCCCGCCTTGCCGATGGTCCTGAGGAACTTCCCGTTCTTGTCGAACACCGAGATGCGCCCCACGAGATTGGGAGCGGCCACGTCCGTATGGCTCTCGGCGACGTAGATGTCGCCATTCTTCGGGTCGGTCACGACATCGGTCGGGTCGGTGAGGGCGTCGGGAGGATTTCCCCTGACGCCGGGTTTTCCCAGTGTCATGAGGATCTTGCCGTCGGGGCTGAACTTGACGACGACGCTGCCCTTATCCTTTTCCCCGGGAAACTTGTTGATCTCGTCGGGCGCCGGGGCTCGTGCGTCCGTCACCCAGACATTCCCCTCTCGATCGACATGGATGCCGTGCGGCCACACGAACATCGCCCCGCCAAAGCTCCGGATCTCCTTGCCTGATTCGTCGAACTTGTGGACGGGATTCGCCCTGGAACCGAAGCAGCCAGGCGTGGTTCCCGCGGAGCAGCGGTCGGTCGCCCACACGGACTTGCCGTCCCGGTCGATGGCGACGCCGTTGGATCCGCCCCACGGCCGCCCCTCCGGCTCCTGCGCCCAGTTGCGGATCACGCGATAGGGATTGGACCCGCTGTTGACGGGCTGAACCTTGTCCGTCTGAGGGGTGCCTCCCCGCTGCTGCCCCTGCACGCCGCTTCCCTGCAGCGCAACGCACACGACGACGAGCAGCGCCGTGAACCAGCATCTGACGAAACCTGAAATGGACATCTCATGCTCCCTTCTCGCAAGAACAACCGAGGAGGCTGCGCGGCAGAAGCAGTGCAAACCTTCAGAGCTTGTGAAGAAATCAGGGTTGAATATCGCATTTCTTAACAGGCTCTACAGCCTTGCACTACACCAGACGAAAAAACGGCGCCAGAGCAGTTCTCCGTGAATTCGACGGCCGTTCGAAGCCGACGCCATGATAAGCCGGGAAGTAGGATTATGCTGTTCGGTCTGGAGGTGTGGGATCGTGATGAGACGAAGCATGCCAAATTCCGCGATGACCCGGTGCCGGATCGCCATCGTATTGCTCGCTGCGTTGGTGGTGGCGGGCGGCTCGGCTCCGCACCAGGTCGGAGCCGCGCAGTCGAACGTGCCAGCTCCCCGGCTCTACGTGCTCGACTGCGGAACGCTCATCAACAACAATCCCGAGGCGTACAATCTCACGCGCCAGGAAGTCAGGAACACGAACATGTCGGTGGCCTGCTACCTCGTGGTGCACCCGCGCGGTACGCTGCTCTTCGATACCGGGCTGCCTGACAGCGCCCAGGGCCGGCCGTTCAATGAGTCGCCGCTCAACGGACAGCCGAATCCTCCGTCCACCGCCTACTTCATGCTCGTCACCTCGACGTTGAAGAGCCAACTGGCGGCGATCGGCTTCGCGGCCGACAAGATCACCTACCTCGCCCTGTCGCACTTTCATGGTGACCACGTGGGCAACGCGAACGATTACGCCGGCTCGGTGTGGTTGGTGCAGAAGGCGGAGTACGACGCGATGTTCAGTCCGAACGTGCCGGCCGCGTCGATCAATTCAAGCTACGGCCGTCTCAAGAACAGCAAGAACCAGATCCTCCAAGGAGACCATGATGTGTTCGGCGACGGCACGGTCGTCCTGAAATCCACGCCGGGACACACCCCGGGGCACCAATCGCTCTACGTGAAATTGGCGAGGACCGGCGGCATCGTCCTCAGCGGCGATCTCTACCACTATCCCGAGGAGCGCACGCTTGGACGAATGCCGGAGCGGGAAAAGACGACGGGAACGCCGGCGTCGAGGGCGGCGCTCGAGGCCTTCATGAAAGAGGTCAAGGCCGAGCTGTGGATCGAGCACGACATCACTGCCTACAGCAAGCAGAAGAAATCGCCCCAATACTACGACTGATTTCCTGTCATCCCGATCCAGCGCATTTCCCCCGAGAGAGCTTCGGCAACGGTGCGGCGATCGACGGCCCGGCGGTGCTCGAGTTGAGGCAGACCCATTCCGGCTCCTTTAACGCTCGCTCTGTTCATCGCCATCATCGCGCCGCCTGCTGGCGTCGGCGTCGCGTCCTTCGCGCAGCGTGCGGCTGCGCGACCAAGCCCGGAAGTGCGGCTCCTCGATCTACCAGGCATCCGCCGCCTGTTCGAGACGCTGGCACGCGAGCGCAGCTGGATGAACGACGGCGAGCAGGCGGCCGCCTGGGCCGAGTTCGCGCTCGTGGCCGAGGCCGTGGTCGGCGACCCGCCTCTTGGGCCGCTCACCCTCGACGACCTCCAGGGTTCCGCGACAGCGCGGGGGCCTCTTGTGCGCGCCACGCCTGGCGTGACGACGCGCGACCGGGCGGCGTACCAGTTGCAGGGGCTTGGCTACTCGGCGCGTGAAACGGCGGACGTGGTGAGCGGGCGCATCAGCCTCACCGCGCTCGATACCGCGCTGAAGATGCTGATGGTCGGCCGCGGCAAGGAGGAGGCGGCCAATTATCTCGACAGCCAGTACAAGCGAGTCGCGGCGCGGCGGGAGCCGCCGGCTGTTCTCCCCGCGCCCGGACGACTGCTGCAGAATCCGATCGATGCCGCGATCGAGAAGTACGCGGCCCTTCACCGCGTAGACCCGGCCATCGTCCGCGCCATCATCGCGGTCGAGTCGGCCTACGACATTGACGCGCGCTCGAGATCCGGAGCCATCGGCCTGATGCAGCTCATGCCAGGCACGGCGCGCGCTCTCGGCGTCGATCCCTTCAATACCGAGCAGAACATCGCCGGCGGCGTCCGCTACCTGGCGGCGCTGCTGGAGACGTTCGGTGGACTGGAGCTCGCCCTGGTGGCGTATAACGGAGGGCCTGGGTTCGCCCGGCGCTACGCCCAGGGACAGATTGCGCTCTATGGCGAAACGCGGGAATACGTGAAGCAGGTATTGTCACGTCTGTCTGGGGCGAACCGGCCGCGCTGAGCCATGTCCGTCCGCCCCGGCAGGCCATCCGTGGCCGGATCGACTCGAATCACGGCTCTCGAGGCGGTTGAACGAAATTCACGGTCACGAGATTCGTAGGCCGGGTCCTTTTGGACCCGGCTTCTCTGGCGGGTCCGGAAGGACCGGCCTTACGTGAAATCTCGAAACCGGCGCTATGCTGACAGGCAAAGTTGGAGGCTGCCATGAGGAATGTCGCGTGGGTGGTGCTCGCCGTTGCGACGTGGGCTGGTGTGGCGTCGGCTCAGTCGCGCGGTGTCGCGGCCGAGGACTACTTCGCGTTCCAGGCGCTCAGCGATCCGCGGTTCTCGCCGGATGGTTCGACGATCGCGTTCGTGGTCACGACCGTCGATCAGAAACAGAACCGACGGAGGAGCGAGATCAGGAAGGTCCGGCTCGACGGATCCGGCGAAATGGTTCTGACAACGGCTCCTCAGTCATCGACGAGCCCGCGCTGGAGACCGGACGGCACGGCGATCGCGTTCCTGTCAACGCGGCCGGCTGTGGGGGAGACGGAGACTCCAAGAAACCAGGTGTGGCTCCTGCCGATGACCGGCGGCGAGCCGCGGCGCCTGACCAGTCTCGTCAATGGGGTCACCGCGTTCCAATGGTCACCCGACGGCGCGAGGCTTGTCGTCGTTGGCTCCAGTGGACCGAGCGACGAAGCGAAATCGCCGAGCGATGTACGCCACTACACACACGCCAGGTACAAGTTCAATGACGCCGGCTGGTTCGATGACAAGCGAACGCACCTCTGGGTCGTCGACGTGGCCACGGGCGGCGCAACGCAGTTGACGTCCGGAGACGAGTGGAACGACACCGATCCGCAGTGGTCGCCGGATGGCGCGAGAATCGCGTTCGTCTCGGATCGGACCGGGCACGAGCTCGATGAAAGCCAGAACACCGACGTGTGGGTCGTGGCGGCCAACGGAGGACCGCTGGTGAAGATTTCCGATCACGACACACGCGATGATTCGCCGCGCTGGTCTCCTGACGGTCAGACGGTGGCCTTTCTCAGTTCAGTACCGGAGAAGGCCCATCCCAAGATCTGGCTGGCACCTGCCTCCGGCGGTGCGACATCACGAGCCGCCGTCGACGGCCTCGACCTGATTCCCACCGCACTGCGATGGGAGAGAAACGGCAAGGCCCTTTACTTCGAGACCGGCTTTCATGGGACCACGCAGTTCTACCGGGTGGATCTGGCGGCGCGAATGGCCGTGGCGGTGACTTCGGGGGAGCGCACCCTGCGCTTCGTCGACGTGTCGGCAAAGGAGAATGGTCTGGTCTACGTTGTCAACGATCCGACCCACCTCGATGAGCTGTACGCGGCGGATCTCGACGGCGGCAACCAGCGGCAGCTGACGCACGTGAACGCCCCGCTGGCCAGCCAACTGTCGCTGGTTCCAGTCGAGCGCGTGGCGTACCGGGGCGCGGACGGCTGGGACATCGACGGGTTTTTCATGAAGCCGGTTGGTTGGACGGCCGGCAAGACCTATCCGATGGTCCTGACGATCCACGGCGGGCCTGCCGGTCAGTACGGCTTCGACTTCCAGCACGAGTTCCAGCTCTACGCGTCAAGGGGATGGGCGGTCTTTTTTGCCAATCCGCGCGGGTCGACGGGCTACGGCGAACGATTCGAACGCGGCATCGAATTGAATTGGGGCGGCAACGACTATGTCGATGTGATGAACGGCGTCGACGCAATCCTGGCGAAGTATCCCTGGATCGATCGCGATCGCCTGGGTGTGACGGGCGGCAGCTACGGCGGGTTCTTGACGAACTGGATCATCAGCCACACCACCCGCTTCAAGGCGGCGGTGACGATTCGCAGCATCTCCAATTTCATCAGCGACGATGGCACGCGCGATGGACAGTATGGGCACAAGGATGATTTTCGCGGCGATATCTTCGAGAAATTCGACGCCTACTGGCGTGCATCGCCGCTCAAGTACGTGCAAAACGTCAAGACCCCAACACTCGTCATCCATTCCGACATGGACTTCCGCGTGCCGATCGAGCAGGGAGAGCAGTGGTTTCGCGCGCTGCGCCATTTCGGCGTGCCGAGCGAGATCGTCTTCTTTCCACGCGAGAACCACAATCTGACGCGGACCGGCGAGCCGAAGCATCTGGTCGAGAGTCTGAACTGGCAGGTCTACTGGTTCGACCGGTACTTGAACGGCAATTCAAGTGCGAGGCCACCCGATGCGCCGGGGCCCACCGGAACCACCACGCCGAGTCGAGCGTCCGCGAGCGCTGGGTTGAGATAGTTCTCCCAGGACCCTCGCGGAGCGCCGGCGCCGCCAGTAGAATGGCCCGAACAGGCCATTTGCGCCTGGAGACCAAAATGACCCGATTGGGGGAAGCGGCCGCTCGGCCTGCTTCAGTACATTCTGTTCGCTTCGCGGTGTCCGCGGTTTCTTTCGAAGGAGTGTCTGTATGACAGCTGGAGAGATCGAGCAATTGCGTTCGAGCGTTCGCGGCGCCATCGTCCAACCGGGCGATGCCGAATACGAGTCCGCTCGCAAGGTCTATAACGGCATGATCGACAAGCGTCCCGGGCTGATCGTGCGCTGCGTCGATGTCGCGGACGTGATCGAAGCCGTCAACTACGCCCGCGCGAACGGTGTCCTGACCGCGATCAGGGGCGGCGGCCACAACGGCGGCGGCCTGGGCACCTGCGACGACGGGCTGGTGATCGACCTCTCCCGCATGAAGGGGATCCGGGTTGACCCCGTCGCGCGCACCGTCCGCGTGCAAGCCGGTTGCACGGGCGGTGACATGGATCACGCCACCCATGCGTTCGGGCTGGCGACGCCGGGGGGAACGGTCTCCACGACGGGCGTGGCCGGCTTGACGCTGGGCGGCGGCATCGGCCACTTGACGAGGCCGTACGGTCTGGCCATCGACAACCTCCTGGAAGTGGACGTGGTGCTGGCCGATGGCCGGTTCGTCACCGCGAACGAGAAGGACAACGCCGACTTGTTCTGGGCGGTGCGGGGCGGCGGCGGCAATTTCGGCGTCATCACGTCGTTCCTGTTCCGGCTGCATCCGGTGAAGATGGTGAGTGCCGGGCCGACGTTCTGGCCGATTGAGCAGGCGCCGGAAGTCATGAAGGCGTACGAGGAGTTCATCCTCCAGGCGCCGGAAGATGTGAGCGGCTTCTTCGCCTTCCTGACCGTACCGCCCGTGCCGCTGTTTCCCCCGGAGCTACACAACAAATTGGTGTGCGCGATCATCTGGTGCTCGACGGCGGCGCCCGAGAGGGCGGATCAGCTGACGAAGCCGATGCGGTCGGTGGGCACGCCCCTGCTCGATCATGTCGGCCCGATGCCGTTTCCGATGCTCCAGGGCCTGTTTGACCCGCTCATGCCGCCGGGCATGCAGTGGTACTGGCGCGCCGATTTCGTGAATGGATTCACCGCCGACGCCATCGCCAAGCACGTCGAGCAGGCGCTGCAGACGCCGCCGGGACTTTCCCAGGTGCACATCTATCCGATCAACGGCGCCGCGCACCGCGCGAGCAAGGGCGATACCGCGTTCAGCTACCGCGACGCCAACTTCGCCGTGGTGATCGTGGGCGTGGACCCGAACCCGGCCAACAAGGATCAGATCACGAAGTGGTGCAAGGGATACTTCGACGCCCTGCATTCGTACTCGGCGGGCGGCGCCTATGTGAACTTCATGATGGACGAAGGCCAGGAGAGAGTCGAGGCGTCATTCCGCGACAATTACGCCCGACTGGCCCAGATCAAGCGCCAGTACGATCCGACGAACCTGTTCCGCGTGAATCAGAACATCAGGCCGGCGGCCACCGTCGTGTAACCGCGGCAACCACGGCGACGACCGAGTGCAGTGCAGCCACGAAGCCACGGAGGCACGGAGGCACCAAGAATGAGGATTCTTCTTCGTGTCTTCGTGTCTTCGTGGCAGATCTCAGCTATGCAAATCGTTCGTACGAACCGCTAGTTCGCCGGCGCCGGGCTCATGAATCCGGCGCGCAGCCTGGCCCGGTCGATTTCGGCGCCTCGCAGGTAGACACGCGCGATCCGTCGCGTGTTCGTGATGTCGTCGAGCGGGTTGGCGTCGAGCACCACGAAATCGGCGCTCTTGCCCGCGGCTACCGTGCCGAGATCGTTCTGCCCGAGAATCTGGGCCGACGTGCGCGTGGCGGCGACCAGTACCTGTGCCGGCGGGATCCCCGCCATGACCATGTTCTCCAGCTCCGCGTGCATCGTCCAACCGATGAACTGATCGCCTTGCTGACCGCCGCCATCGGTGCCGACGCCGATGCGGACGCCGGCGGCGTGGAGCTTCGTGATCCCGCGGGCCAGACGGTCCCACGCCTCTTGCGAGCGGGCGAGCTGTTGCGGATTCGTTTGCGGGAATCGGCCCTGCAGCCGTTTGATCTGCTCGGGACGCACGGTCTCTGCGATCAACGGATGGACGGGATTCAACCACGGCGCGTAGACCGCGCGATGGGGTCCGCCGAGAGCCGAGAGCACCGCCGCGTTGGGGTGCTGCTTGAACAGCGTCACCAGTTCGTCGTCGACATCGCTGATCATGTGGGCGAACACATCCATGTTGGCGCGCAGCAGGTCCTTGGCGTCCTGGAGGCCGGTGGCGTGAACGGCGACCCGCAGGTTGTTCTTGTGGGCCTCGTCGAGGATGGCCTGGTAGAGCTCGGGGGCCATCTTCTTGACGGCGCCGCCGCGATCGTCCACCCAGGTCTTGACGAGCGTCAGGTGACGCGGCACCAGTTCCTGCACCGAGGCGCGCGCGCCCGCCACCGTCGTGATCGGAAACGCCGCCTGTCTCATGTTGTCGGCGCTGATCTCTTCGAGCGGCGAGAGCCCCCGGCCCGCGGTCAGGAAGCGGGCCGCGTCGGGGTACTTGCCCGCGAGAATTTCGTCGCGCAGCTGAAACGGCATCTCGCCGAAGTCGGTGCCCATCGATTGGCTGGCCGCGACGCCGAAATAGGCGAAGCGGCGCATGTGGTCCAGGATGTTGTCGCGGGTGTAGTTCTGCGCGCCGCTCG
>Ga0105248_10009553_pt1 | contig 10673 bp, 12 predicted proteins | sample KBSS34metaG_FD_81524 | JGI IMG/M metagenome (GOLD analysis project Ga0105248, IMG submission 81524) | Switchgrass rhizosphere microbial communities from Kellogg Biological Station, Michigan, USA - KBS S3-4 metaG | ecosystem: Host-associated > Plants > Roots > Rhizosphere > Soil | place... | reverse complement strand
CGGTAGGGAAGATCGCGCGATCGGCTTCGCGCTTCACGACAGCAAAACTGGAGGGTTCCACGAGACGGGAGCGATAGTGAAAACTTCGGCCGTGCATGGCCGATAGATCAAGACAACATTGTAGCGCACACCGGTTCGACACACTCCTAGTCGCCGCCGCAGCGCGTAGAGACTTGATTCGAGCGCGAAAGCGCATTAGCGTATAACTCAGACCTCGGTCTTCAGAACACAAACTTTCTTCGAGGTATTCAAATATGAGCCAATTTGCCGCCTATCCCAGCCTTCGTGACATTCCCGTTTTCATCACCGGAGGGGGATCCGGTATCGGTGCTGCGATGGTGGAGGGTTTCGTCCTGCAGGGCGCTCGGGTGGCGTTCGTCGATGTCGACAGAACGGCCAGCCTGGCGCTGTGCAGTCGCCTGGAGAAAGCGGGACCGCACGCTGCCCACTTCATCCCGTGTGATGTACGGGACATCGATGCTCTGCGTAACGCTATCGACAGCGCACAAAAAGCTGTTGGCGACATCGGCGTGCTGGTAAACAACGCCGCGCGCGATGACCGGCATGCAATCGAAGAGGTGACCGTCGAATACTGGGACGAGCGCGTCGCCGTGAATCTGCGTCATCAGTTCTTCGCCGCGCAAGCGGTGGTCGAACACATGAAGCGCCGCGGCGGCGGGTCGATCATCAACTTCGGTTCGGTCAGCTGGATGCTCAAGGCCGGCGGGATGCCTGCCTATACCACCAGCAAGGCCGCCGTTCACGGCATGTCGCGCAGCCTCGCCACCGACCTCGGACCGTTCCGGATCCGAGTAAATACGATCTCACCCGGCTGGGTGATGACTGAGCGCCAGTTGAAACTCTGGGTGACGCCCGACGGCGAGCGTCGTCTGGACGAGAACCAGTGTTTGCCGGGAAGGGTGCAACCCCAGGACATCGCGCTGATGGCTCTATTTTTGGGGGCGGAGGACAGCCGCATGATCACCGCGCAGAACTTCATCGTCGATGCGGGTTGGGTCTAACAAGTGCATCCTGCCTTCATGCGTGACGGCGAGCGGCGCGACGAGAACTCGCGTTGACTCGCCTGTTAACCCTGGTGGTTCCGGCAGCGATTGTTTTCGCGCTCGTGGTCTATGCAATAGCCGCGCACCTGGTATTTGCGTCCCAGGAAGGGACGCGTCTGGTCGCCTTATTCGCATGGGCGCCACTCGCGGTCACCGCACTCTGGTTGCTCTGGGGAACGTCGTACCTGCGTGGCGCTGTCGTGGTGGTAGCGGCTGTTACGGCTGCATTGTTGATTTTATGGCCCGAGCACGGCATGGATGTCGGCCTGGTTTATCTGGGGCAGTATGTGGTCGCGCAGATATGCCTCAGTGTACTGTTCGGCCGCACGCTGCTAGCTGGGCACGAACCGCTGGTGACGCGGCTTGCTTTGTTGGTCCACAAGGAATTGCCACCACCGATCGCGCGCTATACGCGGACTGTGACGGTTGCCTGGACATTGTTCTTCGCTGGAATGGGACTGCTGGCGATTCTGCTGTATGCATTCGCGCCACGAGCAGCCTGGTCCGCCTTCATTAATCTGCTCACGCTGCCTTGTGTGGTGGCGATGTTCGTCGTCGAATACATCGTGCGGCGATTGCGTTTTCCTTGGTTCGGTCACGCATCCATCTTGGCCGGGGTGCGTGAGTTCCGACGCGCCCTGGACCGAACGGAGCCCTGAAGAGATGAACGAGACGAATGCGTTAGTCCGATCTCGTTCTGGACGAGCGACGCCTGCCCTGCTCGTCTCTGCCGGAGTGCATGCCGGGGCGGCCGCGTTGGCGCTGGCGGCGCCTGCGCACTGGCTCGCTGCCGTGGGGGTGATTGCCGCGAACCATGTTGTCCTGACCGCCGCAGGTCTGTGGCCGCGCAGCCGTCTGCTCGGTCCGAACTTACTGCGATTGCCGCCGCAAGCGGCGTCGCGTCGCGAGGTATCGCTCACGCTCGATGACGGTCCCGACCCGGACGTTACCCTGGCGGTACTCGATCTTCTCGACCGCTACAATGCGCGGGCGAGTTTCTTTTGTATAGGCACGCGGGCCCGACGTTTCCCGGATTTGTGCCGGGAGATCGTCACACGAGGGCACAGCATCGAGAACCATACGGAACATCATTCGCACACGTTTTCCTTGCTCGGAATGCGCGGATTCGCCCGCGAGATCGGCGCCGGGCAGGAGACGATCGTGTCCATCGTCGGGCAGCGCCCGATCTTCTTTCGTGCGCCCGCGGGCTTGCGTAACCCGTTTCTCGAGCCGGTGCTGGCACGAATGGGGCTTCACCTGACTGCGTGGACGAGACGCGGCTTCGATACCGTAACGCGCGATCCGAACACGGTTGCTCGGCGTCTGCTGCGCGGACTTGCCGCGCGGGATATCTTGCTCATGCACGACGGCAATGCGGCGCGCTCCGACGCAGGTAACAGAGTGGTGCTGGAGGCGCTGCCGCAGGTGCTTGACGGTATCGCGGCGCGCGGTCTTCGATCGGTGAGCTTGCGGGAGGGTACGCGATGAGTATCGCGCAAGCACGGCGTGCGTTGATCGGGCGGGCATCGGCGCCTTACCGGCCGTCGGGCCGTTTTGCGTGGCACTTCGCGCGTGGCAAGCTCAATCGCGATCCTGTTTTCACGGCACTGTTCGAGCGGGGGTGGATTCCCAACGGCGCGCGGCTGCTCGATCTGGGTTGCGGCCAGGGCCTGCTCGCCGCATGGCTCATGGCTGCCACTCGGATCTGGGAGCAAGGAGGCTGGCCCGCCATGTGGCCGGCACCGCCGAAGTCAGTGCATGTGCGCGGCATCGAACTGATGCTCGCAGACGTTGAACGCGCGAACGCCGCGCTGGGAGGATCGGCGCAGTTCGAATGCGCTGATATTCGCGAGGCCGGCTTCGGCAGTGCCGATGTCGTGGTGATCCTGGACGTGCTGCACTATATGGACTACGCCGCACAGGATTCGGTCCTTAGGCGGGTTCGCACTGCGTTGGACCCGCGCGGCTTGCTGTTACTGCGCGTAGGAAATGCTGCTGCGGGTCTGCGCTTCCGGATCAGCCGCTGGGTGGATCACGTGGTCACCGTTGTGCGCGGTCATCGGCCCGGCCCGCTGTACTGCCGAAGCGTCGATGAGTGGCGTGCCGTTCTCGAATGCCTGGACTTTCGCGTGGAGGGGCATCCGATGAGTGCGGGGACGCCGTTCGCCAACGTGCTGCTGGTAGCACGCCTCGGCGGCGTGACCTCGTGAGTTTAGCGCCCACTATTGGGGTTTGACACCCCGGTACTCGGAAAAAATGCCTACTTCCACGTGCCGCTTCACCGATTCAAATCCCGCGTGCGCGAGAGTTGCAAGCACGCGTTCAGGCGGCACGCAGGCTTCGATGGTGTCCCAGTAGTAGCGCAGGAACGTCGGTGTATCACGGTCGCGTGCAACGACCCAGGACAGCGCCGGGATCACGCCGCGCATGTACGTTTTGAGTAGAAGCGACCTGAACCGACCTTGTGGGCGAGTAATTTCCAGGACACAGACGGTGCCCCCGGGTTTGAGCACGCGGAAAAATTCGCGTGCCGCCATTTCGAAATCACCGACATGGCGCAACGCATAGCCCATGGATAGAAAGTCTGCATGACCGTCCGGCAGTGGAATCGCCTCTGCGGTGCCCTCGAGTAGTTCGAGGCCCGGGGGCAGCAGCGCGTTCTCGCGCATGCCCGGACTCGGATCCACACCGACCACGAACTCGGGCCGGCCGACGATACGCGCCGCTTCGCGCGCCACCAGCCCGGTTCCAGTCCCGACATCTATTACCCGCATGCCGGGTGCAAGTCCAGCGCGCAGCAGCGCCTGGCGTCGGTACCAGGAACCGCTGCCAAGCCCGATGAGCTTCTCGACCCGATCGTAATCGGGTGCGGCTCGATCGAAGACGCCGCGCACCCAATCGCGGCGCTCGCTTTCGGCGCCATAGTATGCGGTGAGCGGTGGATGTGGGGCATGCACGACCTCGTCAGAGGCGGGGGTGTCTGGTTTCATCTATGATGCGCCGGTTGAAAATTGCTAGGAGCCACGCTCATGCAGATCATCGCCATCAAAACGCTGGTCGTCAACGCCGAGATGCGCAATTGGGTGTTTGTTCGAGTAGAAACCGACCAGCCCGGATTGTACGGGTGGGGCGAAGCCACTCTGGAATGGAAGACCAGAGCAGTCGTGGGGGCCGTCGAGGATCTCGCGCCGCTGGTGATCGGTCGCGACCCGCGGGATATCGAGCGCAACGTGCGCATCCTCACGAAACACTCGTTCTGGCGCCTTGGCGTAATCGGAAATACCGCTATCAGTGGCATCGAAATGGCGCTGTGGGACATTTGGGGTAAGGAATTGAACGTCCCGGTGTGGCGCCTGCTCGGCGGCAGGACTCGCGACAAGATCAAAATCTACACCCACCTTGGTTTTGGCGACATGACGATGGTCTACGAGAGCATGGATCGCAATGCAGTGGTCGACCGCGCGCACGCCGTCATCTCCAAGGGTTATCGAGCCCTGAAAGTAGTGTTCATTCCTTACACCCACTATACCGCCTCGCCCAAGCAATTGGACCATGTGGCCGGGATGATGCAGGGTGTGCGCGAGGCAGTCGGAGACGACGTGGAGATCATGATCGATTTCCATGGACGTTGTGGTTCCACCAGCGCTGCGCTTCAGTATATAGAGGTGCTGGCTCCGTTTCGACCGCTGTTCGTCGAGGAGCCCATTCAACCTGGCGATGCGCCAGGCATGCAGCAGATCATCGCCAAGTCATCGGTGCCGATCGCAACGGGCGAACGGTTGGTGGACCGCAAAGAATTCGACGATTTGTTTAGGCTGCGGGCCCTCAACATCGCCCAGCCCGACCTCTGTCACGTCGGAGGCTTTTCTGAAGCGCGCAAGATCGCTGCGATGGCGGATACCGTCGGGGTGGGCATCGCGCCTCACAATCCGCTCGGGCCGCTGGCGGGCGTGGCAGCATTGCACTTCGACGTAGCTACCCCCAACTTCGTTATTCAAGAGGAGATGTCTGGCGCGGTGCCGTGGTACCACGAGGTAGTGGACGGACCTATTCGTGTTCAGGACGGGCACTGGCTGGTTCCGGAGCGATCTGGGCTTGGCGTCGAAATCGACGAGGCGGTTGCCAAGAAGCACCCATTCAAGCAGGAGGTGCTGGCGGCAGCTCAGGCGGTCATTGACGATGGCAGCATCGTGGATTGGTAGGACGCCCAGGACGGCTTTCGCAAGCTTTTGAAAACACCCAGAAAAGAGCTTGAAAAAGGAGTATGATGCGCGGTCTCGAAGTAACCGGGCATCCTTTGCAGGCCACCCCGCGGGGGCGAACTGATTCCAGCGGCTCGCTCGATGTGTACTGCGCTTAACTAGCACCGTTTGTTATTGGCATTAGGAGTACCCCGAAGCATGCAGTTCAGTGATCTCGGCCTAGTCGCCGAGTTGCTCCGCGCAGTCGAGGAGCAGGGCTATAGCACGCCCACCCCTATCCAGGAGCAGGCGATCCCGCCGATTCTCCAGGGTCAGGACGTTATGGCCGGTGCCCAGACCGGCACCGGCAAGACCGCCGCCTTCACGCTGCCGACGCTGCAGCGACTAAAGCCCCACGCCAGCACCAGCGTATCTCCTGCCCGGCATCCGGTGCGCGCTTTGATCCTGACGCCGACGCGCGAGCTCGCGGCTCAGGTGTACGAGAGCGTGCGCGACTACAGTAAGCATATCCCGTTGCGTTCGGCGTGCGTGTACGGTGGAGTGAACATCGATCCACAGATCGCCGAGTTGCGTGCGGGAATTGAAATTCTAGTTGCGACGCCAGGACGTTTGCTCGATCACGTGCATCAGCGCACCGTCAATCTCGGCCAGGTGGAGATATTCATCCTCGACGAAGCCGACCGTATGCTGGACATGGGCTTCATGCCCGATATCAAGCGCATCGCCGCCTTATTGCCCGCCAAGCGGCAGAACCTGATGTTCTCGGCGACTTTCCCCGATGACATCAAACGCCTGGCAGACCAGATTCTGAAAGACCCGGTGCGCCTTCAGATCGCACGCCGCAATACTGTCGCCGAGCTCGTCACGCATTCGGCATACAAAGTCGATCCGCTGCGCAAGCAGGAGTTACTGTCCAACCTGATCCGCTCCCGCGATATCAAGCAAGTGCTCGTATTCACCAGCACGAAAATCTCCGCCAACCGCCTCGCGCGCCAGCTCGAGCGCGCTGGTTTCAACTGCGCGGCCCAGCACAGCGACAAATCGCAGCAGGAACGCACGGCAGCACTGGCGGCGTTCAAGGAAGGCAAGGTGCAAGTGCTGGTGGCGACCGATGTGGCCGCACGCGGTCTGGATATCGAGCATCTGCCGCTCGTGATCAATTACGAACTGCCGCCCAATCCAGACGACTACATCCATCGCATCGGTCGCACCGGTCGTGCCGGCATGGCAGGAGAAGCTATCTCGCTGGTCGCGCCCGACGAACGCGAGGCGCTCGCTAGCATCGAGAAGCTCATCAAGATGAGCATCCCCATCCAGCCCACGCCGGAAAGCGATTTCCGGCCACCCGAGGCTTCACCGCGGCGTCGCGAGCATGGGCACAAGCGCACCCGAGATACCTCGCGTGCGTCCTCGAGGAGTGCGCAATCCTCGCTTGCGGTATCGGCCATCGAATCTTCTCTGGCCGAGTCCTCTTCCTCGATGGATGCCTTGTATGTGGCCAGCGCCGAGCGTGCAATTACGCCGCCCGCGGCCAACGTGGAGCGCCGTCCGCGCCAAGTGGCCGCGCTGTTCCTTCCCCCCGTCACCGCCAAGCAGGACTGACGTTCGTGCAGGGAAGCGGCCCGGAGCAATCTCCTGCCCCCGAGGCACTGTTCCGGCGGATGCTCGATCGGCCGGAGGAAGAGATCGATCTAGCAGAGGCTGCTTTGCTGATTGCCAAGAATGCCTACCGGGATCTCGACGTACCGGGTTACCTTGCGCGCATCGGCGAACTGGCCGGTAAACTCAGTGCCCAACTTCCCGAAGACGGAACTGAGTCTTCCCGCATCGTTGCTCTGAATCGGTTTTTGTTCGAGGACCAGGGATTCGCGCCGAGTGTCGAAAATTACTATGACCCGCGCAACAGCTTCCTCAATGAGGTCCTGGAACGGCGCGTGGGCATTCCGCTGAGCCTTTCGATTCTCTATATCGAAGTGGGGCGACGCATCGGACTGCCATTGCAGGGTGTATCCTTTCCCGGCCACTTCCTCGTCAAGTGCACTCTGAAGGAAGGTGTGGTCATTATCGATCCCTACTGCGGCGGCATCACACTGAGTCTCCAAGACCTGCAGCAGAGGCTGCGGGAGACGCGTGGCGGCGAAGTATCGCGGGCAATCGTCGCCGCCATGCTGGTGGCTGCTAACAAGCGGGAAATCCTCGCGCGCATGTTGCGTAACTTGAAGGGTATCTACCTCGATCAGCGCGATTATGTCCGCGCCCTCTCGGCCATAGATTGGATCATCGCAATCATGCCCGGCGAGGCAACCGAGGTGCGCGACCGTGGTCTGATCTACGTCAAGCTGGAGTGTTTCCGAGCAGCCCTGGAGGATCTGGAGCACTACATGCAGAAGGCACCTGACGCCGCCGACATGGATGAAATCCGCAGCCACGTCGTGGAGTTGCGGATGAGCGCCGCGCGGCTGAACTGAGGTCGCTCGAGGCGTCGGTCGCGGTTGAAGGACTTCGCCAACCGCATCGCTCGGAACGCTCGCCACTGGGGTAAATGGGCGCGTCGTCGCGGCATCCAGTGCTACCGTGTCTACGATCGCGACATCCCCGAATACGCTTTCGCACTCGATGTCTATGCCGATCGTGCGCATTTACAGGAATACGACCGCGCTGGCGAGCCGTTGGAAACCGATTCCAGTGTCCGCGAAGCCTGGCTGACGCAAGCGCATCACGCTGCTGCAGAAGGCTTAGGTCTGGATTCGTCACGGGTTGTGACGAAACGGCGAGCCAAGCGTCGGGGTTTGGCGCAGCATGAGAAGAGTGGGAGAGGCGGGGAGGATTTCGTTGTCCAGGAAGGTGGCCACCAGTTCATCGTCAATCTGGAGGCCTATCTCGACACCGGCTTGTTTCTCGATCATCGCAACACCCGTGCAATGGTGGCCGCCGAGGTCGCCGGTAAACGGTTTCTCAACCTGTTCTGCTATACCGGCAGCTTTACGGTATACGCCGCATGCTCGGGTGCAGCGAGCTCGGTGGGCATCGATCTCTCCTCGACCTACCTGAGTTGGGCACGCCGCAACTTCGACCTGAATGGCATCGATCCGCAGCGTCATGTGCTCGAGCGCGGCGACGTCCTGGTATGGTTGAAGGAAGCCGCGAGGGCAGGGCAACGCTTCGACGTGATCGTGCTGGACCCCCCATCGTTCTCGACCTCCAAGGCAATGCGGGATACATTGGACATACAGCGCGACCATCCGGAATTGATCATGGCATGCACGCGACTTCTGGCCCGCGGCGGGGTACTGTACTTTTCCACCAATTTGCGTAGCTTCAAATTGGACGACGCCGGGACCGCGGGTCTCGAAGGGGAAGAGATTTCTGCCCGAACTGTACCGGACGATTTCCGTAACCGGCGCATACACCGCTGCTGGCGCTTCAAGCGCAGCTGAGAGGTGAACGGCTTTCTTGTACGATTCAACAGATAGGCTATTCCGCCCCGGGTAGGGCGGGTAGGGTGGGGATAGAGAACAGCAGTTGGAACGAATGGGAGACACGCATGTTTGCAAAGACTCTTCGCACGGCGGCCGTGGTCGTCGCAATGAGCTGCTCCACAACAGCCCTGAGCCAGGTCAACTTCGGATTTCTGAACAACTCGGCGCTAGGGGATCTGACCGAGGAAGACGCGGTGATGCTGCGTGAAACCTTGAAGTCCGCATTGAAATCGGAGCAGGATGGCAGCGTGTTCGACTGGAACAATCCTGCAAGCGGGGCCAAGGGACTGGTGCGGATGCGGCAAGCCTATCAAGTGCAGGATGCTCAGTGCCGCGTACTGGAGATCGTCACGACAGCGCGCTATAAGACTTTCAGGGATACCTACAACCTATGCCAGGACGCCAACGGGTCGTGGATGCCTAGCGGCGGATAGAATCCCCGCTATTGTCGCGGCAACGGCTCCAACATATTGTTGACGACTCGCACGCGGTCGTTGGCTCGGAAATCCCCTACGTCGTCCAATTCCAGCAGTCCGAAGCGGCCGTCGTCGAAGCGCAGAATTACTTCGTAGGAGATCTGCATGAGCCGTTCGCGCATCGCTGGGCTCCCCGCAGCACCAACAAAGCCCTGACTGGAGGAGCCCGGCCCGAAAGTAAATCCGACTACCGGTCCGACCAGAGGAGGACCGCCCGCGGTGACTGTGTTTTGATACTGAGAGGAATTGATGTAACTCGGTACCTGCCGAGGCGTCGCACGCTCACGCTCAACTGTACGGATCGAGCGGATGACGGCGCAATTCACGCAGTTTCCCGTTACATTGGCTGATTGAGACTTCTCTGGTTTGGTATTGGCCGGTGCCTGGGAGGTGCTGGGCGCGTTAGCCTCCGGCATCGGGGGCGGAGGTGGCACGGGGTCCACCGCACGAACAACAAGAGAGGTTGCCAGTAGCCCGGATGTCCCCAGGGATACGAGTCCTGATGTGATGGTCTTCCGACGTTCCAATCCCAACTTGCTGCTCCTGGTTGCCCTCAACACTTATTCCGGAATGCTTTGCAGGTAGTACAACGCTGAAAGCAGCATGCTGGGTTTGCCAAGCGGTCCGAGCCAACGGGTAAAAATGGATTCGATTTCGCCGCTGCGATATATGGCCGCCAGCGCGCGGTCTATGGCCAGGCGCAAATCCGGCTCGCCACGTGGAAGAGCGAGCGCGTACGGTTCGACGGAGAAATCCTCGTCGAGCAGTCTGAAGCTCGCACCGCCGCGCGCCATCAGGCCCAGCCCCAACAGCACCAAGCGATCGGATGCGTACCCGTCGATCGTCCCGGCCGCCAGCATTTCGAAGGCTTTGTCGGGAGACTCTACGCTTACTACTTCAGCGGAAATTTTTTGATGCTTGAGCGCGCCCCGCAATGCGGGATCCGTCGTGGTGCCTGGCACTGCGGCGATCCGCTTGCCCGCCATATCCGGGAGCCTCAAAGCTTGAGAATCGCTGCGCACGAGTATCGTGGCGCCATCGATGAAAGTCATGAGGCTGAAGTCCACCAGCGCCTGGCGCGACAGCGTCCAGGTCGTGGTGCCGCATTCGATGTCGACTTTGCGGGCCTGCACGGCCGTCAGCCGACTCTGCAAAGTGAGGGGAACCCACTCGCTGCGCAATGTCTCCAGGCCGAGTTGCTTGCGGATGGCCTCGGCCACGTGCTTGCACAGATCCACGGAGTAACCGGCGGGTGCCTTGCCCGCATCCTGGAAAGAGAACGGTGGCGCGGATTCGAGATAGCCCAGCCGAATCACCCCGGATTTCTTGATCTGCGCCAGCGCGCCGGTGGGTTCGTTTGCCTGTGCTGCCGGAAGCAGCGCGATACAAAAAATAGCGAGAAGCAGTCTATTCATGGCGATGTGGAGTCACCTCGAAGAGTGCGGTTGAGAT
>Ga0105248_10009552_pt1 | contig 10675 bp, 9 predicted proteins | sample KBSS34metaG_FD_81524 | JGI IMG/M metagenome (GOLD analysis project Ga0105248, IMG submission 81524) | Switchgrass rhizosphere microbial communities from Kellogg Biological Station, Michigan, USA - KBS S3-4 metaG | ecosystem: Host-associated > Plants > Roots > Rhizosphere > Soil | place... | reverse complement strand
TGCTCCTGACCGATCCCGTCTCGAAATTCATTCCCGCGTTTCGCGGCCAACAGGTGATGGGTGAAGGCGGAGCGACGGCGCCGGCGCGCCGTGACATCACGATCCGCGATCTCCTTGCGCATCGTTCCGGCCTGTCCTACGGGTTCCTCAACGGCGGACCGGTCGGCAACGCTTACCGGAAGGAAGGCGTCACCGACGGACTGACGACGACCTCGATGACGCTGGAGGAAGGGATCAACAAGCTGGCGGCGCAGCCTCTGCTCGTGCAGCCCGGCTCGGCCTGGAACTACAGCCTGTCGGACGATGTGCTCGGGCGCGTCGTGGAAGTGGCCTCGGGTCAGTCGTTCGACGTGTTCCTGCGCGAGCGCATCATCAAGCCGCTGGGCATGGTGGACACCGACTTCAACGTGCCCGACGCCAAGTGGCCGCGGATGGCGACCGTCTACTCGCCTGACGGCAGTGGCGGCATCCGGCCCATGAAGGATCCCGAGACGTTCGGCAACACGATCATGTCGCCGGCCGCGATGTACAGGAATCCCAAGAAGTACTTCTCGGGCGGCGCGGGCCTCACCTCGACCGCGCGCGATTACTGGCGCTTTGCGCAGATGCTGGCCAACGGCGGCGTCCTCGGCAACGCGCGCATCCTCAGCCCGAAGACGATCGAGCTCATGGCGTCCAGCCATACCGCAGACCTGCCGGCGGGCGGCCTGTTCGGCCCGGGGGCAGGGTGGGGGCTCGGATTCAAGGTCGTCACCGACGTCGCCGCCACGCAGACTTACGGATCGGTCGGGATGTACGGCTGGAACGGGATCTACGGCACCGCGTTCTGGGTCGACCCGCGCGAGCACCTGGTCGCCATCATGATGGTGCAACGCTATCCAGGACCGACGGTTGCGGCCGGGTTCCAGCCGCTCGTCTACCAGGCGCTGACGCGCAGCGCGGTTCCGGCGTCCGCCCGCTAGGCCAATCTCTCCGCTTGCCCTCGAGGGGCAAGCTGTGGCCTGATCTCCCGCACTATGACAAAGGTCCCACGCCTTCTTACCACCGTCGCCGGCCTGGTCGCCGCGTCGGCCCTCGCCTACGCGGCCGACTACAAGATCACGGTCAGCCAGGATCGCCTGATCAACGCCAGCAACGAGCCGCAGAACTGGCTGCTGATGAACGGCGATTACGGATCCACGCGTTACTCGAAGCTGACCCAGATCAATCGCGACAACGTGAAGAACCTGCGGATGTCGTGGGCGATGGCGCTCGGCGGGATGCAGGACGTCGGGAACAACGGGCCCGAGAACGAGGTCAACCCGCTGATCGACAACGGCTTCATGTACACCAGCGACGGCTGGGGCACGATCTACAAGATCGACGCGTCGAATCCCAATCAGGGCAAGTTCGTGTGGGTCACCAATCCGAACGTGCCGCGCCAGGGTAACGTGCCGCGCACGCGCGGCATCGCGCTCTGGGAAGATCGTGTCATCGCGAACCTGCCGGACGGCCGCGTCATCGCGATCGATCGCGACAACGGCAAGATCGTCTGGGACAAGAAGGTTCTCGCCAAGAACGAATTCGGCGGCGCTGAAAAGTTCTTCACGGCGCCGCTCGTCGCCGACGGCCGCGTCATCGTGCAGAACGGCGCGGGCGACGGCGGCACGCGCGGCTGGGTCGCGGCGCTCGACGTCAAGACCGGCAACGAGCTGTGGCGGTTCTACACGGTGCCGAAGCCGGGCGATCCCGGCAGCGAAACCTGGAAGGACGATCACAACGCGTGGAAGACCGGCGGCGGCGGCATCTGGCAGACCGGCTCCTACGATCCGGCGACCAAACTCTATATCGTCGGCACCGGCAACCCGTACCCCATCTACGATCCGCAGTTCCGGCCCGGCGACAACCTCTACACCGATTCGGTCATCGCGCTCAACGTCGAGACCGGCAAGCTCGCGTGGTATTTCCAGTACACCGCCAACGACTCGTGGGACTACGACGAAGTCGGCGTGCACATGCTGTACGACGTGATGCTCAACGGCGTGAAGCGGCAGGTCGTCGGCCACTACGCGCGCAACGGCTTCTATTACACGCTCGATCGGACGAACGGGAAATTCATCAAGGCTGAGAAGTACGTCAACGAATTGAACTGGACCAAGGGCATCGATCAGAAAACCGGGAAGCCGGTCGAGTACAGCGCGAAGATGGACGTGCAGGTCTATAACCCGGAGGCGCGCGCGCTGCGCGGCGATCCGACGAAAAAGACCTGCCCGACCTGGCACGGCGGCATCGCGCACCAGCCGCTCGCCTTCAATCCGGTCAAGAACATCGCCTACGGCGTCGGCACCGAAGGCTGCTCGTCGGCCAACGGCGCCGCAGTCGCGTCGCGCGGCCCGGACGGCGGCATCAACAACAACGCCAGCGAGCGCCGCACGTTCAGCAGCGACCTCTACTACGGTTCGGTGACCGCCTTCGACGCGATCAACCACAAGGTGGTCGCGAAGGTGAACACGGACATCGAAGTCCGCTCGGGCATCACCGCCACCGCTGGCGGACTGGTCTTCACCGCGCTGCAGGACGGCTGGGTCATCGCCTACAACGACGAGACGCTCGAAGAGCTGTGGCGCTTCAACGTCGGCACGCCGCTCAAGGGCGCGCCGGTCACCTACGCGATCGGACCGAAGCAGTACCTCGCGGTGCAGTCGGGCGGACGTCATCAGCACCCGGTGAAGTTCGACGACCTCGAGAACTCGAGCTACATGTTCGTGTTTGCGCTCAACTAAGATCGATCGGGATGGACGCAGGCTGTTGCCGGATATCGTGATCTGTTTTGCGACGGCCCTCGAAGGCGAAGGGCTGCCGCAGTCGGTTGCCGGACGATCGTTGTCGCTGCTGCAGACCGGGGTGGGCGTCGTGAACGCCGCGTTCGCGCTCACCCGGTTTCTTTCGCGCCACGACGTCCTTGCGGTCGTCAGTTGCGGCGTCGGCGGCGCATATCCAGGCTCGGGGCTCGAGCCCGGCGACGTCGCGTCGGCGGAGAGCGAGACCTACGGCGACCTCGGCGCTGACTCCCCGCACGGATTTCTCGACATGCAGGCGCTCGGATTCCCGGTCATCGCGGGCGATCCTCCCCTGTTCAACCGCTTGCCGCTCGATCTATTTCCCACGGCGCGGCGGGCGCCGTTCGTCACCTGCTCGACCTGTACCGGCAGGGACGAAAACGCTGCCGGCCTCGTGCGCCGGACCGGCGGCGCGGTGGAGTCGATGGAGGGAGCGGCGATCGTCCACGTCGCGCGACTGATGGGCATCAAGGTCGGTGAAGTGCGGGGCATCTCCAACGCCTGCGGCGATCGCGATCGCACGCGCTGGAAGCTGCGCGAATCCGCGGCAGCGGCGCGCGCGGCGGTCGTGGCGTGGATCGAGGCCGGCGCATGCTGAGCCTCGCGATCTCGCCCTGTCCGAACGATACGTTCGTCTTCTGCGAGATGGCGCCGCGGTATCGTCTCGCGCTGGACGATGTCGAGGCGCTGAACAGCCGCGCGGAACGCGGCGAATTCGACGTGACGAAGATTTCGGTCGCGGCTTACGGCCGGATCCGCGACCGCTACGCGCTGCTCCGGGCGGGCGGAGCCGCCGGTTTCGGCGTCGGACCCTTACTCGTCGCGGCCAGACCGCGATCGCCGGGCGGCCGGATCGCCGTGCCTGGCGATCGCACGACCGCCGCGCTCCTGCTGCGCCTCCTCGGCACGTTCGAGACGATTCCGATGCGATTCGATCTCATCGAGGACGCCGTGCTCAGCGGCAAGGTCGAGTGCGGCGTGATCATTCACGAGGGACGCTTCACCTACGCGCAGAAGGGGCTCACCAAGCTTGCCGACCTCGGCGAGGTCTGGGAGCAGAAGATGGGCTGTCCGTTGCCGCTCGGGGCGCTGGCGATCAGGCGCGAGCTCGGACCGGACGCCGCCAGGCGCGTCGACGCCGAGATCCGCGCGAGCATCACGCGGGCGTGGGCGCATCCCAACGAGTCGTCTGACTTCGTGCGAAGTCATGCCCAGGAGATGGACCCGCACGTCGTCCAGCAGCACATCGATCTCTACGTCAACGACTACACGCTGAATCTTGATGACATCGCGGTCGAGCGGCTGGTGGCGCTCGGCGAGAAGCAGGGCCTGTATCCCGCTTCAACCGCGCCGATTTTCGCCTACGACTGACCGGCCCTTTGGGGCGACGCGCGTTTGAGCAGCGCGATCTGGCCGCCGTGGTAGGTCCCGTGCTCGATCGCCCCGTTGATCAGCATCGACAGCGTGTAGCCGAGCCCTTTTGGTTTCGTCCGCAACGCCTCTTCGTCGAGCGCCGCCACCGTATCGGAAAGTGCGCGATAGCTTTCATGCAGGCGTGCGAGCGCGGCGCGCCATGCCGAATCGCTCGACGCTGAGACCGGCGGCCAGTCTTCCTGCGCGGACAACTCGCCGAGGCGTTCGCCCTGAATTCGTGCCCGCGCCACGTCGGCCCACACCGTCACGTGCAACACGATCTCCCAAATCGAATGCGCGTCGGGAATGGCGTGCGCGACAGCCTGCTCCGGCGTGACGTCCTTCAACACTTCCGACAGCGATGGACCGTGCCACATCGGCCCGGTCACCGTGCGCAGCACACGATCGGCAAAGTGGCGTTGTGGAGATTTCATCGTGAGCCTCCTGCGACAGCCCCGAGCGCTTCATCCCAGACTGTTGCCGATCATCCCACAGCGCGGAGATCGATGGCTTCACCCGAAGCCCCGGCGGTATGATGCCCGCAACTCGTCCGCACCACGGAGGCCATATGAAGGGACCGCTCCTGAGAGCCACCATCGCCGGATTCGGAATGGCGGCGTGTCTCGTTTTCGTTGCGCCGTCGATCGAGGGTCAGTCGCCGGCCGCGCCGCAGCGCGAGGGCGCCGCGCCGCCGGGACCGCGGACTCCTGACGGCCGGCCGGATTTTCAAGGAACCTACAACGTTGCCACGCTGACGCCGGTCGAACGCCCGGACGGCATGCCGCTCGTCATCACAGACGCGCAGGCCAAGCGGCTCGAACAGGCCGAAGCGCTGCGCGTGCAGCGCGGCGCGGAGCCGAGCCCGGTCGACCGCGCCGCCCCGGTGGCCGGCGGCAACGTCGGCGGCTACAACAACTTCTGGATCGATCGCGGCGACTCGGTCATCACCATCGACAAGCAGCGCCGCAGCTCGCTGATTGTCGACCCGCTCGACGGCAAGATTCCGCCGCAGACCGCCGAGGCCAAAAACCGGAACACCGCGCGCGCAGGACAGGCGGTCCGGCCGACGGCTGACGCGCCAGAAAGCGCCGTGTCTCAGGGCAACAACGCCTACGACGATCCGGAGATTCGGCCGCTCGGCGAGCGTTGCCTGCTCGGATTCGGATCGACCTCCGGTCCGCCGACGCTGCCCAACTACTTCTACAACAACCTGAAACAGATCGTGCAGACCAAGGACAGCATCCTGATCCTGGTCGAGATGGTGCACGACGCGCGCATCATCCGCCTGAACCAGCCGCACCTGCCGTCCACCATCCGCAAGTGGATGGGTGATTCGGTCGGGCACTGGGAAGGCGACACGCTGGTCGTGGACACGACGAACTTCACCGACAAGACGCGGTTCCGCGGCTCCTCGGACAGCCTGCACGTGGTCGAGCGCTTCTCGAGGGTTGACGGCGGCAACCTGCTCTATCGATTCACGGTCGAGGATCCAAAGACGTGGACGAAGCCGTGGACGGGCGAATATCCGTGGGTCGGCACGGCGGAAACGATTTACGAATACGCCTGCCACGAAGGCAACTACGCGCTGGCCGACATCATGCGCGGCGCGCGCTTCCAGGAAAAAGCCGCCCAGGGCGAAGGCAAGCGCTAAAATCAGGGGCGAGATGATCGAATACCTGGACTTCTACATCAACGGTCAGTGGGTTCGGCCAGCCGTCGCTCACTCGCTCGACGTCATCGACCCGGCGACCGAGGAACCGTTCGCGCGGATCAGCCTGGGCAGCGCGGCCGATGTCGAGCGCGCGGTCGCGGCCGCGCGCTGCGCCTTTGAAACGTTCGGCTACAGCCCGCGCGACGAGCGCGTGGCGCTCCTCGAGCGCATCGTCGACGTTTACCAGCGCCGGCTCGACGAGATCGCCGAGACGATTTCGCGCGAAATGGGTGCGCCCCTGCCGATGGCGAAAGCCGCGCAGGCGCCGCTCGGCATCGGCCACCTGAAACAAGCGCTGGCCATCCTCAAGTCCTTTCCGTTCGAGGAACAACGCGGCACGACCCGGATTCTTCACGAGCCGGTCGGCGTGTGCGGCCTGATCACGCCGTGGAACTGGCCGATGAACCAGATCATGTGCAAGGTGGCGCCGGCGCTGGCGGCCGGCTGCACGATGATCCTCAAGCCGAGCGAAATCGCGCCGCTGAGCGGCATCCTGACGGCTGAAGTGCTGCACGAAGCGGGCGTGCCGCGCGGCGTTTTCAATCTCGTCAACGGCGAAGGCCCGGTCGTCGGCGCGGCGATGGCGGCGCACCCGCAGATCGACATGATGTCGTTCACCGGATCGACGCGCGCCGGCACCGCGGTCGCACGCGCAGCAGCCGATACGGTGAAACGCGTCTCGCAGGAGCTGGGCGGCAAGTCGGCCAACATCATTCTCGAGGACGCGGATTTTGCGCGCAGCGTGAAGATCGGCGTGCGGTCCTGCTTCAACAACAGCGGCCAGTCGTGCAATGCGCCGACCCGCATGCTGGTGCCGCGCGCGCGGCTCGACGAGGCCACCGCGATTGCCAGGGACGCGGCAAGCGCCGTCGTCGTGGGCGATCCGCGGAAGGACGGCACGACCATCGGCCCGGTCGTCAGCGGCGCGCAGTTCGACAAGATCCAGCGGCTGATTGCGCAGGGCGTCGCCGAAGGCGCCGAGCTCGTGACCGGCGGGCCGGGCCGTCCGGCAGGACTCGAGCGCGGCTACTACGTGCGCCCGACCGTGTTCTCGAACGTGCGGAATGACATGACCATCGCGCGCGAGGAAATCTTCGGGCCGGTGCTCTGCATCCTGCCGTACGAGTCGGAGGAAGACGCGATCCGCATTGCGAACGACACGCCGTACGGCCTCTCAGGCGCCGTCGCCTCGGCCGATCCGGAGCACGCGATGCGCGTGGCAGCGCGCCTGCGCACCGGCAACGTGCATCTGAACGGCGCGGGCGTCGATCTCGCGGCGCCGTTTGGCGGCTACAAGCAGTCGGGCAACGGGCGCGAATGGGGGCAGTTCGGCTTCGAGGAATTTCTCGAGGTCAAGGCCGTCATGGGCGCGCCGCAACTGCCGCTCGATGCTTAGCGGGCTTAGCGGCGGTCATCCGCAAGAATCCCCTTCAAACGAATTTTTCTAAGACGCTGCTTTTCGTCGACGGCGGGCTTCGAGTCGTACAGCCAGCCGAGAAAGTCGTCCACCTTGATCTCGTAGTGCTGCGTCTGCTTCACCTGCAGCCGCAGCGTCGTGTGCCGTCCCGGGCCGTGCAGGTGCGGCTTCCGTTCGAACGCCTTGATCGCCAGCGCGCACGCCTCGTACACCGTTTCCGCCAGCACGTCGACCTGATGCTCGATTCCCCGCTCGGTGAAGGCGACGGTGCAGGTGCAGATCGGCACGGGAAGCCGAGAGAATATCACGATATTCGCTTTTTATTCGCTCAGATGTGCGCCTTCAGGCGACCCCGGAAGTCCGGCTAAAGCCGGACACTACTTATGCATGAACCCGCTCTAGAATCTCGGGCGGAGGTTGACGATGCACGATGAACGCCGGCGTTTCCTGAAGCAGCTCGCTGCCGCAACCGGCGGCGCCGCGCTGGCCGCACGAACCCTGCCGCTCGCCGCCGAGCAGCAGTTCCTCACGTCCGCGAAGCTGGGCGCCTTCAACCTCTTTTACGAAGTCCACGGCGACGGACCGGCGGTGGTGTTCGCCCACGGTTCGGGCGGCACGCATATGAGCTGGTGGCAGCAGGTGCCGGTGCTCTCGAAAGACTATCGCTGCGTCACGATCGATCACCGCGCGTTCGGATACTCGCGCGATACCGCCAACGGTCCGGGACGGCTGGCCTTTGTGAAAGATCTGGAAGGGCTGCTCGATCACCTCAAGGTGGACAAGGTGTCGCTGGTCGCGCAATCGATGGGCGGTTCGACCGCGCTCGGCTTCGCCTCGGCGCACCCCGAACGCGTGAGCGCGCTGATCATGAGCGACACGATCGGCGGCTACAGCGATCCGGAGATCGCGAAGCTGCGCGAGACGCTCGGATCCACGCGCACGCCGTTCGCGCCCGGCTTCGCGCAGCGCGAGCCGGCGCTGGCGTTTCTCTATCGCGAAATCAGCGCGCTGACGCTCGACGCGGCGCAGCCGGCCGCATCAACGCCGGCCGCATCCGCGCCGCCGCCGACCGACATTCAGCCGATCCTCGCCCGGAAAGTCCCGGTGCTGTTCATCGTCGGCGAGCAGGACGTGCTGATCCCGCCGCCGATCATCGAGGCGATGCACAAGAAGATGCCGGGCTCGCAGCTCGTGAAGGTGCCCGGGGCGGGCCACTCCGTGTATTTCGAGAAGGCCGCGGACTACAACCGGATCGTCGGCGAGTTCCTGCGGCAGCACGCGAAGGCGTAGCGCCGATCAGTCGCGCAGCGCGTAGGTCGCCATGATGTGGCCGGACACCACGGTGATGTACTGCTTGCCGTCCACCTGGAAGGTCACCGGCGCCATGACGATCTGTCCGCCGAGGTTTGCGTTCCAGAGCAGTTTGCCGGTGCGCGCATCGAGCGCGTAGAAGTACCCTTCGCGTCCGCCGGTGAACAGCAGATCGGTCGCAGTGGTCAGCAGGCCGGCGTCGGTGACGTCGAATTGCGTGAACTTCCAGACCTGCTTGCCGGTCTTCGGATCCATGGCAATCGTCGCGCCGTTGCCGACTTCATTTGTCCAGTTGTTGATCGGATTGCGGCGGCCGATGCCGATCGTCGGCGCACCGGGGGTCGGCGACAGGACGGTGAATCCGCCGCCCGAGAAATTGCGCCCCGGCTCGAAGACCGATTTCTCCTTGCGGTAGATCGTCGCGTAGTTTTCCCACGCCGAGAAGTAGAACAGGCCGGTCCGCGGACTGAACGACGGCGGGTACCAGTTCGTTCCGCCCTGGTTGCCAGGCCAGGTCGGTGAACCCGGCGGCTGCGGCGTCTGGATCGGGCGGCCGTTCGCGTCGAGGCCGCTCGACCAGTTGACCTTCACGAACGGCGTGCCCGACAGGAACTTGCCGGTCACGCGATCGAGCACGTAGAAGTAGCCGTTACGGTTGGCCCACATCATCACCTTCGCGGGCTGTCCCTGCCAGTCGATGTCGGCGAGCACCGGTACCTGCACCGAGTCGTAGTCGTAGCCGTCGTTCGGCGTGAACTGGAAGTGCCACTTCATCTCGCCCGTGTCGGCATCGAGCGCGACGACCGAATCGGTGTAGAGGTTGTCGCCCGGCCGCTGATCGGGATTCCAGTCAGGACCGGGGTTACCGATGCCCCAGTAGGTGAGATTCAACGCCGGGTCGTACGACCCCGTCACCCAGACCGAACCGCCGCCCGACTTCCAGTGATCCTCACTCCAGGTCTCGTGGCCTTTCTGGCCCGGCTCCGGAATCGCATTGAACCGCCAGGCTTCCTTGCCGGTCTTCGCGTCGTACGCGGCAATGTATCCGCGGATGCCGAACTCGCCGCCGCCGACCCCGACGATGACCTTGTCCTTGATGATGAGAGGCGCGTGCGTGATCGAGTACGCGAGCTTGACGTCGCCGACCGTGACGTTCCACAGCGGGCGGCCGGTCTTCGCGTCGAGGGCAATGAGGTGCGCGTCGAGCGTGCCCATGTAGAGCGTGTCGCCGAGAATCGCGACACCGCGGTTGTTCGCGCCGCAGCACACCCGGGCATCCTGCGACGGCGTCCAGCGATACAGCCAGAAGACCTTGCCGGTCTTCGCGTCCAACGCCATCACGTCGTTGGGCCGCTCCGTGATGTACATGATGCCGTCGACGACGATCGGGTTCGTCTGCCAGGCGCCGAGCACCTGATCCTGCAGCACCCACTTCTGCTCGAGATTCGCGACGTTGGCCGGCGTGATCTGCGTGAGACGGCTGTAGCGCTGACTATCGTAGGTGCCGCCGTAGGTCAGCCAGTTCTGCGGCTCGCTGGCCGCGTTCTGGATGCGGGCGGCCGTCACCTGCGCCGCCACCGGGACATGAGCGACGACGCCGAGGATGACGAGCCAGACCAGCGCCGCCGCAACTCGAATGACGGCGGTCGGGCGCGAACGGGATGTGAATGTGATCATCGCTAGCCTTTGAGCGAAAGAAGATACGCGACGAGATCGGCGATCTCGTCCGCGGAAAGCTTGCCGGCCATGGACGGCATCGTGGACGCCGGTTCGACGACGAACTCGCGGAGATCGGACTTCGTGAGCGAGACGAGGCGTTCCTGGTCGTCGATGATCTGGACGGTAAAGGTGTCTTCGTTGAGACGGCGGCCGCGAATCGTGCGGCCATCGCGGGTCACAGCGCGCACCGGGCGATTGATCGGAATCATCGCCTTGGTCGGTTCGAGCAGCGAGCGCTGGAGCGCCGACGGCTGCCGCACGGCACCGATGTCACTCAGGTCCGGC
>Ga0105248_10009551_pt1 | contig 10675 bp, 11 predicted proteins | sample KBSS34metaG_FD_81524 | JGI IMG/M metagenome (GOLD analysis project Ga0105248, IMG submission 81524) | Switchgrass rhizosphere microbial communities from Kellogg Biological Station, Michigan, USA - KBS S3-4 metaG | ecosystem: Host-associated > Plants > Roots > Rhizosphere > Soil | place... | reverse complement strand
TCGCTAAGGAGTCTTGCCAGGCGGATTCGCCAACGCCGCCGGTTCGTCGCCGCGGGCGGCCCTCGCCCGATCAGACGCGGCAGCGCCAGCACGCGGTGATCGCTGCCGCCCGCTACGAATTCATCGAGAAAGGCTATCGCGCCACCGCGATGCAGGCCATCGCCGCCCGCGCCGGTGTTTCGAAGCGGTCGCTCTATCTGTGGCATGCCGACAAGGCGGCGTTGTTCCGCGCCTGCATCGCCGATGGCGTCGAACAGCTCGACCTGCCTTCGCTGGATCGCGAGACCGATCTCGAGCGCGGGCTGTCTCTTTTCGCCGCTGCGCTCCTGTCGGCCCTCTCCGCCGAGCCCGCCTTTGGCATGGGCGCGCTGCTGATGCACGAAGGCCGCGACTTCCCCGAACTCTCGCGTGCCGTGGAACAAGGCCACGCGCGCATGCTGGCGCCGCTCGTCGCCTTTCTCGATCGGCACGGTGCGCAGGATGGTGCGCGGCTGGCGCATCTGTTCGAGTCCGTGCTGCTCAGCGACCTCCAGCAGCGCATGGTGCTGGGCCAGCCCGCGCCGTCGCCCCAGGAGGCGACGGTCAGCGTGCAGGATGCGGTGCGCCTGTTTCTGCATGGCCTGAGCGGCTGGCACGTGCGCCCCGGCTGACACGCCGTCAGAGCGTGATGACGCGCACCTCCGGGACCGGGAACTCCTCGGCCTCGATCCAGCGCCACAGACCGGTGCCTTCGCGATGGCCGGCGAGATCGACCCAGTTGCCCCAGCCGGGATCGGCGTCCGCGCAGACGAGGATCACCCGGCCGTCCGGTTCAGGGCGAACGTGCGTATTGTTGACCCAGACCTTCTGGTGGACGTGATCGAGCGATTCCATCCACCAATTGTCGATCTGGAAGTTCCACATCCGGCACTTGGGCGGCGTCACCTCCAGCACCAGCGCCTCGCCCTGCGCCAGCTTGTAGTAGATATGCCCGTACCAGATCTTGGGATCGCCCCCGGCGGTAATCCAGGTCGACTGGTCCTTGCCCTCGTAGATCCGGTTGGGGCTCGTCTTGAACCATTCGGACCAGTCCGCGAAGGTGTTGGCGGTGCCTTTCACCCAGGCCGCGGCGCCCAACAGCTGCGCCGCGATCTGCTCGGGCGTCAGCAGCGCGGGGGTCAGCGGGGGGCCGATCCGCGCAATGCGCATTTCGGCGGGCGTCTGCGTCGCCTTGTCCTCGAAGGTCTGGCGGATGATGAGGAGGGTGGTGTCTTCCGCCATCGGCAGCCAGTTGCCAGCCTTCTTCTCGCGGCTGACGAGGATCTCGAAACTGCCGTCGGGCTCCAGCGCCACATCGGCAAACTCGATCTCGCCGGTCGAGGCCATCGTGCCGTCGATCGCATAGCGATTGGCCTTGCTGCCGATCGACAGATAGGGAACCGTGCCGCGCGTTCCGGTGATCCGGTACTCGCGATCGCCGCGCACCACGATCTGCTGGTAGAGATTGTCGGGATTGTCCGCGCCGATCTTGATCTTGTCGTCGGTTAGCAGGAAAATGCGGGGAAAATCGGGATCGGCGGAGTCGACCAGCATGTTGAGCGCGGTCCGCGTCAGGCGGCTGAGATAACGCAGCCCCTCCGCCTGGTCGAGCGGCGTGGCAGGGGCCTGTTCGCGCAACAGAACATCGCCCGATTCCGCCAGCTTCGCGCAGAAATCGCGCCACACATGCGCAAGGCGCTGATCGTTCGCAGTGTCGGCCATTGTCTCTCTCCTTTGCGCGGGTTCCTTCCACGCCCCGCATGGCTACTCAAGGCGGACGGTCGCGATCGTGCGCGCTTCGCGACACTTCGCGCGCATGACGGGGTGGGGCGATGATGTTGTTCGCCGGCTGGCGCATCGTGGGCGAAGGGACTGCCGGGGAGACGTGGGCGGCAGTGGCGGAACATCCGCCTGTTTCGGTGCTGGACCGCACCCATGTGGCGGCGCGCACCACGATCGGCCTTTGGCTGTCGTCTCAGCCGAATGCGTCGGGCGGCCGCTTCCTCTCCGAAGGCTGGACGCGGGGCCATGCGCCGCTTGGCCGCATCGTCGTCGTGCCCGCCGACCTTCCGCTGCATGTTCGTGCCGAGACCGCCCCGCCAAGGCGCATGCTCCACTGCCAGCTGCCGGGTCGCGCGGCGCTGCGGCTGCCCGCCAGCGCCCAGTTGATGGAGCGGTGCCTCGATCTGCGCAGTCCCGCCATCGCGGCGAACCTCGCGCGGCTCGCGCAGGAGGTCACGGCTCCCGGCTTCGCCAGTGAGACGTTGATCGAGGGGCTCGGGCTTACGATCGCCGCCGAACTCGCGCGCGATCTCTCGGGCGCGGAGCGGCGCGCGGCCGGCGGTCTCGCGCCATGGCAACTGCGGCGCATCGACGAGCATCTCGCCGCCGGACACTGGGATTGCAGCGTCAGCGATCTGGCGCAGCTGTGCGGCGTCAGCCCCGCACATGCCATGCGCGCCTTCCGCCAGAGCAGCGGGCGCTCGATCGCTGCGCACGTGGCCGCCCAGCGGATGGCGCAGGCACGCGCACTGTTGGCGGGCGACGCGCACTCGATCGCCGAAATCGCCGCTGTCCTCCGCTTCGCGACACCATCCGCCTTCGCCGCAGCGTTCCGCCGGGCTACCGGCGACACACCGGGCGGCTATCGCCGGCGCGCTCGCCTATAGTTTCAGAAGCTCCGCAGCGGAGCGCCCGAAAAAGGCTTCGCGTGCCGACTGGCCGAGTCCGTCGAGCTGGGCGTCATACAGCGCAACGGCTTCCTGATGGCCTTCCACGTGCGGGAAATCAGACGAGAAGACGATGATCCCCTCCGGCACCCGTTCGATGGTCGGGCGCAGCACGTCCTGCTGGTGGACCACCGACACGCGGACCTGCCGCTGCACATATTCGCTGGGCTTGAGCGGCAGGGCATAGGGCGCGAAGTTCAACATGCGCGGACGGCTGTTGTCCGCCTCCCGGTCGATCGTCTCGAGGAAATCGGGAACCCAGTCGATCCCGAGCTCCTGCACGATGATTGCCAGACCGGGATAACGTTCCAGCACGCCGCCGAAGATCATGGCGCCGACCGCAAGCTGCGGCACGAGCCGGCGCGACAGGCTGGCGAGCGTGTAGAAGGCGCTGAGGTCGCCGCCATTGTTCGCCCAGCCCGGGTGCATCGCGGCGCGGCCGCCGCCGACATGGAACAGGATCGCGACGCCAAGCTCCTCGCACGTTGCCCAGAACGGCTCGAAATCAGGGTGGTTCAGCGCCTTGCCGCCATGCGGATCCGCCTTCACGAACACCGCGCGCGACCCCTTCTGGCGGCCGGAGACGACCTGCGCGATCGACCATTCCACGTCCATAAGATCGACCACCACCGCCGGGATCAGCCGATCAGTGTAGCCGTGCATCTGCTCCAGCGCCCAGTGGTTGTAGGTGTCGAGGGTCGCGAGCGCGAGGCTGGGATCGTTCCGCATCGCATGGCGATACGGGTGGTAGCCGTTGGAGGGCAGCAGGATCTGCTTCTCGATGCCGCGCTTGTCCATCCATGCGATCCGCGGCTCGGGCTGCCATGCCTCGGGCGAGAAGGCGCCCGCATCCACCGCGATCTGCGGCGGCTCTCCGCCGGCGAGCGACTTTTCGTAGGCATCGACGATGAAGGGGGGGATGAGCTTCAGCGGATCGGGTCGCAGCGCCGGCGGTACGGATGAGAACAGATCGCCGACGATGATATCGATCAGTTGTTCGGCGACCGTCATCTTCGGCAGCTTCGCGGCCAGCGTCGGATTGGCTTTGGCGAACCAGTCGGCCGGTTCGTTGAAATGACTGTCCACATCGATGATGCGCATGGCGTTCCTCTCCGGCTTATCAGGCGGATAATGAAACGCCACCGTTTACATGTCAACGCCTTGTCGGGGCGTCGCGATATGCCCAAGAGCGGGGCGGCATGATGAAACGGGTGAACATCGTCGGCGAGGCGCCGCGACGCGGCCGGCCGACGCAGGCGGAAGCGGAGCGGCGCGGTCGTGCCCTGCTTGCCACCGCGCTCGACCTGTTCACCGTGCAGGGCCTCGCCGTATCGATGGAGGCGATCGCGGCGGCTGCCGGCATCTCCAAGCGCACGCTCTATGCCCGCTATCCCGACAAGATGGCGCTGTTCGTCGCCGTCCTCGAATCGTTGTCGGCGGAGCGTACCGCCGCCGCACTGGTCCTGCCTGCGGCGATGCCGTTGGAGGACGCGCTGCTCCGCTACGCCGAGGTCCTGTTCGATCATTATGCAACGCCCCGGATCGTTGCCTTCCTTCGTCTGCTGCAGAAGGAAAAGGAGCGGGTGCCTGATCTGGAGCGGGTGATGCGCGAGGAAGTGCTGCGCGATCAGATCCTGCCCCTGGTCCGCTATCTGGATGCGCAGCCTGCCGGGACGCTGGGCGATTTCGACCGTCTCGTCGCCGCGCGGTTGCACGCGCGCAATGTCATCGGTGAAATCACCGACGCCTATGCGGAAGGGCGTGCTCTCGACTTCGCCGCCGCGCTTCCGGCCTTGCGCGAATCGGTGGCGATCCTATCGGCTGGTCTGCGCCGCGTCTCGCGGCGCCAAACGGCAGGGGAATCGCGCTGATGCCAAGCTTCATCTTCACCAAGATGATCGTCGCCGATCTCGAACGCGAAACGGCTTTCTTCGAGCAGGTCATCGGCCTGAAGACCGTGATGCGGATGGTGGTCGGCGAGGGCGATGCCGCTGCCGATGAGGTGATCCTCTCTGCGGACGGGAAGCCGGGCGGCGTGCCGTCGCTCGCCCTGCTATGCTATCGTAGGCGTCCTGCCCCCGCACCGGGAGAGCTGGTGCTGGGATTCATGGTCGATGATGCGGACGCGGTGGCGGCTGCCGCGGAGCGTGGCGGTGGGCGCATCCTGATGGCACCGCGCGACGTGCCCGATCACGGGTTGCGCGTGGGCTTCGTCGCCGATCCGGAAGGGCACGAGATCGAGATCGTACAGCCGCTCGCCCCCTGACAGAGCGGCGCTGACGCTCAGCCGCGTGGTTTGAGCAGGCCGTTCATGTCCAGCCAGCGATGGAATTGCTCCAGCCAGCCGGTGCTCGTCGTGCCCGTCATGCCGCTGCCGAAGCCATGGCCGCCGCGTTGGAAGAGATGGAACTCCACCTTCTTGCGCGCTTGCGCCCAGCTGTCGATCAGCCCGTAGCCTGCGCGCCCGAACAGTGGATCGTCCGCCGCCAGCGCTACGAACATCGGCGGTGCGGTCGCCGGCACCGTCACGCCCTCCATGGGCGGATAGATCGGCGCGATGAACGCCGGCATCATTTCCGGTGTCGCCTGCAGCGCCACCGCGACCGTCATCCGCGCGCCGGCCGAAAAGCCCATCATGCCGACACGGGTTGGATCGACACCGAAGGTCGCCGCCTGATCGCGCACCAGCCGAAGCGCCGCAGCGCCATCCTCGACCGCGAAGGGCGGCGTCGGGAGCTGGCTGGGTCTGCCTGGTGCCGCTACCGCGCTCGTCATCACCGCCTTCATCTCGCGCGCGAAGGCGGGCAGGTCGGGCGAGGTCGGGACGAGGCGATATTTGAGCACGAAGGCCGCGATGCCGTGATCCGCCAGCCAGCGGGCAATCTCGAACCCTTCCAAGTCGATCGACAACGTGCGGAACGCCCCGCCGGGAGCCACCACGACGCCGGCGCCCGTCGCTGTGCCGGGCGCCGGCAGGACCGGGGTCAGTGTCGCCCGAGTTACGTTGCGCAGGCTATATCGGTTACCGGTCCGCGACCAAAGCTCCTCCGGCTGTCCGCCGGCAACCCCGCCGGTGCGGAGCGGGATGGCTCCCGGCTGCGGCGGCGGTGCGACGACGGGCTGTGCCGCCGCCGCCCCGCTCAGCAGGAGGGCCAGCGCGGCGAGCCGCGCGGCCGCACGCACCTCAGGCCGCCTGGGCGTAGAACGGCGTGATCGGCGCTTCTTCCGGGTAGCTCGCCGGCCCGCCGAAATCATAGGCGTCGTTCAACGCCTTGATGAAGACCGGATCGCGCATCGGATCGGTCGGCGTCGCAATCTCGATGCCCTTGGAGCGCACATCCTTGATCAGCATGTCGATCGCCTGCTCATGAGTCAGGTTGTCGCTGCCATCCATGTTCTTCTTCAGCTCGGCAAAGTCCTCGAACACCTCGGCGGACCAGTGAACGAGGAAGCGCAACTCGTCCGTATGATGGCGTGCGATCACCCGATCGCCGGTCTTCAGCAGCCAGTGATCGCGATCGGACGGGTCGCCCGAGAACAGTGTGTCGAAGCTGAGCCCTTCCGGCCGCTGCTGATCGAGCGCGCCGTTCGCTTCGCCGCGGTGAACCATCATCTCGTTCTGTACCAGCACACCGCGATTGTAGATCGGGGAGGCGAGCCGCTTCGGCGCCTTGGCCGGGCCGTCCGGCCAGTAGGTGAAGCCGCTCGACCTGTCGTGGCTGAACCAGGTGATGACCTGAGCCATCTTGATCAGGTAATCCTGGAAGAGGCCCGATTTGCCCATGACCGAGCACAGCCAAGTCGGCGAATTCTCATAGCGGACGCCGCGGAAGCTCGGCGAATCGAGATGGCCGGGATCGGTATTGCCGCAGGGTCCGTTCACGTTGAACAGCATCATCTGGGGCTTGGCATATTCGGCGTTCCAGTAGGACTTGGCGAGGCCGAGGAACTGCTCGTTGTAGAAACAGTCGGCGATCTCTGGATACAGCGCGGTCGAATAGTTCGCGTAGAAACCGCGGAACGTCGGCGTCAGGAACATGTCCATCGTCGGTGTCACGCCTTCGGGCATGGCGCCGCTCAGCGTCGCCATCAGCGCCTCCGGCGAGGAGAAATGCTGCGCGATGATCAGCTTCCACGGGCCGTGATCCCGCACGACGCCGAGCAGCCGTTCACGCTGGTCGTCGGTGTAGACATTGTCAAGTTCACGCGGCGGTGCGACCGGGCGCAAAATGTCCGAGAGTGCCTGACGGCGCGCAGCATCGATCATCATCGTATCTCTCCCAAATCTCGGATCGGCTTATTAAACGCGCCGGTTCTATTTTTCAAGACGTTCCGCTCTTTCGCGGCGTTTTGGATTTGCGTAGAAATGCGGCGACGCATGGCGGGATAGTGGCACGAAATGCCCGTGATAACCGACACACGCGCACCGAATTGGAGAGGATCAGGATCGATGACAGGGACTTATCTGCTGACCGGCTGCGCCTCGGGGATCGGCCAGGCCACCGCCGAGCGGCTGCGTGCCGCCGGTGAGCGGGTGATCGGCGTCGATCTGCGTGACGCGGATATCGAGGTGGATCTCGGCGCGGCGGAGGGGCGCGCGATGATGGTCGCCGAGGCGGAGCGGCTCGCGCCGGAAGGGTTGGACGGCGTGCTGGCGGGTGCCGGCATTTCCACGCAGAACCGCCCCCGCGAGACGATCGCGATCAACTATTTCGGTGCGGTCGCAACTCTCACGGGCCTCCGTCCGCTGATGGCCAGACGGCCGCGCGCGCGCGGCGTTGCGATCTGCTCCACCGCCGCGTTGCTGCCATTCGACCAGCCGGTACTCGACAGCTGTCTGCGAGGCGACGAGGCCGGCGCGCTCGCGGCGATCGCGGAACGCCCGGACACCGCCTACATGACGTCGAAGCGCGCGCTGTCGCTGTGGCTGCGACGTACCGCCGTGACTGCGCAATGGAGCGGCGCGAATATCCTGCTCAACGGCATCGCGCCCGGTGTCATCGCCACCCCGATGACCGCGCCGCTGTTCAGCGATCCGGAGATGGTGCGGCTGATGGCGCTCTCCAATCCGATGGCGGTCGAGGGCTATGCGAACGCCGGCGAAATGGCCGAGCTGATCGATTTCCTCCTCAGGTTTCAGGGTCACTATCTCGTCGGTCAGATCATCTTCAACGACGGCGGCACCGACGCGATCATGCGCCCGGATACTTTCTGAGCGCAGCATAGAAACAAGCAAGGGAGAGCGAGAGATGGCAGGCGTTCTGGAAGGCCGCGCGGCACTCATCACCGGTGCCGCGGATGGCATCGGCTATGGCATGGCGCTGCGCTTCGCCAAGGCGGGCGGCGCCGTCGTCGTCGCCGACTTCGACGAGCAGAAGGGCGCCGAAGCCGCGGGAGCACTGCGGGAACTCGGCGCGCGGAGCATGTTCGTGCGCTGCGATGTCACCAGCAAGGACGCAGTACAGGCCGCGGTGGCCGCCTGCGTCGCGGAGTTCGGAGCGATCGACGTGCTGGTCAACAACGCCTATCGTGGCCGCGGTCTCCAGCGTATCGAGGACAAGAGCGACGACGTGTTCGAGGACGCGATGCGCGTCTGCCTCTACGCGGCGAAATGGTCGATGGAGGCCGCCTTTCCGCACATGCGCGCGCGGGGCTGGGGACGGATCATCAACTTCTGCTCGCTGAACGGCGTCAACGCGCACATGGGCAGCGCCGAATATAACGTCGGCAAGGAGGCGCTGCGCAGCTATACCCGCACCGCCGCGCGGGAGTGGGCGCGGCACGGCATCTGCGCCAACGTGATCTGCCCGGCGGCGGCCTCAGCCTCGTTCCGCAAGTTCCAGTCGCTGCAGCCGGATGTGGCGGCCGCGTCGGCGGGCGCCAATCCGATGGGTCGCATGGGTGATCCGGAGGCGGATATCGGCGGCGTCGCCCTGTTCCTGGCCAGCGAGGATGCCCGCTACCTGACGGGTAACACCCTGTTCGTGGATGGCGGCGCCCACATCAACGGCGTGGCCTGGGCGCCGGACCTCGATTCCCTGGGGTAAGCGAGGGCGGCGTCAGGGCCGGTTGCCGAGCAGATCTTCCGGAGGCGTCTCGCAGCGCCGCACACGCAGGTGGCGGATGCGGCCGGCAAGCGCCGCCGGCACGGCGCCCGGTGGTTCGGGCGACCACAGGACGGCGGCGGCAGGAAAGGGATTGCTGCCCCACGAGGCCGGCAGGTCGAGCGACACCGCCGGCATCGCCGCCGCCACCTCCCTGGACCACTGGAACAGGGCGGGGCGAATGTCGGTTATCCCATCCGCCGCGACCAGCGTGACGCTGCGCTCTACCCCCGGCACCCCCTTCGACAGCACATGCTCATCCGAACCGGCCGGCGCGATGGCCGGGCGGTTGACGAACTTCTCCTCGTCGGCGCGCAGCACCACCCCGATCGGGCCGTGCATCAGCGCGGCGGTCGCGGCGATGTCCTCCGCCCAGAATTCGGAGATGGTGTCGAACGGCAGGTCGTTGCCATCGAGCAGGTGGTTGCGCACGTAGCGCGTGAACGGAAAGTGCTGGATGGCGAGCGGAGCGTGATTCTCCTCGTAATAGGACTGGAAGGCGGTGCGGGAGAGGTCCGGCCGCCGCGGCATGGCACAGATGCTCTTGGTCATGGTGCCCGTTCCTCCCGCCCCGTACCTACGCGTCGATATTGGTGTCGATCGTCAGCGCCCGATGCGCGTCCATCGCCTGCCGGATCTCGTCCATCCGCGCGGTGACGGCGGCAAGAGCGTCCGGGCCTGCGATGAGCTGGCGCGGCGGATCGGCCATGTCGGCGACCGCCATCACCAGCCGGGCGAGCTTGCGCGGATCGCCCGGCTGCTTGCCGTCCACCGATCGCACCAGCGCCATGCGCGCGTGGGCGCCCTCGTCATAATCGCCGATCCGCGCCTCGCCCGCCTTCAGCGAGCGTCCCGAAAAGTCGGTGCGGAACATGCCCGCCGCGATCGAGCAGACCCGCACGCCCAGCGCCTCCACCTCGCGCGAGAGCGCCTCGGACACGGCCTCCAGCGCGAATTTGGAGCTGGAGTAATAACCCGTGACCGGATTGCTGATGCGTCCCGCCAATGACGAGATCTGGATGATGTGTCCCGTGCGCCGCGCGCGCATGTCGGGCAGCACCGCCTGCATCATGCGGATGGCCCCGAACAGGTTCACCTCGTACATCGCCTTCACGGCAGCTTCGTCCCCCTCCTCGATCGAGGAGACGTAGCCATAGCCGGCATTGTTCACGAGGACGTCGATGCCGCCGAAGCGCGCTTGCGTTTCGGCGATCGCGGCCGTGACCTGATCGGGATCGGCCACGTCCAGGCGGACCGCTGCGGCGCGCTCCGGATAGGCGGCGACGATATCCGCCACTGCCTTCGGATCGCGGGCGGTGACGGCCACGGCCTCCCCGCTCGCGAGAACATGCTCGGCGATCGCACGACCGATGCCGCTCGAGCAGCCGGTGACGATCCAGCGCCGCACGCCGCTCATTCCGCGATCCTCCAGAGATAGGAGCGCGCGCGTTCTTCCTGCTGCGCGCGCCGCTCTCCGGCGGTCACCCGGCGCGTGCCCGCCGGCAGCGCGTCGTCCAGATCCGCAAGTCTGACGACCCGGCTCCGCGCGCCAAAGCCTGCGCCGGGCCGTCCCTCGCGAAACTCCGCCCATCGCAGCGTCATCAGACCTTCGGGCATGTCGCTCGTATCCAGCCAGTTCCAGATGCCGGGATCCCGCCGCGACACCACCACCGTCAGCGTGTCGTCGCCGCTCTTCTCCGCCTGGGTCAGGTTGAGGCTGGAGGTGCGATAGACGATGTCGTTGGTCGTCCCCCACACATTCGTGATCGGCGCGAGGAAGTAGCCGGCGCCGCCGAGGCCCACGTCGATCACCAGCGCCTCGTC
>Ga0105248_10009549_pt1 | contig 10677 bp, 5 predicted proteins | sample KBSS34metaG_FD_81524 | JGI IMG/M metagenome (GOLD analysis project Ga0105248, IMG submission 81524) | Switchgrass rhizosphere microbial communities from Kellogg Biological Station, Michigan, USA - KBS S3-4 metaG | ecosystem: Host-associated > Plants > Roots > Rhizosphere > Soil | place... | reverse complement strand
TTCGCGCCACTGCCTGGTTAAGCGCCGCTTCGGAAACCTGTCCGTCTTTCACTAATTGCAACAACGTTGGATACGAATCCGGATCCGGCAGCTCAGTATCGACGCCGGCTTCGAGCGCGAGTTTTGCGGTGGCCGGCTTATCCGATACGAGGTGATGCAGGTCCATCATTTGCGGAATCGCGTAATAATCAGAGACCACGTGACCAGTGAATCCCCATTCCTGCCGCAGCACCTGTTGCAGTAACCATTTGTTCGCGTGCGACGGCACGCCATCAATCTCGTTGTAGGAAGGCATCACGCTCATGATGCCCGCTTCCATAACCGCGGCCTTGAAGCTCGGCAGGAAATATTCGCGCAACGTTCGTTCTGAAAAATTGGCCGGAGCGATGTTGGTGCCGCTCTCCGGTTGACCGTGCGCGGCGAAGTGTTTCGCCGTGGCGATCACGTGATTCTCATCGACTCCTGGTCCGGCGCCCTGCAAAGCTCTGACAATCGCGACGGCCATGCGTGAAGTGAGATACGGATCTTCGCCGTAAGTTTCTTCGGTGCGGCCCCAGCGCGGATCGCGGGCCAAATCCAGGTTTGGGCCAAGCACTTGATGACTGCCGCGGGCACGCGTCTCGAGCGCGCCGGCTGTGAAGACCTTCGTGATGAACTGCGGATCCCACGTCGTAGCGAGCGCGATAGGCTGCGGAAAACTCGTGCTGCCTTTGGCCATGTGCCCGTGCAGGATTTCGTCGTGAAGAATCGCGGGGATGCCGAGTCGTGTGTTTTCAATCAGCCACTTCTGAACGGCATTGGCAAACGTCGCTCCCTGCCGCGGATCTTTTTGCTCTCTCTGCCGCGCGATCTGGCCGATGCCGTGTTTCATTACCACCGCGGCTTTCTCCGGTGAGAAGTCGCCGCGGTCGGTTGAGAAATTTGTTTGCGGGTTGACCTGTGGACGATTGGCCCAGAGACAGACCAACTGCGCCACCTTCTCTTCCGGAGTCATGCGCGAAAGCAGATCCGCGACGCGCTGGTCGACGGGAAGACGCGGGTTTTTATAGGCTGGACGATCCTCTTGCGAATTCATGTGTGCAACCGGCAAACAAAAAGCGGAAATCATCACAACACAGAGGCTAATGCTAAACGCTCTCGTTTTCATTCGACCTCGACCCACTCATTAAAATTTCCGGAGAACAAACGATCCACGTCCCGCGAAATCTCATCCGGTGTTACCGCGCGTCCGCTGCTCAACAGTTGCTCGTACGAATCATAGAGCGCATCCGCGATCTGTTTGCGCGCGTGTTTCCACTTGTAAATGAGCTGCTCGAGCACTCGCGCATCGGAATGTTGCGGAATGAAACTCTGGCCCAGCAGCTCGAGTCGTTCGCGGGTAATCTCCGACACCGTTGATGGATTGTTCAGAAACCACCAACAGCCAAACGGCATCAAGTTAGGAAACTTCCTCGCCGCCACACACAGCTCGTGCTGATTTTCGCGCGACAGAAACGTCACCAGGAACCTGACTTCCGGATAGGCCGCGCAAAGTCTTTCGACCGCGCTCACGTCAGCCTTGGCCAAACTATCCCCCGCCTCTCTTAAACGTGGGTTTACGCGACGGCGCACTCCAACCATGAGAGTGACTGCCAGATTCTGCTCCTGCGCTGCGGGCAGAACCACTTCACGCAGCACGCGATCGCGACCGTCCTCGCCGGGAAACTTGAAATCCGGCGGCAGAGACATTCCCATGTACACCGGATTGAGCCGCTGTATCCACGTATCAAGTAAACGTCGCAGCTCAGCAATGCCAGCCGCTTGCAGATCCGATCTGTTCAGTAGCCGGTCCAGCCTCAATGAACACTTAAAACGAGGGTCAGCGGTAACGCCGCTGTTCCAGATCTCACTCTCTGTTTCATCGAGAGGATCATTTGTCATCACGACACCGCTTACACCCGAGATGTCGAATACGTGATCGACGTGTTTCGGCAAACTTCTGGAATTGAAAAACGCGCGCGCTTCTTTCAAGTCAGCCGCGCGGGTATCGAGACCGAAAGCATCGAGCACGGAAATAACTCCGCGCGCTGCTTCCGAAGTGGGCAGGCTGTCCACGAATAACGTCTTCCAGACGAGGTCTGCCTGATCCGTTTTGCAGAGTTCCCAAAATTGTTCGGGAGAGATTCTGGTCGAGCGCAGTGCTTCCGCAGTCAGGTAGTGATACGTCAGTAGTTCGTCAATGCCGAACAGAAACAGTCCGTTGAAACTCGCTGGAAAGAGATGCGTGTGTACATCCATCACCGGCGTTGAGTTCACGACGATGTCGACCTGGGCGCGAAGCTCTTCCGGGTTGACGAGCAATTTAGCCGGGCGGAGGGGAGTTTCAGTAATCATAAATTCAAACCCTGCGTGGTTAGTACGGAATCTCCGGAACTCTTGCGTCCTGCGGATCGGCCCAGCGATCGTTTGGTATGGCCGGTGTCCAACCCGGTCGCAGCGGATCCTGATCGTAGGGATACGAGCCGAGACGCTGATACAACTCACGGTATTCAGCAACCTTGTCGCGATCCAGCTTAACACCCAGACCCGGTGCAGACGGCACTACGATCGCTCCATTCTCGTACTTCAGTTTACCGCCTTCGATAATGTCGTCAGTCAAATGATGGTAATGTGCATCAGCCGCGAATGACAGGTTCGGAATCACGGCGCCGAGCTGCAGCATGGTTGCGAGCTGAATACCGAGCTCGCCGGAAGAATGCACCGCCACGCCGATTTGAAATGCTTCACAGATTCCGGCTGCTTTGACACACGCGCGAATGCCGCCCCAAAACGTCGTGTCCAGCAGCACCACATCGACCGCGGTATTCAACGCGTTGGCGGCAAGTTGTTCGAAATTGACGACCACTGTGTTGGTCGCGAGCGGCATACGTACTTTCTCGCGCACTCGGCGCATTCCGTTCATCCCAAACACGGGATCTTCAAGATAATCGTTGCGAATGTCTTCGATCTGCTGCCCAAACCAGATCGCGGTTTCGGTGGACCAGACAGCATTCGGATCGAACCGGAAACGATCGCCGTCGAGCGCGGACGCGAGCGCACGATAGCAGTCGAGCTCGTATTCAGGACGAAAGACTCCTCCTTTGAGCTTGTGCGAGCTGAAGCCGTAAAGCTGCTTCAACGTCCGCGCTGATTCCACGAGCTGCTCGGCGTTGCGGACTTCACCTTTTCCGCTTCGCGCGTTCGGATAACGAAAGAACAAATAAGATGCAAACGGCACCCGGTCGCGTAAACGTCCGCCAAGAATCTCGGAAACCGGCACACCCCACTTTTGTCCGAGGATATCGAGACAGGCAAACTCGAGCGCCGCCAACATCTGTGTGCGATTGTTATAAAGCGACGCGGTGGGATTGGCGATCAAAAACCTCAGTTCTTCGAGACGGGCGGGATCATGTCCGACCAGATAACTCTTGAGCGCGCGAAAGACATCTTCCGCTGACTCGCCGCCTCCTCCCATTTCGCCCAACCCGACGAGCCCCTCATCCGTTTCCACTTCGACAATCGTCCGCACAAAACGACCCCAATGACAACCGTTCGCATGACGCAACGGCGCCTCGAGAGGAACGGTGACAGTCGTGGCTCGTAGATCCGTGATCTTCATCCGCTTTATCCGTAAATCCCCTCCCTAAAACGTCACCACTGAAGTGCCTTCGCTTTATATTCACTCAACGACTTCGCCGGTTTTTCCACGCCAACCGGCAACGGCCGTTTGGCAAAAGTCTGGAAGTAAAGCAAACACGCGTCACGCCACCAGACCGCGTCGCGTTCCTGGATCGCCAGTTTCCTGCTGATCGCCGCGTATCGCTCCTCATCGATCGTACCGGCAAGTGTGGCCCACCTCTTACGCGTCGATCTCACCCAATCGACACCGTGCTGGTAGCGCCACGCCAGCTCATCCCAAAGTATGCGTCCGGACTTCAGCTTATGGTCCCAGGCGACATGATGAAACCAAAGCAGGAACTTCTCCGGACACTGCTGCAAGCCGGCGAACTGCTCGCGCACTGGAGCATGATACTGGCTGACCGTGTTGCTGCCGGTCTTCGTGCGATCGAATCCCAGGCCAAAAGCATCGGCTTTGTGATAGTAAACCGGGTTCCAGTCGTCGCGTTTTTCGCTGTCCCACCACGGCGCTGGTCCATAGTGATGCCCGCCCCAAAACAGGTGATGAAGTCCGAGCGGGGTCATGTAATTCACGACCGCTTCATGCGACTCGAGCAGCAGTCGCACAATCGTGCCGACCGCGTTTGCGTCGTGCGTGAGCGTCATCTTCGTCCACTCGGTCGCGATCTGTTGCGACGAGGTGTCCGGATTCCAGGCCAGCCGCCCAAACGCATACCAATTCGCTTGTAAGACATGATGCCCGGTCCAGTTGCGCTCCGAACCGGTGTTTGCGACGCCGGCGATCCCTGTCAGGCGCTGATGATAGAGGGTTCCATCCGCCACCTTTGTCACCGTCGAACCGCGGCCGGCAGCAAACGTGTCAGAGTCGAGAAACTCACGCCACAGCGACGCCAGAAACACGAGATGATTGGAAAACCCGAGATATTCCTGCGTGATCTGAAACTCGGGCATTACCTGCGTGCGAGGCATGCCGCCGAACAACGGATGAAACGGCTCACGCGGCTGGAAATCAATTGGTCCATTCTTTACCTGCAGCAGAACATTTGGCGCAAACTTGCCGTCAAACGGTTGGAGATTCGCATACGCCGCACCGGCACGGTCGTAACCGGGTTGCATGTCATAAACAAAAGCGCGCCACATGACGATGCCGTGATGCGGCGCGAGGGCTGCCGCCAGCATGTTGGCGCCGTCGGCGTGCGTGCGGTTGTACGTGCGTGGCCCAGGTTGTCCTTCGCTGTTCGCTTTGACAAGAAAACCGCCGAAGTCGGGGATCACTTTGTAGATCTCGTCTGCCTTCTCTTTCCACCAGGCACTCACAGACGGATCGAGCGGATCGGCAGTTTGCAAATTTCCTGTTTCAATCGGTGCTGAAAAACGCGCAGAAAGATAGACCCTGATTCCATAAGGACGAAACACGTTCGCAATCGCCGCCACCTTCGCGAGGTATGGCGCAGTGAGTATTTGAGCGCTGGCGTTGACGTTATTCAGAACTGCGCCGTTGATGCCGATCGAAGCGTTCGCGCGCGCGTAGTCGGTTAGCCGTTGATCAATATGGTTCGGTAGTTCCGCCCAGTTCCACAAAGACTTCCCCGCGTAGCCGCGTTCGATCGATCCGTCGAGATTGTCCCAATGATTGAGAAGCCGCAGTTTCAAACGTGGGGCTTGATCAATTTGCAAGCGATCGAGTGGTTGCTCGGTTTGCAGTAGACGCAGGAAGTGAAAAGCGCCGTAGAGCGCTCCCATGTCCGTGGTCGAAGCAATCACGACCACCGATCGATCGCCGTCCCTGATGGTGCGGATGCGATAACCTTCTGGTCCAAGCTGTTTCAGCGCGTCTTCCCAGCGCAATTTGCCAATCAGGTTTGACGTTTGCGGCAGCCCGACGACAACTGAAGCCTCATCCCGATCCACCACCACCTGCGGCGTTCCTAATAATCCGGCGCAACCAAGACTCAACTCGCGACGAATTGCATCGAAGGTCGGCGATGTTCCCTGAACCGCAAGCGACTTGATCTGCTGCCGGTAGAGGTTTGCCGATAGCGACGGGAGCGGCTCATACCTCAGCCACAATCTGTATCCATCATCGGCCGCCGCGCGGTCGGTGAAGCCACAAAGAAGCACAAACAAGAGAACAGCTCCGGCTACGTACTTTGTGCGTTTTGTGCCTGGTTGCGGCTTACGAAACCCCATTTTTCCGAAGAAACTCGCGAATTTTTGTGTAACTGTCAATCATCTCCTGCCGGCTGAAGCCGCCATGCTTGCGACCGCGAATCGTCACGAGCTGGTTGGGCACGCCGGCCTTGTCCAGCAGCGAATGCAAACGGACCGCATGGCTATAAGGCGCAACATCGTCGTCCTCACCGTGGATCGTAATGATTGGCGGCAGACCAGGGCGCACGTAGTTCACCGGTGAAAGCTGCTTCGCCAGCTCTGCGGCATTGTTCAAACTGCCAAACCACTCGCGCGCGTAGTTCTTCGCGTTTGGACCTTCGAGCAGATCAGCGACATCACCGATGCCAAACCAGTTAACAATCGCCGCCACCTTCATTTCCGGAACCGCCGCCGTATTCCAGCGCGCGCCGCCCTCAACGACGCATTGACGATCGAAAACGGTATTCGCCGGCAGCATGCCCGTAAGCAAAGACAGATGCCCACCCGCGGACGTGCCGGTCAAAACAAACTTCGTCGCGTCGAGGGAATACTCGCGCGCATGATTCGTGATCCAGCGCAGTGCGCAGCGAGTATCTTCAACCGCGGCCGGCGCCGGCGACTGGTGCCCGGTTCGATATTCAACATTGATCGCCGACCAACCCATTTCCAGGTAAGGCAGCAGGTAAAGCACGTTGCGTTCTTTTTGTCCGTCAACCCAACCACCACCATGAAAGAGAATCAACGTCGGATTAGGACGCGTTCTGTTTTTGGGAAGATACAGATCGAGTTTTAGTTCGATGTTATTCGCTTTTGCATACGTAACATTGGGAAAGATGTCGTAGTCAACCGGGGCGTAGTCAATCCAGCGATCGGCACTGGTCTGACAGTACGCCGGCCCATAGAGCAAACCGCAAAGAAACACAAAGGACAGCAGCACCTTCACGGCGCCCTGCGTGCCTCTGTGATTCTTTGCGGTCATGCAGACTCAGAAACTAAGCCGTAATCCGAAGCGCCACTGACGCGACTGATTCGGTCCATACGTCGAGGTGATGAAACCGAAGGTAGCATTATTAATGTCAGCCTGCGGATTGGCAAAGTTTGCGTGGTTGGTCGCGTTCAGCGCTTCCGCCCGGAGCTGGAATTTTACAGTCTCCGAGATCGAGAACGTGCGGAAAATGCTCAAGTCGAGCTCAAAGAAACCCGGGCCGCGAAGAGTGTTCCGCCCTACCGTTCCGAAACGCGCGCCCGTCTCCGGCGCCCACGCACAATTCGAAGTGCAGTTTACTCCAAGCACCGTGTTGTCGAACCACGGCCCACCCGCTGTACCGCGCTGCGCCGCAGTTCCGACCCCGCCCAAAGTGTTGATGGTCGGGTTGAGTTGATTAGGCACTTGAGCGCTGCCGCCGGCCAGCAAGTTCGGAGCACTGCCTTGTATCACATAGAAGGGCAGACCACTCATGCTGCTCAATACACCACTCAACTGAAAACCGCCCAGCACCGCACTGGCCCAACCCTCGCGAGCCCATCGTTGGCCTTTGCCCAAAGGCAGGTCGTAGACGGCGTACATCTGAAGATTGTGCTCCCGGTCGTAGCTGGCGAGTCCGCGGTTCCGTTCTTTCTCGGGTAAGTACTGAATCCTCGGGCCTTGATCATTGTCCGCATAGTTGATCGTTTTGGACCACGTGTAAGCGGTGCCAAACAACGAACTGGCCCAGCGGCGCGTGACCAGCACCTGCAATCCATCGTAGGTGGTAGTCCCGTAGGGTTGAATCGAGTTGATGTCCGCCTGCAGCCCAAACTTGACGAAGAGCGGACGACCGGCGGTCCCGGTTCCCGGCGGGCCGGCGTTGATGTTGATGAACCCCATCTGATCGACTGCGCGTGTGCCGACGTATCCAACCTGGGCAGTAAACTTCCACGGCAGCTCGCGCTCGATAAAGAAGTTGAAAGAGTGGATTTCCTTGCGCCTGGGATCTTTCGGGAAGGTTGTCGTGCCGGTGTTTGCCGGGAGTGAGATAACCCCCTCGTTCAGGTTCGGCGGGCTGCTCGTGTTAATTAATCCCTGCCGCAGAGTGGTCACAGGGATAAACGCATTGTTCGCGCCGTTGAAGTTGACGGCGGGCATTGACCAGATGTTCGCGATCGGGAAAGCATTGCGGACGTCCTGAAACGGTCGCGGGTCAGCGGACTGGCCATAACCTCCGCGCAGCACTGTCTTGTCGTTCCAGCGAAATGCAATTCCCACGCGCGGCAGGAACTGGCCGGTTCCGGCCTCAGCGCCGCTGTCGAAAGGAATTCCACTCAGTCCGCCGGTGACGACCTTGCCGGTTTCCGGATCGAAAAGGTTGATGCCGGTGTGGTCCTTTCTCGGCACCCCAAACAGCTCCCAGCGCAGACCGTAAGTCAAAGTCAAACGGCGACCGATTTGCCAGTGGTCGCGAGCGTAAAGGGCGTACTGCTTCCACCAGACCGAGTTCGGGTTGCGCAGCTGGTCCACCTTACCTGCCTGGGCCGGCAGTCCCAGCAGAAAGTCTGCCCAACTGTGAAAGAGCTGGCTCTCGGCGAGACTGGCTGTATTGCCCTCCAAACGTGTGGCGGTGCCGCTGAATCCGAACGAGCCTCGCACCGTCTGGAACGCGCCGCCCTGCGGTTGGAAGTGATTCAACTGCGGGTTGACGTAATCTGCTCCGAACCGGTATGAATGCGCTCCTTTAAGCCAGGAAAGATTGGCCGTTGCGACATACTGATTGTCACGAAAGAGGAAGGGGTTGCCGGTGTTGTCGTTGCCGATGTTGGTCCAGCCGCCGTTGATCTGAAACGCGGGCACGCCACCCTGAAGATGATCGGGGCCGTTCGTGCCGGGAATTTGCAGCACTTCGAGACCGAAGTTTGAAACGATATCGAAGCCTTCGGCGCCGAGACGCTGGCGCGTGTAGCCAACGTTTGCGTCCAAAACAACCGAAGGCGTGAACGTGTAGGTACCGCCAAAACCAAATACATTGATCAATCCGGGAGCTGTCCCCAGTTGTCCGCCATTCAAAGCAGGACCACTGACTTCTCCAAAGATCGGCGGATCGACGATCAGCGTGGGTGAACGGCTATAGCGACCGAATAAAGTGAGCTTACCGCCGTCGTAATTGATCTTGATATCCATGTTCGTGCGGTTGAACTCAGCGACGCCGGCGGTGGCGAAGTTGTTGGTAAAGCCCGGCTGGTTTGGCAGCGGCAAACGCCTGATGATTTCGAGTGCGGCAAGATCGATCCGGTTGGCGGGAATCGTGTTGTTCGGGAAAGGCGTCCGCAACGCCGGGTTTGCATTCGACGCCGGATCGAAAACGGTTATTCCCGTGCCCGTGAAGTTGACGTTTCCATTGGCGTCCGGCCGCAGACTCGCCGGCGCAACGCTGGCCGTAGTACCTGCCGCGTTCCGCTGAGTAGTGCGTTCGAAATCTGTGAAAAAGAACAGCTTGTTCTTGCCACTCCAGATGGATGGTCCACCTTCACCAAAGCGCGGCAGGATGATCGGACCGCCGATCGCGTAGCCGTACTGGGCCAGGATGTTCTTCGGATTATTTATCTGGTTCGTTGGTTGAAAGAAATTGCGCGATCGGAAGCGGCTGTTGGTGTCGTAAAACCAACCGACGCCGTGGAAGTCGTTGCCACCCGACTTGAGACTGACGTTGATCGCTGCGCCACCCGCGAGGCCCTGCTCGGCGTCGAAGGCATTGGTAACGATGTTGACCTCCTGAATCGCCTCCGCCGGCGGCACGTAAACAGTGTTCGTCGGTAACCACGGGTAGATCACGCTCGCGCCGTCGATTCTCGTGTTGTTCTGCAATCGCGACACGCCGTTGATGTTGTAGGAGATCGAGCGCTGCGGGTTGCCGGCGGCGGAGTTGTCTTCGCCGCTGCCGGTGGCGTTAAGGAAAAAGCTTCCAGTGCCTCGCGTGGCGCCCGGAATCAACTGAATCAGACTTTGGTAATTTCGCCCGACACTGCCAAACAGCGGAAGATCATTGATCTGTCTCGCCGATTGGGTGACGCTCAGATCGGCGCGATCCGTCTGCAGTGTCACATCCTGGGTGGTCGCCACGAGGACCGTCTCCTCAACTCCACCGATTTCCAGTTGCGCATCGAAACGATAGGTTTTGTTCGCCTCGATGCGCACGTCCTCTTTGACTGTCGTTTTAAAGGACGCTCGAGAGATAGATACTTTGTAGAGGCCGACTTGCAGATCGTTAACCGAGTAGGCGCCACGATCATCGGTCGTCGCACTGGTAACGATGCCGGTAGCGACGTTCTTGATTTCGAGCTTCGCGTCGGCGATGGCGGCTCCGTTTGAATCCGTCACGTTTCCAACCAGAGAGCCATAAAGAACCTGCGCCCGCGCAGTGGGCACAAGCAGGAGTGACAGGAACAACACAGCGAGGCTTCGCTTTGGACAGGCGGTGAAGGTAAACATGACTCTCTTCTCCTCTTCAGTTTTGAAGTTTTCAAGGGTTCTGCTGAACCCGGAGAACCACTCTATTTAATTCGCGACCACAACAAAATACGCACAAGAACCTTCAGGCGACTGAAGGTGCACCAAAATGTTTCTGCACGACGAGCGCAATCGTGCCCAGCAAACGCGGGTGCGAGAGCGGATCGGTAGGTACGATCCGTGTCCGCGCGTGTGTGGGACAACGATCGGCGACTGTTTTAGTGATGATGGGGCCGACCTGCTTCCACAGCTTGGTGATCTCTCCGATAACCAAAATCTCGTCAGGGGCAAGGCCGGTCACCAGCATTGCGATCCCTGCGCCGAGGTAGTGTCCCATCTTGTTGAGAGCTTCGAGCGCTTTGGAGTCTCCCTGGCTCGCGAGACGAAGC
>Ga0105248_10009548_pt1 | contig 10677 bp, 8 predicted proteins | sample KBSS34metaG_FD_81524 | JGI IMG/M metagenome (GOLD analysis project Ga0105248, IMG submission 81524) | Switchgrass rhizosphere microbial communities from Kellogg Biological Station, Michigan, USA - KBS S3-4 metaG | ecosystem: Host-associated > Plants > Roots > Rhizosphere > Soil | place... | reverse complement strand
TGGAGCGCGGAAGGACCCTTCAGCGCCGAGTTCGGCAGCGGCAATGGCTACGCGCCCGGGGGCATCGGCTGGTACCGGAAACACTTCACCCTGGATGCCGGCCTGCACGGCAAGATCGTCACGATCGAGTTCGACGGCGTGTACGACCATGCCGAGGTCTGGATCAACGGACACCAGGTCTGCGGCCGGCCGTACGGGTATTCGACCTTCGACTGTCCGGCCACGCCTTACGCGAAGTTCGGCGCAGCGGACAACGTCGTCGCCGTTCGTGTCGATCATTCGAGATTCGCCGATTCGCGCTGGTACACAGGGTCCGGTATCTACCGGCATGTGCGGCTTCGCGTGACCGATGCGGTCCGAATCGCGCGGTTCGGGACGTTCGTGACAACGCCGACGGTGTCGGCCGATGCCGCGGTCGCGAGGATCGAGACCACCATCGCGAACGACACTGACGAAGGCCGGATGTTCACCCTGCACTCGGCGATCCGGCTCGGCGCGAACGTCGTGGCCAGCGATGACTTGGTTTCGAGTGTCGCTCCACACAGCCGACACACGGAAACACAGACTCTCACGATTACCAAGCCGTCGCGCTGGGCCGTTGACTCGCCAACGCTGTACACGCTCCATCAACGTCTGGAGCCCTTCAAGTCCAGTGGCTTCCTGGACGAAGTGGACACGAGCTTCGGTGTGCGATCGACGCGATTCGATCCGCAGCGGGGATTCTTCCTGAACGACGTGCCCACCAAGTTGAAGGGCGTCTGCGTGCACCAGGACGCCGGCAGCCTCGGCGTGGCGGTACCCGAGGCGGTTTGGGAATCGCGCCTGCGTGCGCTCAAGGCGATCGGCGTCAATGCGATTCGCACCAGCCACAATCCGCCGGCGCCAGAGTTTCTCGACGTCTGCGATCGGCTGGGCCTGCTCGTCAAGGACGAAGCGTTCGATGAATTCACGCCGGCCAAGAACAAGTGGGTCGCCGGCTGGAACGCGGGTGTGCCGAGCCGCTTTGGCTATGCCGAGAGCTTCGAGCAGTGGTCGGTCATCGATGCCGGCGACATGGTCCGCCGCGATCGGAATCATCCGTCCGTCGTGATGTGGAGTATCGGCAACGAGGTCGACTACCCCAACGATCCGTTCTCTGACCCCGTCCTGGGACGGAGCTATCGGCCGGAGAACCCACCGGCGACGAATCTCGTGACGCTGGCGCGGCCGCTCGTCGAGGCCGTCCACGCGCTCGATCCCACGCGGCCGGTGACGATGGCGCTGGCCAGCGTCCAGATGTCGGACGCGGTGAACCTGCCCGCGATGCTCGACGTGGTCGGTTACAACTATCAGGAATCCCGCTATACCGCGGATCATGAACGATACCCCGCGCGCGTCATCTTCGGCAGTGAGAACAGCCACACGTACGCCAACTGGGCCGTCGTTCGCGACAACCCGTACGTCGCCGGGCAGTTTCTCTGGACCGGCATCGACTATCTTGGCGAGGCCCGCGCGTTCCCGAATCGCGCGAATGGCGCCGGCGTGCTGGATCTCGCCGGCTTCAAGAAACCCGCGGCCTGGTTTCGTCAAAGCCTCTGGAGCGACGCGCCGATGGTCTACATCGCTGCATCACCCGCCTCTTCAACCGCCGCCGCTGGCGCCACCCAACCTCGACCTGTTCCGCGGTTGGAAGAGCACTGGAACTGGCCGGCCGGATCGACGGTGACGGTGTCGGCGTACTCGAATGCAGAGGACGTGACGCTGTCGCTGAACGATCGGCCGATAGGCGCGCAGCCAATGGGCAAGGCCGTCGACGGCGTCCTGCGCTGGGACGTGCCCTATCAGCCCGGCGTGCTGAAGGCGGTCGCGCGCAACAAGGGCCAACCCGTCGCAGAGTTCGCGCTGGCAACGGCTGGTCCGGCCGCTCGCGTTGAGTTGGTCTCACTGCCACCGACGACGGCCGTGCGCGACCGAGCCATTGCCCAGATCGAATATCGCGTCGTCGATCGAGATGGTATCCGTGTCGCGGATGCCAACACTGAGATCACGTTCGCGATTGACGGCCCGGCGCGCGTGCTCGGTATCGGCAATGGGGACTTGAACGACGTGACGCCAGGGCACGCCCTCAGCCATCGCGCCTATCAAGGCCGGGGCCTCGCAATTCTGGAAATCACCGGAACGGGTGTTGTCACGATCCGGGCCGCGGCGCCGGGACTTCAGGGCGCGACGCTCGCCCTGAAAGCTCCTTAGTTGTTAGTTGTTAGTTGTTAGTTGTTAGTTGTTAGTTGTTAGTTGGTTGTTAGTTGTTACTTCAGAGCGATGCCTATCATCGCGATCACGCGATACGCATGGAACGTCGCGCCGTTGGGCTGCGACCAGCGATAATCGCCCTGGCCTCGCAGAAACACCCTCGATGACAGTCGGACATCGAGCCCGCCGCCCGGCTGAACGGCGATCCCCGACTCGACCAGACCGGGCTCGGAGAATCGCTCGAGCCCGGCGAGTGCTTGCGCAAACAGCGTCAGTCGCTTGCGTGAGTACACGGCCAATCGCGCGCCGCCAAACGCGCCCATCAATTGCCGCGTCTCGTCAGACGATGTCCTCGCCGAACTGACGCCGAACTCGCCAACCGCGGACCACCGGCCCGACCCCAACCGGTAGGCGGCCGTGCCCAGCCAGCCGGCTGGAAATCTTGGCGTTTCCAGATCGCCCGCCGACCACTCCTGCAGGAAGACGTAGCCGCCGGCGACTGAACACCGCGGTTCGCTCTGCGCGAACGCGACATGTGGCAGGCCGACACACAGGACCGCGCTCACAACGCACCCTGCCCACACCGTCCGTCTCACGATCGCCTCCTGCTGCCGCGCTATTTCGTGATGATGGTGCCCTGCCACTTGGGATTGGTTGGATCTTCATGATCGTGATAGCCGCACGTACGCACGATGACCAGGTTGCCGGTTTCGCGCTGCTCGCCGGGTTTGAGCAGACCGACCTGATTGATCGCCGGGCAATCGGTGTGGTCGGGATGCGGATCGGAGCCCATCTCGTGCTCGACCGTGTCGTTGTTGACGAACTTGACGCGCGAACCCAGCGCCACCTCGACGCTCTTCGGCGTCACGCCAGACGGGGTGATGGTCACGGTCGTCGACACGGTGCCGTTGGGATTGGTGGGTGGCTTGCTGCAGCTCACGATGGCCAGCAGCCAGACGGCCAGCAGATTCCGCCGGTGTTGGGCCTTCATCGCCAGAAATACTATCTGACTTTCTAGGTTAACTTTGCCCGCGCCGCAGGTTCGGGCGTCTGCTAGGATGCGACGAGAATCGTGGACAAGCCGCTGCCGAACATCGAACATCTGCTTCGCCGTGCCGGCTTTGGTGTGTCGCCAGCCGACAAGGAGCGCTTCCCGGCGGGCGTCCCATATCGCCAGGCCGTGGATTGGCTCGTGTCGTATCCGGGATCGACCGACGTCGATGCCTCAATCGGGACGCCCGGTTTCATGGGCATCACGGCGAGCGGCGGGTTTGCGCCCAACACCAACATCGCGCACGCGCGCCAACGCTGGCTGTTCCGGATGGTGCATTCGCCGGCGCCGTTGCTCGAGCGGTTGACGCTGCTCTGGCACCATCATTTTGCGACGGGTTACAACAAGGTCGCGGCGGCCTTCGGATCGGCTGCCGACGGCGCGCGACTCATGGATGCCAAGCCGAGCGAAGATCCGGCACGCCAGATGGGTCAGATCGACATGCTGCGGCGCGGCGCGTTTGGATCGTTTCGCAGCCTGCTGCTCAACATCGCGCAGGATCCGGCGATGCTCATTTGGCTGGACGGCATTTCCAACGTCAAGGCCAAGCCGCAGGAGAACTTCGCGCGCGAATTGATGGAGCTCTTCACGATCGGCGTCGGCGAGTTCGCCGAAACGGACGTCTATGCCGCCGCGCGCGTCTTTACCGGCTGGAACCTGGCGCGCGGCTCGGGCGCGTCGCCGTTGTACCGCTTCCAGTACAACGCGTCCCAGCACGACACTGACGCGAAGGACTTCAGTTTCGAGGTGACTCCCAGCGGCCGGCACGTGCGTGCGTCGAATCGGATCCCGGCGCGCGACGCGAACAGCGGCATGCAGGACGGCATCGATCTGCTCACGACGCTCGCCAACCATCCGTTGACGGCTCGGCGTCTTGCCCGCCGGTTCTGGACCTGGTTCGTGAGCGAGACGGAGCCGGCGCCCGATTCATTCGTCGACGCCGTTGCCGGGGTGTACCTGGACAACCAGACGAGCATTCGCGCCACGCTGCGCGCCGTGTTGACATCCCCGGAGTTCACGGACACGAACCGGCCCTTTCAGCGCTACGCGTGGCCGGTGGAGTTCGTCGTCCGGTCGCTGCGCGAGATCGGCTGGACCGGCTTCTCGGCGAACGATGCCCTCACGCCGCTCACCAGCATGGGCCAGACGCTGTACGAACCGCCGGATGTGTCCGGCTGGGACCTCGGGCTGGCCTGGTTCACCACCGGCGGCATGCTGGCGCGCCTCAACTTCGCCTCACAGCTCGCGACGAACCAGCGGGTCGCCATCCGCGACGCCGCGCGGCCGTGGAGCAGCTCGCCCAACTCGCTCGTCGATTTCTGCTACGACCGGCTGTCGCTGCCGCCCGTCACGCTCGACAACCAGATCTCGCTGGTGAACTACGCGTTGGCCGGCGGCGCCTGGACTGGATCGGACGCGCAATTGCTGACCAAGGCACCGGGAATGATTCATATCGTTTCCGGATCGGCCGAGTACCAACTGGTATAAGGCGGCACTCCATGAAGTTCACACGGCGCGAATTCGTGGCGGGCGGCGTCAAGGCGTTCACGATTGGATTTGCCGCACCGGCGTTCCTGTCCGATATCGCGCTCGCCAGCGGCGCGACGAGCCGGTCGCTGGTGGTGCTGTACCTGTCGGGCGGCAACGACGCGTTGTCGACCGCCATCCCGTACATGGATCCGTTCTATTACAGCCGGCGGCCGACCATCGCCATTCCGGCGACCAATGTCCTGCAGATCGGCACGGACAGTTCGGGCAAGCCGATCGGGCTGCATCCGCGGCTGACCGGCCTGCAGACGATCTTCAACGACGGCCGTCTCGCGCTCATTCAACGCACGGGCTATCAGAACTCGAGCCGCTCGCATTTCCAGGGCACGGACATCTGGTCGACGGCCAATCCGGCGAACTCGGCGGGCGCCGGTTGGCTCGGCCGGTACCTGGACGCGCTGCCGCCGCCGGTCGATCCGCTCGCCGGCTGGTCCACGCTGCGCGACCTGCCGCACGCGATGCTCGCCGATCACACGAGCGTGGCGGCGATTCCCAGCGTCAGCGGCTACACGATCTCCAGTCCAAACTCCGCCAGCGCCGAACAGGCGCGCTCGCGCGACGGCGTGGCCGCGCTCGCCTCGCACGTGCCTCCTGAACGGCCCCACGTGTCGTACGTCAACGGCTCCGTCCAGGCCGTGCTCGCGACACTCGATCGCGTAGCGACCGTCGGGACGTACCAGCCGAGCGTGGCCTATGGCGGCGATGGTTTGTCGCAAGGCCTCAAGGCCGTGGCCGGCGCGATGGTGCGCGGCATCGGCACGAAGGTGTTCTGGGTCCAGATCGGCGGCTTTGACACGCACGCGGCGCAAGGGACGAATCCGGCCACTGGCGCCTATTCGGGCCTCATGGCCACGCTGAACAGCGCGCTCACGGCGTTCTATACCGATTTGCGCAACCAGGGCCTGCTCGACAGCACGCTGATCCTGCAGTTTTCGGAGTTCGGACGGCGCATCGGCGAGAACGGCAGCGCCGGCACCGACCACGGCGCGGCGGCCATCATGATGGCCATGGGCGGACTCGTGCGCGGCGGCCTGTACGGCACGGCGCCCTCACTCAATCCCGCAGGCAACGGCGGCGGCACGCTTGAAAACGGCGGCAATGACGTCACCTACGAAACGGACTTCCGCTCGGTCTACGCGCAAGTCATCGACAACTGGCTCGGCGCCAACTCGCTCGGCATCCTCGGCGGTAATTTCCGCAGTCCTCTCGTCAATTTCATTTGAGCTGAACGCACGAACCATGAAGAACATGAAGGACATGAAGGCTTAACTGGTTATTCTTCATGTGCTTCATGGTTCATGGCTCTTAATAAAACCGCCGCGTCAAGTTGAAGCCCACGTACCAATCACCGGGATTGACTCCCCCACGCGCGACCTGGCGCATCGAGGTGCCGAGGTTGTTCGTCACTGTGAACTGAAACATGTGCGCGCCGGCGCGGCGTTCGACGGCAAACGTCACATGGTCCGCCCCGTCTTTGACGCCGCCGAGCTGCGGCGCCGCTTCCGCGACGAGATAGACCTTGGACGCTCCCAGGCGGTAGCGGATCCCCAGACCGAGTATCGCCGACCAGTCTGGCGTGCCGTCAGGTACGGGAACCTGCAGGAGATTCCAGACATAAATCGGATGGGCGTACACCGCCGCCTTGTTGGCGAAGACGTGCGACACCACGCCGCCGACCGTCGTCGCATAGTCCTCCGTGAAATTGTCGGCGCCGTCCACGGCCACAAAGGCGTCGATGCCAATCCAGCGGGTTTCGGTCTGTCGGAAGACGGTCTGCTGCGCTGACAACTGGATGGCGCGATCGTTCGTGCGGTAGATGGCCAGTTGCGTGCCCGGCCGCAGGCCGTACCGCAGTTCAAGGCCAATCCGGGCCGCGCTGTCCAGTCCGAAGAGGTCGCGAAAGAAGTCCCCGGTCGATCCCGAGTCGATTGGCCGTGTGAACCGGTGCGTCAGCCGGAAGTCGAACGCATGAGCCGGCATCCGCATCGTCGTCGGCAACGAGCTGAGCGTGAAGTCCGGTTCCCCCAGATCGATCACGCGATCGGGATCCGGCGACTGCGCGGCGGCGCGTCCCGCCGCGGCCATCACGGCCAGCACCAACGCAAGGGACGAAAGGGCGCGACGAATCATCAGGGCCTCCACTGGTCGATGGTTGTACCCCGAATCAACGCCGGCGCGCGCCGGCCGGGTCGTAATCAGTCCTGCCGCCGACGAGTCGCCGCGGCCTTCTTTGCCGACGCTTTGCGGGCCTTGGGTCCCCGCCGCCGTGCCGTCTGCCGCGCCTGTGCGGACAAGGCCGCGTGCGATGCGGCACGGTGCGGCTTTCGCTTCAGGACCTTGCTGGTCGCCCGGCTCCGCGCCCCTGACGGTGACTTGGGGCGTCGCCGGCCCTGTCCGACCGCGGAGTCGCGAGCCGCCGACTGACGCGTCTTCGCGCCCGCATCATCGCCCGGCGGCTGGAGTGGCACGCCAGCCCGGCGGGCCTTGGACAGGCCGATCGCTATCGCCTGCTTGGTCGATGTGGCGCCGTGTTTCCCCTCGCGGATGTGATGCATCTCCTCGCGGACGAATTCGCCGGCGGCCGTCGACGGCGAACGATGTTCCCGCAGGTCCTCTTGCGCTCTCTTGATCGTCTCAGGGTCGGGCATGACAACTCCTCAAACTGAGGGCAGCAGCAATCGACGTGCCACGGTGAGGATCGGCTGTTCTGGACGTGCCTGGCCCGTGGGCGGCGCATCGAGGCATCGTCCGGCATGAAATGGCGCAGGACCACCCAACCGTTTCGCCAGAAGTTGCGTCTAAGTCCAATGTGAATATACCCACCATGGATATAGACGACCCCAGCCGCCCTCTGCCGCCGGCCGTGCTGCACATCCTGATGGCTCTGGCCGACGAGGACCAGCACGGCTACGCCATCATCCAGTCCATCACGGTCCGTACCGGCGGTCGCGTCAAGATCGGGCCGGGCACGCTCTATCGATCCCTGCACCGCATGCTTGAGGAGGGGCTGGTCGTGGAGCTCGACGAACGGCCCTCGCCGGACCAGGATGACGAACGCCGCCGGTACTACCGCATCACCCCGCTCGGCCGGAAGGCGGCGCGTGCCGAGGCGGCGCGGCTCGCCGAGCTGGTACGGCTGGCGCGCATAAGTGGCTTGGCGCCACGAAAGGCCTGACATGCGCTTCTATCGCCTGCTCTTGCGCCTGTACCCGGCATCGTTTCGCGAAAACTATGGCGAGGAACTGATCGGCGTGTTCGCCGCCCAGCAACGCCGGACAGCGGGCTTCCTCCCTCGCGCCCGATTGTGGATGGTGACGATCGCAGACGTGCTCCTGAACGCCGCCCGCGCCCACGCGGACATCCTCCGCCAGGACCTCCGCCTGGCGGTGCGCACGCTGAGGCGATCGCCCGCCTTTTCGATTACGGCGATTGTCGTCACGGCCCTCGGGGTCGGCGCCACGACGGCCACCGTGACGCTGACGGATTTCGTGCTGTTGCGGCCGCTGCCCTTTCCGGATTCCGAACAGCTCGTGAAGATCTGGCAGGGTCCGCCTGACCGGCCGCCCACTCTGCGCGGCCTGAGCGGGACCAACGACGTCTCGCCAGGGCTGTACCTCGGCTGGAAGTCGCTCTCGCCGGTGTTCTCGTCGATGGGCGCGTTTGGCACCGTCACGTCGAATCTCACCGGCAGTGGCGATCCCGAGCGACTCGATGGCGCGGTCGTCACCTACGACGCGCTTCCGACGGTGGGGATCGCGCCCGCGCTCGGTCGTCCGTTCCGGGTGGACGACGACCGTGAAGACGCGCCCTGTGTGGTGCTCATCAGCCAGAGCCTGTGGCGCCAGCACTTCGCCGGTGAGCGGTCGGCGCTGGGCACGCGCATGATCCTGGACGACGAGAGTTGCGAGATCGCTGGAGTGATGCCGCGAGGCTTCGACTTCCCATCACGCACCACGCAGTTCTGGCGTCCGGTCCGATTCGCGCCTGACGCCGCCACGGACTTCGGCGACCGCTACCTGCGGATCATCGGACGGCTGAAACCGCAGGTATCGTTTGAGCAGGGGCGCGGCGCACTGGCCGCCGCATCAGCGCAGCTGGCGCGCACCACCTCCGCCGATCGCGCCAATGTCAGCGCCGTCATGATCAGCCTGCGCGACGAAATCAACGACCAGTCGCGCATGCTCCTGATCACGATGGCCGCGGCGGCCGGATGCCTGCTGCTCATCGCCTGCACCAACCTGGCGAGCTTGACCGTGGCCCGCGCCACCACGCGCGCGCGCGAGCTCGCCGTCCGGACGGCGCTCGGCGCCGGTCGCCGCCGGCTGATTCGTCAGTGGCTCACGGAAAGCGCGTTGCTCGCCGCCGTCGGCGGCTCGATTGGACTGGCGGTCGCGATCGGCGCCATTCCAACGGCGATCCGCCTGGTTCCGACGACGTTGCCAATCGCCGAGGTGCCATCTGTCGATCTGCGGATGCTCGCGATCGCGGCCATCGCGACGCTGGGCACCGGCATCGGATTTGGCGTACTGCCGGCCGTGCGCGTGGCGCGCAGGCCCGCCGCCACCGACCTCCGGGAAGCCGGACGCAGCAGCGCCGGCCGTGGCGCAACCCGCCTTCGTGGCGCGCTCGTCGTCACACAAGTCGCCGCGTCCATCGTGCTCTTGGTCGGAGCAGGCCTGCTCATCCGCGCGCTCGAACGGGTCCAGGCCACGCCCCCCGGCTTCGACACTTCGCGTGTCTTGACGCTCCGGACGTTCCTGCCGTGGTCGAAGTACGGTCCACAGGCAACCCGCACGCATTTCTACCAGCGTGTGCTCGGCGACGTCGCGCGGATGCCAGGGGTCACGGCCGCCGCGTACACCAGCTATCTCCCCATGACGTTTCGAGGCGGCATTTGGGACGTGACGATTCCCGGCCGGCCAGTCAATCCCGCCCGGCCCGACTTTGCCAGCGCACGCTTCGTGACGCCCCAGTACTTCCGGGCGATGGGCATCCCGCTGATGGCCGGCCGTGCCTTCGACGAATCGGATTCGGAGAGGACCCAGCCGATCGCGATCGTCAGCGCGTCGTTTGCCACAACTTATCTCGACGGCCGCGAAGCCATCGGCGCCACATTCACGTTCGGGCCCGCGGGCCGGCGCACCATTGTCGGCATTGTCGGCGACGTAAAGGTGCGTGGTCTCGAGCGCCGCAGCGAGCCGCAGACATACCTGCCGTACACGCAGCAGGGCGATAACCAAGTCATGGGGTACAGCCCCAAGGATCTCGTGGTGCGTTTTGATCCCGCGCACGGAGACGATGACGCGCTGCTCGCCGCGGTCCCGGCGATCCGGCGCATCATTACGGGCGCCGATCCGGCTCAGCCCATCTCGGACGTGCAACCGCTGTCCGCGCTGGTCGATGGCGAAACGGGCACGCGTGTGATCCAGGTGCGCGTGCTCGGCGCCTTTGCGCTGGTGTCGTGCCTGCTCGCGGCCGTCGGCCTGCACGGCCTGCTCGCCTTTGTCGTGTCGACTCGCACACGCGAATTCGGCGTGCGGCTGGCGCTCGGCGCGCAACCGCGGCAGATTCTGGCGCTCGTGGCCCGACGCGGCATGTGGCTGGGACTCGTGGGCGTGGTCGCCGGGCTCGCCGTCGCCTATGACGCCGGACGCTGGCTGGACTCGCTGCTCGCCGGAATCAGTCCAACTGATCTGATGACACTGTCGGTCGCCGCCGGTCTCTCGTTGCTCGTCACGATCGTCAGCAGCCTCTTGCCGGCGATCAAGGCCGCGCGCACCAACCCGAGGGACGCCATTCAAGCGGAGTAATCAGCGCTAGGGGCGCATCGCATGCACGATCGCGACGAC
>Ga0105248_10009545_pt1 | contig 10680 bp, 8 predicted proteins | sample KBSS34metaG_FD_81524 | JGI IMG/M metagenome (GOLD analysis project Ga0105248, IMG submission 81524) | Switchgrass rhizosphere microbial communities from Kellogg Biological Station, Michigan, USA - KBS S3-4 metaG | ecosystem: Host-associated > Plants > Roots > Rhizosphere > Soil | place... | reverse complement strand
TACGGGTTCTCGTCCGTGATGCGCTCGTACATGTCGAAGAGGTTCCCGTACTTCTCTGCGATCACGGGCTGGCCCAGCCGCCGGATGGCGTCCGAGAAGTCGAGGTATACGCCGAGGCCGGTGGGCCCGACACCTCGTCCCTCGTCCGACACCTGCTTGGCCGCGCGTGAGGCGATGTCGCGGGGCACGAGGTTCCCGAAGGCGGGATAGCGCCGCTCGAGGTAGTAGTCGCGCTCGTCCTCGGGGATCTGGTCCGGCGGGCGCGTGTCCCCCTTCTTCTTGGGCACCCAGATGCGGCCGTCGTTGCGCAGCGACTCGCTCATGAGCGTGAGCTTGCTCTGGTGGTCGCCCGTCACGGGGATGCAGGTGGGATGGATCTGCGTGTAGCAGGGGTTCGCGAAGTAGGCGCCCTTCTTGTAGGCGCGCCAGATCGCGGTGGCGTTGCAGCCCTTGGCGTAGGTGGCGAGGTAGAAGGCGTTCCCGTAGCCGCCGGTGGCGAGGATGACGTCGTCGGCCACGTGGGACTCGATCTTGCCCGTGACCATGTCCCGGACCACGATGCCGCGCGCGCGGCCGTCGATCATCACCAGCTCCAGCATCTCGTGGCGCGAGTACATCTGGACCTTGCCCAGGCCGATCTGCTTCTCCAGGGCCTGGTAGGCGCCGAGCAGGAGCTGCTGCCCCGTCTGGCCGCGCGCGTAGAACGTGCGCGAGACCTGGGCTCCGCCGAAGGAGCGGTTGTCCAGCGTCCCTCCGTACTCGCGGGCGAAGGGCACGCCCTGGGCCACGCACTGGTCGATGATGTTCACGCTGATCTGGGCCAGGCGGTAGACGTTGGCCTCGCGGGCGCGGAAGTCGCCGCCCTTCACGGTGTCGTAGAAGAGGCGGTAGATGCTGTCCCCGTCGTTCTGGTAGTTCTTGGCCGCGTTGATCCCGCCCTGGGCGGCGATGGAGTGCGCGCGCCGCGGGCTGTCCTGGTAGCAGAAGCACTTCACGTTGTAGCCGAGCTGGGCCAGGGTGGCGGCGGCGGCGCCTCCGGCCAGGCCGGAGCCGACCACGATCACGTTGTACTTCCGCTTGTTCGCGGGGTTGACCAGCTTCATCTCGAAGCGGTGCTGGTCCCACTTCTTCTCGATCGGCCCCGCCGGCACCTTCGCGTCGAGTGTCATCAGCGGCGTCCTCCCGCCTGCTGAGCCGTGCGCGTCCCCGGGTCCGTCTGCTCGTGCACGTAGCCGGTGAGCACCGCGACCGGGAACGAGATGTTGCCGGCCAGGATGACGAGCGTGACCAGGGCCGCGAACGCGTAGCGCAGGTGGTCGTAGCGGGGATGGCTCAGGCCGAGGGTCTGCATGAAGCTCCAGGCGCCGTGATAGAGGTGGAGGCCGAGCGCGAGCATGGCCAGGACATAGAAACCGGACACGAGGGGGTTCTGGAACCCCGTCACGAAATTGTGGTACGCGTCGCCGGGCACGAACTGCGGGTGCACGGCATGGACCCCGATCGTGAAGTGGAGCAGGTGATAGACGATGAAGAGAAGCAGGATCACGCCGCTCCAGCGCATCGTGCGCGAGGCGTAGGTCGACTCGCGCCGCTCCACCTCGCGATAGCCCACCGGCCGCGCCGCGCTGTTCATGAGAGTCAGGCGCCAGGCCGACCAGATGTGCAGCCCCACCGCCACCAGGAGGCCGGCGCGCGCGATCCAGAGCGCCATGCCGTGGCCGAGCTCGCGCAGGAGCTCGGCGTAGTGGTTGAACACTTCCGGCCCCAGGTACACCTGCAGGTTCCCGATCATGTGGCCGATCACGAAGCCGAAGAGCACGATCCCCGTCAGGGCCATCACGATCTTGAGGCCGAGGGAGGACCGCATGAAGGCCTGCGCTTTGGCGGGGGTCATCCGTTCTCCTTATTGCCGTTGCTTACTTGCCAAGCCAGGGGGGGCACTCACGCGTCATCAGGTTGGGCGTTCGCGTCCCCCCCTGGAACCCCCCTCGCCCAGCGCCGCCGCTACGCGGCGCCGCCGTGCTCTACGTGTCCCACGCTCGGAATTCTATTTTATCCGCGCGCGACGATTCTGCGCAGCGCCGGGACCGCCCAGCAATGGGACCTTGGTCTCACCTCGCGGTCACGAGCCGGTGGCCTGGGCGAGGTCGCGGGGGGAGACGTGGGGTCTTGTGCGCAAGAGCTGACGCAGCAGCACGCTCTGGAACGTGGGCTCCTTGTAGATGCCGTGGTGATCGGCGCTGCCGATGAAGGCGCGCACCACCTCGGGGTAGCCCGAGCCCGACTCCGAGTCGTCGGCGCCGGGGAGGTGGGAGCCGAGCACGCTCGCGCGCGTCACCCGTCCGTCGCCCGCCTCGAACATGCAGTCCGCCTCGTGCCGGTTCAGGGGCTCGAAGCGGGGGAAGGCGCCCTTCTTCTCCGGCACGATGCAGCGGGCGAGGGTCGGCATGCAGTCGCCGCCGATGGTGATGACGCGGACCGGGCACGGCGTTCCCGGCACCGCGGCCAGCACGCGGTGGAAGTCTCGGGCCCGGCCGAGGACAGCGGCCAGGAACTCGTCGTAGCCCACGCGATCCCGGTTGTCCTCCATCCCGCTGAGACGCCGAATCGACGTGGAACCGAACGGGCCCCAGCCGAAGCGCTCCCAGGTCGCCACGTCGTGCAGGTCGGCGTCGATCTCCTTGCAGTCGGCGGAGAGGAGGGCGGGGGCGCCTTTCGGCGGAATGATCTGGTAGACCGACGGCATGCGCGCGATCACGGACGCGGCCAGCGTGGTGTAGGAGAGGCCGACGCGGTTGCCGTAGAGCATCGCCTCCAGGGAGTGGATGCTGCCCGCGTTGGGCACGGCGACCAGAACCATGCTGTTGATGCGGCGGGCGCCCGCCCAGGTGACGGGCATGCCCGGCGTCGGCTCCGCCGTCCCGTAGCGCAGGTAATACCGCGCGATGAGGCCGCCCATGCTGTGGCCGACGATGTTGAAGCGCGTGTTGCGGTCGCCGCGGGCGTCGGCCAGCGCCTCCAGCGTCTCGTCCAGGCGGCGCACGGACTCCACGAGGTCGCGCCTCCAGTCGAAGGCGAAGACATGGTGGACCATGCCCTTGCCCCCCGTCTTCTTGGCGGGCTCGAACCCCGCGGCCTCCAGCAGCTCCAGGAGGTCGAAGTACTCGGTGAACCCGAACATCCGAGGCAGGCGGTGCTCGGTGCCCAGCAGCGCTCCCGGCCGCAGGTCGTCGCGGCTGTCGCTGAGGGGGAGCACGAAGGGAAGGCTCAGGTTGTACTGGCCCACCGCGTTGCGGAGGTTGAGCCAGACGCGGGTCTCGTCCGGCCGCGCGAGGCCGCTCCCCATGATTCCGGGGATGACCACGGTGGGCGGCACGTCGCCGTCCGCGTGTCCCGCTCGGCGGATGAGGCGGGGATCGACCAGGCGGCGCCGCCCGAACAGCGCGTTGACCAGCACCATCCCCGCGCCCGCGGCCAGCACGCCGGCCAGGAAAGGCGCGGGCCAGCGCGGCCCGTCCGCCGCGCGCTTCCTCTTCATGTTGAGATGATAGCCGCCTCCGCATCCGCTCCTGCTCGGGGGCGCGACGGATCCTCTAGTGGAGGTCGTCGCGGCGGCGGGAGGGCGCTTCGGCGCCGGCGCTCACGGGCATCAGGGCCGGAATCTCGACGATGCGGACGGGCAGCGTGTCCGAGAGCACGCGCCGCAGCAAGGGCATGGCCACGTTGAACACGGGGATGCCCGCGCTCGTTCGACCCTCGGGCGCGCCGCGATGGGCGTGGCCGTGGAAGGCCACCGTGACCTGGTAGCGGTTGAGAGGCTCCTCGAGGCGGCTCGACCCGAGGAAGGGGAAGATCTCGCGCGGCTCGCCCTCCACGGTGGCCTCGATCGGCGCGTAGTGGAGCAGGGCTACCCGCTGCGCGGTGCGGAGGCGGGCCAGGGCGCGTTCGAGCTTGAGCGCCTCCGCCACCGCTTCGTGCACGAAGGCCTTGGTGGCCGCCTCACCCCAGGGCTCGAGGGTGCGGCGGCCGAATCCACCGCAGAACCCCTTCACCCCCGCGAAGCCGACGCCCTGGATCTCGACGCTGTCCCCGTCGAGCATCTGCACGCCTGCTTCGACGAGGATCTTCACGACCTCTTCCTCGTGGCCCGACTCGCAGTCGTGGTTGCCGAGCACGCCGAGCATCGGGATCTTCACGCCGGAGAGCTCGCGCGCGAGCACGCGCGCCTCTTCGGGCAGTCCGTAGTCGGTGAGATCACCGACGAGGAGGAGCATGTCCGCCTGGGCCGCCGCTTCCGCGAACATGGGGGCCAGCGCCCCCGACGACGCGCGCGTACAGTGCACGTCCCCTACCGCCGCCAATCGAATCGTCTCGCGCTGGGGGTTCATTGCGGGGGCTTCGTCTCCTTCGTGTCCGCGTCGATGGCGCGCGTCCAGTGCGCGATGTCGGCGGGGGTCATCTTGATGCCCGGCTCCAGGCGCGCGTCCCGGTATCCCCAGGGCCCGATGTCCACGAGGTACTGGGCCCGGGAGATCAGCGTGCCCTGACAGGTCTTGTCCGCGGGGGGAGCGGCCCTGGTCTCGTCCTGCAGGCGCCGCAGGAGGTCCTCCTGCACCTCGCGCGGCAACTGCCCGCGCTCCGCCGGATAGATGAAACCGAAGAGCACGAGGTGGCTCAGCAGCACGCGCCAATGGGGGCCGAAGCGGCGGAGGAGCCGGCTCCAGTCGAGGTCCTTGCCCCGCGCGCGCAGGAGGTGCGCCACATCGTTCCCGTCGTAGCGCTCGCGCTCCATGATGAAGCCCTTCGACCAGATGATCTCTTCCGCCGGGCACAGCCGCACGGGAATGCCGAGGACCGTCTCCGGCACGCTGTGCGTGAACCACTCGTCGTCCACGACCGCGATGCCGCTGCCCGAGCTGTAGATGACGTCGATGAAGTCCGCGGTGCCGGGGTTGTAGGCCTTGGCCAGCCAGTGGGGGAACGTCTTCTCCGTCTGAGCGCCGAGGCGCCCCAGGACGGAGAGGATGGAGTCCACGTCGCGCTGACGGCAGAAGATGTCGAAGTCCTTCGTGTGCCGCTCGATGCCGGTATAACGGGCGAAGGCATAGGCTCCGCCCACGAGATAGTCACACTTCGCTTCGTTCAGCGCCTTCATGCAGGTGCGGTAGAAAGCGAAGGTGGCGGGGTCGAGGTGCTCGGGACGCGCGGCAGCTGTCGGGTCCGACGCCGTGTGATCCATTGAAGTCATCTTATCTGACAGTCAGCTCATATGGCGATTGTTTGCCTATAATTAAGTCGAATCCGGATGAAGGCCAGCGTGCTCCTCAACGCGGCCGCCGGCCTTCGCCCGGGACCGGTCCAGGCGGAGGCCGCGCGTGTGCGCGATCTCTTTGCCGGCGTCGGCGTGGAGGCGGAAGTCCGGCAGGTGCCCGGACCCGATCTCCTGGCCGCCGCGCGTGAAGCCGCCGCCTCCGACGCCGACGTCGTCGTGATGGGGGGCGGCGACGGCACGATCAGCGCGGGGGCGGGCGGCCTCGCGGACACGGGGAAGCCCATGGGCGTCCTGCCCCTGGGCACGCTGAATCACTTCGCTCGCGACCTCTGCATTCCTGGCGGGATCGAAGACGCCGTGCGCAACGTCGCCGAGGGCATCGTGCGCGAGGTGGATCTCGGCGAGGCGAACGGGCGCATCTTCGTGAACAACTCCTCGATCGGGCTGTACCCCGCGGCCGTCTCGCTGCGCGACGCCTGGATGGAGCGGCAGAGCACGCACAAGTGGGTGGCCATGGGACGGGCCGCCCTTGCCACCCTGCGCGAGTTCCCGGTCGTGCGCGTGACCCTGCGCGTGCCGGGGGGCGGCGTGGACCTGACGACGCCGATGGTGTTCATCGGCAACAACCGCTACGACACGAAGCTCTTCTCGCTGGGGAAGCGTCCCGCCCTCGACGAGGGTGCGCTCTGGGTCTACCTCGCCCGCGACGCCGGGCGTTTCCGTTTCGTCCGCCTGGCCCTGCGCGCGCTCGTGGGCCGCCTGGACGACAGCCGCGACTTCCAGGGGATCGCGCTCCAGGAGATGGTCGTCGAGGACCGCCGCCGGCTCTTGCGCGTGGCCTTCGACGGCGAGGTCGGCCACGTCTCCCCGCCTCTCCGCTATCGCATTCGGCCGCGCGCGCTGCGCGTGATCGTCCCCCGCGAGCCATGCGCACCATAGCCCACATCTCGGACCTGCACTTCGGGAAGGAGGACCCGCCGGTCGCGGACGCCCTCCTCGCCGAGCTGCAGGAGCGCGCGCCCGGGCTCGTCGCGGTGAGCGGCGATCTCACCCAGCGGGCGCGCGCGCGGGAGTTCCGCGCCGCCCGGGCCTTCCTCGACCGCCTGCCCGGCGTCGTGCTCGTCGTGCCCGGCAACCACGACGTTCCCCTCTGGGACGTCGTCTCGCGCTTCGCGCGGCCCTTGCGCAACTACCGGCTCCACCTCACCCCCGAGCTGGCGCCCTTCTTCCATCAAGAGGACCTGGCCGTGATGGGGGTGAACACCGCGCGTTCCTGGACGTTCAAGAACGGCCGCATCTCCTGGCGGCAGATCGAGCAGATCCGTGAGCGGTTCGCGCCCCTGCCCGAGCGCGTGTTCAAGGTGCTCGTGACGCACCATCCTTTCGTTCCCTCGGCGGGCGATCCCGATCCCGCCGTGGTCGGAAGAGGCCTCCACGCGCTGCAGGCGGCGGAAGCGGCCGGCGTGGACCTCCTGCTCGCGGGACACCTGCATCTCGGGTTCTCGGGCGACGTGCGCGCGCATCACCTCTCGATCCGGCGCTCCATGCTCGTGGCCCAGGCGGGCACGGCCATCTCGCTGCGCACGCGCGGCGAACCCAACACCTACAACTGGATCACGTTCGAGCCGCCCCACCTGATCATCGAGGTGCGGGGCTGGGGGGCGGGCGCCTTCTCGACCCTCTCCGTGACGCGCTGGCGCAAGCGCGGCACGGAATGGGAGAAGGAGTCGCCCTAGCGGGAGGACTGGGGGCCGCCCAGCACACGGTCGAGGTTGAAGGCGGCGCTGATGAGCCCGAGGTGCGTGAAGGCCTGCGGGAAGTTCCCGAGGTGCTCGCCGGTGGGACCCGTCTCCTCGGAGTACAGGCGCACGTGGTTCGCGTAGCCCAGCATCTGCTCGAAGATGAGGCGCGCGTCGCGCACCCGGCCCGGGCTCGTCCGTCCCGCGGACTTGACCAGGGCCTCCACCAGCCAGAAGGTGCAGATGTTGAAGGTCCCTTCGTCGCCCTGGATCCCGTCCGGCGTGTGCTTGCGGTCGTAGCGGTAGACGAGGCTGTTGGAGACGAGGCCTCCGTGCGAGGGCGAGCGGTTGATGGCGTCCAGGGTCGAGAGCGTACGGGGGTCGGTGGGGGAGACGAAGAACACGAGCGGCATCATCAGGGTCGCGGCGTCGAGGCTGTCGCTGCCGTAGGACTGCACGAAGGCCTTGCGCTTCTTGCTCCAGCCTTTCTTCATGATGTCGGCGTAGATCTCGTCGCGGACCTTCATCCAGCGCTGCCAGTCGGAGGGGAACGAGCGCTTCTGCATCAGGCGCAGGGCGCGGTCGATGGCCACCCAGCACATCAGCTTCGAGTAGACGAACGACCGCCGTCCTCCCCGGACCTCCCAGATGCCCTCGTCCGTCTCCTTCCAGTGATCGCACACCCAGTTCGTGAGGCGCCGCAGGTACTGCCACAGCGCATCCGAGATCGGGCTGCCGTATTTGTTGTACAGGTACACGGAGTCCATCAGCTCGCCGTAGATGTCGAGCTGGAGCTGCTGCACGGCGCCGTTGCCGATGCGCACGGGCCGCGAGCCCTTGTAGCCCTCGAGGTGGTCCAGCGTCTCCTCGTTGTTCACGGGGCGTCCGTCCACGGCGTACATGATCTGGAGGGAGCCGTCGGGGCCGAGCTCTCGGCAGCGCTCGCTGAGCCAGTCCATGAAGTGGCCGGCCTCCTCCACGAAGCCGATGCGCATGAACGCGTACATCGTGAAGGCGGCGTCGCGGATCCAGGTGTAGCGGTAGTCCCAGTTGCGCTGGCCGCCCAGGTCCTCGGGAAGGCTGCAGGTGACGGCGGCCACCATGGCCCCGCTCGGCTCGTAGGTGAGGAGCTTCAGGGCCAGCGCGGAGCGGTGCACCATCTCGCGCCAGCGCCCGAAATACGTGCACGCGGACAGCCAGCGGCGCCAGTACTCGACCGTGGACTCGAAAAGGCCCTGCGCCTCCGCGTCCGAGACGCAGCCCGACCCGCCGCCGACTCCGTCCGCGGGCCGGAGCACGAAGCTGACCCCCTCTCCCTCCTTGAGCGTGAACTCCGACGTCACCGACCCGTCGTGGATGCGGATCGGGGCCTCCGTGGAGAGCTCGAGGGTGAGGCGCTTGCTCCGGAAGCGCACGCATCCCTTCGCCCGCCCGACCTTGTGCGGCGCGCGCGCGTAGTCGAAGGCGGGCCGGCAGACGGCGCGGAACTTCATGCTGCCGCGCGAGACGGTCACGCGGCGGATGAGCCATTCGTACCCGGGATCGCCCTTGCGCACGCCGACGGGCATGAAGTCCGTGATCTGGCCGACCCCGTCCGTCGAGAAGAAGCGAGTCACCAGCACGTTGGTGTCGGGCCAATAGAACTGCTTCTTCGCCGTGTGCTCGGTGGCGGGCGCGATCGAGAAAGAGCCGCCCTTCTTGTCGTCCAGGATGGCCGCGAAGACGCTGGGGGAGTCGAAGGCGGGGAAGCAGTACCAGTCGATCGACCCGTTCATGCCGACGAGGGCCGCCGTCCGCATGTTGCCGATGACGCCGTAGTTCTCGATGGGCTGATAGGCCACTGGTTCGATTCTAGGCGGTGCGCAGCGTTGACACCGTTGGAGCGCTGCCGATACCGTACGCGATCGTGCCGGGGCACTATCTCTCGTCCGAGGCGCTGGCCCTGAGCACTTTCCGGCTGGCCCTGGCCCTGGCCGCCCTGATCGCCTTCGCCCTCCTGGCCCGCTGGTGCCGGCCGCGCCTGGCCCTCGGCGTCGTCCTCGTCATGCACGTCGCCGCCTGGCTGGTCTACCGCGCGCCCTTGCAGCGGCCGTACGGGCTGGGCGAGGGCAGCGACCGCACGTTCAACGTCGGCATGGCCGCGTCGGTGGCGGCCGGCCACTCGTCCTTCGAGCACACCCAGGTGCGGCACGGCAGCCCCGAGCCCCTCTGGAATGCGCTCGTCGGCGGTTTCGCCCGCGGGCATCCGGAGCGCGTGCCGGCCGTGTACGAGGCCCTGACCCCCATCGCACTGATCGCCGTCGGTCTGGCCACCTTCGTCTGGATCCGCCGCCACGACGGCTCTCCCGACGATGACTGGGATGGCGTCGTGGCCGCGTTCGCGGTGCTGAGCCTGTCCTCGCTCGCCATGAGCCCGCGTCCGCCCGTGCCTCCGTTCTGGGTCGCCAACTTCATGTACAAGCCGAACCACGGGCTCGCCTATGCGTTCGCGGCCGTGGCCATCGGGCTCTCCGCCGGCCGCGATCGGGTCTGGCCGCGGGCGCTCGCTCTCTCCGTGCTGGCCTGGGTGTCGCTGGTGGCCTGGGCCTACGTCGTGGTCGGACTCGTGGCCGGCGTCCTCCTGCGTCCCGCGCCGGAGCGGCGGTGGCGGCCGATGATCGGGAGCCTCGCGCTGTCCTTCCTTGCCGCCGCCCCGTACGTCTTCCACCTGACGCGCGACTACGCCCCGACGGGGAGCTCCGCCACCGCGCGCCACATGTGGACGGACCCCAACGCGCTGCTCCTGGCCGTGCCGAGCTGGTCGACCATCGATCTCGGTCCGCTGCTCACCCTCGGGCTCGCGGGCCTGTGGCTCGCGCGCCGCCGCGCCACGCCGCTGGAAGCGTCGATCTTCGGCATGGGCCTCGCGGGATGGACGATCTGGCTCTTCTCCGTACCGCTCGCCTTCGTGGGCATCTCGCCGGAGCCGGACGAGATGCACTACTTCCTGCGCTACGTGATGAGCCTCGCCGCCGCGTTTGCGCTGGCCGCGGCCGCACGGGCGGCCGCCACCGCTTCACCCCGGCTTGCCGGCGGCCGCGCGCACCTGCTCTTGATGTCGGCGTGCCTGCCCCTCGCCTTTCCCGTGTACCACGATCCGCCGACGATGGACCGCTACTACGCGGAGAGCCTGCGGCCGATCCCGCCCAAGATCGAGGCCTACGCGGAGTGGATCCGCGGCCGCACCCCGCCGGACGTCGTCTTCGCCGCGGGCAAGTCCGCCGCCATGTGGATCCCGGCTCTGACCGGGCGGCGCGTGCTGCTCGCGGAAGCCGGCAAGCTCCTGCCCGGCGACCACGCGGAGCGCAAAGCGGTCGAGCGCACGCTCCTCCTCTCGTCCGATGCGACCGAGGCCCGTGCCGCCGCCGTGCGGTACGGCGTGACGCACCTGGCCATCGATGAGGATCTGATGCACGAGTACGGCGCCGAGAGCTTCGCCTCTCTTGCCGTCCAGCCCTGGCATCGCACCGTCTTCGCGAACACGGCGGCCCGGATCGTCGAGCTGCGCTGGTGACCACGCGCCGGCTCGCCGTCTTCCTGATCGCGACGTTCCTCGGCGTCCAGGCCCTGGTGCTGCTCGGGCTGCGCGGCCGCTACGAGGACTCGGGCCTGCTGCCCATCGCCTGGTTC
>Ga0105248_10009544_pt1 | contig 10680 bp, 8 predicted proteins | sample KBSS34metaG_FD_81524 | JGI IMG/M metagenome (GOLD analysis project Ga0105248, IMG submission 81524) | Switchgrass rhizosphere microbial communities from Kellogg Biological Station, Michigan, USA - KBS S3-4 metaG | ecosystem: Host-associated > Plants > Roots > Rhizosphere > Soil | place... | reverse complement strand
TGAAGGTCACGCTGCCGCTCCCGCCCCGCGAGGACGAGATCCGGGTACTGGCCCACCACGCGGGCGGATTCGACCCCACGGATCTGGCGGCGGCCGGTGTGCGGCCGGTGGCGGGCGCCGCGGACCTGGCGACGGCCCGGGCAGCCGTTCTGCAGGTGGCGGTGCACCCTGAGGTACTCGCCTACATCGTGGACCTGGCCAGGGCAACCCGAGCGGCACCCAGCGTGCAGCTGGGTGTGTCACCACGCGGGGCGACCGCGCTGCTGGCCACCACCCGCGCGTGGGCCTGGCTGTCCGGACGCGGTTACGCGACACCGGACGATGTCAAGGCCCTGGCCCGGGCGACGCTGCGGCACCGGATCGGCCTGCGGCCGGAGGCCGAGCTCGACGGTGTCACCGCCGACGTCGTACTGGAGCAGGTACTAGCCACCGTCCCGGTCCCCCGCTAGAGGCCGCCGGTGGCGATCAGCGGTCGAACCGTCGCACTGGCCCTGCTCGGGGTGGCCGTCGTCGTGCTGTCCCCCATGCCAGGCCTGACCCTCGTGCTGGTCAACGTCACGCTCGTGGTTCTGGTGGGAGTCGACGTCGCGCTGGCCGGTGCGGTACGCCCGCTGATGTTCAGCCGGTCCGGGCCGGCCTCGGCGCGGCTGGGGCAGCCCGTTCCGCTTGTGCTCGCCGTCGGCAACGGCGGTGGGCGTATGGTGCGGGCCCGGCTGCGGGACGCCTGGCCGCCCTCGGCCGGCGCGCGGCCGCGGGTCCATCAAGTGCGGATCCCCCCGGGGGAGCGGCGCTTCCTAGAGACCACACTCGAGCCGACGCGGCGTGGAGACCGTGCGCCATTCCGGATCACGGTGCGCTCGCTGGGACCTCTCGGACTCGCCGGTCGACAGGGACGCCATTACTGCCCCTGGCGGGTGCGGGTCCTGCCGCCGTTCAGCTCCCGCCAGCACCTGCCCGCGGCGCTCGCCAGGCTGCGTGAGGTGGAGGGTGAGGTCGCGATCCGTGGGGCGGGAGCCGGGTCGGAGTTCGACAGTCTCCGGGAGTACGTGATCGGAGATGACGTTCGCCTGATCGACTGGCGGGGCACCGCCCGGCGCGGCGCGGTGGTCGTCCGTGCCTTCCGGCCAGAACGTGACCGGCGGGTCGTCTGCGTGCTCGATACCGGCCGCACCTCCGCCGGGAGGGTTGGTGACGTCCCCCGCCTCGACCACGCGCTCGACGCCGCGCTGCTGCTCACCGCCGTCGCGCTGCGCGCGGGTGACCGGGTCAGCCTGGTCGCCCATGACAGCGTGCCGCGGTTGCGCCTGCCCGGCTCGCACGACCACGGCTTCCTCGCCCGGGTGAGTGACGCGATGGCCGGGCTGGAGCCGGCGATCGTCGAGGCCGACCACGGCGGCATGGTCGCGGCGGTCCTGCGTGAGGCGTCCCGCCGCAGCCTGGTGGTGCTGTTCACGGAGCTCGCTCCGGCGGTGATCGAGGAGGGGCTACTGCCGGTCCTCACGACGCTGACCGCCCGGCACAACGTCGTGATAGCCGCGCTGCGCGACCCCCGCGTCGATGACCTGGCGACCGGCCGGGACGACGTGCGCGCCGTCTACACCTCCGCTGCTGCCGAGCAGACGCTGCAGCGTCGACGCGACCTCACCGAGACGCTGCGCCGCCGCGGAGTCGAGGTCGTCGACGCACCTCCGGACGGCTACGCAGTGGCGGTCACCGACACCTACCTCACCCTGAAGTCGCTCGGCCGGCTGTGATGCCCGCCGGCATCAGCGCACCCGTCCCAGACAGAGCATGAAGTCGGAGGATCCGCCGGTCTCCGTGTATGAGGCCACGGCATCCGGGTTCGACGTGCACAGCGAGCGGAGGTTCGCGCTGATCCGGCTGAGCACACGGTACTGGGCCCGCGGCGACGTACAGTCCACGATCTCGACCGCATCGCTCCCGGTCCGGCGCACGCAGTCCCCGGCCTTGGCATTGCGCGCATCGTCGCGGCCCGCGAGGACGGCGGCGACGATGATCACGACCAGGATCAACGGTAGTGCCAGGCCGAGCGCCTGGGGACGCCGCAGCAAGGGCATTCCGGGATCCAGCGGTGGCCGCGGCGTCGCGGGCCCGGGCGGTGGCAGGCTCTTCAACCGGCGGCTGGTGACCAGGTTCATCAGCAGGGTCACGGGGGTCACGAACACCGAGGCGATGCCCCACCAGCCCAGTACCAGGGTCTTCGCCGACATCTCACGGACCACGGCCGTCCCGCACGGGCGGCAGAACGGGCCGCTGTTGCGCTGGAACCGCATCAGCACGACCAGCCCCTGATGCCCACGCACGGTGACGGCGAGGGCAGGTGCCTCGCCGCAGACACGGCACGTCGGTCCGCCCGCCGCCGGGCCGGGTGAACCCTGCGGCCAGGGCCCCGGCGCCCCGGCGCCCGTGGGCGCGGCACCTGAGCCCGCTGGCCCGCCGAACGCCGGGACCCGGGCCTGGCTGGCCCGTCGGCCCGGAGGCATAGGGCTGTCCACCCGGCGGCGGGTATGGTCCCGCCGGACCGGGCGGCGGGGGTACAGCCCGGATCCAGGCGGCGGAGGATAGCCCGGTCCCGCGGCTCCACCGAAGCCTGAAGGTGGTGACTGATTTGCTATGTCTGCCGCGAATCTTCCGGATTTGATCCGCGACAGTACTGGCGGGCCCTCTCCCGGTCGACGGGGAAACCGGCGTACGACCATGTCGGCTGTCCGACTGCCCAGAACTGTCGGACCCACTCCGTACGCTGCCGCCATGATCGATCATCTCGGCCTACAGGCCACGGACGTCGAGGCGTCGCTCGCGTTTTACCTCCGTACCTTCGCCCCGCTCGGCATCGAGGCGAAGGTCCGCTTCCCGCATGGGGACTCGCTGGTCGTCGGGCTGGCCGGGCCGGACGGTCACGCGTCCTTCTGGCTCAGCCCCGCGGTCGGTACCGAGCGCCGGGAGCTCCACGTGGCCTTCTCGGCCGCCGACCGGGCGGCGGTCGACGCGGTGCACGAGGCCGCGGTACGCGGTGGGGTCGAGGTTCTGCACGCGCCCCGCGAGTGGCCCGAGTACCACCCCGGGTACTACGCCGTCTTCCTGCGGGACCCCGACGGCCACAACGTCGAGGCAGTCCACCATGGTCCGTGACGCCATGGTTCCGTGACATCGCGGCTGGCAACGCGGTGCGGCCTGGCCTCGGCCTCAGGTCAGGCGACCGGCGCCAGGTCCGCGCCGCCGCGGGTGGGTTCCAGGTCCGCCGTCTCGCCCGCGGCGGCTGCTCGGGAACCGTAGAACGCGAGGTAGCCGACAAAGCCCGCCCAGGCCAGCGCGCCGATTCCGATCCGCACCCCGGTGGGCAGGCCTGAGGGCGTCACGAACGCCTCGATAACGCCGGAGACCGCCAGCGCCAGCGCGGCGCCGATCGTGACCGTCACCGCCGCCCGCCCCTCGGCGGCCAGCGCCTCGACCCGGCGCCGCGGGCCCGCAGCGATGATCGACCAGCCGAGCCGCAGGCCCACCGCGCCGGCGAGGAACACGACCGTGAGTTCGAGCATCCCGTGCGGGAGGATCAGGCTGAAGAACTGGTCACTGCGCCCACAGCCCGCCATGTAGCCGCCGACGATGCCCGTGTTCAGAGCGTTCACCAGGAGCACCAGCAGGGTGGGCAGGCCGAGCAGCACGCCGGAGGCGACCGCCATGGCCGACACCCAGGCGTTGTTGGTCCATACCTGGCTCGCGAAGGACGAGGCGGGATGCTCCGTGTAGTACGACGCGAAGTCACGGCGGCACATCTGGGCGACCGTGCCCGGGGGAACCACCCCCGCGCGAGCCTGATCGTCAGCCACCACCCACAGACCGGCGGCCAGTGCCAGCAGCAACGAGCCAGCCGTCGTCGCCAGCACCCACCAGCGCCGCTCGTACACAGCCAGCGGAAAGGTGACGGCGAAGAACCTGCCGACGACATGCCAGCCCGGATCGGGCGCCCCGGTCACGGCCGCACGCGCCCTGCTGACGAGGTTGGTGAGGTCGTCCACCAGGCTGGTGTCGTAGGAACGGGTACGGATCACCGAGAGGTGGGTGGCGGTCCGCTGGTAGAGCTCCACCAGCTCGTCGAGGTCGGCCGCGGCCATCCGGCCGGGACGGCCGGCCCGGTCGACAAGGCGGCCGAGGCGGATCCACTCGGGGCGGTGCACGGCAACGTACGCATCGAGATCCATGACCGGCCCATCCTCCCAGAACCGGCTCGCCCACCGGCCGCTCGGCACCCATCGGCTCCCGCCCGGTCACCGCGGCACGGCGGGCCGATCCACCCGCCGCACCTCATACAGTGATGCTCCGACGCATACCGAGACCTTCTGGGGGCCGGCGTGAACCAGGTCATGCCGCGCACGGTGGCGCGCTCGTCGAGCGCGCCGATTGCCGGCGCTGGCGCTGGCGAGCGGATCGTCACCGGCGAGGCGGTCGCGATCGACCTGCGAGTGGCGCGGCTGGGCTCACGTCTGGTGGCGGGGCTCATCGACCTGCTCGCCCAGCTGTACATCCTCTACTTCCTGGTGATCGTGCTCGTGCTCATCGTGCGTCCCGGCGACGACGCGCTGACCGCCGCCATGATCCTGCTGGGCTACGTCACGATCGTGCTGGGCTATCCCGTGGCGTGCGAGACGTTCAGCCGCGGCCGCACCCTGGGGAAGATGGCCATGGGGCTGCGGGTCGTCCGGGACGACGGCGGGCCGATCCACTTTCGGCACGCATTCGTCCGGGGGCTCATCGGCGCGGTCATCGAGCGGCCGGGACCGCTGCTCGGCCTGCCCGCGATTGCCAGCATGCTGATCTCACGGGATAGCAAGCGCCTGGGTGATCTCTTTGCCGGGACTGTGGTGCTCCAGGTCCGGGTGCCGCGGACCGTCGGCGCGCCACCGTACGTGCCCCCCGCGCTGCTGGGCTGGGCGAGCCTGCTGGACCTCTCCGGCCTCGACGACGCCCTCGCCCTGCGCGCCCGGCACTTCCTGAGCCGCGCGCACGACCTCTCGCCCGCCGCGCTCGACCGCCTGGGGCGGGGGCTTGTCGAGGAGGTACGCGCGGTGGTCACCCCGGCCCCGCCGCCCGGGACACCCGGCTGGGCCTACCTGTCGGCGGTACTCGCCGAACGGACTAGCCGCGCCTACGTGCGACTTGTCGCCCAGCGTGCACCCGACGCCTACGCAACCCATCGCAGATCCTGACATCGAACTGTCATGATCCGTGCTCCCAGGAGTTCAGATACTCCACCTGAGCCTGGGTCAGGACGTCGATCTCGATGCCCATGGAGGCGATCTTCATCCGGGCGACGTCCTTGTCGATCGCGGTCGGCACGTCGTACACGCCGGGCGTGAGCGCCTGCCCGCCGGTGTGCAGCCACTCGGCGGTCAGTGCCTGGTCAGCGAAGGACATATCCATCACCGCCGCCGGATGACCCTCCGCCGCAGCCAGGTTGACCAGCCTGCCCTCGGCGAGCAGGAGCAGCCGGCGCCCGTCGGCGAGCACGTACTCGTCGGTGGCGGGTCGGACCCGTCGCGGCACCTCGACGGCGAGGTCAGCGAGGGCGGTGATGTCGATCTCGATGTCGAAGTGGCCGGAGTTCGCGAGGATCGCGCCGTCACGCATCAACACGAAGTGCTCCCGGCGTACGACATCCCGGTTGCCGGTGACGGTGATGAAGACGTCACCGAGGGGTGCGGCGGCCTCCATGGTCATCACCCGGAAGCCGTCCATCGCCGCGTCCAGCGCCTTCGTGGGGTCGATCTCGGTGACGATCACCGCGGCGCCGAGGCCCTTCGCCCGGGACGCGACCCCTCGCCCGCAGTACCCGTAGCCGGCGACAACCACGGTGCTGCCCGCCAGCAGGGTGTTGGTCGCTCGGAAGATCGCGTCCAGGGTGGACTGCCCGGTCCCGTACCGGTTGTCGAACATGTGCTTGGTGTCGGTGTCGTTGACGGCGACCATCGGGAAGCGCAGCGCGCCCGCGGCGGCCATCTGCCGCAGCCTGATCACACCTGTGGTCGTCTCCTCACAGCCACCGCGCACACCGGCGAGCACGTCGGTGCGCTCCGTGTGCAGGATGTTCACCAGGTCACAGCCGTCGTCGAAGACGTAGTGCGGGGCGGCGTCGAGGGCGGCGCCGATGTGCGCGTAGTAGCCGTCACGGTCGATCCCGTTGCGCGCGAAGGTGGCGACGCCGTACTCGGCGACGAGCGCCGCCGCCGTGTCATCCTGCGTCGACAGGGGGTTCGACGCGCACAGCGTGACCCCGGCGCCGCCGGCGACCAGGGCACGCATCAGGTTCGCGGACTCGGTGGTGACATGCATGCAGGCCGCGATGCGCACGCCAGTGAACGGGCGCTCCGCCGCGAAGCGCTCGCGGATCCGGCGCAGCACCGGCATCGCCCGGTCGGCCCACTCGATCCGGGTCCGACCCTGGGCGGCGAGCGCGAGGTCGGCGACGTCGTGGCGCGGCAGCGCGGCGGGATCGGGTCGCTCGGTCAACAGGTCAGGCAGGTCGGGAAGGTTGGGAAGGTTGGGAAGGTTGGCCAGATCCGACATCAGGGACTCTCCTACGGCTCGATGGGCGCACGGCCCACGATGACCAGCAGGCCCCAGGAACGTCAAAGAAGCTGACAGGGTCTTGTTAGGATCGACGCACCTGGTGGCCGCCCGCCCGTACGCTTCGCCGCATGATCGGACCGACGTGAACGGCCGGCGGGCCGCCGCCTCACCCCGGCGGGAGGACACGTTCGTGCGGCAGGTGCTGGAGCGGCTTCGCGAACGGGTCCAGTTGCGGCCCGAGCAGCGGCTGCCCATTGCCCGCGCAGCCGCCGTGCTACAGACGACGCCTCGGATGCTGCGCTACCGAGAGTCACTGGGCCTGGTGATCCCTGCCCGCTCGCCAGGTGGTCACCGGGAGTACGGGGAGCGCGAACTGCTCGCCGCCGCCTACGCCGACGAGTTGGAGCGGCGATATCAGATCAGCCCCAGTGATCTGGCCTTCGCCATCCGGGTGCTGGCCGAGGTCGAGGTCGCCACCGACGTGCGCCGGCTCGGCCTGCTCACCCGGCGCATCCCACCGTCCCCACCGATCGCTGCCCTCGACTTCGACGCACAGAAGGCCCGCCGGCTGCTGCACATGCCCGGGCCGGGCGACTCGGCTCGGGCGATCGGTGAGCCTGGAGCCGGGCCATCAGATCCACACTCCGGTAACGTCCGCTAAACAATCCAGGACGGACCGCGCACATGCGACCTGCCGGTTGGCTCCCCGGGGCTTCGCTCGTCTACCGTTACCTGCGGTATCGGACCGTCCCCGGCAAGCGGCCCCCAAGGGTGCCCATACGCCACCAGGCACGCTTCGACGGGAATGTCCGAATCCCTCACACCACACGGGTGCCGAAGGGCGACCATGCCTCGGCTCCCGCATGCTGGATGAGGTTTCACGGAGATCCCGGCGAGCTCGCCGGCCCACCGAGGGGGTGACGTCGACGTCTGGCGGACGGGAGTCGAGCACTCCATCCCGGCCTGTCCCTTCGGCGGACGGCACGCCGCGCGCGGGCTCAGGCCGCGCCGGATCAGCAGGCCGCGCCGGATCAGGCCGGTCCGACAGAGCGCGCCCATCCACATCGGTCGCGGCGGAGCGTGCCGCGACCCCGCTACGACCAGGGGCGCAGGCGCCAGCCGAGCCGGCAGGCGCGGGCGGGCTGGCCCTCGCCGAGCGTGACAATGGCGCGAGCCCAAGCCCGGAGCCAGCCGACACACCTGACTCCCGGCGCGGCTCGGAGGAGCGCCTGCACCCGGCCGGCGGTTCCGGCGGCCCTGGCGGTTCCAGCGGCCCCGATGCCCGTCCGCTCACCCGGCCGCCGGTCAACCGGCGGCGGGTCGCCCGCAAGATGGCTCTGACCGCCTGCGCCCTGGGCGTGGTCGTGGCGTTGCTCTCGCTGCCGCTGGTCGGCGCGGTCGGCCTCTTCGCGAAGGGCAGCGCCGACCACTTCCTGTCACTGCCCAGCGAGCTGATCACGCCGCCGCTCCCGCAGAGCTCGACGATCCTCGCCGCGGACGGCTCGGTGATCGCGACGTTGCGCGGGGCCGAGAACCGCATCGTCGTTCCGGGCAACCAGATCCCCAAGGTCATGCGGGAGGCGATCGTCTCGATCGAGGACTCCCGCTTCTACCAGCATGGCGGCGTGGACCCGCAGGGCGTCCTGCGGGCGGCGCTGCGCAACAGCGAGGCCGGCGGCGTCGCCCAGGGCGGTTCCACCCTCACCCAGCAGTACGTGAAGAACGTGCTGCTGCAGAACGCCCGGACCGAGCGCGAGCGCGAGGTGGCGGCGGGAGACTCGCTGGACCGCAAGATCCAGGAGCTGCGGTACGCCCTGGACATCGAGAAGCGGCTGTCCAAGGACGAGATCCTCGAGCGCTACCTGAACATCGCCTACTTCGGTGACGGCGCCTACGGTGTCGGGACGGCCGCGGAGCACTACTTCGGCGTGCCGATCTCGCAGGTGACGGTGGAGCAGGCGGCGCTGCTCGCCGGGCTCGTGCAGAGCCCCTCGCGGTACAACCCGGCGGCCCATCCGCAGACCGCGCTGGCACGGCGCAACACCGTGCTCGACAAGATGGCGGAGAACTCCTACATCTCGCCGACCCAGGCGGAGGCTGCGAAGCAGGTCCCGCTGAACGTGGTGCCCGCGCCGCCGCCCGCGGCCGATTCCTGTGTGACGGCCACGGCGCCGTTCTTCTGCGACTACGTGCGCACCCAGCTGCAGGCGAGCCCGGCGCTGGGTAGCACGGTGGAGGAGCGCAACCGGCGCATCTACGAGGGCGGTCTGATCATCCGCACCACGCTGGACCCGCAGGTCCAGCAGGCGGTGCAGGAGGCGGTGAGCTCGACGGTCGCCCCGGACAACCGGGTGTCGGCGACGGAGGTCGTCATCCAGCCGGGCACGGGCAACATCCTGGCGATGGCGGTCAACCGGGTCTACGGCCCGAACACGGCCGCGAACCAGACCGTCGTGCCGCTGCCGACCAACGCCACCTTCCAGCCGGGGTCGACGTTCAAGACGTTCGTGCTCGCCGCCGCCCTCGAACAGGGCTACGGCACGTCCACGGCGTTCTACTCGCCGGCCTGCTACGAGAGCAAGAAGTTCCCGCTGGATCGCGGTGAGGGCGACTGCGCGAAGGGCTTCTCGAACTCCGACCCGGCCGAGGCCGGCATCTACGACATCCCGCGGGGCACCTGGGACTCGGTCAACACCTTCTACGTACAGCTCGCGGAGAAGACCGGCATCCCGGCGGTGCTGGAGATGGCCAAGCGGCTCGGGGTCACCCCGCCGCAGGCGGAGAAGATCGGCCCGACGGACGGCGCGACGGCGATCGGCGGTGGTCAGTACATGTACGTCTCGCCGCTGCAGATGGCCGACGCCTACGCGACGATCGCGGGCGGCGGCCTGCGCTGCACCCCGCGTTTCGCCACCGGGGCGGTGGACTCCAGCAAGGACCAGATCGACGTCGCCGGAGCGCCGCACTGCGAGCAGGTCCTGGCGAAGGGCGTGGCGGACACGGTCGCCAGCGTGCTGGCCGGCGTGCCGATCAACGGCACCGGCAAGAACGCGGCGATTGGACGCCCGTCAGCCGGCAAGACCGGCACCACCGACGAGTACTCCGCCGCCTGGTACGTCGGCTTCACCCCGCAGATGACGGCGGCGGTGTCGGTCGGTGACCCGTCCGGGGCCGAGTCGCATCCGCTGCGCAACGTCGTCGCGGACGGCCGGACCTGGTCACGGGTCTTCGGCGGTGACCTGCCGGCCATCATCTGGGGCAAGTCGATGCGCGCGGCGCTGGCGAACCTGCCCGTCGTCCCGCTGCCGGCCGCGGACCCGGCGGTCGCCCACGGCACCAAGGGCGGCCTGCAGAACACCCCGCCGCCCGCACCCGCTCCGCAGCCCACCCAGGGCCAGCCGGGCGGGAACCCGCTGCAGAACCTCGGCCAGCAGATCCTGCCCGGCGTGTTCGGCCAGCCGCAGGGTGACACCGCTCCTCAGGGCGGTGGCGGCGGAGGCGGCCAGGATGGCGGTGGTGGAGGCGGTGACGGCGGAGGAGACGGTGGTGGCGGAGGCCAAGGCGGCGGAGGTGGCGGTCGCCGCTAGCACTTCCCCTCCAGGATCACGCTCCGCAGGCAGCTGTCACCCACAGCAACACGTCGCCGGACGTGTTGCCTGGCACCGCCCCCACGACCCCGGGCTGATACCGATATGCGCATTTTGTCAGACCCCGACAGTGAGATGCCGAGGGATAAGCACGGTTCCAGGCTCGAAAGCGTGCCTATCCCTCGGCACGTCCTCTGATGTCACGGCCCTGGGCCAACCAAGGCAATCGCAGGACCTCGGTACGCCGCTCTGACCCCGGGTTGAGCCTGAGCGGCGACGGACGGTACGGGAGGCCCGTGGGGGCGACGGGGCACCTGGCTGCAGGGGTCGCGAACGGCCGGGGTCGGCTCGATGCCGGGAGAAATTCCTGGCAGCCGAGGTCGTGGGCGGCCGGGGTCGATGCCGGGGAAGGTGCTAGCGGCCGAGGTCGTGGGCGGCGGGGGTCTGGCCGGGGTCGACGCCGAGGGCGAGTGCCAGGTAGACGGCGGCGAAGTCGAGCAGGCCG
>Ga0105248_10009543_pt1 | contig 10680 bp, 12 predicted proteins | sample KBSS34metaG_FD_81524 | JGI IMG/M metagenome (GOLD analysis project Ga0105248, IMG submission 81524) | Switchgrass rhizosphere microbial communities from Kellogg Biological Station, Michigan, USA - KBS S3-4 metaG | ecosystem: Host-associated > Plants > Roots > Rhizosphere > Soil | place... | reverse complement strand
GGCTTTCCGAAGGAGGTTATGAGTCGATCAGCCGCCAATTATTTCGAAATCTCAAGGCGCAACGCTTGCTCCTTGAATTCGACGATCTTCGCTCGGGCTCTTTTGAGCCGCTCTGCGATGTGCCCGAGGAAAAATTTGTCGTTCTAGGATTGATCACAACCAAGCGGCCGGAGCTTGAATCGATGGCTCTTCTGAGCCAGCGCATTACCGAGGCGAGCCGATACATCTCGATCGAACGATTGGGATTGAGCCCGCAATGTGGCTTCGCGTCCTCGATCATCGGCAACCGAATTTCTTTCGCAGACCAACGCAGAAAACTAGAACTGGTCGTGAAGACCGCTTGCGCAGTATGGGGATGATAACTTCGCCGTGGGATGCTCTAGAGTCCTAGCGCCGCTGCATTTCTCCCCGCCAATCGCGAAAAAACCACATTGCGAGTTTGGCCGGTGCAGGAAGGATAGTTATGAAAAAACAACCCGACGATGTCGCCGGAGGCGAAGAGACCACGAATCGGATTATTCGACGTGTTCAGCACCTGAGCTTGGGTATTGATCTGCAACCCGCCGAACGTAAATGTGATGCCGCCCGTAACCGCGTATGCCCAATAGGGCGGCTTATCGATCGTGTCGGCCCAATTGGATTTCTTCGGCACGATGCCTTCCGTTGAGCGCCCGTCCAACTTGGTAGCATCAAACGGAATATCTTTGCGCACCGCATGGTTGAATTCAGCAATAGTATGATTCAGCACCGTGGGCTCGATGCCGATCTCCCTGGCGAGGCCCGCGATGAGGAAGGATTGGATGCCGCAGTCGCGAAGCGCGATGTCCAGCGGCGTGCCCTCGAAGGTCCGCCCCCGGTCTCGCAACGCCCTGCACTGGCGTGACCGCCTCCTGTTCAGCCAGTGGTCCGGCGCCCCCTTTGCCCGGGCCAAAGTCTCGGGGCCGGCGCTCTTCGTGACGTGTGAAATCTGCGCAACGGAATAAGTCTCGCGCAAGGGCGTCTACATCGGGGAGGCCACTAATTCGGCGGGCCTTGAAGCTCCGTCAACTCAGTTAGGGGATCGCGATGTCGAAGGTTTGGCTGCTCACTGGCAGCGGTAGCGGGCTTGGCCGGCTCATCGCGAAACCGCCCTTGCTTCGGGGGTGTCGGTCATGACGCGGATCTCGATCCGGCAGGTCACTACGCGACCGCTCCCGCTTCCGGGACGCTCGCGCACAGCCGCGGGAGCGGCGGCGGGCGCCGTGGCCATCCTCGTCAACACACTTGCCCTGGCGGCAGCTGATCTCGTCCCGCTCGAGACCGCCCGCGGCGGCCTCCTTCGTTTTCTCGCCAATGGACTCGTGCCGGCTTTTCGGGCCAACGGCGCTGATGCGGCGCAGGCCTTGCTGCGGTCACCCACGTTCAAGCAGGGCTTCCACGTTGCCGTCGGGCTCCTCATGGCGCAGTTCTACGCGCATGTCATCGAACCCGCATTTCCAGGCCCGGTGTGGCGCCGTTCGCTTTTCTACGCACTGGCCGTCTGGCTGGTCAACGCCATCGTGATCCTGCCGACCAACGGCGAGGGATTCGCCGGGCGCTTCGGTTTGCCCTTGGCCGGGATGGGCTGGTTCGCGGCGGCACATGTCCTGTTCTTTCTCACATTGGGTGCCCTCTATGAGCGATGGTCGCCACCGCGATGACCACGCAAGCGAAGACTGCGGTTCATGGGTCATCCCTCCACGGTGAGGCAAACGACGCGCTGCGACAGCATGCGTCCTAGCGGCCGACGTCCACGACGGTGCGGCCGCGCAGGCGGCCCTCCAGCAGGTCGACCGATTTCGCGACCACGTCCGACAGAGCAATCTCGCCCGTCATGCGGTCGAGCAGCTCCGGTCGCACATGCTTGGCGAGCAGCCGCCACGCCTCGGCGCGCCGATCGTTGGCAATGAACACGCAATTGATGCCGTAAAGCGTGATGCCGCGCAGGATGAAGGGCATCACGGTGGCGGGGAAGTCGCTGCCTTGTGCCAGCCCGCAGGCGGCGACGGCGCCGTTCCAACGCGTGGCCGCGCACGCGTTGGCGAGCGTGTGGCTGCCCACGGCGTCGACCACGCCGGCCCAACGCTCGCGCTGCAGCGGCTTCCCGGGGGACGACAGCGTGGTGCGGTCGATGACGTGCGCCGCGCCGAGGGCCTTCAGGTAATCGGTCTCCTGAGGGCGACCCGTGGATGCGGTGACCGTGTAGCCCAGGCCGGCCAGCAGCGCGACCGCCACGGAGCCGACGCCGCCGGACGCGCCGGTCACCAGCACCTCGCCATCGCCAGGTTGCAGGCCATGCTTGTGCAGCGCCATCACGCACAGCGCGGCGGTGAAACCGGCGGTTCCGATCGCCATCGCCTGGCGCGTCGTGTACGGCTGCGGCAGTCGCAGCAGCCAGTCGCCGGACAGCCGCGCCACCTGCGAGAAGCCGCCCCAATCGGTCTCGCCCAGGCCCCAGCCGTTAACGACCACGCGGTCGCCCGGCTGCCAGCGCGGGTCCTCGCTGCGCTCGACCACGCCGGCCAGGTCGATGCCCGGCACGAGCGGCCATTTGCGCACGATGGCGCCACGCCCTGTGACGGCCAGCGCATCCTTGAAGTTGAGGCTCGAGTACTCGATGCGGACCGTCACGTCGCCCGGCGGAAGCTGCGCCGGCTCCATGCGCTCGAAGGTGGCGACCGTCTGATTGCTTTCCTGCGTTAGCAGCAAGGCGGTGAACATGGCATGGGCTCCTCGGATGCGTGCCCGAACGATGACGCCGTCGAATCAGAGCTGATCGTCGTCGATGGCCAGCGCGTCGGCGCCGTGCACGACCGCATGCACGGGCCGCGCGATCGGGAACGCACATGATCAGTGTAGAAGCGTGCCGCGAACAACTTCGCCCTTGCGATCACGATGACGCGCCGCCCTCCAGTCTTCGCATCTCCTCGATCCACCGAGGATCGCATCGAGCTGTTGCAGTACGGCCGATGCAGCCGGCGCGAGAAACGTGGTGCTCGAAGGGGCGTGTCCGATAAGCTTCTTGACTATCGCGCTTGGAGTCCCCGTGAACGAAACCCAGGAGGACCGGCTGGCGGGCCGCTCGGACAAGGGCCGCACGGAGTCGTTCAGTGACGGTGTGCTCTCGGTCTTCATCACCTTGATGGTGCTAGACCTGCGCCCGCCAGAGGCCGAGCCAGGCGGCCTGCTCGCTGCGCTGATCAAGCAGTGGCCGGCCTACCTTGCCTACTTGAGCTCCTACCTATACATCGCGGTGATCTGGCTCAACCACAAGGCGGCGTTCAAGCGCATTCGCGTGATCGACCACGGCCTGCATTGGGCCAATGTCGGGATGCTGTTCGCGACCGCCTTGCTGCCGTTTGCGACCGCCATCCTCGCCGGGGCGCTGCGGCGTGACGACCCGACGGACGTGCGTACGGCGGTCGCCTTGTACGCGCTAGTCGGCTCGCTGCTGTGCGCGTCCTGGCTGCGCCTTTACCACTATCTCAGCCAGCACCCGGAGCTGATCGCCCAGGGCTACGAGGCGCGCTTCTTCGCCCGCGAGCGCAGGCGGGCTGCCGGCGGTATCGCCATCTACATCGTCGCCGGCGCACTGGGGTACCAGGTCGCTCCGCTGCTTGCGATGGGCATCTTCCTGGCGGTTCCGGTCTTTCTCGATCTCACCCACGAGGGGCTGTAGCGCGGATCAGCGCTCAATCACGCGCAGGCTAGCGGCCGCGCGAGTTGCCTGCCATGTTTGGTTGAAATTCATCCGCCCCTAAGCTGCCCGTCGCGACCGGCTGGTCATGGCCGCGAGCGTGAGATCGCCGTCGCGTCCTGAAACTGCCTTCTGCCGGCGATGACGACACGCAGTGCCGCGGGCTCACGCAAACCCTAGGTTCCCGCGGCCACGTGCGCGCCTAGCTTTGAGCGGGGTCACCCTCGGCCCCACAGCGCAATGCACGGAGGCCCGCATGAGCAGCGATTCAACAATCCGCGTCGGTGCGCTGTCGATCCGCTATCTGCTCGACGGCTCCGCCTCGCAGGGCCTGGGCGTCTTCGAGCTCGAGGTGCCGCCGGGCGCGAACGTCCCGCCGCCGCACAGCCACACGCTCAACGAGGAGTGCGTCTACGTCCTCGAAGGGACGCTGCGCTATGCGGTCGATGGCGATGTGCGCGATCTGGGGCCGGGCGAGTGGATGCGCACGCCCAAAGGATCGGTGCACGCCTTCAGCAACCCGCACGCACAGGCGGCACGCGCATTGATCATCCAGTCCCCAGACGTGGGCGCGCAGTACTTCCGCGACGTGGCCGCGATCGTCAATGCCGGCGGCGCGCCCGACCTCGGGGCGCTCGTCGCGGTGATGGGCCGCTACGGCTTGGTACCTGCCGCACGTCTGGGCGCCTGAGCGAAGCGGCTATTGCGCCTTCGGCAAACCCGACAGTCACAAGCGAGCCCGGTGCGGCTTACGCCGCGCCGGGAGCCAACACGCCGAACTTGTAGGCAGCGGTCACGCCGCCGTCCATAAGGATGTCGCTGCCGGTGATGAAGGTGCCGTCCGGTCCCATCAGCAATGCCGCCACGTTGCCAACCTCGTCCGGTGTCCCAGCCCGGCCGACCGCGCAGGCCTCGATCATTCTTCGGTACCCAGCGCCACGGGGACCGCTCAGTTCGTCGCGCGCCAGTGGCGTGATGATGATGCCCGGGCTGATCGTATTGATGCGCGCACCGCGCTTGCCCCATCGCACCGCCTCGGCCATGACGCGAAGCGAATTGCCGCGCTTGGAAAGCTGGTACGCGTGCAGCGTGTCCTTCACCTCGCCTGGCTGCAGCATGTCGAGCGTCAACAGCGCTTCGGTTGGGGTGGTCGCCAGCAGGCGGTCCTGCTCCGGAGTCAGTGCAGGCAATCGATGACCGGACTGAGACGAGATCACGACGCCCGATCCGCCCCGCGCCATCACCTCGCCGAACAGCTCGAGCACCAACGCGGTTCCATAAAGGTCCACCTTCAGGATGGCCTCGATCGGCGCCTGTGACGGCGACACGCCGGCGGCGTGGACCAGGCCCGTGATCGGGCCCAGCGCCTGCGCCTTCTGGACAAAGGCCTCCACCGAAGGCCGCGACGAAATGTCGAGCGCGCTTGCACTGACGTCGAAGCCGGCGTTGGCGAGCGCGTCAGCGGCTTCTGTCGATGCCTGCTCGGTCAGATTGGCCAGCACCAGCCGCTTGCCCGCGCCGACACGGCGCGCGATCGCCTGGCCGATGAAACCGGCCCCAACGACAACCACAACTTCCTTCATCACAACCTCCTGAAGACGAGCGGCACACGACTGGACGCCGACACTCATTCTTTGATCTGCCAGGGCAGCGTTCGTACGACGCCCGCGAAATGCAGCTCGCCCGGGTGGGTTCAGTCGAGCTTCTTCTGAGCCAGAAACTGCGACACCAGGTCGGCGATCTGGACGTTGTTCAGGTCGGACATCAGGAAGTGCGTGTTGCCACGAACACCGACCTCCGGAAGGTGCACCAAGCGTGCATCACCGCCATGTTTGTTAATGGCGTCCACCCAGAGTCGAGCCATGGCGAGCCGCACGCGCCAGTTGTCCTGCCCGCGCTCCGTGGTCGGATCGACAGGAAAGTTGTCGCCGTAAAAAATGATGATCGGGACCTGCGTGAGCTTCTGGAAATCCGACGGCGGCACCGCTTCGGGCGACAGAGTTCCAGCAGCGCTGGGCATTGCCGTGGGCAATTCGCCTTGCGGAAAGATGAAGCCGCTACCCGGCTCGAAAGCGACGATCGCCTTGACATTCGGGTTCTTGATCGCCGTCAGCCAGCCCGGACCCCCGCCCTGTGAGTGAGTGAACAAGATCGCCGGGCCGATCTTGGCGAACAGCGCCGACATGGCGTCCGAGATCACGCCGGCATCGTAGGGACCAGTGTTGGGCGTGACCGAGCGAAAGAACTGATCCAGCGTCTCCGGCCTGCGATCAAACTGCACGTTATCGAAGTAGTTCGGCCACTTGCCGATGCGGAACTGGTCGAAGAAGAGCTGATCGTTGGGCGCCGGCTCGACCGTTGCTGCGACGGTACTGTTGCCCGCGCGTCCCCGCCGCGGCTGGTCAACGAGATAGACCGGGAAGCCGCGGCGCAAGAACAAGGTCTGGAAGCCCTCGCGTCCGTCCGGAGTCGTTTCCCAACTGCGCGCCGATTGGAAGGCACCGTGCAGCATGACGATGGGCAACGCCTTGGGGTTCTGCGGCACCTCATAGAAGGCGTAGAGGTGGTCGCCGTGAAAGCTTTGCCCCGAAGCCGTTGGCTTGTTGTTGTCGTAGTTTCCAGGGGTTCTCTGCACGATCCCGCCGACAGCGAAGCTCCCCTGAGCTTGGATCCGCAGCGGGCCTGAGGCGTTGCCCGATCCGTTGGGATGGGCTGCGCAGCCGGCGATCAGGGTCGTCAGGGCTGTGGCAGTGATCATCAGGATTCGGGCGGCTTTCATGCTCAACCTTTCGACCCAGCCGCCAGGGCCTGCGTGAGGGCTTCGTTCGCGCGATTGGCGGCATCCGCAGAGCCGCGTTCGGCCAGCACTTGCGCCAGTTGCCGCAACTGCGCGGCGCTCAAGCCCACGCGCAGACTGGCCCGCATGTGCGAGCGCAACTGAGCTTCCGCGCCCGGCGTGGCAGCGAGAGCGCCAACGGTGGCCAGTTCGCGGCTCTGCCAGTCGAGGTTGTCGCGCTCGAAGATGTCGCCGAACAAATGGGCCTGGAGGAACTGGTTGATGACAGGCGCGAAGTCGAATAGCGGGCCTTGAACCGGGCCGCCGGAGATCTCGGCCTGGTTCGCTCGACCTGCCGCGACCAGTTCATTGCCAGTGGCAATGGCGCGAATGGGTTCGCGGCCCGGCGCGTCCTCGATGCCGCGCTGCTTGCGTGCCTCCACGACCTTCAGCAACTCGCCGAGCGCGTTGAGGCTTCTCGGAAATCCCGCATAGGCATAGAGCTGCACCAGGATTTCCTTGGCCTCGCTGATGGTCATTCCGGCATCCAGGCCCTGGTTCAAGGCAGCGTGGAGCCTTGGCATGTCGCTGGTGGCCATGAAGGACGCCATCAGTGGAATGGCCTGCTGCTTGGCCGAAAGGGCTTCGGAGGTGGGTTGTGCACGAGCCATGGCCGCCGATTTCTCGGTGTTCTGAGCGGCGCCGGTCGGCGTCTCGGCGGAGGTCCCCGGAGCGAGGCCGGCGCTGGTCAAGGCGGCCTGGTAGTCCTGGTCGGTCACCTTGTCCTGCCAGGTCACCGAGTTGCCGTCCTCCTTTTCGGCAATGGCTACGTGGGTCATCGAACCGTCGGGGCCAGCGCCATGCCAGTGACGCACGTTGGCCGGAATGGCGACGACATCGCCGGGACGGATCGCCTGGGCCGGCTGCCCTTGCTGCTGGACCAGGCCCAGCCCAGCCGTGACGACCAGCGTCTGTCCCAGCGGGTGGGTGTGCCAGGCTGTACGGGCTCGTGCTTCGAAGCTCACCGTCGCGCCGCCAGCTCTACCGGGTGGCTGCGCCTGAAACGCAGAGCTGATGTGGACGACACCCGTGAAGGTCTCTTTCGCCCCTGTGGAGACAGGCGAAGACGCGGCCGTGCGAACCTCCACGTTGGGCGTGGCACTTGCCGCGGCGGGTCCCTGCGCGCTTGCTACTGTGGCCGCGCCACCTAGTGCGAGGCAAAGCAATGTCTTCATGCAAGCGTCTCCTGTTGACGTGTCGGATGGCGGCGGTGTCGCGCCACGATGCAAGCCCAGCCCGCTTCGGCCACGCGCACCAGGCCGAACACCAGCGCCGTCATGCCTGGCGTGGAGCTCGCAGCGACGGTGCCGGCGTTTCGAGTCGGTGGATGAGACTCGGAGACGCTCATAGCCTTTCAGATGTCCAGCTTGCGTTCGGCCATCCACTTCACGATGGCCGGATCGCGGTGCGAGAAGAAGCTGCTCGTGTGGGTGTCGAGCGCCGCGATGCGGGCCATGTCGGTGTCATCGAGCTCGAAGTCGAAAACGGCGATGTTCTCGGCCATGCGTTCCTTGCGCACCGACTTCGCAAGGGCGACGATGCCCCGCTGCACCAGCCATCGCAGCACGACCTGCCCGACTGATTTGCCGTAACGCGCGGCGACGCCCAGCAGCGCTTCGTTCTGGAAGAGCCCGTTGCGTCCCTCCGCAAACGGAGCCCACGCTTCGGCCTGCACACCGAGCTCCTTCATGAAGGCTGCGCTCTCCAACTGCTGCTGGAAGGGATTCACCTCAACCTGATTTACGGCGGGCGCAATCTCGTTGAACGCCTTGATGTCCATCAGACGGTCAGGGTGGAAGTTGCTGACGCCAATGGCGCGGAGCTTGCCGGCGCGATACGCGACTTCCATCGCGCGCCACGAGCCGTGGACGTCGCCGAAGGGTTGGTGGATCAGGTAGAGGTCCAGATAGTCGAGTTGCAGCCGGCGAAGCGACTTCTCGATGGCCTGCTGGGTGCGCTCATAGCCCGTCTCCTGGACCCAGAGCTTGCTGGTCACGAACAGCTCTTCGCGCCGGATACCGCTGGATCGGAGGCCTTTGCCAACCGCCTCTTCGTTCATGTACGAGGCGGCGGTATCGATCAACCGATAGCCGCTTTCGATGGCGTCAACGACGCTGCGCTGGCACTCGCCGGCATCGGCAATCTGGAAGACGCCGTAGCCCACGATGGGCATCCGCAGGCCGTTGTTCAGGGTGACGTGTTGCATGAGTCGCTGCTGTCCGGTAGTTCGGTGAGGTGAACTTTAGGTAGGCGACTCGCATCTGAACAGTAACGTTAAGGTTGATTCATTGGCATCAGACTGATGACAATCCGATTGGAGGGAAGAACCACCTCATGGCGATCAACGAGCTTCGGTCCATCACGACCTTCATCAAGGCAGCAGAGCTGGGGAGCCTGCGCAAGGCGGCGCTGGAACTGGGCATCAGCCCCCAGGCGGCGAGCAAGGCGCTGGCCCAACTGGAGGTGCACTTGGACGCCCGCCTTTTCCATCGCACGACGCGGGTAATGTCGTTGACCGATGCGGGGCAGCGCCTGCTCGAGGACGTGCAGCCGGCCGTGTTGGGCATGCAGCGCGCACTGCAGAACGCCAGAATTGCGAGGGACGATTTCGCGGGGCCGTTGCGCATTGCCGGGCCGCGGACCACGTTCCAGCCCTTGCTTTGGAGGCTGGTCGAGGAGTTCTGTGACCTGCATCCGCGGATTCAGCCCGACGTGCTGCTGGAGGATCGTGTCGGCAGCTGGGTGGAGGACCGCGTCGATGTGGGTTTCCGCCTGGGGCCATCACCTCACGAAGGTGTCATCGCGCGGCGGCTGTTCCCTCTGCAGTTGGTGATCTGTGGCGCGCCGGCCTACTTTGAGCGGCATGGTGTGCCCGACTCTTTGGCGGCGCTGGCATCGCATCGCTGCAGCGTCTTCCGGCATCCGGGCACGGGAAAGGTCGTGCCCTGGCACGTGAAGCTCGGAGAACAGACGGTGGATCAACCGGTCGTGCCGGCGCTGTGCAGCAACGATGAGGTGTTTGAGCTGCAGGCCGTGCTTGCGGGCAAGGTACTAGGCCAACTCGCAGGCGTGACGGCAGCTCCGTTCATCCGTGCAGGGCAGTTGGTGCCGATCCTCACCGATCACATGCCTGACATCGCCAGCTATTTCGTCTACTTCGGCAGCAGGACGTCACAGCCGATGCGCGCACGTGCGTTCATTGACCTGGCGGTTCAACGCCTTGCCGACAACCCCGACTACGTGCTTGGAGATGAGGATTTGCGGAGCAGCCAAGGACGCCGGCGTGGTCGCCCTGCGGTCAAGCGGGCAATGGGTCGCTAGCGGCGCAGGTTTGCAATGGCGGCTTCGCCGCACTCCACAAGTTCCCACTTGTGGATGGCCCCACTGCCCGTAAACCGGAACCGCACGCAGTTGTGGTGCACCAGATCGGCGGGATGCCGTGGAGCGAGATGCCGCTTGAAGCAGTCGGGCGAGCCTACGATTCCCGCCGACTCAGCGTTGATGCCTTTGTCTTCTTGGTGAGCGCACCTAGAGTGAGCGCCACCGACACGTCCCCCGTTCGGCATTCGAACGATGCTGGTCGAGCCCGGTTTCTTCCGCACCGAGCTGCTCACCCTCGGCTCCACGACCTACGCCAAGCCCTCCATAGGCGACTACGCCGAGCGAACCCGAGAGACCGTCGCCGCCTGGAGCGGCATGGATGGCAAGAAAGGAGGCGATCCCGCCAAGCTCGCCAATGCCCTTGTCACGCTTGCCGGGCTCGAGGAGTCGCCGGCCCGCTTTGCTGCCGGCGCAGACGCTGTGCAGACCTTCGAGGCCAAGGCCAACGCCCTGCTCGCCCAGGCGGACGCTCACCGCGCCTTGTCGTGCTCGCTCTCGTACGACGCTTGACGCCGGCGCCGACCTGCAAGCCTCTCCTGGCGCGACTCGCTGACTGCTTGCTGGCGCATGCGTGGAGGACCGCTCAAACCGTCTTCGCCAGCCACGCCAGCACGTCGCGCTGGACCTCATCGCGGTTGGTCTCGTTCAGCAACTCGTGCCGCGCACCCGTGTAGTAGCGGGTCTCGATGCGCGACATCCCGAGCGCCTGGTAGCGCGCCACGAGGCGCCGCGTACCGACGAGGTTCTC